>Ga0209504_1000014_pt1 | contig 304298 bp, 277 predicted proteins | sample COGITO_mtgs_1005_FD_184791 | JGI IMG/M metagenome (GOLD analysis project Ga0209504, IMG submission 184791) | Pelagic marine microbial communities from North Sea - COGITO_mtgs_100511 (SPAdes) (version 2) | ecosystem: Environmental > Aquatic > Marine > Epipelagic ... | reverse complement strand
GCCAGCGTCATCGTGATCGCCGCCGTCAGCGTCGTCTTGCCGTGGTCAACGTGACCGATCGTGCCGATGTTGCAATGCGGCTTGTTACGTTCGAACTTTTCCTTGGCCATTCTCTTCTCTCCGTCCCCTGAGCAGGGGCTCTATCCAGTTTATCAGGGGTGAAGGCGGGAAATATCCGCCGGTTTATCCAAAGTTATCAGGCGGAATACTTCTTGATCACTTCGTCGGCGACGTGTTGCGGCACCGGCTCGTAGTGGTCGTACTGCATGGTGAACTGGGCGCGACCCTGGGACATGCCACGCAGCGTATTCACATAGCCGAACATGTTGGCCAGCGGCACGAAGGCGTTCACGACGGTGGCGTTGCCGCGCATGTCCTGACCCTGGATCATGCCGCGACGGCCGTTCAGGTCGCCGATGACCGAACCCAGGTATTCCTCGGGGGTCACGACCTCGACCGCCATGATCGGCTCGAGCAGCTTGGGCGAACCCTTTTCCTTCAGTTCGCGGAAGGCGGCGCGGGCCGCGATTTCGAACGCCAGCACACTGGAGTCGACGTCGTGGTATTTGCCGTCCGTCAGCGTCGCCTTGAAGTCGATCAGCGGGAAGCCCGCCAGCAGGCCCTGATCCTTGATGGAGTTCAGGCCTTTTTCGACGCCGGGGATGTATTCCTTGGGCACGGCACCGCCGACGATCGAGTTCTCGAACACGAAGCCCGAGCCCGGCTCGCCGGGCTCGAAGGTCAGCATGACGCGGGCGAACTGGCCCGTACCACCGGTCTGCTTCTTGTGCGTGTAGTCGATGTCGACCTTGCGGCCCAGCGATTCACGATAGGCGACCTGCGGCTGACCGATGGTGGCCTCGACCTTGTAGGTGCGCTTCAGGATGTCGATCTTGATGTCCAAGTGCAGTTCGCCCATCCCCTTCAGGATGGTCTGGCCCGACTCGTGGTCGGTCGAGACGGTGAAGGAGGGATCCTCCGACGCCAGCTTGGCCAGGGCGACGCCCAGCTTCTCCTGGTCGGCCTTGGTCTTGGGCTCGACGGAAATCTCGATCACGGGGGCCGGGAATTCCATCTTCTCCAGGATGACCGGCGACTTCAGCGGGTCACACAGGGTGTCACCGGTGCGGGTTTCCTTGAGGCCGGCCAGGGCGACGATGTCGCCGGCAAACGCTTCTTTGATGTCCTGACGGTCGTTGGAGTGCATCTGCAGCATGCGGCCGACGCGCTCGCGCTTGTCGCGCGACGAGTTGAGCAGGGACATGCCGGTTTCCATCTTGCCCGAGTACAGGCGGCAGAAGGTCAGCGAACCAACGAAGGGGTCGTCCATGATCTTGAACGCCAGAACCGACAGGGGCTCGTCGTCCGAGGCCTTGCGGGTGATCGGCTCTTCGGTCTTGAAGTCGATGCCCGGCGTCGGCGGGATGTCCAGCGGCGACGGCAGGTAGTCGACCACGGCGTCCAGCAGGGTCTGCACGCCCTTGTTCTTGAAGGCCGAGCCGCACAGGATCGGATAGAAGGCACCGGTCAGCACAGCCTTGCGGATGCACTTCTTCAGAACCTCGACCGAAGGCTCAGTGCCTTCGAGGTAGGCTTCCATCGCCTCGTCATCCAGTTCGACAGCGTTGTCGATCAGGTACTGGCGAGCTTCATTGGCCTTGTCGACGAGGTCTGCGGGGATTTCACCGACGGTGTAGTTGGCACCCAGGGCATCGTTGTCCCAGACGACCGACTTCATCTCGACGATGTCGACCAGGCCGGACAGGCTGCTCTCCGAACCGATCGGGAACTGGATCGGCACGGCCTTGGCACCCAGGCGGTCGCGGATCGACTGGACCGAGGCGTCGAAGTCGGCACCGATCTTGTCCATCTTGTTGACGAAGACGATGCGCGGCACGGAATATTTGTCGGCCTGGCGCCAGACGGTTTCGGTCTGGGGCTCGACGCCCGCGTTGCCGTCCAGAACAGTCACGGCACCGTCGAGCACGCGCAGCGAACGCTCGACTTCAATCGTGAAGTCCACGTGGCCGGGGGTGTCGATGATGTTGAGGCGCTTTTCTTTCCAGTAGGCGGTCGTCGCGGCGGACGTGATGGTGATGCCGCGCTCCTGCTCCTGGTCCATCCAGTCCATGGTGGCGGCACCGTCGTGCACTTCGCCGATCTTGTGCGACTTGCCGGTGTAGAACAGGATCCGCTCGGTCGTCGTCGTCTTGCCCGCATCGATGTGGGCCATGATGCCGAAGTTGCGGTAGTCTTCGATTTTGTGCGTACGGGCCATGAGGCGTGCCTTGAAGTGAGTTCAGGACGCGTCAGGCGCCCTCGGGAAGATCAGTCTGTGCGGATAAGCGAGCGCGGGCGATTTAGCTCAAACCGCCCGCGCCGGAAACCCTTAGATAGTCAGCGCAAGTGACGCTTTGAAGGCGTTTACCAGCGGTAGTGCGAGAAGGCGCGGTTGGCTTCGGCCATCTTGTGTGTGTCTTCGCGCTTCTTGACAGCGGTACCGCGGTTGTTGGACGCATCCAGCAGCTCGGCAGCCAGCTTTTCGGTCATGGTGTTCTCACCGCGCTTGCGTGCGGCATTGACCAGCCAGCGGATGGCCAGGGCGCGGCGACGCTCGGGGCGAACCTCGACCGGCACCTGGTACGTTGCACCACCGACGCGGCGCGAGCGCACTTCGACCGACGGGGCGACGTTGTCGAGGGCCGAATGGAAGGTGGCGACCGCTTCCTGGTCCTTCTTCTTGTCGGCCAGGATGTCGAACGCACCATAGACGATGTTCTCGGCGACGGCCTTTTTGCCCTCGTACATGACGTAGTTCATGAACTTGGTGACGATCAGATCCTTGTACTTGGGATCCGGCAGAACTTCGCGTTTCTGGGCGCGGTGACGACGTGACATGGGCTTGGCCTTCTAAAGACGTATCGAGGGGTCCGGTTCTCACCGGCGAATGGAGAAGCGGATCGCTTACTTCGGACGCTTGGCACCGTAGTGCGAACGGCGCTGCTTGCGGTCCTTGACGCCTTGCGTGTCGAGCACGCCGCGCAGGATGTGGTAACGCACGCCGGGCAAGTCCTTGACGCGGCCGCCGCGGATCAGGACCACCGAGTGCTCCTGCAGATTGTGGCCCTCGCCGGGGATGTAGCACACGGCTTCGATGCCCGTGGTCAGGCGAACCTTGGCGACCTTACGCAGAGCCGAGTTGGGCTTCTTGGGGGTCGTCGTATAGACGCGGGTGCAGACGCCGCGGCGCTGGGGGCAGCCCTTCAGGGCAGGCACCTTGTTGCGGACCGGCTTGGGTTGGCGCGGCTTGCGGATCAGCTGGTTGATAGTCGGCATAGAGGTCTCGTCTCTTTCAAATCGGTGGAGGCGTGTGCCTTTCGGCCGGAGCGCCTCGTGAGCCTTCTTTTCGGACGACGCGATTGCGCCGCCCCGGGTTGAGTTTCGAGCCGTGAGATGACTGCCAAACGAAAAAACCGGAACGCGCGCTTCGGGCGTTCCGGCGGGACACAGCCCGTCCGTTCAATTGTCACGATCCCGACGCCCGGAGAACCGGACACCTCGAAAGTGCGCGGCTTCTACGCCGGGGGGGCGGTTTGGTCAAGTCGTGCAACGTCGCAGGCTTTGAGTGATAGTCGGTCCGCCCCAATACCGCCATGCTGACACCCTCCCCTGTCCTCGAACGGGGTTTGATGGACGGATGAACGCGGCGCAGGTCAGCAGGCGGGGACTGCCCGAGCGGTGGCGCAAGCCTGCGCTGGTCGCGGCGTCGGTGGCGTTTCACGCTGTCGTGCTGGCCGTTCTGGGCCTTCAGGCGGTTGAATTCAACGAAGCCCCGAACCAGCCTCAACCGCCTGTCGTCTTCCTCGACATCGCGCCTCGACCGATGCTGAGAGACGAGACGGCGCGAGTCCGGACGCCGACAACCACGCAAGCCACGCCCGACCGTCTGACCCTGCCCGATCAGGCGGCGGCCAGCCAGGCCTTGCCCCTGCGCGATCCACGTGAAGACGAAGAGGCAGCCCAGGGCCTGCCCTCGGCCCCCAGCCCGCGTGTCGGTACGCCGGCACCGGGCGTCCCCGCCCCTTCCGGGTCCGCCGCATCCGGGGGCTGGACCGTGCGGCCCGAAACCCAGGGCGATCGGGTTCAGCGCGGCCTGATCGGCAGCAACCTGGCCTGCCGCACGCCGGAACTCTTGACGCCCGCAGAACGTGACCGCTGCGCAGACCGCATGGCCAATGCGGCCAACAGCACCCCGGCCATGCGCGGCTCCGGCGATCCCGACACAGATAGCCGTTTCGCCCGCGAGGGGGCCGCACGACTGGCCGAGTATGAGGCGCGGCGTCGACCGCTGTCGGGCGGCAACGGCAATGTCGGCCCCCAGGACGGACCGGGCTCCAACTTCGGAATGGGCGTGGCGGGTGCACACCTGGACCCTTCGTTCCGTCCTGACTCAACCGAAAATATCCGCACCAATCGCCGCGACGGGCCCCGCTGAACACGAAGACGCGCTCAAGTAGAGAGGCCCCGTGGGCCGACCGGTAGCGCCCAAAAAGAAAGGCGGCCCCGTTTCCGGGACCGCCTTCTTCAGTTCAGTCTGAACCCGAATATCAGCTTTCGCTGCCCTCCAGCTCCAGGGCCAGATCGGCCGGCAGTTCCTCGATGGCCTCTTCGCGGGCGGACGTCAGGACCGCGTCGCGCTCGTTGGCGATCTTCTGCAGGCTGCGGAGATAAGCCCCCGTGCCCGCCGGGATCAGGCGACCGACGATGACGTTTTCCTTCAGGCCTTCCAGCATATCCTTCTTGCCGTTGACCGAGGCGTCGGTGAGGACGCGGGTGGTCTCCTGGAAGGACGCCGCCGAGATGAAGCTGCGCGTTTGCAGCGACGCCTTGGTGATGCCCAGCAGGACGGGCTGGGTGGTGGCGATCCGGCCTCCACGCTTCTCGACCTTGGCGTTTTCAAGAACGGCTTCGGCCACTTCGACGGTGTCACCGCGGATCAGGGTGGTTTCACCCGAATCCAGGATTTCCACCTTCTGCAGCATCTGACGGACGATGACCTCGATGTGCTTGTCGTTGATCGGCACGCCTTGCAGTCGGTAAACCTCCTGCACTTCGTTCACCAGATACTCGGCCAGCGCCTCGACGCCCTGAATGCGCAGCAGATCGTGCGGATCCGGGTTGCCGTCGATGATGTAGTCGCCCTTGTTGATCAGATCGCCGTCGTGGACGGAGATGTGCTTGCCCTTGGGGATCAGGAATTCGACCGGTTCGGCCTGGTTGCCATCGGCGTCCAGTTCCGGCGTGATCTTGATGCGACGCTTGTTCTTGTAGTCGCGTCCGAATTCCACGCGGCCGTCCATCTCGGCGATGACCGCACAGTCCTTGGGACGACGGGCCTCGAACAGCTCGGCCACCCGCGGCAGACCGCCGGTGATGTCGCGGGTCTTGGCACCTTCGGTCGGAACGCGGGCGATGATCTCGCCCGGCTTGACCACATCGCCGTTGTTCACGGACAGAACCGCGCCCACCGGCAGCAGGTATCGGGCGTCGGAGCCCGAGGCCAGCTTGGCATAGGCGTCGCCGTTGGTGACACCCATGGCCGGACGCAGGTCCGCACCACGCGGGCTGGCACGCCAGTCGCTGACGACGCGCTGGGCGATGCCCGTCGCTTCGTCGGTTTCCTCGCGGACCGACAGACCCTCGACCAGGTCCTCGAAGCGGATCGTGCCGCCGACTTCCGTCAGGATCGGAGAGGTATAGGGGTCCCACTCCGCCAGACGCTGGCTGCGGCTGATGTCCGAACCTTCGACCACCCGCAGGCGTGCGCCGTAAGGCAGTTTGTGTGTCTCGCGGTCCTTGCCGTCGACCACCACGGTGATGGTCACGTTGCGGCTCATGGCCACCAGATCGCCATGCGCCGCCTTGACGGTCGGGCCGTTGATCTTGGCAACACCGGCGTTGGTCGCCTCGTAGAACGAGGTTTCCGCCACCTGGGCCGTACCGCCGATGTGGAAGGTCCGCATCGTCAGCTGGGTACCGGGTTCACCGATCGACTGGGCGGCGATGACGCCGACCGCTTCACCGATGTTGACGTTGGTACCGCGCGCCAGGTCACGCCCGTAGCAATAGGCGCAGATGCCGGCTTCGGCTTCGCAGGTCAGGGCCGAACGGACCTTGATGGACTGCACGCCCGCCGCGTCGATGACCTCGACTTCCTCTTCCTGCAGATAGGTGTCTGCGGGGAACAGGACCTTGTCGCCGCCCGGCTCGCGGATGTCCTCGGCCGCATAGCGACCCAGAACCCGCTGACCCAGCGAGACCAGCACGTCGCCGCCTTCGACCACGGCGCGCAGGGTGATGCCCCGGGTCGAGCCGCAATCGTCCTCGGTGACGATGGAGTCCTGCGCCACGTCGACCAGACGACGCGTCAGATAGCCGGAGTTGGCGGTCTTCAGCGCGGTGTCGGCCAGACCCTTACGGGCGCCGTGGGTGGAGTTGAAGTATTCAAGAACGGTCAGGCCTTCCTTGAAGTTCGAGATGATGGGCGTCTCGATGATCTCGCCGGACGGCTTGGCCATCAGGCCGCGCATGCCGCCCAGTTGCTTCATCTGGGCCTGCGAACCCCGGGCTCCGGAGTTGGCCATCATGAACACCGAGTTGATGTCGGGGTTCTCGCCCTTGATCAGGACGCGCGGCTGGGCGATTTCGCCCATCATCGCGTCGGCGATCTTGTCCGTGGCCTTGGCCCAGGCGTCGACGACCTTGTTGTACTTCTCGCCCTTGGTGATCAGGCCGTCGGCGTACTGTTGCTCGTACTCCTCGACCTGGGTGCGGGTGTCCGCCACCAGTCCGGCCTTGGCTTCCGGAATGACGATGTCGTCCTTGCCGAACGAAATGCCCGCCTTGGCCGCCTCGCGGAAGCCCAGTTGCATCATCTGGTCGGCGAAGATGACCGTCGCCTTCTGACCGCAGTGGCGATAGACCTGATCGATCAGGTTACCGATTTCCTTCTTGGTCAGGTTCTTCTCAAGCAGGCGATAGCCGATGTTGGCGTTGTGCGGCAGCAGCGCGCCCAGCTTCATCCGGCCCGGCGTCGTGTCGATCACCTTGGTGATGACTTCGCCTTCGGCGTTCATCTCGGTCCAGCGCGCTTTGATCTTGGTGTGCAGCGTCACGACCTTGGCGTCGAGCGCGGCATCGATCTCGCCCATGTTGGCGAACAGCTTGTTCTCGCCGGGCTCGCCGTCCTTAACCAGCGACAGATAGTACAGGCCCAGGACGATGTCCTGCGACGGCACGATGATCGGCTTGCCGTTGGCAGGCGACAGAATGTTGTTCGTCGACATCATCAGGACGCGCGCTTCCAGCTGGGCCTCAAGGCTCAGCGGGACGTGAACGGCCATCTGGTCGCCGTCGAAGTCGGCGTTGAACGCGGTACAGACCAACGGGTGCAGGCGAATGGCCTTGCCCTCGATCAGCTTGGGCTCGAACGCCTGGATGCCCAGACGGTGAAGCGTCGGCGCGCGGTTCAGAAGGACCGGGTGCTCGCGGATGACCTCGTCCAGGATATCCCAGACCTGCGGCTGCTCGCGCTCGACCATGCGCTTGGACTGTTTGACGGTGCCCGACAGGCCCTTGGCGTCAAGGCGCGCATAGATGAACGGCTTGAACAGCTCCAGAGCCATCTTCTTGGGCAGGCCGCACTCGTGCAGCTTCAGTTCCGGACCCACGGTGATGACCGAACGGCCCGAATAGTCGACGCGCTTGCCCAAAAGGTTCTGGCGGAAACGGCCCTGCTTGCCCTTCAGCATGTCGGCCAGCGACTTCAGAGGACGCTTGTTCGCGCCGGTGATGACGCGACCGCGACGGCCGTTGTCGAACAGGGCGTCGACGGATTCCTGCAGCATCCGCTTTTCGTTGCGGATGATGATGTCCGGCGCGCGCAGCTCGATCAGACGCTTCAGGCGGTTGTTGCGGTTGATCACCCGGCGATACAGGTCGTTCAGGTCGGAGGTCGCGAAACGACCGCCGTCCAGCGGCACCAGCGGGCGCAGTTCGGGCGGGATGACCGGAACGACGGTCATGATCATCCACTCGGGCTTGTTGCCCGATTCCAGGAAGGCCTCGATCAGCTTCAGGCGCTTGGAGGCCTTCTTCGCCTTGATCTCGGACGGGCTGTCGGCCAGCTCGCCGCGGTGACGCTCGGCCTCGGCATGCAGGTCGATGCCGATCAGCAGGTTGCGCACGGCCTCGGCGCCGATCTCGGCGGTGAAGCCGTCATCACCGTATTCGTCCTGGTAGCGATAGAATTCGTCTTCCGTCAGCAGCTGGTTCTGCTTCAGCGGGGTCAGGCCCGGCTCGGTGACGATGTAGTTCTCGAAATACAGGACGCGCTCGACGTCCTTCAGCGCCATGTCCAGCATCAGCGAGATGCGCGACGGCAGCGACTTCAGGAACCAGATGTGCGCGACCGGGGCGGCCAGTTCGATGTGGCCCATCCGCTCGCGGCGAACGCGGGCCAGGGTGACCTCCACGCCGCACTTCTCGCAGATAATGCCCTTGTACTTCATGCGCTTGTACTTGCCGCACAGGCATTCGTAATCCTTGGTCGGGCCAAAGATACGCGCACAGAACAGGCCGTCACGCTCAGGCTTGAACGTACGATAGTTGATGGTTTCCGGCTTCTTGATCTCACCGAACGACCACGAGCGGATCTTCTCTGGCGAGGCCAGGGCGATCTTGATCTGATCGAAGGTCGGAGTGACCGGAAGCGGGTTGAAGATGTTCAGGACGTCCTGGTTCATCTTAATTCCTTCTGCGGGGCTTCCCGCGAAAATTCAGACAGTGGAGAGAGCGAAAGACCGTCCCTCCCCGCTTTCGCGGAGAGGGTTCATCCGGTCGGTCAGCTGTTCTCCAGCTCCACGTTCAGGCCCAGCGAGCGCATTTCCTTGATGAGAACGTTGAAGCTCTCGGGAATGCCCGCCTCGAAGCTGTCGTCGCCGCGGACGATGGCCTCGTAGACCTTGGTACGGCCGGCGACGTCGTCGGACTTCACCGTCAGCATCTCTTGCAGGGTGTAGGCGGCACCGTAGGCTTCCAGAGCCCAGACCTCCATTTCCCCGAAGCGCTGGCCACCGAACTGCGCCTTGCCGCCCAGCGGTTGCTGGGTGACGAGCGAGTACGGCCCGATCGAACGCGCGTGGATCTTGTCGTCGACCAGGTGGTGCAGCTTCAGCATGTAGATGTATCCGACGGTGACCGGACGCTTGAACTGCTCGCCGGTCTGACCGTCATAGACGATCGACTGACCCGAACGATCCAGACCGGCCTTCTCCAGCAGGTCCTCGATGTCCCCGATGTGGGCACCGTCGAAGACCGGCGTGGCGAACGGCACACCCTTGGACAGGTTTTTGGCCAATTCGATCAGCTCCTCTTCCGTGTCCGGCAGCGGCGTCTCGGGACCATAGATGCTGGTCAGGTGATCGATCAGCGCCTTCTTCTGTCCGCCCTGCTGCCAGGCTTCCAGCAGACCCTGGATCTGCTTGCCCAGACCGGCGGCGGCCCAACCCAGGTGGGTTTCGAAGATCTGGCCGATGTTCATGCGCGAGGGCACGCCCAGCGGGTTCAGAACGACGTCGACCGACGTACCGTCTTCCAGGTGCGGCATGTCCTCGATCGGCAGGATCTTGGAGATGACGCCCTTGTTGCCGTGACGGCCCGCCATCTTGTCGCCGGGCTGAAGCTTGCGCTTCACGGCCACGAAGACCTTGACCATCTTCATCACGCCGGGGGGCAGTTCGTCGCCGCGTTGCAGCTTCTCGACCTTGTCCTCGAAGCGGCGGTCGAGTGCCTTGCGGGCGTCCTCAAACTGCTTCTTCATGGCCTCGAGCTCGCCCATGGCCTTCTCGTCGTCCAGGGCGATCTGCCACCACAGGCCGCGCGAGAGGTCGCCCAGCTTGTCCTCGGTGACTTCACCGCGACCCAGGCCCTTCGGACCAGAGGTGGCGTTCTTGCCCAGCAGCAGCGGCTTCAGGCGACCATAGACGTTGCGCTCCAGGATCTTGAGCTCGTCGTCGCGGTCCTTGCCAAGGCGCTCGATTTCCGAACGCTCGATGGCGATGGCCCGCTCGTCCTTGTCGACGCCGTGACGGTTGAACACGCGCACGTCCACGACCGTACCGGCCACGCCGGGCGGCAGGCGCAGGGAGGTGTCGCGTACGTCCGAAGCCTTCTCGCCGAAGATGGCGCGCAGCAGCTTCTCTTCCGGGGTCATCGGGCTCTCGCCCTTGGGCGTGACCTTGCCGCACAGGATGTCGCCCGGCTGGACCTCGGCACCGATGGCCACGATGCCCGCCTCGTCGAGGTTGCGCAGGGCTTCCTCGCCGACGTTGGGGATGTCGCGGGTGATCTCTTCCGGCCCCAGCTTGGTGTCGCGGGCCATCACCTCGAACTCGTCGATGTGGATCGAGGTGAAGATGTCGTCGCGCACGATGCGCTCGGAGATCAGGATCGAGTCCTCGAAGTTGTAGCCGTTCCACGGCATGAAGGCGACCAGGGCGTTACGGCCCAGAGCCAGTTCGCCCAGGTCCGTCGAGGGACCATCGGCGATCACATCGCCGACCTTCACTTCATCGCCCACGCGCACGATCGGGCGCTGGTTGATGCAGGTCGACTGGTTGGAACGCTGGAACTTGGACAGGCGATAGATGTCGACGCCCGAACGGCCGGCGTCGGCTTCGTTGGTGGCGCGCACCACGATACGGGTACCGTCGATCTGCTCGACGATGCCGTCTCGCTTGGCGACCACGACAGCGCCGGAATCCACGGCCACGACCGCTTCCATGCCGGTGCCGACCAGAGGCGCGTCCGACTGCACCAGAGGCACGGCCTGACGCTGCATGTTCGCGCCCATCAGGGCCCGGTTGGCGTCATCGTTTTCGAGGAAGGGGATCAGGGCCGCAGCGACCGAAACGACCTGTTTCGGCGAAACGTCCATCATGTCCACGTCAGCACGGATCAGTAGCTGCGAGTCGCCATTGATACGGCCGGGGACCAGCTCCTCGACGATCATGCCGTCCTTCAGCTCGATGTTGGCCTGGGCGATCGTGTATTTCGCCTCTTCCATGGCCGAGATGTAGACCACCTCGTCTTGAGCCTGGCCGTCCTTCACCCGGCGGTACGGGCTCTCGATGAAGCCATACTTGTTCACCCGGGCGTGGGTGGCCAGCGAGTTGATCAGGCCGATGTTCGGGCCTTCCGGCGTTTCGATCGGGCAGATGCGGCCGTAGTGGGTCGGGTGGACGTCGCGGACTTCGAAGCCCGCACGCTCGCGCGTCAGACCGCCCGGGCCAAGCGCCGAAAGGCGGCGCTTGTGGGTGATCTCGGACAGCGGGTTGGTCTGGTCCATGAACTGAGACAGCTGCGACGAACCGAAGAACTCACGCACCGCAGCGGCGGCGGGCTTGGCGTTGATCAGGTCGTGCGGCATGACCGTATCGATATCGACCGAGGACATGCGCTCCTTGATGGCGCGCTCCATCCGCAGCAGACCGACGCGGTACTGGTTTTCCAGCAGCTCGCCGACCGAACGGACCCGGCGGTTGCCCAGGTTGTCGATGTCGTCGATCTCGCCCCGGCCATCCTTCAGGCCCACCAGGATCTGCAGCACCTTCAGCACGTCGTCCTTTTGCAGGACGCGGATTTCGTCGGACACTTCCGGCGTTTCCAGACGCATGTTCATCTTGACCCGGCCCACGGCCGACAGGTCGTAACGTTCGCTGTCGAAGAACAGCGAGTTGAACATGGCCTCGGCGGCTTCGGGGGTAGGCGGCTCGCCCGGGCGCATCACGCGATAGACGTCGAACAGCGCGTCCTCTCGGCCAGTGTTCTTGTCGATGCGCAGGGTGTTGCGCATGTAGGCCCCGACCGTGACGTGGTCGATGTCCAGCACGTCGATGGTGGTGAAGCCGTGGCTTTCCAGCAGTTCGATGGTCGGGGCGTCCAGTTCGTCACCGGCCTCGGCGTAGATTTCGCCGGTTTCGTAGTTGACGGCGTCGGCGGCCAGATAGCGGGTCAGCAGGGCATCGGCGGCCAGCGACAGCGACGAAGTCGTCTCACCCAGCTTCTTGGCCTGGCGGGCGCTGATCTTGGTGCCGGCGGCAGCGATCACTTCGCCGGTGTCGGCGTCGACCAGATCGAACTCGGGCTTCACGCCTCTCCAGCGCTCGGCCTTGTAGGGCGTGACCCAGCCTTCGCCGCGCTTCTCGTAAGGCACGGTGTCATAGAAGGTCTTGAGGATTTCCTCGCCGTCCATGCCCAGGGCCATCAGGAAGGTCGAGGCCGGCAGCTTACGACGGCGGTCGATACGGGTGTAGACCACGTCCTTGGCGTCGAACTCGAAGTCCAGCCACGAACCACGGTACGGAATGACCCGCGCGGCGAACAGCAGCTTGCCCGAGCTGTGCGTCTTGCCCTTGTCGTGGTCGAAGAAGACGCCCGGCGAACGGTGCATCTGCGAGACGATCACCCGCTCAGTACCGTTGACGACGAAGGTGCCCTTGTCGGTCATGAGCGGGATGTCGCCCATGTAGACGTCCTGCTCCTTGATGTCCTTGACCGAGCGCGCGCCGGTTTCCTCGTCCGCCTCGAACACGATCAGGCGCAGCTTGACCTTCAGCGGCGCGGCATAGGTCATGTCGCGCTGGATGCACTCCTCGACGTCATACTTGGGATCCTCGAACTCGTAGGAGACGTATTCCAGGATGGCGCGTTCGTTGAAGTCCTTGATCGGGAAGACCGACTTGAACACCGCCTCGATGCCCTGATCCTTGCGCGGACCGCTGCGCACTTCGCGCTGCAGGAACTGCTCGTAGGAAGCGCGTTGAACCTCGATCAGGTTCGGCATCTGGATCGCTTCGGGGATGCGCCCGAAGGAGTGGCGGATGCGCTTCTTGCCGGTGAACGAGGTGGCGGTGGCGAACTGACCGGGGGCGGTGAGTTCAGCGTTGGTCTTGGCCATTCTGTCTTCCCAATACGCCACCCAGGCAGGCGGCGATCAAATGCAGCAGCCACGGCTTCGCCAATCCGGCGACCCGTGACCATCGGTTTCGGCGTCCACCCTCGGGCCTTTCGGCTCCAGGACGCCTGAAATGTAGGGCTCCCTTGGGGAGGAGCGCGTCTTCGCTCGGTCGGAGGGCGACGGACCGGGCCTCGACGCTTTCGCGCGCGGACTCATGGAGTTCTGCGGAAGAGCGGACATATACGCGCTTCTTCGGCGAAATAAAGGCCCTCGTCTCAAAGATTGCGCATTGGTTCGCCGAACCCCCATTGCTTTGCCGTGGCAGTGAAATTAGCGTCCGCGCCATGACCCATATCCGCACCGCCGCCGTTGCCCTGTCCCTAAGTCTGGCCCTTGCCGCCTGCGCCACCGCGCCCAGCCAGACTGCCGTCGACCTCGACTTCTCGGGCAGCAACACCCAGGAGAACTGGAACGCTGGCAATGCGGCATATCTGACCCTTAACGGAGCGAAACGCGGCTGGACCACGACCGAAAGTGGCTTGCAGTACCGTCGCGTCGGAGCGGCCAAGCCGGGCGGCAAACAGCCGATCGCCACCGATACGGTCAAGGTCCACTATCGCGGCACCTTCGTGGACGGGCGCGAGTTCGACAGCTCCTATTCCCGCAATGAGCCCGCAGAGTTCCCGCTGAACCGCGTCATCAAGGGCTGGACCGAGGGCGTGGCCCTGATGCGCGAGGGTGAAACCTTCGAGTTCGTCATCCCCGCCTCGCTGGGATACGGCGACCGCTGGGTCGGCGGCGACGACCTGCCGCCAAACTCCACACTGCTGTTCACGGTCGAGCTGCTGGAAGTTCAGACTGCACCCTGAGGCCAGCATTACAGGATTGTAATCCTTTCGACCGTTCGCCGGGTTGACCCGCGAGGCCTGCCGTCGTGATCTCCGGCTCCCCGTTTTTTGCCGGAAAGTGCCGAGATGATGCGTCCCCTGCCCCGCCTGCTCCTGTGCGCTTCCGCCTGCACTGCCGCGATGGTCACGACCGCCCCGGCATGGTCCCAGACTCCGGTACTGACCCAGCCGCAGGATGCGGCGTTGGCCCTGCCCCGTTCGCAGCCCGCCATTCCAGCCCCGACCCAAGCGACCTTTCCGGGCGTGATCCGCTACGAGGCCGACGTCACCGACCGGGACCGGCGGATCATCAGCGTGCGCCAGACCATTCCCGTCCCCTCGGCGGGGCCCTTTACTCTGCTGTACCCCGAGTTTCTGCCCGGCAACCATGCCGACACGGGTCCGATCCAGCTCATCTCCGGACTGACAGTCACCGCGCCGGACGGCCGACGGCTGGAGTGGCTGCGCGACACCGTTCAGCCCCACGCCTTCCACCTGGACATTCCTCAGGGGATCACGGAGATCCGGGTCGAGTTCCAGTGGCTGACCCAGCCCGACGGCGGTCCCTGGCGGGTCGTTCAGACGAGCGGCATGGTCAACATGCAGTGGGAAAAGGCCGTCCTTTATCCGGCCGGCTACGCCGCCAGCGGCATCACGATCGAGCCTTCGATCCGCCTGCCCCAGGGCTGGGGCTATGGCGTCGCCCTGGACACCGTGTCCAACGAGGCGGGCCTGGCCACTTTCGCACCGGTCAGCCTCTACACGCTGGTCGACAGTCCGATGTTCGCCGGAGCCCACTATCGCCGCTTTGCGCTGGACGCGGACGGCTCCTCACCAGTTTACCTCAACGTCGTCGCCGACAAGGCCGAACAGCTGGAACCGGCCGACGGGCTGATGAACAAGTTCGAGGCCATGGTGGTCCAGGCCGACCGCCTGTTCGGAGCCCGCCCCTTCGATCGCTACGAATTCCTGGTCGGCCTGACCAATCAGCTCGGCGGCATCGGGCTGGAGCACCACCGGTCGTCCGAGAACACCCTGGCTCCCGACTTCTTTACCCGGGGGACCGGCTCGCTCGGCTCTCGCCAGTTGCTGCCGCACGAGTATGTCCACTCCTGGAACGGCAAATACATGCGGCCGGCGGACGAGCAGACCGCCAACTACAACGTCCCGACCCAGAACACGCTGATGTTCGTCTATGAGGGCCTGACGTCCTATTGGGGCGAGGTGCTGGCGGCGCGCGCCGGTCTGGCGACCAAGGACGAGACGCTGATCGGCATGGCCGGTCACGCCGCCTTCTACGAGAACCAGCCGGGGCGCCAATGGCGCGCTCTGCACGACACCCAGAACCACAACCTGCTGGGCTATCGCGTGCCGGGCAACTGGCCGTCGTGGATGCGGACGACCAGCGACTACTATGACGAGGCCCTGCTGGTCTGGCTGGACGCGGACACCCTGATCCGTGAGGGCACTAACGGGCGGCGTTCGCTCGACGATTTTGCCAAGGGCTTCTTCGGCCGCCTGGACGGCGAGGTTCAGACCCGCGGCTATACGTTCGAGGAGCTGGTCGCGGCCCTGAACGACGTCCACCCCCATGACTGGGCCGGCTTCCTGCGCGGTCGCCTGGATACGGTTGGACCCGAAGCGAGGGCCCCGCTGGATGGCATCTCCCGCGGCGGCTACCGTCTGGTCTATGTCGACAGCCTGTCCGACGCCGAGAAGCGTATCCAGACCGGCTGGGCCAACGATTTCCAGTATTCCCTGGGCTTCAGCCTGTCGTCGACCAATCGCATCGGCGGCGTGCGCTGGGGCAGCGTGGCCTATGACCAGGGTCTGGGGGCGGGTTGGGACCTGATCGCCGTGGGCGATCGCGCTGCATCGGCCGAGGCCCTGCGGGAAGCCATCACAGCGGTTAAGGGGGGTTCGGAACCCCTTGTGATGACCGTCAAGAACGGCGACCGTGTCCGCACCCTGTCGATCCCCTATCACGACGGCCTGCGCTACCCGCGCCTGGAGCGGGTCGAGGGGACCCCGGACGTATTGGGCGACATCCTGGCCCCACGTCGCCGTTAGGAATGGTTCTCCCCTTCGTCGTTGCGAGGGGGAGAACCACAACTGCCTACTTCAACAACGCCAGCAAGGCTTCAGCCGCGCCTTCCGACGACGCCGGGTTCTGGCCGGTGACGAGTTTGCCGTCGGTCAGGACGTAGGAACCCCAGTCCGCGCCCTTGGAATAGTCGCCGCCATTCTGTTTCAGCACATCCTCAAGCAGGAAGGGCACCACGTCCGTCAGGCCGACGCCCTCCTCCTCGGTATTGCTGAAGCCGGTGACCTTGCGGCTCTTGACCAGAAATTCGCCGTCGGGCCCCTTCACATGACGCAGGGCGGCGGGAGCGTGGCAGACGGCCCCGACGGGCTTGTCGGCCTTGGCAAAGGCTTCGATCAGGGCGATCGAGGTCTTGTCCTCGGCCAGGTCCCACATCGGGCCGTGACCGCCGGGATAGAAGACGGCGTCATAGTCCTCGGCCTTGATCTCTGACAGCGGATGGGTCGAGGCCAGGGCCGCCTTGGCGTCGGCGTCGGCCTTGAACCGCTCGGTCGCTTCGGTCTGGGCGTCCGGCTCGTCGCTCTTGGGATCCAGCGGTGGCTGGCCGCCCTTGGGCGAGGCCAGGGTGATGTCCGCACCCGCATCCTTCAGGACGTAATAGGGAGCGGCGAACTCCTCCAGCCAGAAGCCGGTCTTCTTGCCGGTGTCGCCCAGCTTGTCGTGCGACGTCAGGACCATCAGGATTTTCATGGGGTCAGCCTTTCGGGTTCAGGGAGAGACGGCATGTGGGAAGCCCACGCCGTCGATGCCACGACCCAAACGAAAACAGGCCCGGAGGTTTCCCTCCGGACCTGCTCATTTCGCAAACCCCGGACGCGGTTTGCGCGTCAGGGGCAGACCAACTTCCCGATCTTACTTGATCTGGACCTTGGCACCGGCTTCGGTCAGCTTCTTGGCGACTTCGTCGGCGTTCTGCTTGGAGACGTTCTCGACGACGTTCTGAGGAGCGCCTTCGACCAGGTCCTTGGCTTCCTTCAGACCCAGGTCCGAACGCACGCCGCGCACTTCCTTGATCACGTTGATCTTCTTGTCGCCACCGTCCAGCAGGACGACGGTGAACTCGGTTTGCTCTTCGGCGGCTTCGGCCGGAGCAGCAGCGGCACCACCGGCGGCGGCGACGGCGACTGGAGCAGCGGCGCTGACGCCCCACTTTTCTTCCAGCAGCTTGGACAGTTCGGCAGCTTCGAGGACGGTCAGCTTGGACAGGTCTTCGACGATCTTGGACAGGTCGGTCATGGAGTAGATTCCTTCGGAGGGATTGGGTTCAGAGTAGAGGGTGTGCGGAGATGAAAGAGGCGGTTCCGCTTACGCGGCGTCCTTCGTGGCATAGGCGTTGAACACCCGTGCCAGTTGGCCGGCCGGGGCCTGAACCACACCGGCGATACGGGTCGCAGGCGTGTTGAGCAGGCCGAGGAACGAAGCGCGGATCTGATCCAGCGACGGCAGTTTGGAGAGAACCTCCACGCCCTTCGCGTCCAGAACCTTCTCACCCATGAAGCCACCCAGGACGACGAACTTGTCGTTGGCCTTGGCGTATTCAGCGGTGATCTTGGCGGCCGTCACCGCGTCGTCGGCATAGGCGATGCCCACGGGACCCTTGAACAGGCCGTGGTAGTCGCTGCCTTCATCGGCTTCGAGCGCCTTCAGCGCCAGGCGGTTCTTGACCACCTTGAACGTGCCGCCCGCAGAACGCAGGCGACCACGCAGGTCTTCCATATCCGCAACGGTCAGACCCAGGTTGTGGGTCACGACCACGGCACCCGCGTCGGCAAAAACGCCCTTCAGCGTTTCGATCGACTCGGCTTTTTGTGCGCGATCCATTGCGGTCTCCAGTCTTGCATTCGCCGGCGGGCTTATTCCCGACGGCGGATTGGCCATAGCGTTCCGCATCGCTGCGAGACGTTCTGGCCGGTCGTATTGTCCGAAGGAGGCTTGCAACCCCGACGCCCGGATACCGGAACGTCTGGCGTCGTCTGCATCCCCATCTCCCCACGGCGTCAGAGGGCTCTCTGACATTTATGGTCTGGGTGACCCCCAGACCCCGAAGTTCTCGGACAGGACCGTCGGAACCGGTAAGGTCCAGACGGCGAAGGGGCGCTCTATACACGGCTCGCCGTCAAACTCAAGCGCCGCCTCTTCCCAAGCGTCGCGGAACAGGGTCACATCCTCTCAGGGGAACCACACCATGACCGACACCACCGCCGCCATCACGCCAGAGGCCACAGGCCGCGACAGCCTGGGGCGGGCGGCATCGCCGCTGTTGCTCCCGATCCGGCTGAGCATCGGCCTGATCCAGGGGCTCGCTCTGTGGTGGCTGTATCAAGCGGCGGATACAGGTTCATATATAGGCGGTAGCGAGGCTGTTCGCGATTGGCCCGCCACTCAGCCCGCCCTGTTTGCGCCGCTGGTGCTAGTCTTCTTTTTCGTGCCCGTGCTACTTTTGGCCGGGGTTGGACGTATGCGCTGGCGCACCCTCGCCGTATGGGCCGTCGCCGCGACCGCCGTCCTGGCCCTGCTCGGCTGGCACGATGTGGCGCGTCAGAGCGCCGACATCCTGCGTTATCCGCCCTTCTTCACCGCTCCCCTGTTCCTGTTCAGCGCCGCCGCCCTTTTCATCGGCCATCACCTGATCCTGCCCGCTGATCTGGAGCGGCGCTGGATCGCGGCCTTCCCGACCTATTTCGACATGGCCTGGAAGGCAGCCGTGCAGCTGGGTCTGTCAATCGGCTTCACCGGCGCTTTCTGGCTGCTGCTGATTTTGGGGTCCCAGCTGTTCAGGATTATCGGCCTGACCTTCCTCAGCGACCTGATCGGCGAGGAGTGGTTCACCATCCCCCTCACCTGCCTGGTCTTCCCCGTGGCGGTTCACCTGACAGACGTGCGTGACGGCCTGATCCGGGGCGTGCGGACCGTCGTGCTGATGCTGCTGTCCTGGCTGCTGCTGGTCATGACGGTGCTGGTCGCGGGTTTCCTTGTCGCCCTGCCCTTCACCGGCCTTCAGGGTCTCTGGAACACGGGCAGTGCGACCGCCCTGGTCCTGTCCGCCGCCGCCGCCCTGATCATCCTGATCAACACCGCCTATCAGGATGGCCGCCCCGACAACCTGCCGCCCGCGGTCCTGCGGATTGCCGTCCGCGTCGCCGCCGTCCTGATCACGCCATTGGTCATCCTGGCCTTCTGGGGTCTGGCCCTGCGTATCGGCCAGCATGGCCTGACGCCGGACCGGATCATCGCCTTGGCCTGCGCCGTCGTCGGCCTGGCCTATGCCGTCGGCTATGGCTTCGCCGCCCTGCGGCCCTTCTGGCAGCGCGACGCCGCCTGGATGACCCCTCTGGAGCGCACCAACGTCTGGACCGCCGCCCTGGCCGTCGCCCTGATCCTGGCCCTGTTCAGCCCTCTGGCCGACCCCACCCGCCTGTCCGTCAACGACCAGGTCGCGCGGCTGGAGCGGGGTGCGGTCGCCGTCGATCAATTCGACTTCCGCTTCCTGCGCTTCGAGAGCGGCAAGGCGGGGCTGGCGGCCTTGGATGAACTCACACGTTCGAGCAATCCATCTATCGCCCAGCGGGCAAAGAACGTCATCGCGGCGACCGATCGGTTCGAGGATGCCGTGACGGGTGCGCAAGCCCGTCAACCAGTCTTGACGGTCTGGCCGGCAGCGACAGCGCTGCCCGAAGGCTTTCTCACGCCAGTCGATAGTGAAGACAGCCGTTACCAATGCACCGCTGACGTTGAATGTGTTGCACGCCCCATCGACCTCAACGACGACGGCATTGAAGAAGTGTTGGTCGCCAACACCAACATCATCCGCGTCTGGACGCGTCAGCCTGATGGAGTCTGGGTAGATGCCGGGGCGTACCGCACCCTGATGTGCGGCACGGACTCTGGCACAAATGACCATCGCATACTGCTCCGCTCATCCGATCTCCGGCCGGTAGCCCCCAGCTTTCCCGATCTTGATTTGGGCGGCGGCCGACGTGCCACAGCGGAGGGCGTACAACGGTGCCCTGAAGACGAGGCCATCGGCACCGTGGGCGTTCGCCCGCAAGTCAAGTTACGGACACCGCCCCGTTAACCCCCCGCTCACCCTTCCCGACCACTCGATCTTCACCTTGTCGGGCGTAAAACGTCCCGGAATGAGCCAGTCCCGCTGAACGAGGACCGGCCACGATCTGTGATGTTTGAAGGGTGTTTCCGCATGGCCAAGACCGTTCTGGTGGTCGACGACGATCCGACCCAGCGCCGCCTGGCCCAGGCCGTGCTGGAGCGTGAAGGCTATGCCGTCGTCCATGCCGAGAGCGGTGGCGAGGCGATCGACCGGCTGACCAAGGGCGGTGGGGCAGATGTCGTCCTGCTGGACATGGTCATGCCGGGCATGAGCGGCATGGAGGTCCTGGCCGAGATCCGCACCGCCGGCGTCACCACGCCCGTCATCGTCCTGACCGCCAACGGCGGCGTGGATGCGGTGGTCAAGGCCATGCAGGCTGGAGCCCAGGACTTCTTCGTCAAGCCGGTGTCGGCCGAACGCCTGCTAGTCGGCGTGTCCAATGCCCTTCAGATGACCCGGCTGACGGCCGAGGTCGGCCGCCTGACCAAACGGGTCTCCAACCGTTCCTCGTTCGACGATCTGGTCGGCGACAGCCCGCCGATGCGCATGGTCAAGGCCATGGGCACCCGCGCCGCCAAGTCCAGTATTCCGGTCCTGATCACGGGCGAGAGCGGCGTCGGCAAGGAAGTCATCGCCCGCGCCCTGCACGGCGCGTCCGACCGTTCGGGCAAGCCCTTCGTCGCCGTCAACTGCGGGGCCCTGCCGTCCAACCTGATCGAATCCATCCTGTTCGGCCACGAAAAGGGGGCCTTCACCGGCGCCCACGACAAGCACCTGGGCAAGTTCCAGGAGGCCAACGGCGGCACGCTGTTCCTAGACGAGATCGGCGAACTGCCGCTGGACATGCAGGTCAAGCTGCTGCGGGCGCTTCAGGAGGGCGAGGTCGATCCCGTCGGGGCCAAGCGCTCGGTCAAGGTCGACGTCCGCATCGTCTCGGCCACCAATCGCGACCCGGCCCAGCAGGTCAAGGAAGGCGCCTTCCGCGAGGATCTGTTCTATCGCCTGAACGTCTTCCCGATCGAGGCCCCGGCCCTGCGCGACCGGCGCGAGGACATCCCGGCCCTGACCGACCATTTCATCGCCCGCTTCAATGCCGAAGAGGGTCGCCGCGTCACCGGCTGCGCACCCGAAACCCTGGCGCTGCTGACCGCCTTCGACTGGCCCGGCAATGTCCGCCAGCTAGAAAACGCCGTCTACCGCGCCATCGTCCTGGCCGACGCCCCATTCCTGCAACCCCACGACTTCCCCGCCATCTCCGGCATGGCCGCGCCTCTGCTCCCCTCCGTGGGGGAGGTGGATCGCCGCCCTGGCGGCGAGACGGAGGGGACACCTGCAAGCGCCGTCGTCGCGGCTCCCGACAGCCCCATCCGCATCCTCGACGACCGTGGCCACCTTCGCACCCTGGAAGAGATCGAACGCGACCTGATCCAGCACGCCATCGAGGTCTATGCCGGCCACATGTCCGAGATCGCCCGCCGCCTCGGCATCGGCCGCTCCACCCTCTACCGCAAGGTCCGCGAACAGGGGCTGGAGGACGTGCTGCGCGAGGTGGGGTAGAGCCCGCGTGGGGCAACAGGGTCCATGCCCCGGCGATGCCTCAAACCTGTCCGAAAGTTCACTGGCGACCGCCGGCACCGGCGGCGATGACCTCTTCTCGACACATCGAAATACGATCACGCCAAACGACGGATTCTCGGGGCCCGCCCGTTTAGCCAGTTCCTCCCCCTGCGGATTATCCCATGCTTCTCGTCACGACCGCCCTGTCCGGCCTGCTCGCCAGCACTGTCCCCGCCTCGGCACCCCCCCAGACGGCACCCCAGACGCCGCCTCCGGTCACACGGCCAGCACCGGCCACATCGGCACCGGTCGAGGAAGACGAGGAAGCCTATGATCTGGGCACCGTCACCGTCACCGGCAGCCGCCCGCGCGGTGCCGTCGACACCGACATCGAACCCGAGCTGTCACTGACCGCCGACCAGATCCAGGCCTATGGCGCGGCCAACATCTCGGAGCTTCTGGCTTATCTGGAACCGGTCACCCGCAGTTCTCAGGGCCGCGACGGCGGCCAGCCCGTCCTGCTGGTCAACGGTCGCCGCATCTCCGGCTTCCGCGAAATCCAGAGCATCCCGACCGAAGCCATCGAACGTACCGACATCCTGCCCGAGGAGGTCGCGCTGCAGTTCGGCTATCGCGCCGATCAACGCGTGGTCAACTTCGTGCTGAAAGCCAACTTCCGCTCCATCTCGGCCGAGGCCGCCTATCGCGCCCCGACCCAGGGCGGCCGCACCACCACCGAGCTGGAAAGCACCCTGTTCAACATCGCGGGCGGCAACCGCTACTCGGTGGATGCCGAATACACCCGCTCCAGCCCGCTGTTCGAGTCCGAGCGGGATATCCGGCGTGACCCCGAAGACCTGCCGGCCCCGCTGTTCGGCGATCCGGCGGATCAGGGGGCCTACCGCACCCTGCTGTCCCAGAGCGAACAGCTCGAAGCCCGCGGCTCGATCAAACGCGACCTGAACAGCACGACCCAGGGCACGCTGAGCGTCAGCCTGGAAAACACCAACACCCGCAGCTTCAACGGCCTGCCCGGCGTCGTCATCGATGTAGACGGCGTCGATACGGGCACGGACGAGACCGTCTTCCGCTACCTTGACGCCCCCGCCTCCCTGGGCCGCAAGACCGACACCCTGACCGCCAATGTCGGCACCGTCCTGGACGGCTTCATCGGCGAGGAATGGCGCTGGACCTTCAGCGGCAACTACGACCGGGTCGAGACCGATACCTTCACGGGACGCGGCTATGGCGTGACGCCGTTCCAGGACCGCGTGAACGCAGGCGATCCGACCGCCGACCCGTTCGGGACCGTCACCCTGGCCGATTTCGCGGCCTTGGCCGGCGACACCGCCAACTCCGTCTCCCAGTCGCTGGGGGCAGAGCTGGTTCTGACCGGCGATCTCTACGACCTGCCCGCCGGTGGCATTTCCTCGACCTTCAAGCTGGGCGCGGACACCCGCTCGCTGGACTCAACCAGCGTCCGCTCCGGCGACACCATCGAACGCTCCCAGTCGCGCGACCGCTTCACCGGCTCCGGCAGCTTCACCTTCCCGATCGCCGACCGGGACCAGGGTGTCCTGCCCTTCCTGGGCGACCTGTCGGTCAACTTCAACGCGGGCTATGAAGAGTTGTCCGACTTCGGCGGCCTGCCGGTGGTGGGTGTGGGCCTGAACTGGTCGCCGATCGAGCCGCTGTCGTTCCTGGTCAGCTACACCGACGAACAGGGTGCGCCCTCGATCTCCCAACTGAACGACCCGATTATTTCGACGCCCGACGTCGCCGTGTTCGATTTCGCTACCGGCCAGACGGTCTTCGTGACCCGCATCGATGGCGGCAACCCCGGTCTGAATTCCGACAACCGCCGGGTCTTCAAGGCCGGCGTCACCTTCCGGCCTCTGGGTGAAACCGACCTCAGCCTGTCCTCGACCTGGACGGTCAGTCAGACCGACGATGTGCTTGCCGCCTTCCCGACGATCACTCCCGAGCTGGAGGCGGCCCTGCCCGACCGCTTCGTGCGCAATGCCGACGGCGACCTGGTTTCCTTCGATGCCCGCGCCCTGAATTACGACAGTGCCGAGCGTCAGGATATCCGCACCGGCTTCAACTTCTCGCGCGCCTTCGGCACCCCGACACCCGCTGCGGCCGGTGCCCCCGGCATGCCTGGCGCTCGTGGTGCACGCGGTCCGGGCGGCGGCGCTCCCCGTGCCGGAGGCCCTCCAGGCGGCGGTGCCGTCAGGTTCGGCGGCGGCGGTCGTGGACGCGGCGGTGGCATGCAGCCCGGCCAGGGCCGCTTCAACCTCTCCGTCTATCACACCTGGCGTCTGCAGGATGAGATCGTCATCCGCGACGGCCTGCCCGTCATCGACCTGCTGGACGGCGGCGCGACCGGCAGCCGCGGCGGCAGCCCTCGTCACGAAATCCAGGCCCAGGGCGGCGTCTTCAGGAACGGCATGGGGGCCTTCGTCAACGCCAACTGGCGCGACTCGACCACCGTCGGCGACACCCTGCGCTTCTCGGACCAGACCACGATCAACCTCAACATGTTCGTCAATCTGGACCAGCAGCAGTCATTGATTCAGCGCTTTGGCTGGCTCAAGGGCTCGCGCATCAACCTCGGCTTCCAGAACATCTTCGACACACGCACCGAGGTCACCACCCAGGACGGCTCCGTCGTGCCGCTGAACTACCAGGCCGACTATCTGGACCCTCAAGGGCGCACGATCAGCCTGACGTTCCGCAAGATCCTGTTCTGAGGGTCTAGGTTCTAGGGGTTAGGTTCTAGGGGCGGCAGTTGATCGATCGCTCGGTCTTGTCCCTGGAACCTGTAACCTGAAACCTAATCCCTCTTCTTCCCCCACCGCCGTTTCGGCTCCTCGCCCTTGGCCTTGGCCGCGATCTCCTTCAGCTTTCGGCCCTGCATGGACGACAGCGCCTGCCCCGGTGCGCCCTTTTCCGGGTCTCCGAACGCACGGCCGTGGGTCTTCACCCGCTCGCTGACCGAGTCCAGAAACTCGCCCTCCCATTCAGACAGCGAAACGCCCGCCTTGTCTGCCGACCGGCGGGCGCGTCTCAGGGCATTCAAGGCCGCGCGCTGCGCCGCCTTGCGCTGGGCTTCGAAGGGGCTGGCTGGCGGTTTTCGCTGCATCCAAGGTTCTAGGTTCTAGGGATCAGGTTCCAGGGAATCCCCCAGCCTGCCCGAACGATAGCTCAGAAACTCAGAAACCCTAGAACCTAGCCCCCTAGAACCTAACCCCTCGCCTCAGACCTCGCCCAGCGCCGACAGATACAGGTCCAGGATCGCGTCCTCTTCCTGGCGCTTGGCCTTGTCCTGTTTGCGGATGCGGATGACCTTGCGCAGGATCTTGACGTCATAGCCCTCGCCCTTGGCCTCGGCGAAGACCTCCTTCATGTCCTCCATGACGGCGGCTTTGTCTTCTTCCAGACGCTCAAGCCGCTCGATGATGGTGCGCAGACGCCCCTGCGCCGTCGCATTCAGGACGTCGGGTGAGGAATCGAAGGACGCATCATCGGCCATGGAAAGGCTCCGGCAACAGGATCAGAAACTGAGAACGCCCTCAAGCAGGCCGAACGACCGTCAGGGCAAATGGAATGCGGACGCTAACCACGTCGCTTGGCCCGGCTCAACACCGAACACGAAAAAGGCTGCGGACAGAATCCACAGCCTCTTGATATCTTCGCGCTCAAACAGCGCGCGACCGCGTCGCGCGCGTTAGCGCACTAAAATGCCTTAGCCCTGCTTCGCCTTGAAGCGCGGGTCGGTCTTGTTGATCACATAGACCACGCCCTTGCGGCGCACGACCTTGCAGTCGCGGTGGCGGGTCTTGAGCGACTTGAGCGAGCTGCGGACCTTCATGGTCTTCGTCCTGAATCAAAATCAAAAATAGAAAAGCCGCAGGCGGACCAGCGGCGGAACGGGGCGTATAGTGGGGGTTGGGTGAGACGTCAACCTGATTGCGCAGGCGAAAGTCCGCAATCAGGTTCCAACCCAAATCCACAAGCGGCGCTACTAATCATTGCGAGTTTGGACTTCTCCGTATGCCAAGTTGTCAGCGAACCGACGAAATTGGTTGCACGCCCTCCTAGCGGCTTCGACCGTTGCAGGCTGAGGTGCATAGAAGCGGAAGCGGTATCGGGTGACTTCAAAAGGATTAGACGCTGATACTTCAACAGACCGGTACCGCAGCCCAAATGAATTGGTCGGAAGCACCGGAAATTGTTGACGAACGTATTCCATTTCGCTCGACGTCGCATAGTCTCTCAGATCATCCGAGAGCCGGGCGTGGTCAGCCGGGCCGATCTGAAGTTCCAACATGCAGATCGCGGAACCTTCGCCATTAGCATCCAAGGCAGCCGATCTTGCGCTGTCCGTTGGCTGCTCGGCCACACCGCATGCGCCGACCAACAGGGTAGAGACGACCACCATCACAAGCCGTCTCGACATAACGCAGCCCCTAGAAGTTTGCTGATAGCGACCAAGAAGCGCTGTGGAGTCAAGATGGCTGCCCACGACCGCACTCAAGCAGCGAGCCGAGCATTAGCGCCCTAAGAAAGATGGAGGCCTGGCCTCCGAGTTGAACGGAGGGTCTGCGGGGTTGCACCCCCGCCGCGTCGCCCCTCCGCCACCAGGCCGTATCAGAGAGCACGCCCCTTATCGTCCCGGACCCTTGCCTCCGCGTTGCCAGACGCGGTTAGCGCCCGGTTTACCCTTTTCCACGATCCAGAGACATCAGCCGCCCGGCGTCGCAACGGACTGTCGCCTCGCGCACTTGTCATCACGCCCACCCCTCTCCTGCGGCTAGAGTATCGCCATGCGTTCCAGATTCAGTCTTCTCCTGCTCCTGTCCGTCGCCGCCTGCGGCCCCATGTTGCCCGAGGCTCCGCCCGCCGGCCCGACGACGTCGCCCGCCCCAAGCGCACCCGCGCCTTCGACGCCGGCTCCTGCGCCGACCACGCCCGCTCCGGCCGGGCCCGCCGATCAGGCCGGCTTCGATGGCTGGAAACAGGGCTTCCTGTCCCGGCACGGCGGCGACCGCGCCACCTTCTATGCGCGAGAGCTCGAGGGCCTGACCCCCGACCCCAACGTCGTCCGCCTGGACGGCAACCAGCCGGAGTTCAGCCGTCCCGCCGGGGCCTATATCCAGAACGCGGCGTCTGCGACCCGCGTCGCCCAGGGCCGCCGCCTGTCCGACCGCGTCCCCTTCGCCGTGGTTCAGCAATATGGCGTGCCGACCGAAATCCTGGTCTCCATCTGGGGCAATGAAAGTGCATTCGGCCAGATTCAGGGCAGTTATGACGTCATCCGCTCGCTGGCGACGCTGGCCTACGACGGTCGCCGCCGCGCCTGGGCCGAGACCGAGCTCAAGAACGCGCTCGACATCGTCATCGATGGCAAGCGCGAGCGTGCGGGCCTGAGGGGCAGCTGGGCCGGGGCCATGGGCCAGACCCAGTTCATGCCCAGCACCTATACCCGCCTGGCGGTGGATCAGACCGGCGACGGCATGATCGACATCTGGGGCTCGGACGCCGACGCCCTGGCGTCTGCCGCCAACCTGCTGGCCCAGGCCGGATGGAAGCGCGGCCAGTCCTGGGGCTATGAGGTCATCCTGCCGTCCAACTTCGACTACACCCAGGCCGAGGGCCCCAAGCACAGATGGAGCGACTGGTCGGCGCGCGGCGTCCGGCTGGCCCACGGCGGCAGCCCCAATCAGCTGGAGGCACTTGAGGACGGCGTCATCCTGCTGCCCCAGGGCGCACGCGGCCCCGCCTTCCTGGCCCTGCCCAACCACTATGTGATCCGCCAGTACAACAACTCCGTCTCCTACGCCCTGGCCATCGGCCTGACGGCGGACGGGATTGCCGGCAAGCCCGGCCTGGTCGGCACCTGGCCCGATGACGCGCCCCTGTCGCGCGACCAACGCATCGGCGCCCAGCGCGCCCTGACCGCCATGGGCTTCGACACACAAGGGATCGACGGCGTCGTCGGTGCCAACACCCGCTACGCCCTGCGCCGCTGGCAGGCCGCCAACAACCGCACCCCCGACGGCTATCTGACCGCGGCTCTGGCCGACGAACTGATCCGCCGGGGCGGATAGCCCCGTAGTCATTGTCCGGTGGACGCTGTGCGCTCAGCACGATGAGCGTTGTGAAGCTGCGTGCCCTTCGCTAACCGTCTCCTAAAGCAACCCGGAGCTCTCCATGTCGCGCACCGCCGACCGGTTCGAAGGCACGTCCAACTATATCGCCACCGACGATCTGAAGATCGCGGTCAACGCCTCGGTCGCACTGGAGCGTCCGCTGCTGATCAAGGGCGAGCCCGGCACCGGCAAGACGGTTCTGGCCTATGAGATGGCCAAGGCGCTGAACGCGCCCCTGATCACCTGGCATATCAAGTCCACGACCAAGGCGCACAACGGCCTGTACGAATACGATGCGGTCTCCAGGCTGCGTGACAGTCAGCTGGGCGATGCCCGCGTGCACGACGTGCGCAACTATCTGAAGAAGGGCAAGCTGTGGGAGGCCTTCACCTCACCCGTCCGCCCCGTCCTGCTGATCGACGAGATCGACAAGGCCGACATCGAGTTTCCCAACGACCTCCTTCAGGAACTCGATCGCATGGAATTCCATGTCCAGGAGACGGACGAGACCATCAGCGCCGCCGTCCGCCCGGTCGTGGTCATCACCTCGAACAATGAGAAAGAGCTGCCCGACGCCTTCCTGCGCCGCTGCTTCTTCCACTATATCCGCTTCCCCGACGACCAGACGATGAAGGCGATCATCGAGGTCCACTTCCCCGGCATCAAACCGCGCCTGGTGTCCGAGGCCCTGCGCACCTTCTACGAGATCCGCGACACGCCGGGCCTGAAGAAGAAGCCCTCGACCTCCGAACTGCTGGACTGGCTGAAGCTGCTCATGGTCGATGACGTCGATCCCGAGACCCTGCGCGAGAAATCGCCCAACAAGCTGATCCCGCCGCTGCACGGGGCCCTGCTGAAGAACGAACAGGACGTCCACCTGTTCGAACGCCTGGCCTTCCTGAACCGACGGGAAGGCTCGCGTCCCGGCGTTTAAGTCTTGAAGCGTCTGCCCCGATACACCGGTTACCGCGATTTCACTGGATTTGCGGGCCAGCGGGCGCAGGATGCACCCAAGACCAAGGATATTCGACCATGATGGTTCGTCCCTTTCTGATCCCCACCGTCTGCGCCTTTGCCGCGCTGACGACCGGCTGCGACAACAATTCCGTCCGCATCTCCTCGACCCGGACGGTCGAGAATGACACCAGCGGCGTGCTTCGCGTTGTCGAAACCCTGCAATGCCCGCAGACACTTGGCAGCCTGACCCGCAAGGGTTCTGCCAGCGCACAGGGCACCGTCTGTACCTATGGCGGTCCGCGCGGAGCCGAGGTCATCCTGCATCTGGTAAGCCTTTCGGGCACCGATAGCACTGCAGCCCTGAAGACCTTCGAGGATCGTCTCTCCGCCTCCCTGCCCCAGGCTGTGGCCGGCATCCGCGCCCAGAAGAGCGCCACAGCCAGTGCCTCCGCCGAGGCGACATCGTCGAGCGGCGACAGCGCATCGATCCAGGCCCCCGGCGTCGATATCCAGGCCGAGGGCGACAAGGCCACCGTTCGCCTTCCGGGCATCAGCATCGACGCCGACGGCGAGGATGCCTCAGTCAACATCGGCGGCTTTCAGGTCGAGGCCAAGGGCGACGGTACCACCGTCGATGTTCAAAGCGACGACGGCGGCGACAGCGTCAGCGTTCAGGCCAATGACGCCGCCACCGTGGTCCGCACCTCGGCCGCCGGCGATGCGACCCGCGCCAACTGGACCCTGACCGACAACCGCCCCTCGGTCGAAGGCTGGCGACTGGTCGGTTATGAGGCACGCGGCCCGGCCGGTGGCCCCATCGTCGTCGTCACCGTCCGCTCCAAGGACCGCGAGGGCGACGACGTCTTCGACGACGCCAAGGCACTGGTCACCCTCAACGTCGGGGAATGATCGCATTCCTCCCCCTCTTGGGGGAGGGGGACCATCCGAAGGATGGTGGAGGGGGCAAGGTCAGGCAGGCCATTTCAATCTATCCTCCTTTTGGGACCGCAGTATCCGCTCCCGGCCTTGATCCTGCGGCCCCGATGGGCCACCACACCGGGCCATTCCAGCAGGAAATCGCCTTGGCCGTCAGTCCCCGATCCTCCGCCGCAAAAGCCCCTCGTGCCTGGCAGCGCATGCTGTCGGGCCGCCGCCTCGACCTGCTCGACCCCTCGCCCTTCGACATCGAGATCGAGGACATCGCCCACGGCCTGGCCCGCGTCGCGCGCTGGAACGGCCAGACCATTGGCGAACACGCCTTCTCCGTCGCCCAGCACTCCTGCGTCGTCGAGGAGATCGCGGCCCATATCAAGCCGGGCCTCGAGCCGAAATGGCGGCTCGCCGCCCTGCTGCACGACGCCTCCGAATACGTCATCGGCGACATGATCTCGCCCTTCAAATCCGCGCTGGGCGTCAACTACAAGGCCTTCGAGGCCCGACTGGAAAGCGCCATCCACGTCCGCTTCGCCCTGCCGCCGAAATCACCCGTCGCCATCAAGACCCTGATCAAGAAGGCCGACCGCGCCTGCGCCTATTTCGAGGCGACCCAGCTGGCCGGATTCAACAAGACCGAATCCCTCTCGCTCTTCGGAGCCCCGCCTGCCGGCTACGACCTGGTCATCGAGCCCCTGCCCGCCCCGGTCGCCCAGGCCCGATATCTGGAACGCTACCGTATCCTGGCCGAGGCCACCGGCCTGAGCCCCGGCCCCGACGCCTGGCACACGGAATAGAACCGATGGTCGCTCAGGACGAACAGGGCGTTCGCATCGGTCTGTCGGCGGTCGTGATCGCCGTGCGCGATCGCACCGCCTGCGTCCTGACCGTCAGTGGCGACGACGGCCTGACCGCCCTGCCCTTTGGTCCGTTCGATCCCGTTCGCGACCGCACCTTCGAACGGGCCCTGCGCGATTTCGTGACCGACCAGACCGGCTTTCGACTCGGCTTCGTCGAACAGCTCTACACCTTCGGCGACCTGGGCCGCGCCAGCCCCCGCGCCACCCCCGGCCCCGAACGCCGCCGCGAAGTCTCCGTCGGCTATCTGGCTCTCACAGCCGACGCCGTCGACGCGCCCCCACTCGACGAAGCCCGCTGGACACCACTGCTGGACGTCTTCCCGTGGGAAGATCGTCGTATCGGCCCGCCCCGCTGCCTGTCCACCCTGACCACGGCCCTGGATGACTGGGCCGCCGCCGACGCCCGCCGCCAATCTCGCGTCCAGACCCTGTTCGCCACGACACCGCCGCATCGCTGGAACGAAGGCCGCGTCCTTGACCGCTACGAACTCCTCTACGAAGCGGGTCTGGTCGCCGAGGCCGACCGCGACAACGACCGCCCTGTTGCAGCTACAGCCTCCGGCCTCCCCATGGCCTCCGACCACCGCCGCATCCTCGCCACCGGCCTGGGCCGACTGCGCAGCAAGCTGAAATACCGCCCCGTCCTGTTCGACCTGATGCCCGCCACCTTCACCCTCTCCGACCTCCAGTCCGCCGCCGAAGCCATCGCCGGACTATCGCTGCACAAGCAGAATTTCCGGCGCGGGGTCGAACGCACCGGCCTGGTTCAGCCCACCGGCGTGATGTCCTCGGCCACCGGCGGCCGCCCCGCCGAACTCTTCCGCGTCATCGACGGCGACCTGACCGGCGGCGACACGCTCGGTCTGCCACTTCCGGCGCAACGCTGACGGTTTTTCCCGCTTGCAGCCCGGCTCCCGCCCGACTAGAGAAGCCCCTCGCTCGACCAAGCGTACTTACGGCCCCGCGGAGAGGTGGCAGAGTGGTCGAATGTACCGCACTCGAAATGCGGCGTGCCTTTACGGGTACCGTGGGTTCGAATCCCACCCTCTCCGCCACCGGCTTCGTTCAAACCGACAACCGCTAAAGGTCTGAAGCCGCGTCGCGTTGACCCTGTTTGGTCACTGGCTTCCCCTCGTCGGCCCCCATGAAGGTTGCCCAGTCCGAGCCGGTACCAGGCGAAGCGAGCCCGTCGATAATGTGGTCGGATGGGTTGGCGTCGATCCCTCGGCCCTGCCGATGGATGTGGGATTTGGCAATCATGTTTGCCGACACAGGTGCCGTCAGGAACAGAAACAGGGCGATCAGCAGTTCGTGCGCCGAATAGGTCCCGCCGAAGACGGGAAAATAGATCATCGAGGCAATCAGACAGGCACCGACCCCCAGAGTGGTCGCTTTCGTCGGACCATGAAGCCGCGTCATCAATGACGGCAGCTTGGCCAAGCCCCACGACCCCACGAGAATGAACAGTCCGCCGGTGACCAGAAGCAGCGAAATGGCGAGTTCTGCGATCAGGTTCATTCGACGATGTCTCCTCGCAGGAGGAACTTGCAATAGGCCACAGTGCCCACGAACCCGACCATGGCCAGCAGAAGCGCGGCTTCAAAATAGGCCGAGGTCGCATAGGCGATCCCGAACAGGACGATCATCGCAATGGCGTTGATGGTCAGGGTATCCACCGCCAGGATGCGATCGGCCGAAAGGGGGCCGCGCCACAGGCGGAACAGGTTGAGCAGGATCGAAAGGCTGACGCAGATGAAGGCGAAGCCGAGTGCCACTGGCAAGATCGATCCGGTCATGGGAAAACCTTCAGCAAGCGGGCCTCGTAGCGGCTCTTGATGCGTACGACCTCCGCCTCGGGGTCGGCGACATCGATGGAGTGAACAAGCAGAGCGCGACCGCAGCCGGAGATGTCGCTGGAGACAGTACCGGGCGTCAGGCTGATAGTACCGGCCAGTGCCGTGATGGCTTCTGGCGAACGGAGTTCCAGCGGGATCACGAGCCACTGGGAGCGAAGATCCCGATTACGGCGCGTCATGATCAGCCACGCCACCTGGAAGTTGGCGACCAGAATGTCGAAAAGCACCACGCCAATATAACCGATCATGTCCCGCCCAAAGCGAACCTTCGGTCGATCAGGCCAGAAGCGGCTTGTGACAAGAGGCACCAGCACCCCGAACACGATCGCTAGAAACAGGGCCCCGAAGGTGAACGCGTTCACCAGCAGCATCCACACGACGACAAGCATCGCGCTCAGGCCGGGGTGAGGCAGAAGACGGCGGATCATCGGCGACCTCCGGACTGCGGACCCAGGACGGCCTCGATATATTGGTCAGGCGAGAACAATTGGCCCGCCGCCGCCGCCGCGTAAGTCGTGACAGGCCCGGCCAGCAGAGTCAGACCCGCCAGCATCAGCAGAAGTGCCCCCGCCGCGGCGACGCCCCCACGTTTGCCGCGCAGGGCCCGCAAAACAATCTCGCCTTCGACCGTCGTGCTCTTCCAGAAGATCGCGCTTCCGGCGCGCGCGAACGCCAGGACGCCCAGAACCGTGGTCGTCAGGATCACGGCCCAGATCCACACCGCCTGCGGTGAGGCCCGTACACCGTCGAGGATCAGCAACTTGCCGACAAAGCCCGAAAGGGGCGGCAACCCGACCGTGGCGATAGCTGCGAGGAAGAACAAGCCCGACAGGATTTCGAACTGGCTGAACCTCGGGGCAAGGGTGATGGCGTCTGCATGCTCGGCGCGTCTCTGGGCAATCAGGTCGACGATCAGAAACAGTGCGGCCCCGGCCAGGGTCGAATGCAGGATGTAGTAGAGCGCCGGACCCATCGACTGGACGGTGAAGACGGACACGGCACACAGCAGGGTGCCCATCGAGCCGATCACTGCCCAGGCCGCCAGACCGCGAAGGCTGCGCGCCGCGAATAGCCCGACGAACCCGATCAAGAGGGTCACGAGCGCGGCCGGTAGCAGCCAGGGACCAGCGACATACGCCAGGCCACCTGCGTCCTCGCCAAAGATGAGAGTACTGGTGCGGATAATGGAATAGGCCCCGACCTTGGTCATGATGGCAAACAAGGCGGCGACCGTTCCCGTCGCCGCCGCATAGGTACCCGGCAGCCAGAAATGCAGCGGCACGACCGCGGCCTTGAGGGCAAAAACTGCGGTCAGCAACAGACCGGCAGCGACTATCAGCCCCTGATCACCCGGCGGCGCGGCCGCCACACGAACCGCCAGATCGGCCATGTTGAGGGTTCCGGTCACGCCGTACAGCAGTCCGACCGCCACCAGGAACAGGGTCGAGCCGACCAGATTGATGATCACATACTGCACCCCTGCCTTCAGCCGCTGCCCTCCCTGGCCATGCAGCATCAGCCCATAGGAGGCGATCAGCAGAACCTCGAAGAAGACGAACAGATTGAACAGATCGCCGGTCAGGAAGGCCCCGTTCAGCCCCAGCAACTGGAACTGAAACAGCGGATGAAAATGCCAGCCCTTGCGGTCCGTGCCCGTACTGATCGCATAAACCAGAACGACCAGGGCGAGGACGGCGGTCAGCAACACCATCATCGCAGAGAGCCGATCAAGGACCAGGACGATGCCAAACGGTGCCCGCCAGTTGCCCAGGGCATAGCTCTGGATCGTGCCACCATTGGCCTCCACGACCAGAACGACGGCCACGACGATCATCGCCAGGCACGATCCGATCGCGGCGAACCGAGACAAGGTCAGCTTGTGGCGCAGGAACAACAGAATGCCCGCCCCCATAACGGCGGGCATGATGACGCTGGCAACGACCCCGTATGAGACGATCAGGCTCACTGGTCGCCCTCCGCATCTGCCGTGCCGTCGACCCGGTCAACGCCGGTTTCGAGATAGCTGCGCAGTGCCAGGACAACCACGAAGGCTGTCATGCCGAACGCGATGACGATGGCCGTCAGGACCAGGGCCTGAGGCAAGGGGTCGGTATAGCTTTCAGCCCCCTTGTCGTAGAGCGGGGGCTGGTCGATCACCAGTCGCCCCATGGCGAACAGGAAGACGTTGATCGCATAGGACAGAAACGCCAGTCCCAGCACGACCGGAAATGTCCGTCGGCGAAGAACCAGATAAACACCGGCGGCCGTCAGAACGGCTATGGCCGAAGCCACCAGAAACTCCAGACTGATCATCACTTCGCCTCCCTGGAGGCCGCTTCTGTCCTCGCACGGGATGGATCGACATCCATGGCCTCGTCGGTCGTGAGGGAGGGCTGCTTCTCTGCGCTCTGGGCGACCTGGGACAACTGCGCCAAAGCCAGGGTGACCGCACCGATCACTGTCAGGGCCACTCCAACGTCGAACAGCATGGCTGTGGCGAGTTCGAACGTGCCGATGACAGGCAGGCTGAAATAATCGAACGCGGTGGTCATGAATGGGGCCCCGAAAAGCAACGACCCCAGACCTGTCGCCGCTGCAACCAGCACACCCAGACCGATCAATGTGTGATGGTCCGCACGCAGACGCTGTGCTGCGAACTGATAGCCCGACGCCATGTATTGCATGAGGATGGCAATGGATACGACCAGGCCTGCGATGAAGCCTCCGCCCGGCTGGTTGTGGCCCCTCAGGAAAATATAGAGCCCGACCATCACGGCCAAGGGCAGCAGAAGACGCGTGGCGACCACGAGCATCATGGGGTGATGCTCGGGCGAACGCGGTGTATCGGGTTGCCAGGCAAGGATCCTGCGCCCGCTGGCACCATTGCCTGCGGTCTCCAGCAAGGAGAAGATACCCAGGGCCGCAATGCCCAACACGATGATTTCGCCGAAGGTGTCGAACCCGCGAAAATCGACCAGAATGACGTTCACGACATTGGTGCCCCCGCCGCCGGAATAAGCATTTTCCCAGAAGTAGCTGGAGATGCTGCTCAAGGGACGGGTCATCACGGCCCAGGCCGCGCCGCCGACACCAAGCCCGCACATCACAGCCAGCAGGCCGTCGCGGATGCGACGGGGCAGACCACTCTCTCGAGGGCTGGTTTTGGGCAGCAGGTTGAGCGCCAGCAACATCAACAGGATGGTGACCACCTCCACTGAAATCTGGGTCAAGGCCAGGTCCGGCGCAGACAGGTGGACGAAGCCAAGCGAAATCACGAGGCCGACGATGCCGATATAGATCAGCGACAGATACCTGGCCCTGTGGTTGACCACGACCAGAACCGTGGCGGTAATCATCGTCAGCCAGCCAACGATTGCCATGGGCGATGCTGCCGTCGTGGGTCGCTCCCCGCCAACAAAGTCGAACCCGATAAAGCCGGCGAACCCGACGACAAGAGCGGTGCCGATAAACATCGCGATATAGCGTTCGAGCGATCCGTTCTGGGTTTGCGTCGTGAACGCCACCATTGTTGCGGTCGTGCCCTCGACGGCTCGATCAAACAGCCGCTTGGCATCCGGTAGTGGCAGACCCTGCCAGACACCTGCGATCTGCCGATGTGCACTCAGCACAACCAGGCCGAGGCCGATGGCCGCGACGCTCATGAAAAGAGCGGGGGTCACCCCATGCCAGAGCGACAGGGAATAATAGGGAGTGTCCCCCCCAATGACGGCCCGCGACACCTGTTCCACCAAAGGTCCGGCCACCACTGCCGGGAACAGGCCGATCGAGACGACCAGGGCAACCAGCACGGCCGGCGGGCCCCACAAGCCCACCCCGGGATCATGGGGTGCCTTCGGATAATCGTCGCGCCTCTTCCCGAAATAGACGTGCACGATGTAGCGGAACGAATAGGCCACCGAGAAAGTCGCCCCCAGGGTCGCCAGGGCCGGCACCAGCCAAGGCTGGCTCCACCAGACGGTGTGGGATGCCTCTTCCAGCATCATCTCCTTGGAAATGAAACCATTTAGCGGCGGAATGCCCGCCATCGACAGGCCCGCCACCACCGCCAAGGTGGCCGCGATCGGCATGAGGGTCGCAAGCCCGCCCAGCCGCCTGATATCGCGCGTCCCGGTTTCGTGATCGACAATGCCGGCGTTCATGAACAGAGCCGCCTTGAAGGTCGCATGATTGATGATGTGGAAGATACCGACCACAGCGGCCATCGGCGTACCGAAGCCGAACAGCATGGTCAGGAAGCCCAGATGGCTGATTGTAGAATAGGCCAGCAGCCCTTTCAGGTCGTCCTTGAAGAGCGCCACGATCGCCGCGAATACCATCGTCACCAAGCCCGTGGTCGCGACCAGATAAAACCAGGCATCAGTGCCCGCCAGCACCGGCCAGAGCCGAGCCAGCATGAAGATGCCCGCCTTCACCATGGTCGCCGAATGCAGATATGCGCTGACCGGCGTCGGCGCGGCCATGGCGTGCGGCAGCCAGAAATGAAACGGGAACTGGGCCGATTTGGTGAAGCAGCCGCCCAGGATCAGAAGTAGCGCTGGCAGATATAACGGCGACGCCTGGATCACATCGCGGTTCTCAAGAATTACAGTCAGTTCGTAGGACCCTGCGATGTTGCCGAGGATCAGCAGTCCTCCAATCAGCGACAGCCCACCTGCACCCGTGATGGCCAGCGCCATGCGTGCTCCCTGTCGACCTTCGGGCAGGTGCCGCCAGAAGCCGATCAGCAGGAACGACGATAAACTCGTCAGTTCCCAGAAAATCAGCAGCAACAGGATGTTGTCGGACAGGACGATGCCCAGCATCGCTCCCTGGAACAGCAGCAGGTAGGTAAAGAACCGACCCATCGGATCGGCCTTGGCCAGATAGAAGCGGGCATAGACGATGATCAGCAGGCCGATACCCAGGATCATCCCCGCGAACATCAGACCCAGCGCATCAAGGAAGAGGTTGAGGTTCAGCCCGAGCAGCGGAATCCAGTCGACCTGAACCTGCACAGTCTGGCCCGCCATCACGGCAGGAGCCAGAACACCAAGGATCGCCAGCGCGCCCAGCGTCACGGCTCCCGCTGCCAGCGCGCAAGCGTCGCGCCCGGCCCGAATCGCCAGCGCGGGGGCTATCGCTCCAATCAAAGGTAGAAAGGCAAGCAGAAGCAGCAAGTATCGACCTTCTCGGCGGAAATGATCTGGGTGAAGCCGCGTCCATCGCGCGCCACCTTGACCTTACCGGAGCGGGCTGGCCGCGACGACCCCCTGTGCTCAAAACTCACAGCATGAGGCTCGTTGCGTGCCGTTCTGGAACTGAAGACCGGGAGTTGAGCTCACCCGCCGCCATGGACCTAAGCCGATCGTACCAGACCGTCAGGTCCTGGGTGCGCCAGGGGCGACGCGCCACACCGTGTTCGACAGATCGTCTGCGACCAGCAAAATACGGCGAACAGGGTCAAAGACCACACCCACGGGTCGTCCTCTCGCCTGACCATCATCAGTCAGAAAACCAGAGAGGAAATCCACAGGCGGCCCACTGGGACGCCCATTGGCAAACGGCACCCATACGACCTTGTAGCCAGACAAATCCTGCCGGTTCCAGCTTCCGTGCTCCCCGATGAAGGCACCTTGGCTGAAGGTCCCGCCGAAGCCTCCGTCCGTCGCAAAGGACAGCCCCAGGGCCGCCACGTGGGAACCGAGCGCGTAATCCGGTGCAACGGCTGTCGCGACCAGGTCTGGACGTTGGGGCCTGACCCGCGGATCGATATTCTTGCCCCAATAGCTGTAAGGCCACCCATAGAAGGCACCTTCGCGCACAGAGGTCAGATAGTCGGGCACAAGCTGCGGGCCGATCTCGTCGCGTTCATTGACCACGGCCCACAAGGCGCTGGTCTGGGGTTCGATGGCCAAGGCCGTAGGATTGCGAATGCCGGTCGCCACCGTGCGACGTGCGCCCGTCACACGGTCGATGGCCCAGACCACGGCACGCTCTTCCTCCACCGCCATACCGCGCTCGCCGACATTGCTGTTTGAACCGATCCCGACATAGAGCGTCTGACCATCGGCGCTGGCGGTCAGCGACTTGGTCCAGTGGTGGTTGATACGCGAAGGGAGTTTGGTCAGCTCCGTCGCAGGAGCCGTGATCCTTGTCTGGCCCGCCTGATAAGGAAAGCTCAGCAGCGCATCCTGCGTGGCGACATAGAGGGTGCCATCCACGAAGGCGAGGCCGTAGGGGGCATCCAGATTGTCGATGAAAACGCTGCGTACCTCCGGCTGGCCGTCGTTGTTGGCGTCCCGCAGAAGGGTGACACGGTCACCGCTTTCAACCTGTGTATTGCCCTTCTTCTTGATCGATCCAGCGATCACATCCTTGGGCCTTAGCGGCGGTGCATTGCCGCCGCGTCCCTCGGCGACCAGAATGTCACCGTTGGGAAGCACCAGCATCTGGCGCGGGATGCGGAAGTCCGTGGCCATGGCCGTGACCGTAAAGCCGGCCGGTGCAGTCGGGGTCTGGCCGTTCCAGCCGGTCGGGCTGGCGATCTTCATCGGCGGCACGAGTGTCTCACGCACGCCAGGCAGATCCGGAGTGGCTCCGGTTTGATTCAGGCCAGGATCGCTTTGGCCGCAGGCCGCCAATGTCAGCAACAAGGCGCTCACGCCCATCAACGAACGCATCATCGCGCGATCTCCCTGGAGATGGTGGGGGTGTAGGCCATCACACCGGCAACCAGGGCCAGAACCGTGCACAGCATGGACAGGATGATGCCGAGGGCACCCACCGAACTCCATCCGTCCTGACTGTGTTTGAAGGCATTCACCAGGCCCAGGAGCCACATCGCCGCGAGAACGCCGAAGTAGATCAGTCGACGCGTTCTTTGAGGCGATCTCAGCGCAATGACCAATGATGCCAGCGCCCATGCCGCCGCTATACCGCCAAAGACCAACGCGCCGACGATCAGCCAGGCGGCAAAGTTGGTCCACTGGATTTCAGCGGTCCGGAGGTAGGCGATGTCGGCCACCAGGCCCGCGCTGAATAGCGCGATGGGAAAGGCCAGGACGAGAGAATGCACGGTATGAAGTCCCCGCTCCGCCGCAATTTCCAGTCTCATCGTCGCTCCTCGGCCATGTGTGGGGTGACACATCTAATCCCCCTGACCCGCAATGGTTCATCTCGGGTTCATCTCGCTCATTTGGGCAAGGGCATAGAGTCGATCAGCCCGCTTCGGGCAGGGCATAGGCAATGACATAGTCGCCTCTGGGCGTTTCCATGAAGTGGTGCCCCCCCGCCATGATGACCAGATACTGTCGGCCATCCTGTTCATAGAGGATGGGGTTGGCCTGACCCCCGGCCGGCAGGACGTCCTGCCAGACCGTTTCACCGGTTTCGATGTCGATGGCGCGGATCAGGTCATCAGTGGCTGCCGCGATGAAGATCAGCCCACCGGCAGACACCGCCGCCCCACCGTTGTTCGGGGTTCCGATATCGACCGGGAGCATGGAGGGAATGCCAAATGGTCCGTTCTTGCGTGCTGTCCCGAAAGGTCTGTCCCACACCGTGCGACCGCTACGGATGTCTATGGCGCGAATGCCTCCATAAGGAGGCTGCTTGCACAGCATGCCTGTCGTGGCCATTCGCCAGCCGGCATTGACGTCGATCGCATACGGGACGCCAACCTGGGGGTCGCCGGCTCCCTCTGCCCCGCCGGAGACCGCACGAGGATCACCATGAGGAAACCACTTTTTCCGATCCGCCTCAGCCCGCGGCACCAGCCGATTGAAATTGGGCATGTCATTGTAATTGGCGATGATCCAGCCCTTGCGGGGTTCGATGGCCACACCGCCCCAGTCTGATCCGCCATTATAGCCGGGATACTGAATCCATCGCCGGTCACTGGTCGGCGGGGTGTAAGGCCCGTCATAGGCTGCCTGACGGAATCCGATGCGGCATATCATCTGATCGATCGGCGACATGCCCCACATGTCGCGCTCCCTCAGCCGAGGCTTCGCCAGTGTATGGAACAGTGAGAAAGGCTGGGTCCGGCTGCGTTCGGATGGCTCGACACCGCCCTGAGGCACCGGGCGTTCCTGCACGGGCGTGAGCGGGCGGCCGGTACGGCGATCAAGAATGTAGATGTCGCCCTGCTTGCTGGGCAGAAGGACGGCTGGCGTCGAACCCTGGGCCGATGGATAGTCGATCAGCGAAGCCTGGGAACCCAGGTCATAGTCCCAGACATCCTTGTGAACCGTCTGAAACGACCAGGCCGGGCGACCAGTGGCTACATCCAACGCGACCAGAGCCGTGGAATAGGCATTCTCGAGATCCGCGCGATCGCCGCTGTAATAGTCGGCGGCCGAGTTGCCCATCGGCAGATAGACCAGACCAAGCTCGTCGTCTCCGGTCGCTGTGGTCCACATATTGGGTGTGCCGCGGGTATAGGTCTGACCTTCTGGCGGCAGGGCAGTGATGTCCGGGCGCGTCATGTCCCAGGCCCAGCGCAGTTCGCCGGTGATGACGTCAAAGCCCTTGATCACGCCTGATGGTGCGCTCCGATACTGGCCATCGAGCACCTGGTGACCGGTCACGATCACACCGCGGACAATGGTGGGCGCAGAGGTCATGGAGACCATGCCCGGAATGACCTCACCCATTCCGGTCTTGATATCGACGGAACCGTTGTCGCCGAAATCGGCACATGGACGCCCTGTCGCCGCATCGACGGCAATCAGGCGACCGTCGAGCGTACCCTCGATGATACGAGCGGCGCAGGGTGTCGCTTCCGTACCCGCCGACTGGCCAGGGGTCCTTGCAGGCCCTGTAGTCGTGGCCGTCTCCGCTGTGGTCCGGACCACGCCGCCTGCTGCTGGCTGGCCCTGACCAGTGGTGGGCGTTTCATGATAGGCCACGCCGCGACAGGCTGCCGTATAAGGAATCCAGTCGTCGGAAACCTCGGGATCATAGCGCCAGCGCTGTCGACCGGTGCGGGCATCCAGAGCGATCAGAATGTTGCGCGCGCTGCAAAGATAGACGGTGTCGCCGACTTTCAATGGTGTGGTTTCGGCACCCCACTTTTCTTCAGGCAGGTCACCGGTGCGGAATGTCCATGCGCGTTCGAGCTGGCTTACATTGGCGCGTGTGATCTGCGTCAGCCCGGAGAACCTCTGGGCACCATGCGTGCCTCCATAGGCGGGCCAATCCGCTCCCGTCGTCTCGCCGTCGGCATTGGTCAACGGCAGCCCGCTCGTCGCTGCAGGAGACATGGGCCTGTTAGCCTGCGCCACCGCTACGCCAAACGCAGCGACGCCAACGGTCAGCACGGCGGCTCCCAACCCTGCCATCTGCCAACCTCGTCTCGCGAGGAGGACAGGAAGGCAAAGGACGACACCGAACAGAATGACTGTGGGGGCTACAAGACGCGGCACGAGCGCCCAGCCGTTCAGCCCGACTTCCCACAATGCCCAGGCGAAGGTGGCGATGAAGACGCCAGTATAGATCCATGCGCCCATTGGCCGAAGGCGAAACAAGAGCCAGCCCGAAACGACCAGACCAGCTCCGGCAAGTAGATAGTATGCCGATCCACCAAGCCCAATCAGCCAGCCGCCCCCGACTAGAAGTGGAACTCCCAGAAGGAGTACCAGAATGCCGAATCCTCGGACCAACCACGCAGCCGCACTGGATTTCCGCGTCGCCTCGGCCATCTGAACCTCTCCCCTGCCCAGACGCTAACGAGCCGCGCTTCAGCAGGGTTCCAAATCGCCGCCAACAGGACGCTCAACCTGGATGAACGTCTGTCTCGCAGGCCAGGAACCTATGCGCTGTCGAGGGCTTGAATAGATCGGACTGTATCAACCCTTTCGGGATGCGCTAGGTTCGGCTCGTCTTGCAGACAGGAAGGCCATGCAGCCCGGTATTCCCATTGCCTATTGTGGTCCGCCGCCCCTTCCGTCCGAGATGGTGGCGAGTTGGAACCTTGATCCCTTGGTCCTCGCGGCCTTGGGCATGCTGGCCGCTGGCGGACTGTTGGCACGCAGCATTCCGACCTATCGCCGATCTGCAATGGTCGCTGCCGCGATCGTGCTGGCGATTGCCTTCGTATCACCGCTCTGTGCCATGACGACGGCCCTGTTCTCGGCGCGAGCCGTCCATCACATCCTGCTTTACGCCGTCGCCGCACCGCTGCTAGCCATGGCTTTCCCGTTCAGACCCCGGTTTCCGACATCGGCTGCATTCCTGGGCTCCACCGTGGTCCTGTGGGCCTGGCACCTGCCGGCTCTCTACAGCGCGGCGCTCTCCAGCACAGTTGTCTACTGGGTCCTGCAGGGGCTTCTTGTGTCCACGGCCTGGCTGTTCTGGAGCCAACTCATGGGTATCAAGCGCCCCGCTCTTTCCGCCTTGCCTGTCATTGCTCTAGGCGCGGGTCAGATGGGCCTGTTGGCTGCGCTGCTGACCTTCGCACCAGATCCGCTCTATGCAGAGCATCTGACGACCACTGCGGCGTTTGGATTGTCCCCGCTTGAAGATCAGCAACTGGCGGGTCTGGTTATGTGGGTTCCCGGCATGGCCGTGTTCCTTGTGCTGGCCCTTTGGCTGGGCCGGCGATCATGGTTCCAGATAAGCACAGGGCCGGCATGATCGTCGCCGTCAAAGCCCTGCACATCATCGCCTTGGTCACCTGGTGCGCAGGGCTGATCGTGCTTCCGCTGCTGCTTGGCCGGCATCGCGCTTCCGAAAGTCAGTCGACCTATGACCGGCTCCGCTACCTGACCCACTACAGCTATACGCGCCTGGTCACCCCCGCCGCCGTTGTCGCCATAGCCTCCGGCACCATCCTGATCTTCATGAGGACCGCGCTGACCCCGTGGCTGTTTGCCAAGCTGGTGGCGGTCGGCGCCCTGGTGTCACTGCACGGGCTGATCGGTCATACCGTGGTGTTGATGAGCGAAAGGCGCGGCGAGTATCAGCCCCCCTCCCCGGTCCTGATCCTGGTCGGCCTGTTTCTCTGCATGGCCACCATCCTGGTCCTGGTCCTGGCCAAACCGATGATCTCGCCAGAAGCCTTCCCGGACTTCATGACCCAGCCCCTCGGCCGTCAGCTCCCTTTCGACGAGACCCCGATTTGATATTCGAACACGAGCTTTCCGCCATGCCAGCCCGTGAACCCGGTGAACCCGAGAGCAAAGGCGGAGAGAAGCACGCCAAAAGGCAGAACCGCTGCCTCAAAGCCCATCAACCTCAGCCCCCAGTTTGCTCCCAGCAACGACAGAAGCATGACGGCAATCACGAAATGGGTCCAGCTGGCCGCCCTGGCCCTGATACCGGGTGCCCAGAGCAGTTCCACCGTTCCGGCAACGCCCGCCAGAACCCCCATCAGAAAGCCCATACCCGCGGCCCACAGACCTGCCCTCGCCCAGAACAGATCGCCCGTGTACCAGTAAAGCAGATCGGCCCCGAAAGTGCAGGCACACAGCGCAACCGGAAACGCTACCAGCATGGCATGGATGGGATGGCCGGCGACCGCCACCTTGGATCCCGTCCGGTGGAAAGAGGGGTCTTCCGCAATGGGATCGACCAGGCGTTTCTCGGCACTGTCTTCAGGCAACCTGGTCATGAAGCAGTTTTTGCCCGGATCGGTCGGTTGGTGCAACGCAGTCTGGTGCCGATCAGCATCCTGGGTCTGGCCGGATGCGCCGGAGATTTGTCGATTCTCGACCCCGCAGGCCCTGCCGCGGCATCGATCGCCCAGCTCTGGTGGGTGATGCTGGCCGGGTCGGCCCTGCTCTGCGCCGTCGTCTTCATACCCCTCGGTCTGGCTTTCCGTAGACGACCCAAGGCCCGTCCGCGCGGCACACGGTTCTGGATCATCGGCCTTGGGCTGGGCATGACCGGTGCAGTTTTGACGGCCCTCATGATCTATGCCTTCTTTGTGGGGCTGCGGACCATTCCGCTGCCAGCCCCTGCTGTCGTCCGGATCTCGGCCGAGGCCGATCAGTACAACTGGACGTTCAGACATCCCGGGGCCGGTCCCGAGGACGTCATCGAGGTCGAGGGCATTCTGCACCTCCCGGCAGGCCGGCCAGTCGATCTGAGCGTCAGTGCGACGGATGTGATCCATGCCTTCTGGGCCCCGCGGCTGGCCGGAAAGATCGATGCCATTCCTGGCCATGACAACATTCTGAGGCTCGTTGCCGATCAGCCCGGCATCTATCGCGGTCAGTGTGCCGAATACTGCGGCACCGGCCACTCCGCGCATGTCTTTTCCGTGGTGGTCCACAGTCCCGACAGTTGGGCCCGCTTCACGGGGCAGGAGCCATGACAGCACTTCAACTGCACAAGGATCTCAGCCGCATCTGGGGCAGCGACAAGGGATGGTGCGGCATCTTCACCACGGTGAACCACACCACCATCGGCAAGCGGTTCATCGTGACGGCCCTTTTCTATTTTGGGGTCGCCGGCATCCTGTCGATGCTGATCAGGGCACAGCTGGCAACGCCAGCCAGCGCCTTCGTGGGCCCCGACGTCTACAACCAGCTGTTCACGATGCACGGCAGCATCATGATGTTTTTGTTCGCTATCCCGATGTTCGAGGGGTTGGCGATGTATCTGCTGCCCAAAATGCTGGGGGCACGCGACATGGCCTTCCCTCGCCTGTCGGCGCTGGGCTGGTGGTGTTACTTCTTCGGCGGGGCAATCCTGCTGGTCGCCCTGCTGGTTGGAGCAGCCCCGGACGGGGGTTGGTTCATGTACACGCCCCTGTCGGACAAGGTGCATACACCGGGCATCAATGCCGATGTCTGGCTGCTGGGTGTGACCTTCGTCGAAATATCGGCCATGTGCGCCGCGATCGAGATCATCACCTCGATCCTGATCCTGCGTGCGCCCGGCATGCGTCTGGATCGCATGCCCCTGTTCGCCTGGTATCTGCTGGTCACCGCCGGAATGATGCTGTTCGCGTTTCCGCCACTGATCCTGGGCTCGATCCTGCTGGAGATCGAACGGGCGTTCGGCTGGCCATTCTACTCGATCGACAAGGGCGGCGATCCTCTGCTGTGGCAGCACCTTTTCTGGCTGTTCGGGCACCCCGAAGTTTACATCATCTTTCTGCCGGCGGCCGGGGCGATTTCGACCATCCTGCCGGTCATGGCCCGCACCCCCATCATCGGTTACGGCTGGATCGTCGGCGCAATCCTGTCCCTGGCCTTCCTCAGCTTCGGGCTGTGGGTGCACCACATGTTCACCACCGGCATTCCCAGTATGGCGCTGGCCTTCTTCTCGGCCGCGTCGGGCCTGGTCGCCATACCCACGGGGGTGCAGATTTTTGCCTGGCTGGGCACGCTCTGGGAGGGCCGACCACAGCTCAAACTGCCGATGTTGTACCTGATCGGCTTCTTCGTCGTCTTCGTCATCGGCGGCCTGACGGGCGTCATGCTGGCCATGGTTCCATTTGACGTCCAGGCGCACGACACGGCCTTCGTTACCGCGCACCTGCACTATGTGCTCGTCGGCGGCTTTGTTTTCCCGATGCTGGCAGCGGCCTACTACTGGCTGCCCCACATCATCGGTCGCCTGGGTATTTTCCGTCTGGGCGAAGCCGCATTCTGGATGATCTTCGTCGGGTTCAACCTGACCTTCTTCCTGATGCATCTGACGGGCCTTCTGGGCATGCCGCGCAGGGTCGAGACCTACAGCGGGGAAACGGGCTGGGCCTGGCTCAACCTGATTTCATCGATCGGAGGCTTCGTCATGGCCTTCGGCTTTGCCCTGTTCGTGATCGATGTCGGGCTTCAGATTTTCCTGGGCCGCCAGGCCTCGCGCAACCCGTGGGGAGCCGGCACCCTGGAGTGGTCGATGCCGCGCGGGTCTCCGGTTTATAATTTTGCCAGCCTGCCCGACGTCCAATCCCGCGAGCCGCTGCATGACGAGCCCGATCTTGCCCCATCTCTCGCGCGCGGCGAGGGCTGGTTGGGCATGGCCCGTGCCGGTCGCCGCGAGACACTTGCGGTCGATCCTGTTTCTGGCGAGGCCCGGTCCATTGTCATACTGCCAGGCAACAGCGCGTTTCCATTTGTTATGGCCTGCTGTCTGGCCGGGTTCTTTCTGTCCATGCTTTTCAGCCTCTATCCACTGGCTCCGGTCTTTCTCGTCGGCGTCACCGTGATTGGCTGGATGTGGCTGTGGAAGGGTGGCCGAACGCGCGACCTGGGTGTGATCGAGGCTGCTGACGGCAAGACGCTCCCCGTTCACGACGAAGCCCCCCAGCCCCCGGCATGGTGGGCCACCACCCTTGCCCTAGCCGCCAGCGGCACCCTGCTGGTTTCACTTCTTTTCGGCTTCTCCTTTCTCTGGACCGTGGCCCCGGCTTGGCCACCTCAGATCCGTATGGAGGCCGCACTGGGCGAACTCATCGTCGCCGCCGCGGGTCTGGTTCTGGCTGGTCTCGGCGTGCGCATGGCCACGACCGCCGTCCGCCAGGGGGCGGGACCGCGTGCCCGGGGGCTGCCGCTGCTCATGGCGATGGCAGGCCAGGCTCTAGGCGTCGCGGCCCTGATCTCGACGCTGATCTTGCGCGCACCGCCGCCATCCGGACACGCCTACGCGGCCATCCTGTGGATCCTGTTCTGCTACGCGATTTTCCATGGTGCCCTGGCGCTTCTGGGCCTGGCGTTCGTGTTCCTGCGCGGGCGGCGCGGCTACATATCGGCCCGGCGCAGCGCCGCGATACAGAGCGTCCGACTTTGGAGCGACTATGGTTCGGTTGTAACCCTGATTGCTCTTGGTGTGGGCATGATATCGGCGGTCGTGTGATGGCAGCACTGACACGCGCCTGCGGGGGGCTGCTGATCTGGGCTGTAGTCTTCAGCCTGATGTACGGTGCCCATGGCCTGGGATGCGAGCGCGGATGGGTCGGAGTTCCTGTGGCGGGAACATCTCTTCACCTGATCGTCCTTGGCGCATTATGGATTGCCGGTCTTATAGCGCTGGCCGGCTATGGGGTCGCGCCACGTCTGACCCGAAGCACAGAAGAAAAGCCGACGCTGATCGACCGCCTGACGACTGGCCTGGCCGCTGTGGGATTTATCTCGCTGATCTTCACAGGCGGCCCGATCCTGCTCTACCCCGCCTGTGTGTAATGGGCCTCTATGCCAACCGCCCCTTAACCAGATCGTCCACCACCGAAGGATCTGCCAGCGTGGATGTGTCGCCCAAGGCATCGGTCTCGTTGGCCGCGATCTTGCGCAGGATGCGCCGCATGATCTTGCCAGAGCGCGTCTTGGGCAGGCCTGGGGCCCAGTGAATGGCATCAGGCGCGGCTATCGGCCCGATCTCCTTGCGAACATGGGCAATCAGGGCTGACTTCAGATCATCGTGGGGATCGACGCCCGCCTTCAGCGTCACATAGGCATAGATGCCTTGGCCTTTGATATCGTGGGGGAAACCCACGACAGCGGCTTCGGCCACATGGTCGTGCAGAACCAGGGCGCTCTCGACCTCGGCTGTGCCCATGCGGTGGCCCGAGACATTGATGACGTCGTCAACCCGGCCTGTGATCCAGTAGTAGCCGTCCTCGTCACGGCGGCAGCCGTCGCCGGTGAAATACTTGCCGGGATAGGTGCTGAAATAGGTCTCGAAGAACCGCTGATGATCGCCCCAGACCGTGCGCATCTGCCCTGGCCAGCTGTCGGTGATGACCAGATTGCCCTCGGTCGCGCCTTCCAGCACGACACCTTCCGCATCGACCAGTTGTAACTCGACGCCCGGCAACGGCTTGGTCGCTGATCCAGGCTTCAGCGCCGTGGCACCGGGCAGTGGCGACACAAGAATACCACCCGTCTCGGTCTGCCACCAGGTATCGACGATGGGACAGCGTCCCTCTCCCACCACCTCGTGATACCAGCGCCAGGCCTCGGGATTGATGGGCTCGCCCACGCTGCCCAGCAGACGCAGGGACTTGCGGCTGGTCGCCTTCACCGGGCCGTCGCCCTCGCGCATGAGGGCGCGCAGCGCGGTCGGGGCGGTATAGAAGATCTCGACCTTGTGGCGATCCACCACCTGCCAGAAGCGGCTGGCGTCAGGCCAGGACGGGATACCTTCGAACATCAGGGTCGTCGCGCCGTTGGCCAGCGGACCATAGACGCAATAGCTGTGCCCCGTGACCCAGCCGACGTCTGCCGTGCACCAAAAGACTTCGCCCGGCCGATAATCGAAGACCAGTTCATGCGTGTAGCTGGCCCAGAACAGATAGCCGCCGGTCGTATGCAGTACGCCCTTCGGCTTGCCCGTCGAGCCCGAGGTATAGAGGATGAACAGCGGATCCTCGGCATTCATCGGCTCGCAGGGGCAGTCGTCGGACACGCCCTCTCGCGCCGTCTCATAGCGCACATCGCGACCTTCGATGATCGGCACATCCGTGCCTGTATGAGCCACGACTAGAACCTTCTCGACCAGACCCTGAACGCCGGCCCGCTCTAGGGCGGCATCGACATTGGCCTTCAAAGGCACGGACTTGCCACCCCTTCGGCCCTCGTCGGCGGTTATAACGAAGCGCGAACCGCAGTCTTCGATCCGTCCTGCGATACTGTCAGGCGAGAAGCCGCCGAAGACGACGGAGTGAACCGCCCCGATGCGGGCGCAGGCCAGCATGGCCATGGCCGCCGTCGGTACCATCGGCATGTAAATGGTGACGCGATCGCCCTTCTGGACGCCCATGCCTTTCAGCACATTGGCCATGCGACACACCTCGGCGTGCAGTTCGCGATAGGTCAGACCACCGTACCGATTGGGATCGTCGCCCTCCCACAGGATCGCCGTCTGATCGCCGCGCGTCTCCAGGTGCCGGTCCAGGCAGTTCCAAGCGACGTTCAGAACCCCATCGCCGAACCAACGGATGCGGAAGTCGGCCTTGTCGAACGACACATCCTTGATGACGGTCGGAGCGGTCATCCAGTCGAGCCGCTGGGCCGCCCCCGCCCAGAAGGCGTCCGGTGTCTCGCGCGCCGCCAGGCGTGCGGCCTCATAGACCTCGCCATTCATATGGGCACGAGCGGCCCAGTCGGACGGTACGGGATAGACTTCAGGATCAGTCGACATTCACGCTCACTTCAGAACCCATATTTGGCGAACATCGCCAGGCGGCTCATGTCACCGCTGGCACCGGACTCCAGCTCGCGCTCACCGAACATCAGCTCGCCTCCCACGTCCAGCCCGGGCAGAGGGGTCCAGATCAGATTGACCCGCGAGCTCTGCGCCGAGCGGTTCACGGCCAGACCCGTCAGGCTGGCGTCATTGTCCACGTCCTGCATCGACAAGATCAGGTTGGAGCGCCAGCCGGGTGCCCAGACGTGGCGATAGGCCATGAAGCCCGCGACCACCGGAATGGCCTCCAGCTCTCCACTGGCATCCAGCACCGCATCATTGGCGAAGTTCAGCCCGACATAGCGGCCGATCCCCTCCCCGCCCGTGACCATGAAGCGGAAATCGTCCTGGGTCCCGACCTTGATCTTGCCGGACAGGGACAGACCCCAGCCCAGGGCGTCGGTGTCGATCCCCGCCGTCGGCACTTCGTATCGCAGCTGGCGCACAAGACCCGCCAGCACCACGTCGCCCCAAGGCCGCGCATGGACATAGCGCGCCGTGAAGTCGGGGGCCGAATTGTCGTCGGCCACGATGCGCGCACCGCCGGAGAAGGGACTGACGGTGGTTTCGGGGTTCTCGATCGAGACCGAGAAGGGGCCGCGCGTGTAGCGGACCTGGGCCTGGCGGTTGAAGACGGTGCCTTCGGACGGACCCACATAATCGGCGGTTTCAGGCAGGGCCGAAACATTCTGGAAGTTGGTCCATTCCTGTCCGAACAGCCAGTTGTCGATGGTGACATAGGCGCGGCGCAGGGCGGGCGTCGCGGGGCTGGTAGTGCGCTGGTCGCCGGTGCCGGGCAGGACCTGAAAGTCCATCTCCACACGCGAGCCGACGCGGTGCCCACCAATGAGACCCTCGGTCGTGAACCAGAAGCGTGACTGCCGGGCGTTGAAGTCGGTCGCCGTCCCCTCGCTGGCACCGCCGATCGGGATCGAGCTGGGCAGATAAAACTCCCGCAAGGCATCGCCATTGGCCGGATCGCCGTCGCTGTATCGGCTGGCCATGGCGTCGAACTTCACATAGCCGCCCAGCTTGACCGTATGCGCCCCGATGCGAAACCCGTCCGCGGGGGCGACGGGAGCCGGAGCGGCGGGCGCGGCGGCGACCTGGCGGTCCAGCCGGATAATATCGTCCGTCTGGGCGGCCTGGGCGGCACGGGCTGCGGCGATGTCGCTGCGCAGGGCGTTCAACTCTGATTCCAGCAGGGCGATCCGGGCTTCCAGAGCCGCCGGATCCGATTGGGCCATACTGACACCGGGCACGGCCAGCAGGGCGACAACGGCGGTGCCGGCCAACAGATGAAGCTTCATGCGACGTCCTCCCGGGTTCGTCTGATGCGAACCTCCCTGAGGACAGCTTCCGGGATAGGGGGCGGTCGGGGCCATTAGCCATTGGTCTAGTTTCGACCAAGGTCTAGGGGTGTCACAATGCCGCTGTGAGCCGTCGCAAGAACCCGGTCACGCCAGGAAGGATGCCCATGGATCGTGTCGTCGTCGCCGACGATCATCCCCTGTTCCGCGCGGCCGTCGCCTCTGCGGTGGCTCGCGCTCTGCCGGGCGCACAGATCGACGAGTGCGACAGTCTGGCCGGTGCGCGTGAAGCCCTGAAGATGCCGGCCGACCTGGTGCTGCTGGATCTCAAGCTGTCGGACTGCGACGGGTTCTCCGGCCTGGTCGCCCTGCGCAGCGAGTTCCCCGCCACGCCTGTCGTCGTGGTCTCGGCCAGCGAAGATGTGCCGACTATTCGGCGAGCGCTGGCCTTTGGGGCGTCGGGTTTCATTCCCAAGTCCGCCTCGCTGAACGAGATGGTGGAGGCATTGACCCGCGTTCTAGCCGGCGATGTCGCCGCCCCGGTCCTGTTCGACGATGTCCCGATCGGCGATCTGGAAAAGCGGATCGCCAGCCTGACGCCCTCCCAGCTCAAGATCCTGACCGGGCTTCAGTGCGGGCGCCTGAACAAGCAGATCGCCTTCGACCTCGGCGTAACCGAGGCGACCATCAAGGCGCACCTGACGGGCGTGTTCCGCAAGCTGGGGGTCCAGAACCGGACCCAGGCCGTCATCGCCGCCCGAACTCTGGATCTCGACCCCAGCGCGGCGTGAAGCTTAAACGGCCAATCGACTGAGGAAGGCTTTCAAGGCGGCGGGCTTGACCGGCTTGGCCAGCAGCGTGGCTCCCGCATCGGCGGCACGGGCAGCCAAGGTTTCATCTGCATCGGCGGTGATCAGGGCAATGTGTGCTAGCCCTCTGCGCCGCAGGGTGTCGGCGACAACCAGCCCGTCGGGCCCATCGCCGAGATGCAGATCAACCAGAGCCACGTCGAAGATGCTGTCGAGAGCCAGGGCCGCATCGGCATCCGCAGCCGTCGTCATCTCTACGCCCCACCGGGCCAGAAGCGCCGTCAGGCCCGCCAGGATCGCTGGATCGTTGTCGACGCACAGCACACGCAGACCCGATAGCCCGACGGATGCCGCCCCATGAACCACGGTCTGGGCGATGGCGGGCTCGGCGCGCGGGGCCGTTACCGCAAAGCTCGAACCCTGCCCTTCACGCGACACCACGGTCACTGTCTGACCGAGCAAGTCGGCCACCTTGCGCACGATGGCCAACCCCAGACCGGCTCCCGGTTCTTCGCCCGAGGCAGACGGCAGCCGCACGAATTCCCCGAAGATGCTCTGCTGCTGACCCGTCGGAATCCCACGCCCCGTGTCGTGAACCTCGAAGCGGACGTGATCGCCTTGCCGCCTGACACCCAGCAGCACGACCCCGCGATCCGTATAGCGGATGGCGTTGCCGACAAGGTTCTGGAGCATGGACCGCAGCAAATCCCGGTCCGAAGCCACCCACAGGCTGGACGGCAGGACCTTCAGCCGCAGCCCTCTCGCCGTGGCCAAGGGCTCGAACTCCCGCAGCAGGTCATCGAACAGGCTCTGGATCGATAGGGGCTGCACCGTCGGCTTCACACCCCCGGCTTCCAGGCGAGACAGGTTGAGCAAGGCCTTCAGCAGCCGATGGGCACTCTCGATCGATCGGTCGGCATTGTCGGCCAGGGCATGCGGCCCGGCATCGGTCAGGCCAGGCTCTTCCTTCAACGCCGCGATGAACAACCGAGCGGCGTGGAGCGGTTGCAGCAGATCGTGGCTGGCCGCGGCCAGAAACCGGGTTTTGGAGGCCGTCGCCTCCTCGGCCATGCGCTTGGCCTCGGCCAGGCGTTCGGTACGATCGGCGACCCGCGCCTCCAGCCGCTCGTTCGCCTCTTCCAGCGCTTCGGCTGCGCGGCGCAGCTCGGTGATGTCGGTATAGCTGGTGACATAGCCGCCGCCGGCCATGGGCGTGCCGGTCGAGCGCAGCACGCGCCCATTGGGCTGGATGCGCTCATAGACGTGGGGTTCGCGCCGACGGAGCGCCTCCAGCCGCCGCTCGACCCAGGCTTCGATATCCCCCGCAACCTCGCCGCGCTCGGCATTAAGGCGATAGATGGAGGCGACGGGCTGGCCCACGTGGACGAAGCCGGACGGCAGGTCGAACAGGGACACGTAGCGCGCGTTCCAGGCGATCAAGCGCAAATCGGCATCGACCACGCTGACGCCCTGATCGATGTTGTCCAGGGTCGCTTGCAGAAGCTCGCGATTGAACTGAACGGCCTGCGAGGCCTCATCCAGCATCCGCACAACGTCCTCGGGTGCCCGCCCCCCACCGGCCAGAGCCGCCGAGATGACGCGGCGGGCCGATGACGCGCCGACCGCCCCGGCCAGCATGCGTTCGGCCGCTCGGGCAAGGCCAGCATCGGCGGGATCCTTGTCCCTGAGAACCTGCCCCGTTTCGCGCTCGAGAGCCTGAAAGGCGCGCATGGCCCCCGCCTCGCCGACGAATCGGGCGACCAGCGTCTTCAGGTCACCGATCAGGGCACCCGCCGGAGCGGGATTGGGCTCACGCCAATCCGGGCTCAGCCTGTCGACGAAGGCGCGAGCCTGAACCCGGTCGATCAGGCGAGGCTGTACGAGTCGCGAGACACCGACATAGATCGCCGTATTGACCAGAAGGCTCAGGAACACCCCCAGCGGCAGGGTGTCGGCGATCCCGAATGGAGTCGCATCCGCCAGCCCCATCGACGATCCGACCTGAGGCCAGGCCAGCAGCACGAACCAGATGACCGTGCCCGCCACGATCCCGGCGAAGGCCCCGCGCGCATGACCATCCCGCCACAAGACAGCACCGAACAGGGCCGGGGCCAGCTGGGCCAGGGCAGCGAACGACGTGAGGCCGATGGAGGCCAGTCCGCTGGACCGGTCCATGGCCTGAAAATACAGCCAGGCCAGAAACAGCACCGCACAGATCACGACGCGCCGGACCTGAAGGATGGCCCCGGCCATGTCCGAGCCGTCCTCCCGCGCCCGCCAGCGATCGCGCGCAACCAGCGGCAGGATCAGGCTGTTGGACGCCATGGCGGACAGGGCCACGGTCTCCACGATGACCATGGCCGTCGCCGCCGAAAATCCGCCGACGAACACGACGGCGGTGAGCAGCCCATTGCCTTGGCTGAACGGCAGGTCCAGCACGAACAGGTCCGGATTGGCGATGGCCGAGAACAGCCCGCCTGCTGCCAGCAGCGGGATGACCGCCAGGCTGGTGATCAGCAGATAGAGCGGAAAGACCCATCGCGCCCGCCGGATGTCCGCCGGAGCCGCCGCTTCCACGAAAGCGACATGGAACTGTCTTGGCAGACAGAAGATGGCCAGGGTCGCCAGTAGGGTGATGGCGATGAAGCGCCCGTCCAGGTCCGGCATAGAGGCCAGACGGCCCAAGCTGGCGGTTATCTCCGCGCTGTCCGGCGCCCCCAGGATCAGCAGGGCGGCAAAGACGGCGACCGCGACCAAAGCCGCCAGCTTGACGACCGATTCCAGCGCGATGGCCTGGATCAGACCGCGATTGTGCTCCGTCAGGTCAGGACGCCGGGCCCCGAACAGGATGGTGAACCCCGCCAGCACGATGGCCACCCCCGTCACGGTCAGCCCCTCAGATCCTGCCACCGGTGTATCGGCCATGACCAGGGTCCAGGCCATGGCCAGCGACTTCAACTGTAGTGCGATGTAGGGCAGTGACCCCACGATGGCGACGCAGGCGACCAGGGCTCCCAGCCCCTGGCTCTTGCCATATCGGGAGGAGATGAAATCGGCGACGGAGCCGACGTTCTCGCGCCGGGCGGTTGCCGCAATCCTGCGCCAGATCGGGAACAGCAGCACGATCCCCAGCGCTGGACCGATGTAGATGGGCAGATACTCCCATCCGTCCCTCGACGCCGTACCCACCGCGCCATAATAGGTCCAGGAGGTGCAGTAGATGGCCAGTGACAGGGCATAGGCCCACGGTCCCATGCGGCCCGGCTTGCCCCGCGCCGCGCGCCGCTCACTACGCCAGGCGACGAGGAACAGCATCGCCATATAGACGGCCACCATCGACAGGATCACCAGGCTGAGCATCGCACTCATCTAGAGAGGCTCCCGGGCTGTGTCGCAAGGCCAAGGGGCGGGCCGACCGTTTCCGGTCGACCCGCCCCCTGTTGTCTGCACGTCATCGATATCAGGCGTTGAGATCGACGTCCTTGCCTTCCTTGACCAGCAAGAAGCCCAGCACGACCGTCGCGAGCGCGACGATGATCGGGTACCAGAGGCCGTAGAAGATGTTGCCTGTCGCCGCGACCAGCGCGAAGGCCGTGGTCGGCAGGAAGCCACCAAACCAGCCGTTGCCGATGTGATAGGGCAGCGACATCGAGGTGTAGCGGATGTTGGTCGGGAACATCTCGACCAGGGCAGCGGCGATCGGGCCGTAAACCATGGTCACATAGAAGCCGAGGATGAACAGGATCAGCACCACCATCGGCTTGTTGACCTGCGCACTGTCGGCCTTGGCCGGATAGCCTGCGGTCGTCAGGGCTTCACCCAGACCGGCTTCCCAGGTCTTCTTCTGGGCCGCGAAGTCGGCCGTGCTCAGGGCCTCGCCGCGGAAGGCCGGATAGACCACGTCGTTGCCGATGCGGACCTCTGCCACCGTCCCGGCCGGAGCCGCGACGTTGGTGTAGTTCACGCCCGCCTTGGCGATGTAGGACTTGGCCAGGTCGCAGGACTGGTTGAACACCGTCTTGCCCACGGGATCGAACTGCAGATTACAGTCCGCCGGGTCCGCATAGATGGTCACCGGTGCCGATTCCGTCGCCGCGGCCAGCGCCGGGTTGGCGGCATGCGTCAGGGCCTGGAACAGCGGGAAGTAGGTAATCGCCGCGATCAGGCAGCCCGCCAGGATGATCGGCTTGCGCCCCACCTTGTCCGACAGCCAGCCCCAGAAGATGAAGAAGGGCGAGGCGGCCAAAAGCGCGATGGCCAGCAGGATGTACACCAGGGTGGCGTCCATCTTCATGACCCGCTCCAGGAAGAACAGGGCGTAGAACTGACCGGTGTACCAGATGACCGCCTGACCCGCCGTCAGACCGACCAAAGCGATGATCACCAGTTTCAGGTTCGGCCATTTGCCGAAGGAGTCCTTGAGCGGGGTCTTGGAGCCCTTGCCCTCGGCCTTCATCCGCTTGAACGACGGGCTTTCAGCCAGCTTCAGGCGGATCCACAGCGACACGCCCAGCAGCAGGATCGAGACCAGGAATGGAATTCTCCAGCCCCATTCCGCAAAGGCCTCCTCACCGACCGCCAGGCGCACGCCCAGAATGACCAGCAGGCTGAGCACCAGACCGGCCGTGGCCGTGATCTGGATGAACGAGGTGTAGAAACCGCGTTTGCCCTTGGGCGCATGCTCGGCGACATAGGTCGCGGCCCCGCCATACTCGCCGCCCAGGGCCAGACCCTGAATAAGACGCATGGCGACCAGGATGATCGGCGCGGCGATGCCGATGGCCGCATAGGACGGCAACAGACCCACCACAAAGGTCGACAGCCCCATCAGCAGCATGGTGACCAGGAAGGTATTCTTGCGCCCCCACAGATCGCCCAGCCGCCCGAAGAACACCGCGCCGAACGGACGCACGGCGAACCCGGCGGCAAAGGCCATAAGCGCGAAGATATAGCCTGTGGTCTCGTTCACGCCCGAGAAGAACTGGGCCGTGATGATCGCGGCCAGCGATCCGTAGAGATAGAAGTCGTACCATTCGATCACGGTGCCGACGGACGACGCCAGAATCACCAGGCGGTCGTTCTTGTCCACCACATGTTCCGGTTCGGCCGGTGCGCCTATCGCGCTATCGGTCATAGTCTAGCCTCCCAAAGCTCGCCGTTGTCGGCTGTTCTCACGCATCGCCCGAAGCGATCGTCACCGTGACAGTGACAGCCGCATTCGCGAGTGCAGAGAGAGACTTTGGTCGAAGGCGGGAGCGGTCTCAGGAGCGATGACCGACCCTGGCGCGCACCCAGGCCCAAAGAGCGACGCCGATGACGCCCCCCAACAGGGCCGAGCCGATGACGTCCCAAGCTCCGTCATAGATCAGTGCGCCGAAAAGCCCGATCAGGGTGAGGATCGTAAGCAGTAGCGGCACAGCCAGTATGGCGAAGAGCGGAAACGACCGGCGCATCAGATCGCCTTCCGGCGCTTGCCAAGCCACAGGTACAGCCCCGACCCCAGGATGATGATCGTCGCCAGGTCGAGGATTGCCCAGACAATCTTCAGCGCCAGCCCGCCGTAGTCCCCAAAATGCAGCGGCTGCGACAGAGCCAGGGTCTTCACATACCAGGGGGTCGGCGCAATGGCGGCCAGTTCACCGGTCCGTGCATCGATCAGGGCCGGTGTCGTCAGATGCGTCGTCAGGGGCGTGTCCCCATGGAAGAAGACCGCATAGTGGTGATCCGTCGAATAGGCGGTGCCCGGAAAGGCCACGAACTGCAGGGTCTTGCCCGGCAGGGCCACTTTCGCCCGCTCCACCGCAGCATCCAGCGAGGCCCGCTCGCCGACCGGGGCCGGATCGGCATAGGCCACCGTCAGTTCCTTCAGCGCCGTATCCTTCCAATAGGCCAGGATCGGGGTCGCCAAGGTGTTGACGATGCCGGTCACCCCGACCACCAGCACCCATCCGACGGTCACGATGCCCAGCAGGTTGTGATAGTCGAGCCAGCGGGTCCGCGCGGCCTTGTCGATCCGGATCGTCCCGAACACCAGCCGCCGCATGAACGGAACATACAACACCACGCCTGACACCACGGCGACCACCAGCAGCAGTCCCATCGCCCCCAGGAACAGCATGCCGGGCAGGCCCAGGAACATGTCGGTGTGAAGCTGCAGCAGAAACTCCATCACGGGATGGCCGGCCACCAGCGGAGCCGCGTCACCGCTGGTCTGGTCGATGGGCTGGAAGGAGTATTGACCCTCGGGCGCATCGGGCCTCCGGCTGGTGACGTTCACCACGGGCCGGTCCTCGTCGAAGCTCATGAAGGCCGGCACCTCACCGGGCTGGCGCGCCAGAGCGGTCTCCAGCACCTGATCCAGCGAAAGACGACGCCCGTCCGCATGGGCCGGGGCCCACGGCTCGTCCAGCAGCAGGTGGTCCAGCTCATGGCTGAACACCAACGGCAGGCCGGTGATGCACAGCATCAGCAGGAAGGTGGTCGAGACCAGGCTCGACCACTTGTGGACCCACGACCAGCCCTTGAGGGTGCGTGTCTGCATCCGCCTCAGAAATCCGTCGACAACGACAGCCGCAGGGTGCGCGGGGCACCGAGCGTCAAATAGTTGGCCCCCGGAAAGCCACCGACGGCGACCCACTGGTCTTCGTCCGCCAGGTTCTCTACCCGGGCCCGCAGGGTGATCGGACGATCCGCGATCTGAGTGACATAGCGCACACCGGCATCGAAGCGGGTCCAGCTGTCGAGTTGCACTGTGTTTGCTTCATTGACCTGCTGCTCACCCGTGAAGACGGCGCGGCCTTCAAGGGTCAGACCGGCGAACTGAGGGACGTCCCATTCGACATTGGCGTTGGCCTGGAAATCAGGGACGCCGATGGCTTCGGTCGAGACGATCTCGGTATCCAGCCAGCTTGCCCCGCCGATCAGACGCAGGCCGGAAACCGGCTCGCCGAATACGCTGACCTCGACACCCCGGTTTTGCTGCTCATCACCGTCGCCGTAGATGCCAAACTGATCAGCAGGCGGGGCGTCCGGATTGACGATGTCGAACGACTCCGTGGCCTGGGTCGTCTGGAAGAGGCTCAGCGTGCCGCCGAAGGTCCCTCCATCATACTTCACACCGATTTCGCTCTGTTTCGAGCGGAACGGCGACAGTACCTCCTGCTCGTTCTGCACGCGCACACCGTTGACGACGGACGGCGCGATCTTGCCGGGCTGCAGGGCCTCGGCGTAGTTCGCATAGACGGCCACAGCGTCGCTCAGCTTGTAAACCAGAGCGAACACCGGCGTGATCGCATCGCCTTCGACTGGAGTGGGGGCAGGCGCACCTGTGTTGTAGTCGTAGGTCCGCGTCTCGATCTGCTGATACCGAGCCCCAACCGTAGCCAGCAGCCGCCCGTCCATGAAGGACATCATGTCCGCGATGGCGACACTGCTGTTGCTGACCCGCTCGGTCACCAGCGGGTTGTCGAGGTCGCCGCCGACGAAGAAGTCCGGCACCGGCGCTGCCACGACAACTGGCGCGTAAAGATCGCTGGCGAAGCCGGCGAAGTCGGAGAAGGCATAGGCGTTGCGTGACCTGGACTGAACCTGCGACGCCGAGGCTACCAGCGTGTGCCCGATCGGACCGGTCGTCACCTCGGCACGCAAGCCGATATCACCGGACCAGACCGTGTCTTCGCGCGTGTTGTCGAACCGGTAAGCGCTCAGCGTGCCGTCGGCCTGCGCCGTCGGATTGGCCAAGACATTCGCCTCCTCGCCCTGACGACCACCGAAGGCGGCCCAGGCGGTGACGGTGTCGCTAAGATCGAACTCGCCGCGCACGACACCGAACAGCTGACGCTCGTCGGTGTAGGTCCAGGGCTGGGCGAAGTTGCTGTCGCCGGCAGGCGGCGTGGGGACCGCACCAAACGGTGTCACGGTCGGGCGCGGGGCATCGATGCGGTGGTCCTGATAGCCGATGTCGGCCGAGAATCGTGCGCGCTCGCCGCGGCGGTCCAGACCCAGTCCGACGGCAGTAAGTTCGCGGCTCTCCCCCTCGACCCCCGCCTCCCCGTCCCGGCGCGCCACATTCAGCCTCAAGCCATAGTCGTCGGCAGCACCGAAGCGCCGGGCGACATCGGCCGCCATATACAGCTCGCTCTCGCCGTCGATCCCGGCGGTCAGTCGTGTCAGGGCTTCGTTCGGGGCCCGCTTGGGCGTCAGGTTGAAGGCCCCGCCCACGCCGCTACCGCCCGGTGCCGCGCCGTTCAGGAAGGCCGTGGCCCCGTGGAAGACCTCGACCCGCTCCAGAAACTCTGCGGCCACGAACTGACGCGGCAGGATGCCGTACAGGCCGTTGTAGGTCATGTCGTCCGAATAGACCGGGAAGCCGCGGATGACGTACAGCTCCTGGAAATTGCCGAAGCCCTTGGACACGCGCACCGCCGGATCGTTTTGCAGCACGTCGCCGACGCTGCGGGCCTGCTGATTGCGGGCCAGTTCCTCGGTATAGCTGGTCGTCGCGAAGGGCGTGTCCATGACGCCCAGATTGCCCAACAGCCCGACCCGTCCGCCGCGCGCGACCTGGCCACCGGCGTAGGGCGACGTCAGGGTCACCTGCGAGCCCGTGACGATGACGTCGTCGATCTGTGTGACCTCGGTATCCTGAGCCTGTGCCTGGGAACCCAGGATCAGGGCTGTAGTCGAGGCCAGAAGCAGGGTACGGAACATGGGACGACGCCTTCACGATAATGAGAACGCGTCGCAGTATAGGATGAAGCCAGCTCATTCAACGTTGATCTAGCGGTCCGGGTAGAATGCGGCGATTTGCTGCGCTGATGATGCGCAAGCACGCATCAACCGCTCGTCCTGCCCGAGGCAAAGCGAAACAGCTAACCCCGGTCGGAAAAAGGCCGCCGATGATATCGGCGGCCTTAAGCAACTAGTGGAATGTCGTGGCGACTTCCGCCTCACGGCTTTCCGGCTTCTTACGCGCCGCAGCCACCGCGAAGACCGCCAGTAGGGCGTAGCCGACCAGCGGCACGAAGAAAGCCGGGTTGAAGATCTCGGCCGCATCGTCGACCAACATCCCGCCGATCAGGGGCAGGACGGCCCCACCGACGATGGCCGTGCACAGCAGGCCCGAGGTTGCCGACACCGGCGCGCTGGAACGCTCCAGCGTCAGGGTAAAGATGGTCGGGAACATGATCGAGTTGAAGAAACCCACGCCGATCGCGGCATAGGCGGCGGTCGTGCCCGAGGACTGCGTCACCACCAAGCAGAGGATCGCGGCGATCACCGTATTGACCGTCAGCAGGACGCCGGCAGGCACGCGTGTCAGCAGGATCGCGCCGATCAGACGGCCCACCATCGCGCCGCCCCAGTAGAAGCTGACCAGACGGCCCGCATCGACCTCGGCCAGGTTCAGGATCGAGGGGCTGGCCAGGAAGTTGGTCAGTAGGCCGCCGATGGTCACCTCGGATCCCACATAGACGAAGATGGCCAGGGCCCCGAACACGGCCCAGCGCGAGCTGAAGGCCTTTAGCGGTGAGGAGACGGCGTCGCCCTGAGCCCCCTCGGCGGCGGCATTGATCTTCTTGCGGGCGGTGAAGATGAAAAACGCGACTACGGCGAAGACGGAGGCCAGCCCCAGGAAGGCGAAGTCGATGCTGCGCAGCGACTCGTCGCGCGTCGCCGCCGTGACTACGGCACCGGTTGCGAACACGCCGCCCGTCAGCAGAACGCTGGAGCCCAGCAGCGGCCCCAAGGTGGTGCCCAGCGAGTTGAAGAACTGCGAGAAGTTCAGGCGCGCATGGGACCCCTTCGGCGAGCCGAGCACGGCGACCAGAGGATTGGCCGCGACCTGCAGCAGGGTTACGCCCGATGCTATGACAAACAGACCAAGCAGCACGATCTCATAGACGTCGACCAGGGTGGCCAGCGGGATGATCAAACACCCAACGACCATCACGCCGAGGGCGGAAATGATCGAGCGGCTGTACCCCAGCCGACCCAGAATCCCTGCAGCGGGGATAGACACCACAGCATAGGCGATAAACCAGGCCGAGGCGGTCAGCAGCGCCTCGGTCGTCGTCAGGTCGAATACCTTGCGCACCGCCGCGATCAGTGGGTCGATCAACGAGGTCGCAAACCCCCAGGCAAAAAACAGCGTAGTCACATAAGCGAAGGCCAGGCCTGTGCCCTTGCGTGGTGCGGTCGAAGTGTCGGTCATGTCTCTCCCCGGAGTCGTCGGCGGCATCCGCGCGACGATCATGCGCTCTAGGTTTCATCCGTGCGCGGTTGCGTCCAGCGCATTTTCGCGGGCCGTAACCAAAAGTGCCCTGCGCTGCCAGCAAAAAGAAAGGCCGCCCCGGTCTCCCGCGGCGGCCCAGTTCGACCGTTCAGGGCGGTCAGTAGCGGTAGCTCAATCCCACCAGGAACGACCGGCCATAGGTCTGATGGTCGATGACCTGGCGCTCGTCGCCATTCTGGAACGTGTAGAACGGCTCGTCGGTCAGGTTGTTGACCTGAGCGAGGAAAGATAGGCCCTCCAGGGCACCGGATTCGAACTGGTAACCGATCTGGGCGTCCACCACGCTTTCCTCGCCGACACTGCGCAAGGTTCGGCCATTGCCGAAACCGGCGACCTCACCCAGGAAATCCGAGCGGTAACGGTTCGATGCCCGGACCTGGAAGCCTCTGTTTTCGTAGTAGATGGTCGTGTTGACCACCGTTTCCGACAGCCCAGGCAGGGCCGTTGCGTTCACGCCGTCCGGCTTTATCTCGCTGGACGTTTGCGAGGCGCTGAACTGAAGGCCGAAGCCGTCCAGTGCCGGATGGAAGACCTCGAACGGCACGGAGGCGGCAAACTCGATACCGCTGATGTAGCCACCATCGCCATTGGCCGGGGTTGAAACGATGCCTTCATTGATGACCGGCGTAACGCCCGGTGCGTTGGTCGGGTATCCGGTGAAATCGAAGATCTGATTGCGCGTGTAAACGTAGGTTTCCAGATCCTTGTAGAAAGCTGCAACCGAGACATAGCCCCGCCGGTTCGCGAAATACTGTTCGAACGACAGGTCAACGACATTGGCGATCGTTGGCCGCAGTTCCGGATTGCCGCCACCACCGCTCCAGGGCGAGTTCAGCTCTGGCGTGGCCGTGTCATTGTTGTTGCCGACATTGAAGTTGTAGTTTTGCGACGCTCGCATGTCGTCCATGCGGGGACGAGCAAGAACTCGTGACGCGGCAAACCGCAGGAACCGGTCCTCGCCAATCTCCAGGATCAGGTTCGCGCTAGGCAGGACCTCGACGTAGTCGTCGCCACCATTGACCGCGATGGACACGGTGCTGCTGCCCGTGCCACTGGCCGAGAAGCCGCTCGATTCCTGAGATGTGTCGACGATCTGCAGACCGAGGTTGCCGGTCAGGGCGCGTCCGAACAGTTCGTGGTCAATGTTGGCCTTGACGTAGTAGGTATTGACCGTCTCGCCGACGACCCAGTTGCCACTCAGGACGTCCGCGTTCGGGTTGCGTGCCTGCGTGTAGAAGCCGGAGTTTACCAGGCCCAGTGCGTCATAGCTGATGACCGCCGGAATACCGAGATAGTCCAACCGGGTCGGTGCCAGCAGGAACTGGGTCGGAATCGGCGTCGTGTCACCCGCAGCCCCCAGGAAGAACTGGTCGTTGGCAAAGGACTTCTCGCGGTCCGACAGATTGATGCCAAAATCGATCGAGCTGAACAGACCACCATTGAAGTCACGACGCGCCGTCAGACGCACAGCCTTGATCTCGTCGTCGATCGACGGCGTGTTCAGATAGCCGACCTGTCCGCCGGGAACGATATCCCCACCCCACCCCTGAGGGCTGGTCAGGAAGATGGTGTTCGGGTCGGCATAGTTCAGTGTCGTGGTCAGCACAGGCACGCCGTCGCTGCCGGTGACAAAGCTGACACTGTCAGTCGCTCCGTCGATATTGCGACCTGTACCCGAGTAAGTCTCCAGAACCACGTCCTGCCGCTCGACCTTGGAGTAGTTCAGGTCCAGCCCCAGTCTCCAGTTGTCGCTGGCCTGGAACTGCGTATTCCAGCCCAGAGACGTGATCGTACTGTCGCGGGTGTTGACGTCGTTCCGGATCACGCCCTTGACGTTATCGAAGGTACCGGCTGTGATCAGGCCGTTTTCGACTGTTGCGCCAGGCCGCAGAACGGGTGCGGGGCGACAGCCCGCTGTTTGAGTATTGTTGCTGATCTGACAACCGCCCAGAACGGTTGAACTCCGCTCGGGATTTTCCGCCAATCCGCCCCAGTACAACGGAAACTCGATGCCGCGCAGAATCTGGGTGTTGGTGAACTCGGAATAAAAAGCGTCGAAAGTCGAGGTGAACCGGTCGTTCGGCCGGAACTCCAGCACGCCCATGAAGCCGTCACGCTCCAGTTCGCTGGACATGACGTAGGGCTTCATTCCGCCGATAACCAGCTGCCCGACTTCCTCCTCATAACCGGGCCGCACTGTACGTGGGCCATCTGGAATCAGCGTCTCTCCGTAGAGATCGTTGCCAATATCCACCGTCGGATAACCCCAGGCATTGAACCGCTCGGACTGGTAGGGACTCTCGATGTGGGCATAGCCCAGAGCGATACCGATCGTGTCGTCCGCAAACTGGTCGATGTACGAGATCGAGTAGCGGCTGCCATGATCGGTCGTGCCGGAGTTCAGCGCCCCGATGTCGTTCCACTCATAGCGCGCGTTCACGGCGATGGCCTGGCGACCATAGGCCAGGGGCCGGATCGTCTGAAGGTCAACAGTGCCACCCAGACCCTGACCGATCAGAGCCGAGTCCGGGGTCTTGTAGACCGTTACGCCACTGAGCAATTCCGAAGGATACTGATCGAACTCCACGCCCCGGTTGTCGCCAGTCGTGACCTGTTCACGCCCGTTCAGCAGAGCCGTCGTAAAGTCGGGACCGAGCCCTCGGATGGAGATGGCCTGGCTGCGCCCGTCCAGGCGCTGCGCCGTCAGGCCGGGCAGACGAGCAAGAGATTCGGCGATGGACACATCCGGCAACTTGCCGATGTCCTCGGCGGAAATGACCTCGACGATCGAGGTGTTGCGGGCCTTGGCCGCGATCGAGTTCTGGATGGACGCGCGAATGCCGGTGACAACGATCTCATCAATCTCGGTCGCTTCATCGGGATCGGGCTGTGCTGGGACGTCTTGAGCAGCAGCGGTTCCGACGACAGCCAGCAATCCGGCAGCACCGATTGCGGCACTGGCGAGCAGACGGGCACGACGCGTGGCGTGGGTTCTCATAACTCTTTCTCCCTCAGGCCGTCGCATTTCTGATGAAGCGTCCGGGCTCTGATCGCAAAGTTATGCAAACTTGTGGGAACGTTGCAAGCCTGTAATCATCTAGCCCCCGCTAATCGTGACTGAAATACGACAGGTCAGGCGCGATTATTGCAGCGCAATAGGGATAAACTCATCCGTCGTCGCAATCTCGCCCTGCAGCCTCAATGGATTGACAGGCGTCAAATCCACTGCAAAATATTGCAAAATGATCCGCTGGACCACGTCGTTCACGGACAGTGAGGGAACGACATGGCCAGACGGGCGCGACACCGCTGCAGCAATCGATTCGGCGTCAGCACCGCATTGGCGGCCGCTCTTGCGTGTGTGGCAGCACCTGCCTGGACGCAGAGCCCGGCGCTCGAAGCGCTACGCCAACGCCCCGCCCAGGATGAGATCATCTATTTCATGCTGCCGGACCGGTTCGCGAACGGCGACCCGTCCAACGACACCGGCGGCATCGCCGGCGGGCGGCTGGACCACGGATTCGATCCGACGCACGAGGGCTTCTACCACGGCGGCGATCTGGCCGGCGTGATGCAGCGGCTGGACTACATCCAGGGTCTGGGCGCGACCGCGATCTGGTTCGCCCCCATCTTCAAGAACAAGCCGGTTCAGGGCGAGCCGGGCCGCGAGTACGCCGGCAATCACGGCTACTGGATCACCGACTTCACCGCCGTGGACCCGCATTTCGGCGATGAGGCGACGATGAAGGCTCTTGTCGAGGCCGCTCACGCGCGCGGCATGAAGGTCTATCTGGACATCGTCACCAACCACACCGCCGATGTGATCCGGTATCGGGAATGCCCGGCGAACGATTGCGCCTATCGCAGCCGTGCCGACTATCCGTTCACCCGTCGCGGGGGCATCGATGGCGAACCGATCAACGACGGTTTCCTGAACGACGGGACCGCCGAGGATTTCGCGCGGCTGACCCGCCCGGACTATGCCTATACGCCCTACGTCCCGGCCGGTGAGGAGACGGTCAAGGTTCCGGCCTGGCTGAACGACCCGATCTACTATCACAACCGCGGCGACTCGACGTTCCGGGGCGAGAGTTCGCTGGACGGGGACTTCGCCGGGCTCGACGGGCTGATGACCGAACATCCCCGGGTCGTGGCCGGCATGATCGAGATCTTCGGCGGCTGGATCGACAAATACGGCATCGATGGCTTCCGCATCGACACCGCACGCCACGTGAATCCCGCGTTCTGGCAGGCGTTCGTCCCCGCCATGCTGGAGCGGGCCGAGGCGCGGGGCATCCCGAACTTCCACATCTTCGGCGAGGTCTATGACCACGACCCCGCCGTGCTGTCGCGCTTCACCCGCGTCGACGGCTTCCCGGCCGTGTTGGATTTCGCCTTCCAGAGCGTAGTCACGGACGTGGTGGGGCGCGGCAAGCCGACCGAGATGCTAGCCAAGCTCTATGACGCTGACGTCAACTATGAGGGCGGGGCTGAGACGGCGATGCAGTTGCCGACCTTCCTGGGCAACCATGACATGGGCCGGATCGGCAACTTCATCCAGGTCGCCAACCCCGACATTTCGGATCAGGAACTTCTGGCCCGCTCGAGTTTGGCCCATGCCGTGATGATGTTCACGCGTGGTGTGCCGACTCTCTATTACGGCGACGAACAGGGTTTCGCCGGCGACGGCGGCTATGGCGGCGCGCGCCAGGACATGTTCGCCACCCAGGTCGCCGACTACGCCGACGACCGCATCATCGGCGGTCGCAGCGACCCGTTCGACGCCGAGGCACCGCTGTACAAGGCCATTTCGGAGATGGCTGCCCTGCGGGCCCAGCACCCGACCCTGCGGCGCGGCCGTCAGCTGGTCCGGTTCGCGGGCGACGGCCCCGGCCTGTTCGCCGTGTCGCGCTTCGACGAACAGGGTGACGGCGAGACCCTGATCGTGTTCAACACCAGTACCACGCCAGTCACTGCCCAGGTCGAGGTCGAGCCGAGCTCGGCCGCCTGGAGCGCCGTTCGCGGGGCCTGCGCATCCGCCGCTTCGGCGCCCGCCAGTCTGGGCGTGACCGTGCCGGCCCTGGACTACATGATCTGCCGTTCGGAAGGTGCGCGTTGAACATCCAGGTCATGACATCCCCCGTCGTCGACGCCGCCGGTCAGACCGAATGGTGGCGCGGCGCGGTGCTGTATCAGGTCTATCCGCGCAGCTTCGCCGACTCGAACGACGACGGTATCGGCGACCTGCCGGGCATCACGGCGCATCTGGAGCATATCGCGTCCCTGGGTGTGGACGGGATCTGGCTCTCGCCTTTCTTCAAGTCGCCGATGAAGGACTTCGGCTATGACGTCTCGGACTATCTGGACGTCGATCCGATCTTCGGCTCCCTCGCCGACTTCGACGCCCTGATCGCGCGGGCGCATGCCCTGGACCTGAAGGTCATCATCGACCAGGTGTATTCCCACACGTCGGACGAACACGACTGGTTCGTCGAGAGCCGGTCCAGCCGGACCAACGCCAAGGCCGACTGGTACGTCTGGGCCGACGCCAAGGCCGACGGCTCGCCCCCGTCCAACTGGCAGTCGGTGTTCGGCGGTCCGGCCTGGACGTGGGATGCGCGCCGCCGCCAGTACTACATGCATAATTTCCTGAAGGAGCAGCCGCAGCTGAACGTCAGGAACCCGGAGGTCCAGGCCGCGCTGATGGACGCGATGCGGTTCTGGCTGGACCGGGGCGTGGACGGGTTCCGGCTGGATGCGCTGAACTTCGCGATGCACGACCCTCGCCTGACGGACAATCCGCCGCTCAGCGACAACGGCAAGCGGACCCGGCCATTCGACTTCCAGGACAAGGTCCACAACCAGTCCCAGCCGGAAATCCCCGCCTTCCTGACCCGTCTGCGCAAGCTCGCCGACGCTTACGGTGCGCGCACGGGCCGCGACCGCTTCCTGGTGGCCGAGGTCGGCGGCGACCGGGCCAATGAGGAGATGAAGCAGTATACCGAAGGCGGCGACCGGCTGCATTCGGCCTATGGCTTTCTGTACCTGTATGCCGACCAGCTGACGTCGGAACTGGTCGATCGCGGCCCGGCCATGTGGCCCGGCACCGAGGGCGAGGGCTGGCCCAGCTGGACCTTTTCCAACCACGATGCCCCGCGCGCCATCAGCCGCTGGGCCCAGGGCCGTGACGAAAAGGCCTTCGCCGAGATGGCCATGCTGCTGCTGGTCTGTCTGCGCGGGAACGTCTTCGTCTATCAGGGCGAGGAGCTGGGCCTGCCCCAGGCCCATGTTCCTTTCGAGCGGCTGGTCGATCCCGAAGCCATCGCCAACTGGCCCGAGACCCTGGGCCGCGACGGGGCCCGAACGCCGATCCCCTGGCGGCACGACGCGCCCCAGGCCGGGTTCTCAAGCGTCGAGCCCTGGCTACCCGTCGATCCGCGCCACACAGACCTGTCGGTCGATGTTCAGGAGGTGGACACCGGATCGACCTTGCACCGCAGCCGCCGCCTGATCGGGCTGCGCAGACGCTTCCCGGTTCTGCGCACCGGATCGATGTCGATGGTCACGGCCAAGGACGGCCTGCTGGTCTTCTGGCGCGGCGAGGGCTCCCAGGGTCTGCTCTGCGTCTTCAACCTCGGCCACGATCCGATCGAATGGTCGCCGCCGATGGGCTGGCAGGTCGTCGAAGCGGTCAATGCGCCCGATCCCGCCGCCGGCACCCTGCCCCCACTGGCCGGCCTGCTGCTGGCCCAGGTGGCCGGATGACCTCAGCCGCCGCAGGTCTCGCGAACGATAAGGTCCGTCGGAATCCGTTCCGACCGGCCCGCGCGATCTCCGGTGCCGTCCAGCAGTTTGGACACCATCAGACGCCCCGCCTTGGCGGTGTCCTGGGCGATGGTCGACAGCGCCGGGCGGCTGTACCGACTGAAGGGCACATTATCGAAGCCGATAACGCTGACGTCGCCGGGCACGCTCTTGCCCGCATGCAGCAGGGCCCGCACGGCTCCGAGAGCGATCAGGTCGGACGCGCAGACGATGCCGTCGAACGGCACACCGCGCCGGATCAGGCTGTCGACCGAGGCCTCGGCCGACTCGACCTCGAAATGGGCGTCCACGATCAGGTCCGGATCGACGCCCAGTCCCGCGCTGGTAAGGGCCTCCACATACCCGCGGTGGCGCTGCATGGCCTCGGGCGGGTCCAGATCGCCCAGGAACACGATCCGCTCGCGCCCCAAACGCGCCAGATGCAGCGTCGCGCGCCGACCGCCTGCGATATTGTCCGATCCGATCGAGCAATAGGTCTGGTCCGGGAACTCTGCGCCCCAGACCACGAACCGGCCGTCGGTCTCCGCCATCCGGTTGAAGGCGGAATGCAGGGTGCTCTGGCCCAGGAAGATCACGCCGTCGGCCCGGCTGGTGGTCATGGCCGCCGACAGGTCCTCGAACGACTGGGGCGCGACATGGCTCATGACCAGATCGCAGTCCCGCTCGCGCGCCGCCTCCCCGACCCCGGCCAGCAGTTCCAGAAAGAAGGGATCGCTCAACCGCCCTTCCCGCCCCTGGGGTCGCGGGGTCACGATAGCGATCGTGCCAGACGCCCCGATCGGACCGGCGGGCATGTAGCGGCGGAACGGATAGTCGTGCTCGCGCGCCAGTTTCCAGATCAGCTGTTTGGTGCGGTCATTGACCGCCGGGCTGTCATTCAGCGCCCGCGACGCCGTCGAGATCGAGACCCCGGCCAGGCGCGCCAGGTCTTCCAGGCGGGTCGATCGCTTGGTCACCGGACAACCCCTGCAAATTTTGCTGCAAACCACGTCATTTCGCCATCTGCGCTACTTCGCGCAAGCTTGGCAAGAGGCCTCGCCTCACAGCTGTAAGGAGCGTTCACCCATGCGGATTTCACTGCTCACCCTGGCGATCATCGCCATGGCGATCCCGTCGCTGGCGCGCGCCCAGGCGGCCGATCCGGTGCGCGTCTCCTCCCCAGAGGGCGTGCTGACCGTCGAGGTCGCGACCGACAATGACGGCCGCCCGACCTATGCCGTCAGCCGGCTGGGCCGCCCGGTCGTAGCGGCCTCGCGGCTCGGCTTCATCCTGACCGATCAGCCCAAGCTGGAACGCGGCCTGGTGCCGACAGCCTCGGCCCCGACCAGCTTTGACGAGACCTGGGAGCAGCCCTGGGGTGAGCGCCGCGAAATCCGCAACCGCTATAACGAGATGCGCGTCACCTTCACCGAACGTGCCGAGCCCAATCGCCGCTTCGACGTGGTTTTCCGCCTCTACGACGACGGTCTGGGCTTCCGTTACGAGTTCCCCGAACAGGCCAGCCTGTCTACGCTGAAGATCGCCTCCGAACTGACCGAGTTCAATCTTGTTGACCCCGGCGAGGCCTGGTGGATTCCGGCCTGGGAATGGAACCGGGAGGAATATCTCTACCACCGCACGCCGATCGACGGCGTAGGCTCCGCCCAGACCCCGATGACGGTTCGGACGGACAACGGGCTGCACGTTTCCATCCACGAGGCCGCCCTGACCGACTATGCGGGCATGAACCTGCGCCGGGCCGAGGGTCAGCGGTTCGCCGCCCAACTGACGCCCGGCTTCACCAATGCCGCCGTCGAACGCGCCGCCCCGTTCAACACCCCGTGGCGCACGCTCCAGATCACCGACACGGCGGGCGAACTGATCGAATCCAGCCTGATACTGAACCTCAATGAGCCCAACAAGCTGGGCGACGTCAGCTGGTTCAAGCCGATGAAATACGTCGGCATCTGGTGGGACATGCACCTGGAGACCCGCAGCTGGAACTCCGGTCCGAAGCACGGCGCGACCACCGAGTACACCAAGCGCCACATCGATTTCGCCGCCGAGCACGGCTTCGGTGGGGTGCTGGTCGAAGGCTGGAACGTCGGTTGGGACGGCAACTGGTTCGGTAACGGCTGGGACTACAGCTTCACCGAGGCCTATCCCGACTACGACCTGAAAGAGGTTACTGACTACGCTCGCGAGAAGGGCGTGATGATCATCGGCCACAATGAGACGGGCGGAAACGCCTATCACTATGAGCGCCAGATCGACGACGCCTTCGCCCTGTACGAACAGCTGGGCATCGGGGCGATCAAGACCGGCTATGTCGCCGACGCTGGCCAGGCTCGCGTCGCCGGCCCGGACGGTCAGCCGACCCTCGCCTGGCACGAGAGCCAGGCGATCAGCCGCCACGAGCTGAACGTCGTCGAGACCGCCGCCCGCCACCGCATCGCCGTCAACGCCCATGAGCCGATGAAGGACACGGGCCTGCGCCGCACCTATCCGAACATGATCAGCCGCGAGGGCGCGCGAGGCATGGAGTTCAGCGCCTGGGGCCAGCCCGGCAATCCGCCCGAGCATGAGCTGAACCTGATCTTCACCCGCCTGCTGGCCGGGCCTATGGACTACACGCCGGGCATCTTCGGCATGGAGACGCGTAGCCCCGACGGCATCGCCACGACCTGGGCCAAGCAGCTGGCGCTGTACGTGACCATCTACAGCCCGATCCAGATGGCGGCCGATGTCCTGGAAAACTACGAGGCCAACCCTGCCCCGTTCCAGTTCATCAAGGACGTGGCCGTCGACTGGGACGAAACCCATGTCCTGAATGGCGAGATCGGCGACTTCGTCACCATCGCGCGCAAGGAACGCGGCACCCGCGAGTGGTTCCTGGGCTCCATCACCGACGAGAACCCCCGTTCGCTTCAGGCCTCGCTCAGCTTCCTGGAACCCGGCGTCCGCTATCGCGCCGAGATCTATCGCGACGGCCCCAATGCCGACTGGCGCGACGGGAACGGCCGCAGCCGTACCGACATCGTCATTGAGCAGAAGACCGTGACGTCGGCGGACACCCTGCCCCTGAACCTCGCCCCCGGCGGCGGCCAGGCGATCCGGTTCGTGCCGCTGGGCAGAGGCCGGTGATGCTGTCGCCGAAGTCTCACGATCCGTCGTCGTTGTCGCCGAAATCGTCCTACGGGGCGTCGTCGAATTCTCCTCTCGCCGGCACCGGTCGGGAAGCCCTCGCATGACTCTGTCGGCGACCTTCCCGAGTGCCCGCCCCCGCCTGACGCGGCTGGCGATCTGGAACATGTGCGTCGGCTTTTTCGGCATCCAGATCGGCTTCGGCCTGCAGAACGCCAACACCAGCCGCATCTTCCAGACCCTGGGGGCCGAGGTCGACAGCTTGGCCATCCTGTGGATCGCCGCGCCCCTGACCGGCCTGATCGTCCAGCCGATCATCGGCCACTTCAGCGACAAGACGTGGGGCCGGCTGGGCCGTCGCCGGCCCTACTTCCTGTTCGGCGCCATCGCCACGACCATCGCCCTCATCTTCATGCCCAACGCCCCCGTCCTCTGGATGGCGGCGGCGACGCTGTGGATCATGGACGCGGCGATCAATGTCACCATGGAGCCCTTCCGCGCCTTCGTCGGTGACAATCTGCCCGAGGAACAGCGCGCCACCGGCTATGCGATGCAGAGCTTCTTCATCGGCACCGGCGCCGTCTTCGCTTCCTGCCTGCCGTGGCTGCTGACCCAGGGCGGCGTCGCCAATACCGCACCCGAGGGCATCGTCCCCGATAGCGTGCGAATCAGCTTCTACGTCGGCGCCGCCGCCATGCTGGTGGCCGTCCTCTGGACCGTCTTCTCGACAAAGGAATACAGTCCCGAACAGATCGACGCTTTCGAAGGCGCCCGCTCGTCGCCTCTGGCTGATCACGAACTTCGACCCGCCGCCCGCTATCTGAATGGTGGCTTGATCTGGCTGGCCGTCGGCGCGCTCGCCTTCCTTGCCGTCTGGTTCGTGCGCGACCAGGCCGCGGCTTTGGCCGTCGACGACTGGCGCAAGGCCGTCGGCAAGGAGCTGTATGTCCTGGCTGGCTTCGTCGCGGGTTTCGGCGCGCTGCAACTGGTCGTTGCCGCCTTCCGCCGTGCCGCGAAATCCAACGGCCTGACCGAGATCCTGGACGACATGTTCGGCATGCCCGAGACCATGTGCGGCCTGGCCGTGGTCCAGTTCTTCAGCTGGTTCGCCCTGTTCGCCATGTGGATCTACACCACCGCCGCCGTCACCGCCGTCCATTTCGGCTCCAGCGACACGACCTCGGTGGCCTATAATCAGGGCGCGGATTGGGTCGGCGTCCTGTTTGGCATCTACAACGGCGTCGCGGCCCTGGTCGCCTTCGGCCTGCCGGTGCTGGCCCGCCGGGTCGGCAAGCGCGGGGCCCATGCGGTCGCCCTCACCATGGGCGGCCTCGGCCTGATCGGCATCTTCCTGATCCGCGACCCGCAGATGCTGTGGCTGCCGATGATCGGCGTCGGCATCGCCTGGGCCTCGATCGTGTCGATGCCCTACGCCATCCTGTCGAGCGCCGTGCCGGGGCGCAAGATGGGCGTCTATATGGGCGTCTTCAACATCTTCATCGTGGTGCCGCAACTGGTCGCCGCGACCCTGCTGGGGCTGATGCTGAACGCCCTGTTCCAGTCCCAGGCCATCTGGGCCCTGGTGGTTGGCGGGATCAGCTTTTTCATCGCCGCGGCCATGTCCCTGCGCGTGCGCGAGGTGAAGGCGTGAACCGGCGCGGCCTCTTGGCCACCCTCGCCGCCCTGCCCTTCGCCGGGTCGGCGCTCGCCCAGACAGGCGCGATCGCGGGCGGACGACTGGTCGAATACGAGGCCGTCGCCTCGGCGCATTTGGGTCCGCGCAACGTCACCGTCTGGTTGCCCCCCGGCTATAACGCAGGCTCGGACCGCCACCCGGTGCTGTACATGCACGACGGCCAGAACCTGTTCGATCCGGCTCGCGCCAACTTCGGCGAATGGGGCGTGGACGAGCATCTGGTCCGCCTGATCGAGACCGGTCAGGTCCGCACCCCCATCGTCGTCGGCGTCTGGAACACCCCCCTGCGCCAGCGCGAATACGTCCCCGCCGACCTGATCGCGGCCCTGCCCGGCGAGGTGCGCGACAGTCTGATGCCGATGTACGGCGGCCCGCCCCTGTCGGACCAGTATCTGCGCTTTCTGGTCGAAGAGCTGAAGCCGCGCATCGACAGCGAGTACCGCACCCTGACCGGGCGCGACGACACGGTCATCGCGGGCTCCAGCATGGGCGGGCTGATCTCGCTCTACGCCATGATGAAGCATCCGGACGTCTTCGGCGCGGCCGGCTGTCTGTCGACCCACTGGCCCCTGCGTCTGGAGCGGCTGGAGGGCAATGCGCTGAACACTTGGCGCGAGGCCGTGGTCCAGGCCTGGTCCGACGTCATCCGGCGCGGCCTGCCCGATCCGACCACGCATCGCCTCTACATGGATCGGGGCGACGAGACGCTGGACCAGTTCTACGCCTTCTTCCAGTCGCGCATCGACACGGTGATCCGGGACGCCGGCTGGGGCGCCGACCGCTTCAAGACGCTGGTCTTCCCGACCGCCGAGCACAACGAAAAGAGCTGGAACAGCCGCCTCGACGTGCCCCTGACCTTCCTTCTTCCGCCTGCCGAGTGAGCCCAACCATGACCTTGACCCGCACCGCCGCCCTGATGTCCGCCACCTCGCTGCTGGCGCTCGGCGCCTGCGCCACGACGGCCGAAATCGACGCCCCGGCACCGGTCGTTCAGGCCGTCGCGCCCGGCGCGCCCGGCGCCCAGCCCACCTGGGTCGGTGCCATCAAGACCGGCGCGGGCTCGTCCTATGAGGCCTATGTCGATGGCCGCTACGGCCCCGGCGGTCCGACCGGCGAGGTGTCCAGGGTCTGGTTCTCGATCGCCGACGGCGCCCTGACCGAGACCATGTACGGCCTGATCCACGAGGCCCAGATCAAACAGATGCGTTTCGCCGTCGCCACGCCGACGGGCCTGGCGGTCGAGGGCACCGACACCACCCACCGCACCGAGTACCTGCACACCGACGAACAAGGTCGGCCCCTGTCGCCCGCCTACAAGGTCACGACCACCGACACGGCCGGCCGGTTCGAGATCGAGAAGCGGTTCTTCACCGACCCTGACCGCAACGCCCTGGTCGTCCGCACCACGGTCCGCGCCCTGACCGCCGACGTGACGCCCCACCTGCTGCTGGAGCCGCACATCGCCAATACCGGCGTCAACGACATGGGCCAGGCCTCGCCTGAGCGGCTGCATGCCCACGAGGGATCGACCCATCTGGTCCTGAAGCCCAGCGAAGCCTTCGAGACCGCCACCGTCGGCTTCGTCGGCACTTCCGATGCCCTGACCGACCTGGCGGACGGCCGGATCGACACCCTGTATGCCTCGACTGGCAACGACACCGGCAACCTGATGCTCGCCGGAAGCCTGCCCACGATCCGCGCGGGTCAGAGCTTGAGCCGCGACTTCGTCATCGGCTTCGGTGACAGCGCGGCCGCCGCCGAACGGACCGCCGACGCCACCCTGTCCACAGGCCTCGATACCGTCCTGGCGAACTACAACGGTCAGGGTTCGGCCGTGGGGTGGGAGGACTACATCGGCTCGCTGGACCAGCTCCCCCGCATCGCCGAACAGGCCACGGACGGCGGCAAGCTGGCCTATGCCTCGGCCCTGATGCTCAAGACACTGGAGGACCGTACTCACGCCGGGGCCCTGATCGCCTCGCTCAGCAATCCGTGGGGTGACACGGTGGACGCCACCAACCCCTCGACCGGCTACAAGGCAGTCTGGCCGCGCGACTTCTATCAGGTGGCGATGGCGACCCTGGCGCTGGGCGATGTGGACACGGCGCTGGCCGCCTTCCGTTATCTGCCCCAGATCCAGGTCGACGCCGAGACGCCCGGCAATACCGGCGCCACCGGCTGGTTCCTGCAGAAGACCGAGGTGGACGGCACCCTGGAATGGGTCGGGGTCCAGCTGGACCAGACCGCCATGCCGATCATGCTGGGCTACAAGCTCTGGAAGGCGGGTCACGTCTCCGACGCCGAGATGGCCCGGATGTACGCCCAGATGATCAAACCCGCCGCCGACTTCCTGGTCGAGGGCGGCAAGATCGGCCTGCTGTGGAACGACGCCGAGGTCACCCCGCCCTGGACCCAGCAGGAACGCTGGGAGGAACAGCCTGGCCACTCCCCCTCCACCACCGCCGCCGTCATCGCCGGCCTGACCACGGCGGCCGAGATCGCCCGCGCGTCCGGCGATTCCGCCAATGCCGATCGCTATCAGACCACGGCCGACGACTATGCGTCCAAGGTCGAGCAGCGGATGTTCACCACCAATGGTGCGTTCGGCGACGGCCGCTATTTCCTGCGTCTGGCTCCGAACGGTGACCCATCGGCCAAGACGCCGCTGAACGACAACAACGGCCAGGCTGGCCAGCCGCAGGACCGGATCATCGACGGCGGCTTCCTGGAACTGGTGCGCTATGGCGTGCGGGCGGCCGATGACGAGCACATCCTGGCGACCCTGCCGGAATACGACGACCAGGCCCGCGAGGACCGTTACCGCGTCCGCTACGACTTCGGCCTCGCGGGCGACCTGACACCCGGCTGGCGGCGCTACGGCAACGACGGGTATGGTGAGAACACCGAGACTGGCGGCAACTACGGTGTCGGCGGCAATACGCCGGGCCAACGCGGCCGGGTCTGGCCCTTCTTCACCGGCGAGCGCGGCCATTATGAGATCGCCCGCGCGGTCCAGTCCGGTGCCGGCGACGACGCCTTCGCCGCGATCCGCCAGACCTATGTGCGCGGCATGGAGCGGTTCGCCAACGAGGGCCTGATGCTGCCCGAACAGGTCTGGGACGGCGTGGGCAATCCCACACCCAACCAGCACCAGCTCGGCGACGGCACCAGTTCGGCCACGCCGCTGGCCTGGACCCATGCGGAGTACATCAAACTGCTGCGCTCGCTGGCCGACCGCGCGGTCTGGGATCGCTACGAGCCGGTGGCGGAGCGGTACAGCCGATAGATCGAACTCTTCTCCCTCCCCATGAGGGGAGGGAGAACACTGCTTCAGTGACTGTCGTGGCCGTGGGTGTCGCTCTCGGTCGCCGTCGTCGACACCGCCTCGCCGTCCGCGCCCGAGAACCAGAACGGCTGACGGGGCCGCTGGCGCGGGGCGACTTCGTTCATGCCGCTGTCGTACACGCGGCCGTTGGCGATGGTGTAGGCGATGGCCGTGGTGTTGCGGATGTTGTCCAGCGGATTGGAGTTCAGCACCACCATGTCGGCCAGCTTGCCGACCTCCAACGAGCCCAGGTCGCGGTCCAGGCCCAGTCCTCTGGCCCCGTTCAGCGTGCCGGCGCGGATGACCTCCAGCGGTGCCATGCCGCCCTGGGCCAGGCTCCACATCTCCCAGTGCGCGGCCAGGCCTTCGCGCTGGCCGTGGGCCCCGATCTGGACGTTGACGCCCTCGTTGGCGAGGCGGGTCGCCTCGCGCGCGACGGAGATGTGATTCCACTCGTTATCTGGCGCGGTGACCGGGCGACGGGCCCGGGCATCCAGCTGACGACGCGGGACATATTGCGTCAGGATCGGATCGTTCCAGACCTGGCTTTCCTGATACCAGTAGTTTTCGCCATAGCTTCCGCCATAGGCCACCACGATGGTGGGGTTGTAGGAGACGTTCGTCTGACGCCACAGCTGGTGCACGTCGTCATACAGCCGGGCCAGCGGGATCGAGTGCTCGATCGTGGTGTGGCCGTCGATGATCATCGACATGTTGTGCTGATACAGCGAGCCACCTTCCGGTACGACCGACATGTTCAACTGGCGCGCCGCCTCGATGACCTGCTGGCGCTGATCGCGGCGCGGCTGGTTGTAGCTCTTGACGCTCCACGCCCCGGCCGCCTGCATGCGGCGCAGGGTGGACAGGGCGTCGTCCAGGCTGTCGATCTTGGCCGTCGCCCCGCTGGTCGCGCCATACAGGATGGTGCCGGTCGAAAAGATGCGGGGGGCCACCACGCGCCCGGCCCGGGCCAGCTCGCTATGGGCGAAGATCTCGCTGGTGTCGGCCGAGGGGTTGTGGATCGTCGTCACCCCGAAGGCCAGCGACGCATAGTTGACCCAGCTCTGCTCCGGAATGATCTCGTCCGAGCCCATCGCCCCGTGCCAGTGGCCGTCGATGATGCCGGGCATGATGGTCTTGCCCGCCATGTCCATGACCGGAACCCCCGCCGGGACAGGGGTCGAGGCCGCGGGTCCGATGGCCTCGATGCGGTTGCCGTCGACGATAACGACCCCGTTCTCGATGACCTCGGTGCCGTTCATGGTGATCAGCCGCGCCCCGGTCAGGGCCATGCGCCCTTGCGGCTTGTCGGCGTCTGCGGTGAAGCCGATGTTGATGCCGCGCTCATCCGGCTTGGGCAACTCATCCGGAGCGCCTTCGACGAAGGTGAAGGCCTGGTTCAGGTCGCGGCTGAACAGCTCCGACCCCAGCGACCATTGCAGCCGTTGTGAATCGCCCGACCAGCTCAGCCACTCGCCGGAATCGCGCGTGACCCGTGCCTGAGGCAGTGCCTTGCCACCCGTACTGACCGCGATGGGCCGTCCCGCCGCCACGAAGGGCGCAACATAGGCATTGAACCGCTCGGTCCAGCCGATCCAGCGGCCGTCCGGCGAGATGGCGAACTCATTGGCCCATTCGGATGTCAGGTGCGTGCGTTCATCGTCGCCATCCAGATCGACTGACATCAGCGTGCGCTTGTCGCCGTCGCGCCCGGTCAGGAACAGCCGGTCGCCGTCCGCGCCGAACTGTGGCCCCACGCCGTCGCCAGTCACTCGCACGGCGTCTCCGCCAGAAGCCGGTACGCGATAGATGCCCGGATCGCGGCCCCACAGGGCGCTGGTCAGACCGCCGCCATCGACCGTACGATAGACGATGGTGCGCCCGTCCGGAGAGAAGGTCGGCTCGACATAATGGCCGGGGTTCTGCGTGACGACGCGACCCTCGCCGCCATTGGCCGACACCACCCGCACCGTGCCTAGGTCCTGGTCGTCCCAGGTGGTGTAGACCACCGACCGCCCGTCGCGGGACCATGAAGGATAAAGCTCGAAATGGTCTGACTGTCGCGTCAGGCGGCGCGGCGTGCCGGTCGGCAGGTCGCGGATCCACAGATTGCCCAGCGCCTCGAACACCACGCGCGAGCCATCCGGCGACGGCTTGGCCCAGCGGATCATCTTCACGTCGAACTGGTCGGGAGCCACATCGACGACGGTGCGCACCGGTTCCTGGATGCGGCGCGTATCGGCCACGTGGAAGGGGATATCTGACACGGTGCCCGAGGCGACCTCGACCCGCTGGATCCGGCCGTCAGCCCAGAAGACGATGGAGCGGTTGTCCGGCGTCCAGCTGATCGCCGGATAAACGCCGTGAATGGCCCAGGTTTCCTGAAGATCGCGATCAAGGCCGGAGAAGACCGGCGTCTCTCGCCCGGACTCGATGTCCATTACGTACAGCACCGACTGGTATCGAACCCGCCGGATGAAGGCCAGGGAGCGGCCGTCCGGCGACGGCGTCGGACGGATCGACCCGCCCGGGCCGGTGACATAGGGCTCGATCTCGCCCGTCTCGCGGTCCAGGCGGCGGATGATGTAGATCTGGCCGTTGACGTCCTTGGAGTATTCGAAGGTGTTGCCCGGCGTGGCGTCGTCGCTGAAATAGACATAGCGGCCGTCCGGCGAGAATGCGGGCTCTCCCGTATCCTTCTGAGGCGTGCGGCGCTCGGTCATCTGCACACCGCCGCCGCCCGAGCGGTGATACATCCACAGCTCGCCGGCTCCCAGCGACCGGGCCGAGGTGAAGTGCTTGCGCCCGATGATGAACTCGCCGTCCGGCGACCACTCCGGCTGGTTCAGCAGGCGGAAGGTTTCCTTGGACACCTGCGTCGGGTTCGATCCGTCGGCGTCCATGATCCAGATGTTGTCGCCCCCAGCCCGGTCGGAGGTGAAGGCGATGTGGCGACCGTCCGGCGACCATTTCGGCTGCATGTCCCAGGCGATGCCGCTGGCGATGGCCCGCGCCTCCCCGCCCCCGATCGGCATCACATAGATGTCGCCCAGCATGTCGAAGACGACAGTCTGGCCGTCCGGGCTGACGTCCAGCGACATCCAGGTGCCGCGCGTCACGTCGATGAGAATGTCGCGTGAGGGTCCGGGCGGGGCCTGGACGTCCCATTTGGGTGCATTGTCATCCTTGGCTTCGGTCGAGGCGGCTGTAGCCGGGTCCGGCGTCAGCTCCGGCGTCGGCGCGGGTTGCGGAGCCTGGCTCCACGACGGCCCGGCGAACACCAGCGAGGCCACACCGGCCAGCAACAGACGCTTCATATCGATCATCCCCATGTCGTTGCGCATCGGCTGAGTGAACATGCCGTGTGCCTTGACCCGCAAAAGAGCATTCTTGCCGGAACGGAGTCCAGTCGGAACACGGATGATGATGGCGAGCTATCGGGGCTTGCTCCCGGCGTCGCGGAATGCCTAAGTCGCGCCGCCTTAGCTTTTAGCGGAGTCGTTCGCGCGTGAAGTCCTGTCTGGGTGTCCTGCTGGCCGGTCTGATCGCGGCCCCGGCATGGGCGCAGTCTCCCCCTATCTTCAATCCCGGCGCTCCGGGCGCACCATCGCGCGTCATCAGCGCCGTAGAGGCCGTCGCGCTCAGCCGAACGACCTTCACCCCCGGCGATGTGCAGTTCATGCAGCATATGGTCGTCCACCACGGTCAGGCGGTCGAGATGGTAGAACTGCTGCGGGCCAAGGGTGCGGAACCCAAGGTCAAGCTGATGGGCGAACGCATCGCCCTGAGCCAGGAGGCCGAGATCGAGCTGATGCGCAACTGGCTGGCGGATCGAGGCCAGGCGCAGACCATGGACATTCATGCGAACCACGCAGGCATGAGCCATGCCGGCCATGCGGGACATTCCATGCCCGCCTCAGACACGCCGATCATGCCCGGCATGCTGTCGCCCGCCCAGATGCAGACCCTGGCAGCCGCGAGCGGTACGGATTTCGACCGGCTGTTTCTGCAAGGCATGATCCAGCATCATCAAGGCGCGCTCGACATGGTCGACGACCTGTTGGCCCAGCCCGATGCCGCGCAAGACCCGATGCTGTCCGACTTCGCCTCTTCCGTGGTGGCCGACCAGTCTGCGGAAATTCTGCGGATGCAGTCCTTATTGTCCGATCTCTAGAGCCCTCTTTCGAAAGTGCCGCCAACATGACCATCCGCCGCCCATTGCTCTCGTCTGCCGCCGCCCTGTGTCTGTTGATGGGGGCCGGCGTCGCCGCTGCCCAGGCCCCGGTTGCGGCCTCGCCCCAGACCATTCAGGCCGACGCGCGTTCGGCCCTGACCGGCGGCCTGCGAGATGCGGGCGAATCATCCTCCGGCCTGGCACTGGAACACGCCTTGGCACCGCCCCCCGGCTTCTTCGATCCCGAGGCCCTGATCCCTCTGCCTGGCAACGAAGAAGAGGCCCGCGCCTTTGCCGCCCGCATGCGCGACAATCCCCCGCGCTATGGTCTGCTCGCCCTGGCCAACAGCGACATGGCTGTGTCGGACGGCAAACTGTTCGTCGGCAATTTCAACGGCTTCAATGCCTATGATATCAGCTCGGGCGAGCCGAAGCTGGTCATGTCCGTCGTCTGCCCGGGTGGTCAGGGCGACGTCTCCGTGCATGGCAATCTGCTGTTCATGTCGGTCGAGCAGAACCGCGCCCGTCTGGACTGCGGTACGACCGAGGCCACTGGCGAGGTCAATGCGGAACGGTTTCGCGGCGTCCGCATCTTTGACATCAGCGACCTGAACGCCCCGCGTCAAATCGCGGCGGTCCAGACCTGCCGCGGGTCGCACACCCATACCCTGGTGCCGGATCCCAGCGACGCCAATGTGCTGTACATCTACAACTCGGCCACATCGGGCGTGCGCAAAACTGACGAACTGGGCATCTGCTCGGACGGCCAGCCGGACGCCAACGCGGAAACGGCCCTGTATTCCATCGACGTGATCAAGGTCCCGTTGGATGCCCCCGAAACCGCCGCCATCGTCAACCGGCCTCGTATCTTCGCGGATCGGGAGACCGGTCAGATCGCAGGCCTGTGGCAGGGCGGCAAGGCCGGTGTGTCGGGCCAGCGCACCGCCCAGACCAACCATTGCCACGATATCACCGTCTATCCGGAACTGAGCCTGGCTGCGGGCGCATGCAGCGGTAACGGCATTCTGCTGGATATCTCCGATCCCCAGAATCCGGCCCGCATCGACGACATCTTCGATGCCGATATGGCCTACTGGCACTCGGCCACCTTCAACAATGCGGGCGACAAGATCGTCTTCACCGATGAGTGGGGCGGCGGGACCAGCGCCCGTTGCCGCGCCGAGGACCCGGCCAACTGGGGAGCCAATCTGGTCGCCAATCTGAAGGACCGCCAACTGGAGGGACAGAGCTTCCACAAACTTCCGTCCGCCCAGGGTCGAACCGAGAACTGCGTGGCCCATAACGGCTCCATCATTCCGGTGCCCGGGCGCGACCTGATGGTTCAGGCCTGGTATCAGGGCGGGATCTCGATCATGGACTTCACCGACGCGGCCCGCCCCGTCGAGATCGCCTATTTCGACCGCGGCCCGATCAATCCCGAGCGTCTGGTCGTCGGCGGTTCATGGTCGGCCTACTGGTTCAACGGCCGCATCTATTCCAGCGAGATCGCTCGCGGTCTGGACGTGCTGAAACTGGTGCCGAGCGATCATTTGTCCGCCGCCGAGATCGCCGTCGCCGAAGCCGTTATGGCCGAGGAGATCAACCCCCAGACCCAGCGGCGCATCTCCTGGTCTGACAGCCCGGAGGTGGCGCAGGTCTATCTGGACCAGTTGTCGCGCTCTGCCGCCGTCGATGCAGCCCTTCTGACGCAGGCCCGCACAGCGGTCGATCAGTGGGCGACGGGTGGGCCGGCCACCTCGTCGGCCGAACTGATTGCGGCTCTGAATGCCGCCGCCGAGAAGGCTGCGGCACCGGATGCGGCGCGTATGAAGGCTCTGGCCGAACTTCTGCAACGCCGCGCTTGAGCCTGCTCACGACCGGATGACGCGATTGCGTTCGAGGCGCTGGAACCGACGGTTTCAGCGCCCGTTCTCAGCGCCTGATTTCGGAGTTCAGTGCGCGTGTTTTCCTACTTCTGCATCGTCAATACCCCCGGCAAGCCAGACAGCGAAATCAGCGTCCTGGCGGCCCGTGACGACATCTCGGCCCGGGTCGAGATGACGACTTTGGCGGACAAATGGCCGGGATACGAAACCATCTGCCTGTATCAGGGGGAACGGGCTGTCGCGGTGCTCGGCAACCCTCGCATGGGACTGGCTCTCGAGAGTGTGGTGGATGCCGAACTGGAAGCCGCGCTGGCCACTGCCGCCTGAACAGGGCTGGAATTGACCGCGTGCCTGCCCTAACGACGATGATGGAACCGGGCCAAACCCGTCGTTCAGGGCCACGAATTGACCGCATCGCCTTCCACTTCAGACCTGATCATGGGCAACCCCGTAGCCCGCGCGTTTGCGATCACGGGCGATGCCTGGTCGCAACTGATCCTGCGCGAGGCCTTTTATGGCGTGCGGCGCTTCAGTGTCTGGCGCGAACGGCTGGGCATTCCACGCAGTGTGCTGACGGATCGCCTGCAACGCCTGTCGCAGGCCGGCCTTCTGGAACAACGCGAGGCTACAGGTGGGACCCGCCTCGAGTACCGCTTGACCCCCATGGGCCTGGACATGTTCGGCGTCGCCGTCATGCAGGGGCAGTGGGAGCGAATCTGGGCGCAGTCGCCGCTGCAGGAACGCTATGCCATCGCCTTCTTTGATCGGCAGACCGGCGGGAGACAGACGCCTGTCATCCTGGGGTCCCCTCACGGCCAACATATCGACGTTCGCCATGTCACCAGCGTTCCCGGTCCCGGCCTAAAGGCCATCCCCGCTCCCACCTCGCGGCGACGCCGAACCCAGCCGATCGAGACGGACAGACCGATCATCGACCGGTCCAGCGACATCATGGGCGACTACTGGAGCTGGGCCGTGCTGGCTGCCGCCTTCTTCCGCCTGCGCCGGTTCGACGAGATGCACGATGCGCTTGGCCTGGCCACCAACATTCTGGCTGACCGGTTGGCACGCATGGTCCTGCACGGGGTGCTGGAGAAGAAGCTGTATCAGACAGCCCCGCCGCGCTTTGAGTACCGCCTGACCGAAGCGGGCCTGGCGCTATACCCCATGATCCTGGCGATGCACGGCTGGAGCGAGCGGTGGCTGTGCCCTCCGGGTGAATCGCCTCTGACCCTGGTCGACAGTCGAACCGGAGAGGCCCTGCACCCCGTCGTCTGCGATGCGGCGACCGGCACCCCGCTGGATCCCCGCAATCTGCGCTGGGAAGTCGAAGCGACGAACCCCGCCTGACCTGTGCCAGACGGGGTGCGCTGCGGGGTCTGATCCGCCAGATCAGAATGTCTGGGACAGGGCGACACCGAACGAACGGGGCGCGCCGAAGACGCTGAAGCCGATGCCGACGTTCTTGATGATGTGGACCTGATACTCTTCGTCCGTCAGGTTCTTGCCATAGACCGACAGCTTCAGCCCCCCCTCTGATTCCCAGGATGCAAAGGCGCTAAGCAGGCCATAGGACGGCACCAGGACCTCGGGGTTGTTCGACGGATCGAAGTAGAAGTCGTCGGTCCACTGATAGTCGATCCGGGTGGCCAACGCCCCGCCCCAGACATCCCATTCGCCATCTGCATAGAGGGTGAACTGGCTCTCGGGCGAGCGCGGAAGGACATTGCCGTCGTAGGGTAATGTCAGAGCTCCCGCCGTCGCATCGGACGTGAACTCGGCGTCCAGGCTGGTGTAGGAACCGCCAACAGTGATGTTGTAGGTCAGGGCCAGGGCCGTCTCGATCTCGAAGCCAGACACCTCGGCCGCCGCGTTTGACGCGACCAACGTCAGGCCTAGCAGCTCATTCACCTGCAAGTCGCTGTAGTCCAGCATGAAGGCTGCAGCATTGAAGCGGATACGGTTGTCCCATAAGGTGGTCTTGGCCCCGATTTCGTAGTTGTCCAGGATTTCGGACCGTATGGGCGTCGCTGCCTGGGCCGCGTTTTGCGCCGCACTGGGGAAGGCCCCTGCCTTGTAGCCGCGATCGTAGCTGACATAGAAGCGCACGTCCTCGACCGGCTCGACCGCCAGGGCCAGACGCCAGGTAGGCTCCTCGAATGTCTCTTCCGCGCTGACCGCGTAAGGTCCACCCGTCGGGCCCAGCGGAATTCCCGGCGGCGGTGCACCGGTCGTGTCGTTGTTCAGGGCAATCTGGCCCACCTCGCGCTTGTCGTGCGTCCAGCGCGCTCCGACCGTCAGTTCCCAGATGTCCGAAAACTCGAATGTGGCCTGGCCGAAGGCGGCATAGCTGCTGTTGGTCGCGTCCTGCAGGAAGGTGACGTCGCCGCCAAAGCTCGGCGGGGCGATCGGCAGGGCAGTCTGGGTGATGAAGGTCTCCGAGCGGTCGATCTGTTCGTTGAAATAGAACAGGCCCGCCACCCACTGGAACGGCGAACTGTCATTGGATGTCAGCCGGAACTCCTGGCTGAACTGGGAGGCCGTCTCGTCGGCCCGGTCATCGACGAACAGCGGGAAGGCAGGAAAGGTCAGCCCTCCCAGATTGTCCCGCCAGCCATAGTCGTTGTGCCGATAGGAGGTCAGGGAGATGAAGTCGAAGGCCTCGGCCTCATACTCGATCCGGCTGGTCAGGCCCCAGTTCTCGCGGTTCTGATAATTATCTGCCGAAGAGAAGCTCTGGCGCACATCCAGGCCCGCTCGCAGGCTGTTGATCAGGGCGACAAAGGCAGGCGCGGTGGCCGAGGTCGTCACCGGAATACGGGCGTGTCCGTCCTGATCGTCCTTGGAGTAATCAGCCCCCAGCAGGATGCGGACCTTGTCGAACTGATGCAGATACTGGCCACGCAGCCCGAAGGTCGAGCCGCCCTGAAGTCCACGCCCTGTCGGGACATTTTCGGCATATCCGTCGTTGGTATTGTACCGGAAGGCCAGTCGCCCGGCCGAGTTGTCGCTCAGTTGCGTATTGAAGAAGCCCTCGACACCGTATTCGTCAAAACTGCCCACGCGCGCCGTCAGCTGCGTCAACTGTTCGAAGGCCGGGGCCTTGGTATAGACGTTGATCGCCCCGCCCGAGGCATTGCGGCCGTACAGGGTGCCTTGCGGTCCACGCAGGATTTCGACCCGCTCCAGATCCAGAAACGCCAGAGAACTGGCCCCTGCCCGACCGATCGGCACCTCATCGATGGATACGCCGATGGAGGGATCGCTGGCGGCCGAGTCGTTTGTCGTACCCACACCACGGATATAAATCTGAGGCTCACCGATATTGAACTGGGTCAGAGTCACGCCAGGAGCCTTGCCCGCGATATCGTTCAGTCCGGTAGCGCTGGTGCGCTCCAGCGTCTCGGCACTGAAGGCGGTTACCGCAATCGGTACCTCCTGCAGACCCTGCTCGCGGCGCTGGGCCGTGACAACAATCTCTTCCAGAGATGTCGCTTCCTGTGCTGTCGATGCGTCCTGGGCCAGGGCCGGTTGGGCCAGGCCTGCGGCGATGGCCATGACGGCTGCCGACGCGAAATATGCGGTCTTTCTCACTGGTCGCCTCCCTCGTCGGTCCCGGCCCCGTTGATCGGTGGCTCCCCTGACGTCGAGGTAGCTTGCGCTAACGGACCAGATTTGCAAGTCCTTTTACGAAAGCGTCCGCGCCAGAATACGAATTCACATATCGGAGGTCGACATGAGCACACTTCAGGGTCAGGTCGTCGTCGTAACGGGCGCAGGACGAGGACTGGGGCGGGCCTATGCGCTCGATCTGGCCGCCCGGGGAGCCTTCGTCCTGGTCAACACCCGGGATCGTCCAGCGGGCCAGCCCGGCTCGGCACAGTCAGTGGTCGAGGACATCCGTCAGGCCGGCGGTATAGCGGTGGCCGCTCCCCTTTCGGTGGAAGAGCCCGATTCCGGAGATCGACTGCTGGACGCCGCCCTTTCCGCCTTTGGTCGCATCGACGGCCTACTGAACAATGCCGGAGCCCCCGAGGCCAGAACCCTGCACAAACAGAGCACTGGCCAGTTCCGCCAGAGTTTCGAGATCAACTTCTTCGGCAGCCTGACCCCTACCCTGCCGATCTATCGGCACATGCGTGAGCAGGGCTCGGGACGCATCCTGATGTCGACCTCCACGGCCGGACTGCACGGTGTGCACGGCATGGCAGCCTATTCGGCATCCAAGGCGGCCCTGATCGGCCTGATGCGGGTCATCGCGCTGGAGGGGGCTTCGCGCGGCGTACGCTGCAACGCCATCGCGCCGTTTGCCGCCACCGGCATGACCGGCGACTATCTGGATGCCGATATGGCCGCACGCGTGGCACCCGAGCGAGTCGCGCCCGTGGCCAGTTGGCTGATGTCGCCCGACTGCCCGCTCAACGGTGAGACCCTGACGGCCGGCGCGGGTCGCGTGCGTCGTGCGGCCCGGATCGAAGGGCGCGGTCTCGAATTCCTGCCCGGTTATGGCCCCGATGACCTGGCCAGCCATGTCGATACCCTGCTGTCGCTCGACGGCTGGGCGACCTTCGATGAAGGTCAGGCAGGGTTCGATCACCTGATGGCTGCCGACCTGCCCCGGATCAAACCCGATTGACTTGCGTTAAGCGACCGAACTGCTCATAGTCCTATCGCACCACCCTGTCAGGAGTTCTCCCATGGCCGACGATGCGTCGATCGCACGCCGTATCGAGACCGGAAACCTGTCCGATCTCAACCTGTTGAACCCTTATGTTCAGGGTGCCTACGAGCCTGTCGCGCGGGAAACGACCGCCGATGACCTGCCGGTGATCGGCGAAATTCCGCTCGATCTCTACGGGGCCTTCTATCGTAACGGCCCCAATCCGGCCGCCGCGCCGCAAGGCCTGCATCACTGGTTCGATGGCGACGGCATGCTTCACGCCATCTGGTTCGAGAACGGCAAGGCGCGGTACCGCAACCGATTCATCAAGTCGCCAGACCACGTCGCAGACCTCAACGGCGGCTGTGGGGCGGGCGGCGTCCTCTACCCCTCGACCCGCGCCGACCCGACCTCCACACGGGGTGACCGGGTCTACAAGGACACCGCCAATACGGACGTCGTCCTGCACAACGGCAGCTTGATGGGGCTGTGGTACATTTCTGGACAGCCGGTCCGCGTCGATGCCCGCACCCTTGAAACCATCGGCGTGGAGAACTTCGGCGGAGCCTTGCCCCGCCACGTCTCGGCCCATTCCAAGGTCGATCCGGTGACGGGCGAGTTCGTCTTTTTCGACTATTCGCTCTACGAACCCTGGATGACGTTCGGGACGGTCAGTGCCGACAACCGGCTGACCCATTTCCAGAAGGTCGACCTGCCTGGCCCCCGCCTGCCCCACGACATGGGGCTGACGGAAAACTTCGTCATCCTGCACGACCTGCCCGTGGTCTTCAGCGAGGGTGGGCTGAAGCGGTCGATGTGGCAGATTCATTTTGCCGACCAACCCGCCCGTTTCGGCGTCGTTCCCCGCACGGGTCGCGGCGACCAGATTCGCTGGTTCGAGACCGACAGCTGCTACATCTATCACGTCGTCAACGCCTGGGAGGATGGCGACGAGGTGGTCATGACCGCCTGCATGATGGTGCCGAACGGCTATCCGCCCAACCCCGCCTATGGCCCCTATGCCCCCATGGTGAATGTGCTGGCCCTCAATGCCGTGCCCGTCGAATGGCGCATGAACATGAAGACCGGCCAGGTGAAGAAGCGCCAGCTGGACGACCGCATCGGCGAGTTCCCGGCGATCAATCAGGACTATGCATCGCGCAAGACCCGCTGGTCCTATCACGTGGCCATGTCGAAGATGGAGCTTCAGCGGTTTGCGGGTCTCTACAAGTACGACCTCGTCACCGGCGAGGCGAAAACCCATCTGTACGAGCCGTCGATGTTCGGCTCAGAACCCGCATTTGCCCCCCGCATCGGCGCGAAGAGCGAGGACGACGGCTATGTCATCGCCTTCGTCACCGACGAGAACACCGGCAAGTCCGAAGTCCAGGTGATCGACGCCCAGCATTTCGAGGCCGGCCCCGTCGCCCGTGTCATGCTGCCGGCCCGCGTTCCCGCCGGTTTCCACGGCACCTGGGCGCGCGGCGATCAGATAGCAGCCTGAGTCCAGAGAGCATCCATGACCGCTTATATCCACGACGCCGTTCGTACCGCCCGTGGCAAGGCCCGGCCCGATGGGGGTCTGGCCAGCCTGAAGCCGCATGAGCTGGTCGGTGGCCTGATCGACGCGCTGGAGGCCCGAGGTCACCCTGCCCGCAATGCCAATGCCCTGATCCTGGGCTGTGTCGGTCAGGTCGGAGCGCAGGGAGCCAATGTCGCACTGGTGACCAAACTGCATGCCGGCCTGCCTGACGACAGTCCGGCCTACAGCCTGAACAACTACTGCGTCTCGGGCCTGACGGCGATCGGTCAGGCGGCGGGTGTCGTTGAGACGGGTCAGGCTGACAGCGTCCTGGCGGGCGGGGTCGAGATGATGTCCCGTGTGGGCTTCATGGCTGACAAGGCGGATTATTATGAGGATTCCAGCTTCCCGACCCGCACCCGCTACATCCCCGTGGTCGTAGCCGCCGACCGGTTGGCCGAGGACATCGGCGTCAGTCGCGAAGAGATGGACGCCGCCGCCCTGAGCTCCCAGCAGCGCACCGCCGCAGCCGAAGGCACACCTCTCGTCGCATCACGGATCGTCGTGAACGGCCTGGACCGCGAAGAAGCAGCCCGTGCCACGACCACAGCCGAGAGCCTGGCGGCCATGCCTGCAGCCTTTGCGCCTTTGGGTGAGCAGTATGTCGAGGCCTTGGGCGGCCGAACCCTCGACCACCGTCACACCGTCGCCCACGCTCCGCCCATGTGCGACGGGGCGGGCCTGGCACTGGTCACAGGCAAAGCCGAAGGCGCACGCGCACGCATCGTCTCCTGGGCCGAATCTGGCGGCGACCCCGTCGCCTCCCTGACCGCCGGCTTTACGGCGATGGACAGGGCTCTGGAGCGGGCCAATCTGACCCTGGCGGACATGGACCGGATCGAGTTCATGGAGGCCTTTGCCGTCACCATCGTCAAATTCATGCGCGAGCGTGAGGTCGATGCGGACAAGGTCAATGTTGGCGGTGGGCATCTCGCCAAGGGCCATCCCATGGGGGCGACCGGGGCCATCCTGGTGTCCTCCCTGCTGGATGCGCTGGATGCCTGTGACGGGCGCTATGGGCTGGTCGTGGCGGCGGGGGCCCAGGGCGTCGGTTCGGCCATGGTGGTGGAGCGGATGTCCTGACCATGGACGGCTCCAGCCCCGTAACCGATCGCCGTGCTGCGCTCATCGCCCGACACGCCCCCATGATCGACGCTGCCATCGCGGCCGTAGAGACACGCCAGGCCTGGTCGCCGTTCAAGGATTCGCCGTCCACGAAGATCCACGGTCCAGACAAGCCGGTGGCGGGCAAGGCAGCCTTCGAGGCCCAGCTGAACCGGCCCTTTGACCTCGATCAGCCAGGCATCAGGGGCCGTGCGGGTGAAGAAGTGTCGCCCTACACCCAGACCCCGCTGGGCATCACCTACCCGGTCAGCGATCCTCAAGCTCTGATCGACGCCGCCCACGCCGCCTGGCCCGACTGGCGCACCGCGGATCCCGAACTGCGTATCGCCCTGTGCGCCGAGATAGCTCAGCGGCTTTATGAGACCAATTTCGAGATGGCCCATGCCGTCATGCACGTCGCGGGTCAGAGCTATACCCAGGCCTTCAGCGGTTCGGGGCCCAACGCGCTCGACCGCGGCATCGAGGCGCTGGCCTTTGCCGCCAAGGCCATGCGCGCCGTCACGCCCCACGCCACCTGGCACCGCGACTTCGCCGGCGAGGCGGTGGCGCTCGACAAGACCTATGTCTTGGTTCCGCGGGGCATCGGACTGGTCATCTGCTGTGCCAGCTTTCCGACCTGGAACGCCTATCCGGCCATGTTCGCCAGCCTGGCGACCGGCAACCCCATCATCGTCAAACCGCATCCCATCGCCGTTCTGCCCATGGCCATCGTGGTGCGCGAGTGTCGCCGCGTGCTGGCCGATCACGGCTTCGACCCCAACCTGGTCACCCTGGCCGTCGATACCCTGGCCGAGCCGGTTGCCCAGATCCTAGTCGACCACCCCGCCATCCAGATCGTCGACTTCACCGGCAGCCCCCGCTACGGCAGCCATCTGGAACGGACGGTGACAGGCAAGCTGCTGTTCACCGAGACGGCGGGCGTCAACTCGGTCGTGATCGATTCGGTCGCCGACCTCGACGCCGTCGCCAGCGCCATCGCCCGATCTTCCAGCCTGTTCTCGGCCCAGATGTGCACCAGCCCGCAGGTGCTCTACGTCGCGCCTGCCCTGGCTGATCGCTTTGGTCAGGCCCTGGTCGAACAGATCGACGCCATCGCCGCCGACCCGGCCCAGGCCGCCGGTATCATGGGGTCTATTCAGGGCGACGTCAGCCTGAAGGCCGTCGCCGACGTGCGGGCCGCCGTCGAGACGCGCGATGACGTCCGCATCCTGCGTGAGGCGGAGCCTTACGCCCACCCGCAGTTTCCGAACGCCCGCACACTGACACCCCTCGTCGTCGCGGTCGCAGGCTCGGCCCCCGACCTTTACGCCGAGGAGCATTTCGGACCGGTGCTGTTCGTGGTGTCGATGAACGGCGAAGCGGCCGTGCGTGAGGCCACCGATCTGGCCCGAACCCACGGAGCCATCTCGACCTATCTCTATTCGACCGACGAGGCGTTCATCGACCGGGCGACGCCGCTCTACGAAGCGGCCGGGGCCAATCTGTCGATCAACTTGACCGGGGCGATGTGGATCAACTTTGCCGCAGCCTATAGCGACTATCACGTCACGGGGCTGAACCCGGCGGGTAATGCCTGTCTGGCTGACGCGGCCTTCGTCGCCTCGCGCTTCCGCATCGTCCAGCGACGACGGCCAGCCACCGCATGAGCCGACCTGCGTTCATTGCCGGCATTTCCATGACCGCGCTGGGCAAGCGCCCGGACGACAGCGTCAAGGCCCTGACCGCCGAGGCTGTGACGGCGGCCTTGAAGGATGCAGGTGCCACCACCGGTGACATCCAGGCGGCCTGGTTCTCGAACACGCGCCAGCCCATGCTGGAGGGACAGAACACGGTACGCGGCCAGATCGCCCTGCGCGGCTTGGGCATCACCGGCATCCCCATCGTCAATGTCGAGAACGCCTGCGCCTCCGGCTCGACCGCGCTGCTTCAGGCGCTGCACTGGATCCGCGCCGGCGCGGGCGACATCGCCCTGGTGGTCGGGGCCGAAAAGATGGTCTTTCGCGACCGCCCCGACCGCGTCGCCGCCGCCTTCGCGGGCGGCACCGACATCCACGACCGCGAGGGTGTGCTCGCCTACATCCAGACAATGGGCGGCGAGGTGCCGGGAGAAGGCCGCAGCCTGTTCATGGACCTGTATGCCGCTCAGGCCCGCGCCCACATGGACCGATATGGCTCGACCCAGATCGACCTGGCGAGGGTCGCTGCCAAGAACCACACGGTCGCTGCCCTCAACCCCAAATCTCAATACCGCACGCCGATGACGGTGGATCAGGTTCTGGCCGACAAGCCCATCGTCTATCCTTTCACGCGCGCCATGTGCGCCCCCGTCAGTGACGGCGCTGCGGCCGCGGTCGTTTGTTCCGAAGCGGGTCTAGCGCGACTATCGGCCCAGTCACGCTCCGTGCGCATCCGCGCCTGCGCCCTGGTCAGCGCCACTGATCGCGCGCCGGACGATTTCGCCCATCACATCGGCCGTCGAGCCGCCCTGGCCGCCTATGAGGAGGCGGGCCTGGGCCCCGGGGACATCGACCTCGCGGAGGTCCATGACGCCACCAGCTATGCCGAGTTGCAGCAGATCGAAAACCTGGGCCTGGCCGAGCCAGGGAGCGTCGGCGCGAGCCTGATTGCCGGTGACTTTGCACTGGGTGGCCGCTCGCCTGTAAATGTCTCCGGCGGTCTGGTCGCCAAGGGGCACCCGGTCTGCGCGACTGGCATCGGACAGTTGTACGAACTCGTCACCCAGCTCCGTGGCGAGGCCGGGTCGCGTCAGGTCGCAAGCGCCCGTATCGCAATCGCTGAAAATGGGGGCGGCTTCCTGGGCGTCGAGGAGGCGGCTACGGTCGTCACCATTCTGGAGCGCTCGGCATGAACCCGGTTCATGCGCTCTATGACAATCTGCCCGCCAAGGCCGAAAGCCCGGCCATCCATGACGGCGACTTCTGCCTCACACACGCCGACCTGATCGCCCATGTCGAGACAGCGGCCAGCGACCTGATCCACCGCGGCATCGCGCCGGGTCACCGTGTGGGTCTGTGCGCCACAAATAGCTGGCGACATGTCGTCGGCTATCTGGCCATCCTGCGTTCCAATGCCGTCTGGGTGCCGCTTAATCCTCGCAATGGTGCGGGCCTGAATACCTATCTGCAGGCGCGCGCCGGACTGGCCCTGACACTGCACGACACGGCCTCCGCCGCGGCGGCGGGCCAAACGACGACCGCCCTGAATATTGACGACTGGATCGAAGCGCCCTTACCGACAAACACCCCCACCCTGCCCCCGATCCTCGACGACCGGGACGCCACTTTCGCCATCAAGTTCACCGGCGGTTCGACCGGCACGCCCAAGGGCGTCGTCCAGAGCCAGGCCAGCGCCTCCTGCGCCATGGCCTCATTGAATGCCTTCTATGGTTTCACGCCCGACGATGTGAACCTGGCCGTCGCCCCTCTGACGCATGGCGCATCCCACTACATCCTGCCGGTCCTAGCGGCGGGCGGGGCTCATGTCTTGCTGGCCGAGCCCTCCCGCGAAGCCGTCCTTGCGGCACTTAAGACCCGCGTCAGCATCGTCTTCATGCCGCCCACCCTGATCTATCTGCTGATGGCCGAGGCGGCATTCCGACCGGAAGACCTGCCCCGACTGCGTCACCTGACCTATTCCGCCGCCCCCATGCCGCCCGCCCGCATCACACAGGCGATCGCCCGCTTCGGCCCGGTCGTGGGTACGTTGTACGGCCAGACCGAGGCCCCCATGACCATCGCGGCCCTGACGCCGGGCCAAATGCAGGATCCGGCACTGCATACCTCTGTCGGCCGGGCCTTCCAGGACACACCGATGGGCGTCCTGTGCGAAGATGGTCAGGTCTGCACCGCCAATGCCAAGGGCGAGGTCGTGGTCAAGGGCGACCTGGCCGCCACCACCTATCTGGACGATCCTGCTCAGACCACTCAGGCCCGTCACAGCGACTGGCTGAAGACCGGCGACATCGGACGGCTGGACGCAGAAGGCCATCTATTCTTGCTGGGCCGCTCGAAAGAGATGATCATTTCGGGCGGCTACAACATCTATCCTGCCGAGGTGGAAACCGCCCTGGCGGCTCATCCCAATGTGCGCGAGGCCTGCGCCTTCGGCGTCGAGGACGCGACCTGGGGCGAGCGGCTGGAGGCGGCCGTGGCCCTGTACGATCTGTCCGGTGACCTGAGGGAACTCACCGCTTTCGTGCGGGACCGCATCGGCCCGGTCCGCACCCCCAAGACCCTGCATCGCCTGGACGCCCTGCCTCGCAACCCGGTGGGCAAGGTCGTGCGTGCGGACGTGATTCAACTGGTCCACCCGGCGACAAGACCGGGAGGCCTCAGGACGGAAACACTGGAGACAGCACCATGATCGTGGTCCCTCAGGAACGCATTCAAGACTTCAAGGCCAGGGGCTGGTGGGGCGACACCACCTTGGACGATCTGTTTCTGAAACATGTCCGCGAACGACCTGACGACGAGGCCTGCGTCGATCCCGTCAATGCCGCCACCATCGTCGGCGGCGTCGGGGACCGGCTGACCTGGCGCGAGACGGGCATCGCCGTGGACCGGATGGCCGCTGTCCTGCACGCCCATGGTATCGGCAAGGACGATGTGGTGGTCATTCAGCTGCCCAACATCATCGAGCTGGGGATCGCCTATCTGGCCCTGATCCGCCTGGGTGCGATCATCAGCCCGGCCCCGGTTCAATATCGCGAGCACGAGCTGGGCTATATCATCGAAAAGACGGGGGCCGTCGCGGCCATCACCGCCGACCGGATCGGCAAGCATCAGCACGGCGGCATGCTGATGGCGGTCAAGACCAGGGCCCCGACCCTGCGCCACGTCTTCGTCCTGGGCGAGACCTGCCCTGCCGGGGCCATCGATCTGGAACCCCTGCTGGACGCGGTCGACGGCAAACAGCATCGCGCGGCCCAGAAGGCGTCCAAGTCCGCCCGCATCACCGCCGACGACATCGTCACCATCTGCTGGACCTCGGGCACCGAGGCCCAGCCCAAGGGTGTCCCGCGCAGCCACAATGAGTGGATCATCATGGGCGAGGGCGTGGTCGATGCCGCCGACCTGACGCCGGGCATGCGGCTGTTGAACCCGTTTCCCATGGTCAACATGGCCGGTATCTCGACCAGCTTCGTCAGCTGGCTGTTGCTGGGCGCGACCCTGGTCCAGCACCAGCCGTTCGACCTGCCCGTCTTCCTGCAGCAGATCCGTGACGAGAAGATCGACTACACCGTCGCCCCGCCCGCTATTCTGAACCTGCTGCTTCAGAACGAGGCGTTGCTGGAAGGCATCGACTTCGGGCGGTTGAAGTCCATCGGCTCCGGCTCCGCCCCTCTGTCGGAATGGATGGTTCGGACGTTCCACGAGAAGTACGGCGTCCAGATCGTCAACTATTTCGGCTCCAACGAGGGGGCCTCCTTCCCCAGCGCCTGGCAAGACGTCCCCTCCCCCTCCGACCGCGCCGTCTTCTTCCCTCGACTGGGTGAAGGCCGAAAATGGAAGGCGAAACTGCACGACCGCATCTTCACCCGCCTGGTCGATCCCGAAACCGAGCAGGAGATCACCGAGGGCGGCAAACCCGGCGAGCTGCGCGTCAAGGGTGCGACCGTGTTCTCGGGCTACTGGCAGGCACCCGACATCAACGCCCGTGCCTTCGATGCCGACGGCTGGTTCCGCACCGGTGACCTGTTCGAGCTGGCGGGCGACGAACTGCAGTTCATTCGCTTCGTCGGCCGACTGAAGGACGTGATCATCCGCGGCGGCATGAACATCTCGTCCGAGGAAATCGAGGGCCATCTGGCCGGTCACCCGGCCGTGGCCGAAGCCGCCGTGGTCGGTGCACCAGACCCCAATCTGGGCGAGCGCCTGGCCGCCTTCGTCGTCTTCAAGCCGAACCGGACAGCGACCTTGGAGGAGATCAACCGCTTCCTGACCCAGGACAAGCAGATTGCCGTCTACAAGCAGATCGAGCGACTGGAGACCATCGCCGCCCTGCCCCGCAATCCCGTCGGCAAGGTGCTGAAGCGAGAGCTGCGGGACCAGCTCGGCAGCGGCGTGTCTGCGTGAACCAGGGGACCGATCAGGCCGCGGTCACCTTCCATCTGCACCCGTCAGAGGACGGGCTGACGCTTGCGCGGCGCTGGATGGCGCTGGGGTATGCAGGCGGCTTTCCCGAGCGGCTGCGTTCTCGCCCGATCGCACTGGAGCGGGGGTACATCCGGCTGGAATGCACCCTCGATCCGGGCCACGCCAACTTAGTCGGCCTGGTCCACGGCGGGGTGACGGCGTCTCTGGTCGACATGGCCGGCGGCGGGGCGGCCATGACCCTGCTGAAACCGGGCGAGACACTCCTGTCCACCGACCTGACCCTGCGCTTCATCAACGCCGCGCCGATCGGCGGCAATGCCCTGATCGCGGAAGGCCGGTGCGTGCATCAGGACGCGCGCAAGGTCGTGGTCGATGTCACCGTCACCACACCTGAGGGCCTGCTGATCGCTCACGGCACGGTCGGCGTCTCGATCCGCCAGCCGCGCGCCTGATCTAGTCCGCGACAACCACCAGCGGACCGGGCGGATCGGCGTACAGCGCCTCCAGATCACCCGGCCGATTGTCCAGCACCGCCCGGCGATTGACCGTGCCCTTGTCCGACAGCTCATGCGCATTGGGATTCGGCGGCGTCAGCAGCAGGCCAAGCCGGGCAATCCGGCTGCTGCTGCCTTTCTGGCTGGCATTGTGGCTGATCAGGCGGCTCTTCAAAGCCTGGGGCAGCGCCCCGGACTGTAAGGCTTCGGCCACTGGCACGCCCAGCTCCCGTGCCACCCCATCCGGCGATGGCCAGGCCAGCAAGCCCAGATAAGGCCGGTTGTCGTCGCACACCGCCACCTCGGCGATCAACGGCGACAGCGCCTTCAGCGCCGCATCCCGAACGGCTCCACCAGAGACCCATACGCCGGAATCCAGTTTGAACTCCTCGGCCGCTCGCCCGGCGAAGGCCACACCCCGTGTCGGGTCTGCGGGATCGACGAAGGTGACCAGATCGCCGGTGCGGTAGAAGCCCTCCTCATCAAAGACCTGTGCATTGCGCACCGGGTCGTCCAGATAGCCTGCTGTGACGCTGGGCCCCGCGATGCGTAGTTCATACCGATGATCGTGCGGCACCAGCTTGATCGTGGTCCCCGGCAGTGGCAGCCCAAGGCTGACCCGGTCGGTATACTCATAGCCCGCCATAATGCCGGACGTGGTCTCGGTCGCGCCGTAAGCCGAGGGCATCAGGATGCGGTGTCCCGTCTCGGCCACGGCCATGGCCTGGATGCGATCCATCACGGGCTGGGCCAGGGCGGCTCCACCGAACAGCATGATCCTCAGCTCCGAAAAGAACATCCGGCGCAGGTCCGCATCCGCCTCCAGCGCATCGGCCAGCAAGGCATAGCCCAGCGGTACATTGACGTAGTAGCGGACCGGCTGTTCCTTCAGATTGCGGATCGACAGGTCGAACAGACCCGGCATCGGCTTGCCGTCATCGATGTAGAATTCGCCGCCCGACAGCAGCGTCGCCCGCAAGACCGCCGCCCCCGCCACATGGTGCCACGGCATCCAGTTCAGCACCTTGTCCGTCCAATTCAGCCGCGTCAGCTGTCCCCCCGAGGCCGTATTGGCCGCCAGGTTCGACAGGCTGGCTGCCACGGCCTTGGGCAGGCCTGTGGAACCGGACGTCAGCATATATTGGACGATCTTCTCCGGCTTCAGCGCCTCGATACTGGCTCCGACGGCCTCGGTCGGCTCGGTCTCCAGCACACTTTTCAGGGTCACCGTCTCGCGGCTCAGCACCTCCGGCGTGCCGGTGATCACGATGGCGTCGCCCAAGTCCAGCCCGTCGATCGCCGCCGCCACCGCCCGCGCATCCTCAATGAAGACCACTTTGGGCCGGACCAGAGACAACACATGTCGCAACCGCCCCAGATCACCACCCACCAGCGCCAGCAAGGGACTGACCGGCGCACTGATAGCCGGAGACGCCAGCGTCCCGAACAGAAACGCCGCCATCGCCGCAGAGTTGGATCCCATCATCAACACCGGCCCGGTCATGCCTTGGTTGATTAACCATTGGGTCACGCCATCGCACTGACGTTTCAGATCGCCATACGAGACCGTTCGCCAGTCGCCTGTTCCGCCCTCACGCCGATGCAGCGCCGGAGCCTGCGGCTGTCGTGAAGCCACCTCGGCGAAGGCACGCGGCATGTTGAAGTCATGGTCCTTCAGCGGAGTGCGCGAGGCGATGCGATAGACGCCACCCTGAACCTGCACATCCAGATCGACAGGCAGCAGTTCCGCCTCACGCCAAAGTGCCGTCGATCCGTCCATGAACTCTCTCCCGTGACACTCTGCGATGTCTGGCGACAGCTTCACGGCATCAGCCCCTCAGGTCAATTGCGTTGACGGACCAAATCGCAACTATGGCTCACAGAGGCCCGCGGAAGATGAACCAGGCCCCGGCGATGATCAGGACAAACCCCACCGCGTGGTTCATCGTCAGCTTCTCGCCCAGAAAGCTGACCGAAAAAACGGCAAACACGATCAGGGTAATCACCTCCTGCATCGTCTTCAGCTCTGCCGTCGAATAGACCGCATGACCGATCCGATTGGCCGGTACCGCCAGACAGTATTCGAACAGGGCAATGCCCCAGCTGACGATCACCACCAGCCAGAGCGGCTTTGAGCCGAACTTCAGATGGCCGTACCAGGCGAGCGTCATGAAGACGTTCGACGCGATCAGCATCAGAATGGGCGCGATGTGGGCAAATGAGATCGGCATGAAATCCCCGACTTGCGTCAAAGCCTTTGCGCCATCATAAGGGCCGCCGCGTCAAGCGGACGCCGGCTTAGCTCAGTTGGTAGAGCGCCAGTTTTGTAAACTGGATGTCGCGGGTTCGATTCCTGCAGCCGGCACCAACAAAATCAAAGCGTTATGCTTTGCAAGATTTTGCATCGCCGAATCCTGGGTCACGCCGGGGTCACAAAATGACGAGCTGTCCGCTCCGTTTCAGTCCTTTCCGCTTCGTTTCGAATTAGCCCTGTGTGTGGCCGAGTAGCGCCGACTAGAACATGACGGGCCTCATATGGGACTGCCGCTCTGCGGGCCGGTGTCATTTCAGTTCCGTCAGGCCAGCGCCACATGTGGCCCTTCATTTCCAAAGGTCTGAGAAGCGCCATGAGCTGACATTTGCGTCACGCCAACAAGCAGACATTCGGCTCTAGAACTACGTGATCGAATGTTGATCCAAATGGACACTCCCTCTTTGCAGTCTATGCGGCGCGCGCCAGCTACGCCATATCAACTTGAGCGTGCGAAGGTGGCCGATTCTGTGATCGATGCGGGCTTAGGCGAGTGTGCGTTCGGATGCAGAACTATCGGCGAGGAAAGGTTGGCTCGATGGGGCGATGCTTGGAGGCTAGGATGCATCAGGGGCAGCGAATTTGCGATGGGGGGATTCCGTGATCGGAGCGCCGCTGCGCAAGCACCGACTCGACGGACAGCTGTATGTTCGCGACGCGAAGGTGAATGCACACATCGCTGAACTGGCGCTGCTGTCGCGTGATGAATTGATCGCCAGGGCAGCAATCACGAACCGCTCCGATCCGACCTTTGTGCCGAGCGAATGCCTGCTGCACTTCATCCGAGCGAGTCGGCGCGACAACAATGATGTCTGGTTCGAGCGCCTGTATCGGATCCTTACGCAAAGGGTGATGCGCAGCCTGCCCACGGCTGAAAGCGCCGACGGTAAGACCGAATCCCTCACTCGCGGAGCGATCCGGGACCAAGCCTTAAGCCGGTTCGTCGAACTGCTGTCGGTGGATCGCGTCGATTACAGCGAGAAGCTCGACTACTTCGAAGTGCGGTTCGACGGCGCGCTCGTCAGCCTAAGGCGGGATGCACAGGAGAAGGCTTGGCGGGACGAGAACCGGTCTCGCCCGCTTGAATTCGACGAAGAGAGCGGAGAACTATCTCCGGAGGTCGAGGCGGCTGATCGCCGGCGCTGAAGGCAGCGCACTTGAGGCGTTCCGATCGGGCCAAGTCGAGGAACAGGAATGCCTCTTCTATGTCGCCCTGTCGCGAGCCCGCGACCGGCTGATACTCTATGCGCCGACCGAGAAGAGCAACGGCCACAACCGGCCAGTCTCACCCTTCCTCGACCGTCTCGGGGCCGGTTTGGACCGTTGCAGGGTCGTGCCGGAACGGACCCAGCCCCTGCTGGCCGAGGCGCGCGCGATCGAGCTGGTCGTCGACGGCAGTTTGCGGTTCTCCGCGCAGCAGATCGCTCTCTATGAGTCCTGTCCGCGCCGCTTCTTCTACACCCATGTCCTGCAGGTTGGCGGGCGCAGGACCGCTACCGCCTTCATGCATCTGCACGAGGCGGTGCGCGGGGTGGTGCAGGCGGTGATCGCGTCCCCGACCGCCTTGACCGAACGCGATCTAGAGGCCCGGCTCGACGCGGCGCTCGTCGTCCAGGGGCTCGGCGACCACGGCTATCGCGCGGAGTTCCGCGACTTGGGCCTGTCGATGCTGCGGTTCTTCGTATCCGACCGGGCGGGCGCGGTCGCCGAACCTCGCGCCGCGCTCGGGCTGACAATCGGCGGCGAGCAGATCGTCGTCTCGCCGGACGAGGTGCTGGTGCGGTCGGACGGGCGCCGCTTCGTGCGACATGTGAGGACGGGCCACAAGCGATCGACGGATGGCGAGAACGTGGGGGATGCGGCTCTGATGCTCGCGGTGCAGGAGGCAATGCCTGGGGCCGTGGCGGAGCTGGTGCATTTGTCGGACGGCGCGACGCTCCCGATCGATTTGACGGACCGCAAGCTGAAGGGTCGTCGCGAAAAGCTCGTCGGCTTCCTCGACGACATACGCGCAGGGCGGTTTCCGGCTGAGATCTCGCACCGAACCTGCCCGAACTGCCCGGCCTTCTTCATCTGCGGTCAAGCCCCGGAGGGCCCCCTGAAAAAAAGTTTCGCCTGACCTTACCGGTCGGTCGATCGTCCTTCGATTGGACCTTTGGAGCCGAGGCATCGCCCCGGCAGCAATCCTAAGGAACTTCTCGATGAATGCCCTCCCCGACTATGACGATCTCGGCGACGCTCTGCGCGAAGGCCGGCCCCTTCGTCCCGCACGAGGATACCGCTATCTCCTCGCGCAGGGCGATCTGAACTTCCAGCACCGTCTCGTGGCCGATCCTGTGCCGCTCGGCCTCCAACTGCTCGAAGCGGCGGGGCTCGTCCCCGCGGACGGTTACAGCCTCTTCGCCGTCCTGCCCTCGGGCGATTTCGAGGATGTGCGGCTGAAGGAGCCGTTCGACCTGACGGAAAAGGGGGCGGAGCGGTTCATCGCCTTCCAGACCGACCGCGACTTCAAGCTGGCTCTCAACGACGACGACCTGCGCTGGGGCAAACCAGTGATTAGCGGCGCCATCCTCTACGGCCTGGCAAAGCCGACGGACGACGAGGCCGTCTATCTGGACGTTCCTGGTGGTGAGGACCGGCTGATCGAGCCCACGGACCTGATCGACCTGAACGAACCTGGCATCGAGCGCTTCATCACGGCGCCGAAGCGGCCGCAACAGTTCGAGATCATCGTAAACGCCCGCCCGCGCACGGTGGCCGTCCGCACGGTGACCTTTGAGCAGATCGTCCAGCTCGCCTTCCCGGGCCAGCACGAGACCAACGTGGTCTTCTCCATGACCTACCGGCACGCGGCCTCGACGCCGCACGCCGGCGAACTCGGGGCTGGCGGTTCGGTCGACGTCAAGAAGAAGGGGACTGTGTTCAATGTCACGCGCACTGTTCAATCGTAGTCCGGACCTGAAGCTTCTGCTGGACGAGGGCTATTTCGTCCAGCAGCGGGGCGGCTTCCTCGTCATGCGCGAGGTCCCCTTCGTCGATGCGCACCGTAAGGTGCGCGTCGGAACCCTGTTCTCCAGCCTGACCTTGGCCGGCGACCGGACGCACCGCCCCGACACCCATGTCGTCTACTGGGACGGCGACTTTCCTTGCAACGCCGACGGGTCGCCAATCCAGGGCATCTCCCACCAGGCCGGGCGCATCGAACTGGGTCACGGCCTGACCGCGACCCACGGCTTCTCCAGCAAACCCGAGGGCGGCTACCTCGACTACCACCACAAGATGACGAGTTACGCCAACATAATCGCGGGGCCGGCGGCGGTCCTACAGCCGGGGCTGACGGCACGCACCTTCCGAACGCCGGAAGAGGAGGAAGAGAGCGTCTTCAACTATGTCGAGACGGCGTCCGACCGGGTCGGGATCGGCGTCCTGACCGAGCGGCTTATGAACGAACGGGTGGCCATTATCGGGGTAGGCGGCACCGGCGGCTACATCCTGGACTTCGTCGCCAAGACGCCAGTCCGGGAAATCCGCCTGTTCGACCAGGACGAGTTCCTGACCCACAACGCCTTCCGCGCACCGGGCGCGCCGAGCCTGGAGGAGCTCCGCGAGGCACCCAGCAAGGTAGATTATCTGAAGGGCATTTACGGTCGGATGCACCGGAATATCGTCGCCCACGACATCGCGCTCGACGCCACCACCATGGACCGTCTCGACGAGATCACCTTCGCCTTCCTGTCACTGGATGCGGGCGAGGCAAAGCGGGCCATCGTCGACAAGCTCGAGGCCATCGGCGCGTCCTTCGTGGACGTCGGCATGGGTCTTGAGCTGGATGAGGGCTCGCTCGGCGGCATCCTGCGGGTCACGGCCAGCACGCCGGAGAGTCGGGAGCTGGCGCGCCAGCGCATCTCCTTCGCCGGCGGCGGCGCGGACGACATCTATGCGTCCAACATCCAGGTCGCGGATCTGAACGCCCTGAACGCCGTCCTGGCAGTGATCAAGTGGAAGAAAATCCGCGGCTTCTATCGTGACCTCGAGGGCGAGCACCACTGCACCTACACGACCGACGGCAATATGCTGATCAACGGGGGCCTCGGGTGATGCGGTATGCGCGCCTCCAACACCAGTTCGTCGACCAGATTCCGGAGCGTCTGGAGCCGGGCGTTCTGTATGTGTCGATGGACTATGCGACCTCGGCCCACAGCTGTTGTTGCGGCTGTGGGGAGGAGGTGGTCGCGCCCTTCAGTCCGACCGACTGGAAGATGACGTTTGATGGCGAGACCGTCTCGCTGCGGCCGTCGATCGGCAGCTGGACCCTCAAATGCCGGTCGCATTACGTCATCGACCGGGGCCGGGTGATCGACGCTGGCCCGTGGAGCGACGAGCGGATCGCAGCCGAGCGTCGTCGCGATCACTGGGCCAAAGCCGAGTTCTACGGCCATGCACCGGTCGACACCGCTGCCATGCCGCAACCGTCGCCAACTCCGTTCGGCTTCTGGCAACGCGTCTGGACCCGGATCACCGGCGGCTCCTGACCCATGGCATGGGCGCGCCCCAGTCCTTGGAAAGGACCGGGGCGTGCCCAGCCGGACTAGGCTGTCATTTCACTTGGGTCATCCGAAGGTTTTTACACAGGCGGCCAGGTCGAGAACGGACCTTCCCAGCCGCCGCATTGAGTCAGAAGCCGAAATCAATCTGATCCGGTGAGACAGCCCTTGTCCGCGTACGACGCTGCATCGGGACCGTTACAGGGGTAGTCACCGTAGCTGCGGGCACCTCGACCGGGGCAACACTGACCTCGGGAGGTTTTGGCTCGGGCTGCAGCTTCAATGGTCGGCTGGCGTTGGCCGGAATAAAGGTCCTTGGCCGTTCACCGTTGGCCAACCGGCGGCGCGCCTTCCAGGCGGTGAGCTCACTTTCCCACCACCCGACCCGTTTTGCGGACACCGGCACCGGATGGGGAAAATCGCCCGTCTGCTGCATGCGCCACGCGGTTGTTCGGCTGATGCCCGTTATGTCCCTGACGCTTCGCCAGGGCAGCAGCCGGTCCTCCCGGTCATCAATATTGCCGGCCTTACCAGAACCGGACCACGGTTCTCCATGCGTCGTCTGTCCCAGCTCAGCCATGGCGTCGCGCCCGGGCCGCGGGTGATGCGCCTGCCCTCACCTCACTGATCTGGCTCTTTGCCCAGACCTCCAGAAGGTCGAGCGGATAATAGGGGCGCGACCGGATATGCAGACACGGCGGTCCGTTGGTTCCCGCTGACCAGAGCCTGGCCAGCGTCGCCGGCTTCAACCTGATGCCCAGCCCGGCGAGATGTCTGGATGCCTCGGTCCGTGTCAGCAGTTCGCCGGGGCTCATGTCTGGAAACCCCGTCACGACCCACTCTCCAGCGGCCGACATTGCACGGCATTGGTCACGGAACGTCCAGCCGCCAGCGCCAAATAACAGTCCAGCACAGACCGGACATAGTCCTGCGTTTCGCGGATGTCCGGCACCCTGCCAAGCCTCGCCACTCTGGCGGGACCGGCGTTGAAGGCCGCGAGCGCTAGTCTCAAATCCCGAAATCGAACAATCTGTTGCGCGAGATATCTCGCGCCGCCTCTTACATTCTCTTCGGGATCCCAGCGATCGAGGACTCCAAGTTCACGGGCCGTATCCGGCATGAGCTGGGTCAGTCCCCCCGCGCCCGCCGGCGACAGCGCCCCCGGCCGGTAGGCGCTCTCCGTCGCCACCAAGGCATGCAGCAGTGTGGGATCGAGGCCGTGTTCAGCAGCCGCCTCATCGATGATCGCCTGATACGGTTGGGACAACGCCTGCACACGAACAGGCCCGTCCTCGACCGTAGCTTCTGCTACCGAACCAACCGGTGCGCCGAATAGGTCACCCCCCGCGCGCCGCCAGTCCACCTCCTGGGCGGACGCCGGTCCGCTTGCGCACAGCGCCAGTGCGATGATGCTTCCTCTCACCATGTCACAATCTCCCGATAGACGCCGGTCACCTCGCTCCGGAACACCGGCCCGAAATAGCGGCTGTCGAAGCTTCCCGGCGTATCGCCCAGAAGGAAGATCTCATCCGTTCGCAACACGCGGCACTCCTGCCAGGCGGGCAGCTGCACACCGCGACGGTCCTGTGTTCGCGCCGCCACCCGCCGGTGCGGTGTCTCCACGGTCCGGTTGCGCCCGCAGACCCGTTCACCGCCGACTGCCGCGACCCGTTTCAGCAACAGGACGTCGGCCGGCATCCCCAAGCTGCCCAGATAGGCCCGCGATCCCGCCAGTTGCGGTATGGCGACGGTGGCCCCCCGGGCGATCTGCCCGCCCGGAACCCGTGCATAGACGCCCTTGGGAAGGCTTGGACTTTCGTTGACCAGGACCACCGAAGGAAGGCGGTTCGCGGCCGTCGCCACAGACGCCAGAACCGCCGCAGCCGCCAATGCCGCTGTCGGCCATTTCAGAGTATGGCTCATGACCCATACTTTTCCAGGATCAGGTCGCGCGTGATCAGCACATTGACCGGGGCCCCGGCACGCAGCCGGATCGACGGGCGAATCTCCAGCTCCCGATCCACCAGCCGCCCGCCGATCCGCGACCCCTCGATGGCAGCTGCATCCCCGACGTCGCCCAGCAGGGAACCTGATGCGCCGCGATCGTCGTCCCGGGCGATCTGGCCGAGTGTCGTCACCGCGCCGGACGCCAGCACGGCCCCAAACATCTGCAGCAGACGCCGGTCGACCTGACCCCGGACCCCGACGGAGCCTTGCGCATCCACCCCGGCTTCCGACAGCTGAAGGCTCTTTCCGTTCGGCAGGATCAACCGCTCCCAGGTGACGAAGGCCCGCCGCTCGCCATAGACCCCGTCCCCGCCGGACACCCCGATCAGCCGTGTACCCTGGGGCAGGAGCAGATGCCGACCGGTGACGGTGTCGAAGACGTTCTGGGTGACCATGGCCACCACGGGTCCCTGCCGGCTGGTATCCACCGCCGTCAGCAGCGCCGCCGGGACGATGGCCCCGGCCTTGAGCTCGAAGGGCGACATCGGCCCGACCAGGACGTGCGGATTGTAGACAGCGTCCACACGACCGGCCGCCTGTGCGACCGGGGCGACGGTCGCCGCCCTTGGCGGAGCGGCCGCTCCGGGCGTGTCCCTGAAGAACAGGCCGGAGTGTCGCGCCAGATCGCCGGGCCGCGGTGCCGGCGCCCGGGTCTCATAGGTCCGGGGCGCCGGCGCGCGATAGGCCGGCTGTAGCTCGGCCACCGGGAGGTCGTCTCCTACCCCGACCGGCTGAGCCTCTTCGGTCATCCCTCTCGGCGGCGGCAGCTTGTCGTAGCTGGCCGGCTGGTCCGTCACCGTCTCAGCCGGGCGTACGGTTCCGCGTCCAGCGTCATCGGCCCGGTGCTCGGCCACCTTCTCGCGGGCCCCGGCCCTCAGTTCCGGCTGGACCACGAAGGCCCAGGCCAGAGAGCCTGAGAGCAGCACGGCTCCCCCGATCACGATCGCCTTCACAACTCCGCCCCGCAGGCGCACGGCCGCCGGCCGCGCGGCCCGGCTCATCAGGGGTGGCGGCACCTTTGGCGCGATCGGTGCCGCGGCTTCGGTCTCGACCTCCGTCATGACGCGCCTCCCTGCCGGACGATCCGCACGATCTGGGGCCGCCGGTCCCCGAGCCGGAGCTCGGCCCGGTCGAAAATTCTGTCGATCACGAACAGGCCCCCGGCCTGCCTGTAGTTGACCATCTGCGCCTGACCGTCGGGGGCGATGACGAACAGCACCGGGGCTTCGTCCGTCTGAAGTTCCGGCGGAAAGGTCATGAAGGTGCGCAAACCGTCGTTGAACACCGAGGTCGGGGTCCAGCGCGGGCGACGCCGCCCAGCCTCGATCCGGTAGCGGGCATCCAGCTCGCCCTCCGGCAATACGACGACGGAGCTGATCACGGACTCGGAAGGTGCGCCAGCGACCTCGACGGAGGGCAGAACCTCTTCATCCCAGGCCACCGCCGCATTGTAGGCGTCCGCCGCACCACTCCTGAGATCAATGAGATAGACGCGTCTGTTCGTCGTCAGGACGAGGTTGGTCTCAAGCCCGCGCTCCAGGGGCTTGAGCAGCACATGGGTCCGCAACGATGCCCCCTCCCCGGAGACGGCCTCACGGCCGCGCCTGCGCCGAGAGCGGGCCCGCCCGTCACCAGGGCAGAGGCGAGATTCGGAATGAATATCGCCAGCATGGCCAGCAGCAGGGCCGCGACCAGTATGCTCAGCGCCTCGTAGATGTCGGGATTGGCCGATGGCTGCAGCTGGTCGAAGATCGTCCGTGCGCCCGAAACCACGATCGCCAGGGCCAGGACCTTCAGCCCGGAGGAGACGACATAGCCGAGCGGCCGCTCCGCCAGGAAGGCGGACTTGTTCCATATCCCGAAGGGCAGAAGTACGAAGCCGCCCAGGGTGACGATCTTGAACTCCAGCAGGGCGACGATGATCTGCAGGGCCAGGACCGCGAAGGCCAGCATGATGCCGATCATGGCCAGCCCCAGGATGAGGGCGTCGGTGATATTGCCGACCACATCCAGCGGATCGTCGACCGGGGCCGGCGTCTCGCCCAGCGCCTTCACGATCTCCCAGCCCTGGGCGAGCACCGCGCCGGGATTGAGGAACTCCTCGCGGTCGATCGAGCCGCCGCCGGCCGTCAGCCCCAACTCGATGAAACCGGCGTAGATCGTCTCGGACAGCCGTTGCCAGTCGTTGATCAGCCAGGCGAACACCCCGATCAGCAGAATCTTCATGAAGCCGGACGCCAGGACTTCCCGGTTCGATGACAGTGCCCACTGGATGCCGGTCAGCGCGACCACGAGGGCGATCATCAGGCCGAAGACACCGTTCACCGAGCCCTGCAGGGCATCGAAGCCCGCAGAGACGGTGTTGGAGAACACCACCATCAGTTCGTTTGGGGTTTCGACTCCGACGGTCATCCCGGCCTCCCTCAGTCCCGCGCGTGGGAGAGCGGGTCGAAGCGCGGGGCCGACGGTGCGGTGGCGGTCGCGCGCCCGTTCCAGCGTTGCCGGCGCGCGGCCTGGCCAGAGGCTTCCTGCGCGGCCTCGCGCGCCGCGGCATCGGCCAGGCGTGCAGCCAGCTCAGCAGCGCATCGTCCTGCAGCCGATCGATTTCCGGCAGGGCGTCTGCCAGCATGTCCTCGACCGCGCCCGCCTCCCGCTCGAAGGCCTGCAGCGACATCGTCCAGTCACGGCCGTTCCGTTCCAGTCCATTGTAGAGCCAACGCTCCATCCGCCGGGTTTCGTCCGCCGGCGGCAGCCAGGTCAGGGAAAGCCGGTAGTCCGTCTCGAAGGCGGGATCGGCCGCCTCGAACCGCTCGCGCCGTTCGGCATCGACCAGCCAGGCCGCGTCCAGATCGAACACACTCTCCGGATAGGGCGACGCCGGTCTCCGGCGCGCCTCCATGTGGACGCACCAGCCCGTCCCGAGGCGTTTCAGGGCATTGTTCAGCCGCGCCCGCACGGCCATCAGCTCATCCTCTGTCGAGGATTCCAGGTCCGGCCCGCGGAAGCTGAAGGCGGTCAGGAAGGAACCGTCCTTGTTCAGCACCACGCCGGGGGCCACCAGGGCCGCCCAGGGCAGGTGATCCGCCAGGCAGGCAGGCTTCTTCCGGTATTCGTCCAGAAACCGCATGTCAGGCGTCCAGGTGGGCCGGCAGCGCCAGATGACGCCGCAGCACATCGAAGAAACGCCGGTCCGACCGTGCGGCCCACAGTCCGATCGCATGGGCGACCGCCCACCAGAGCAGACCAAGCCACCAGATCCGCAGCGCCAGACCCAGGACGACGGCGATCGTGCCCATGGCGATGGCATAGTCCCGCGGCATGCCCGCCATCAGCACGGGCTCGGCAAGGGCCTGAGCGACCGGCAGGTCATAGCCTTCCCGGCGTTCTGTCGAGGCGTAGCCCATCAGCCGATCTCCACCCCGCCGGCAAAGCCGAAGAAGTCCAGGAAGAAGGTGGACGCGGCGAAGGCGATGGACAGGCCGAACATGATGCCGAGGCCCCGTCGCATGGAGGAGCCATTCTCGCTCATGGCGATCCCGGCCCCGAACAGGACCACGGCCACCACGGCCGCAGCCTGGACGACCGGTCCCGTGATGGATTCCACCACCTGTTGCAGCGGTCCTTCCCATGGCATGCCCGATCCTCCGGCCAGCACGGGTCCGGCGACCATCAGGCCGCACGCCATCGTCGCGCCAAACAGGCGCCATCCCAGTCTTCCACGCATCTGCAATCCCTCGGTTCAGCGTGAACCTCCACGCTTCGACTCATTGCAAACTCATCCATCCACAGGTTGTCAACAGTAAAATTCGGGAGATATTCAGTCACTCGTCTGCAAGTTACTTGTGACTTTTTAGAACTTGTCTTCTGAAGATCGCCACTGCTGTTTCAGACTTGATCTGACGCGTCGAAGACTTGTTAAAAGTCTCCGAATAACCATGCTGACTTTGGCCTCGAAGGGCTTGGCCATAATCGGCTCGCGACAGGGCCCGGCATGAGCGCGTAACAAACGCCGCCCGCCACAATCTGCGCGCGACTTCGGAGCTGGTCAGAAAAGCGGCCCAACCTCACCTCGTTTCGACAGGCCCCCCATCAAGTCACCCGGATCCCTACGATTTTGGACGCAGACTCGGTTTGCGCTCCCTCTCTGGATGGCCTCCAAACGACCTAGCCGGTGCGCTCATGCCGATACACTCCGGCCAGAACGGGCGGTGTGCCATAGGCTGGCCAGGCGGGAACGGGGCCCAAAGGCGCGTCGTCGGCCATATCGAAGAGCGTCTGAATGAAAGCCGCTCCATTCACTTGCGCGAAAGGATACCTTCGAGCTCCCCTACCCAGCACCGGGATGATGACACAGAGTGTGAACCAAGAAGGCACCCCACCTCCTCTAACTGACCAGATATGGACAATTGGTTTGCTTTTGCCGCACTAAATGGCCATATATGGCCGATGTTGAAAACGCCCTTGGAAATCCGGCACGCCCTTGCCGAGCGCCTGAAGGCCCGTCGCATCGCCCTGGGCTGGACACAGCAGGTCGCGGCCCAGCGCGCCGGCATCGCTTATCGGACCTGGCGGCGGCTGGAGAACGAAGGCAAGGCCTCGCTTGAGGACGTGATCAAGGCAGGCGTGGCTTTGCGGTGCGAAGGCGGTTTCGAAGCACTTTTCCCACAACCGGCCGCCAGCAGCCTCGATGACCTCCTGAAGCATCAGCGCGCGACCGCAGCCTTGCCTGTCCGGGTGCGGGCGCGCAGGTCACCTCAATCATGAAACTGGTGCCCGGGACCCCACTGGCCGCAAGCCTGACGTTCGATGATGCCAAGGCCCCGATGCCGGTTGGCCGGCTGGCCATGGCCGCCGGCCTGGCTCAGCTGGAATGGTCCAACGAGGCGGTCGCCGCAGCGCTACCCATCTCCGGCCTGCTCTATCCGCCGGAGCCCGGCCTTCACCCTGCGCGTGGACGCGAGTTCGACGGCCTGCATGGCTTCATGGCCGACAGCCTGCCGGACGGATGGGGCCATCTCGTCATGCGCCGCCGCCTTGCCAAGCTGGGGCTGCAGATCGATGCCCTGAGCCCCCTGGATCGTCTGGCGCTGGTCGGCGCTCAGGGTCGAGGAGCCCTGACCTACCTGCCGTCGACCGCACCGCCGCCGGAAGTCGAAAGCCTCGACCTGGATGCATTGGCCGCCGAATCCGTCGCCATGCTGGCAGGCCAGGAAGGCGAGCTTGCCGCCACCCTGGCCACTCTGGCCGGCGGGTCCGGCGGTGCCCGACCGAAGGTGCACGTCGGGTTTGACGGTGAAGGGCGTATCTCCGTGTCGGACGGTGAGACGGCGTCCGGCCACGAGTCCTGGATCGTCAAGTTCGCGGCGGCGAACGACCCGCCCGACATCGGGCCGATCGAAGCGGCCTATGCGGCCATGGCCCTCGCGGCAGGGTTGGAGATGGCCCCCTATCGTCTCTTGCCGTCCAGGACAGGGCCGGGCTATTTCGCGACAAGACGGTTCGACCGGCCTCAGCCGGGATCCCGTCTGCATATGGTCTCGTTGAGCGGTGCGATCGAAGCGCCGTGGCGCTCTCCCTCGAGCTACGACATGTTTCTTCGGGCGACACTGACAATCACGCGCCACGCGGACGATCTGCTGGCGGTTTTCAGTCGGATGGTCTTCAACATCCTAGCCAGCAATCGCGACGATCATACGCGCCAGCACAGCTATCTTATGGATGCCGCCGGCGAGTGGCGGCTCGCACCCGCCTACGATCTCACCTATTCGGCGGGCCCCGGTGGCGAGCACTATCTCGACATCGAACGCGAGGGTCGCCATCCGACCCGATGGCACGTGCAGGCGCTCGGGCGAAAGCATGGCCTGTCTGACACCGTCATGGCATCGGTGATCGACGAGGTGCGGGCCGCAGTGGACGACTGGTCCCGGTTCGCTGAAGAAACCGGGGTCACCAAGGCGTCAAGGGCCGAAATCTGTACGGCCCTCGAGGCAGTGGCCCTGCGCTTCTTCGCCTAGGTCCACACCCCGTTTCCAAGACCTCGGTTGGCCTGGCTAGGCCAGCCTGGCGAGCCTGTATCGCTCTCCGTTCAGTCCCACCATGGCCATGACGCTCTCCACCCGTCGTCCTTCCGGGGTCCGGGCTATATGGACGATCCGTTCAACGGCCTGAGCGATCATGCGGCGAGGCGGAGCGGGCGAGACCTCCATGATCAGATCCTCTAGCCGCCTCGGCACGTCCTCCCCGGAGTTGGCGTGGATCGTCGACAGCCCTCCCGGATGGCCGGTGTTCCAGCTTTTGAGCGTCTCGAGGGCAGCGGCCCCATCCCGCATTTCACCGACAACGATCCGATCCGGCCGCATCCGGAGTGCCGATCTCACCAGATCCGCTACCCCGAGTGTCGGGTCACGCCGGGTCAGCACCGCGACCACGTCCCAGGCCGAACACTGCAGCTCGGCAGTGTCTTCGATCAGGAAGACCCGATCGTCAGCAAAGGCCGGATCGGCGAGCACCGCATTGGCCAGGGTCGTCTTGCCCGATCCCGTCCCGCCGGAGACGAGGATATTGCGTCTCGCCGAAGCCGCGCTGCGGCGCCCTCGCCCGCGGCTCCCCGGTCGGCGGCGATCAGCAGGCGGCGAACCTGCGCGGGCGGTGTCCAGGCGGCGAGGTTGTTCGCCGCCATCAAGGCCCAACCCGGAAGCTGGAAGCGATCCATGGCGCACAGGGTCGTGACCACGCCCTCCCCGACCAGCATCTCCGCAGCCGCCGGAGCCAGGCGAACGGCGGCGCCCGCCGGAGCCAGACCGACCGTCTTTCGCGTCAGTCGCAGGCCCGAGGCGAGACGCCCGTTCCGGTCCAGATAAGTCAGCTCTACCGCCGTCAGCCGGTCCTCTATGTCGCTGATCCGCGCGATCAGGGCGGGGCGACCCCGGCCGCGCGGCCGGAAGACAGAGATCGGCGCTTCCGGATGGAAGCCGAGGTTCGAAACGGCGGCGGCGGCTTGAACGGCGCGACGACGCAGGTAGCGATCGGCGGGATCGCCGCCGTCCAGGCCCCGACAACCGGCCCAGAGATCCGAGGCCGTCTGGCGACGAAGACGGGGATCGGGCCTTGGGACCGACGGGCCCGCTGGCCCGCCGCCTGTCAATCGGCCAGTATCGTCGATGAAGCCCCGGTCGTGCAACTGATCGCGGACGGTCCTCCAGTCCGATCCGCCGAAGCCGTGAATGACGACCCGGTTGTCGGTCAGCAGCAGCGAGACCGAACGATCCTGCGCGCTATGGCCGGGCGCGGGGAGCCGCGCAGAATCCGTCTCCGGGTCCATCCGTTCCAATATCAGGGCCAGCAAAGTCTGATCGTCCAGCGCGCCATGGACGAGAGTCGGCGACGCGGGACGGCGCCCGCGTGGTTCGGGGGACGGCGTCCGGATCAGGGTAGGCGTCGGGGTCGGTCTCATGGCGGTCTCCTTCTCCGCTCCACCACGGAGCACCCGCCGTCCGGCCCTCCTTTCTCTCCCCGCCGGGCTTGTCCCCGGCCCGGCGCCGCGCCACCCTGGGCCGATGAAATGGCTTCTGATCAGCGCCGGACTCCTGTTGCTTCCGGCGGTCGCGCGGGCCGATCCGTGCGAGGGCCGGCTGCCCGAGCGCGCCGGCGAGGTCTTCGCAGGGCTGGTGCGCTACGTGGGCGACGGCGACAGCCTGTGCCTGGGAAACACTGCGGACCCCGCCGCCTGGATCGAAGTGCGGCTTTCGGATTTCGACGCCGCCGAACTGCACAGCCCCACCGGCCGGGCCGACCGCGACCGTCTGTTTCGCGTGGTCGGCCGCCGCCGAATCGATTGCGTCGCGGTTCGGGGCCGTAACGGCCGGGTCATCGTCTATGACCGGGTCATCGCTTCATGCCGGCTGAACGGGCGTCGGGTCGGCGACCTCCTCCGCGCAGCCGGTGGCCGTGAAGGCGGGCATTAGGGCGTGGTCGGCCGTCCGGTCGGGGCTTCCGGGCCAGCAGCAAGGCCGAACAGCAGGACTCTGCGGCGCTTCTCGTGTGTCTCCCCGAAGGACAGGCGGTCGAACGTAACCTGAGGCGTCCCGGCAGCAAAAAGCCCGCGGGGCTAACGCGCATCGACAACAAAGGCGCTGTGAACATGCCGCCGATCACGGGGCGGGCTCTGTCAGCGCAAACTCAGCTTGTCGGTAAGGCGAACTGGCAACGGCCCGCTCGAAAAATCCCTTCCGCTGCTTAGACAGCTCGCCCAAACCGCTCGCGCCCGATCCGGGCGTTCCCTCTACGCCGCAGCCGCGCTGATCGGCGCGGTCATCGGAACGATCCTGGGCCTTCGCATGACGTCGCCGTGGTGCTCCGGGCGCTGGTCCTGCTTATAACCGAGGTCAAGCTGATCGGCGTCTGTTGAGACCCCGGGCGCGCTGGCGTCTGTGCTGACCGATCGTCGACGGGCGGGCTTGACGTCCGGCATACGCGTCGCGACAAATCATAGCATGTACCCGATGTCCGAGGCCCCGGTTGGATAGGCGAACATCGTCGATTTAAGGTCATAAGCGGTCAGCCCATTACGGATCGCCAAGGCGAACAGGTTAATCGCCTCGTCCACGTTTGGCCCGACAAGATGAGCCCCCAGCACCCGCTCGGTGCCTTCTTCGACCAACACCTTGAAGCCGTAGGTGGGTTCGGCCGCCGCTCGGGCGGTGAACCAATCGGACGCCTTCTGACTTTTGACGCGGTAGCGAAGACCTTGATCCTTGACCTCTTGCTCCGTCAGCCCGACCGCCGCGATGGGCGGGATGGTGAAGGCCACGCTGGGCACGCCGCGATAGTTCGGCTGCTCCGTATTGCCGTTTAGGATGTTTGCCGCAACGACCTTGGCGTCGTGACTGGACACGGGTGTGAGGGGCGGCCCGACCTGGGCCGCGTCACCCGCTGCATAGACGGCCGGATTAGAAACGCTCTGGAGAAATTCGTTGAGTTTCAGGCGGCCCATATCGTGCTCGACCTCGGCGGCGTCGAGGCCGAGGTCGTCCAGAGCGGGTGCCCGTCCGGCGGCGTGGATCACCAGGTCGGCGTCGAAAGCGAGGGGCTGGCCATTGGCGCGGGCATGGACGCGAAAGCCGTTGCTCGACTGCTCTATGCTCTCGACCGTCGTTTCGAGGCGAACATCAACGCCGCGTAGGCGAAAGCTGTCCATGAGCCAGCCGACCACGTCGGGATCGAACTGTGGAAGCAGCCGTTCGCTGCGCTGGAGGATGACGACTTCGGCTCCCGCCCGCGCGGCGATGTGGGAGAACTCGGCGGCGATGTAGCCGCCGCCGACCAGAACAATCCGCTTTGGCATCTCATCAAGATCGAGGAAGCCCTCGTTGGTGACCAGATGCGCCTCGCCGGGGATGCCGAGTTTCATGGGTTCGGCCCCGGTTGCGATGAGCAGGTTCCGAAACGTCAGTGTTTCTCCGTCCACCTCAAGGCTGTTCGGACCCGTGAGACGCGCCCGTCCATGGAAGGTGTCGATGCCTTTTTCGAGATACCGCTCTTCGTGCTTTTGGGGGACGGGATCGGTGAAACTCCGCTTGAAGGCGATCAAGTCGGCCCAAGCGATATGGGTGTCCCCGCCGACGCCCTTCCCGCGCATCCGCCGCGCGTGATCGACTGCGCTCGCTCCGCTGATCAACATCTTCTTCGGATCACAGCCACGGAGCGCGCATGTGCCGCCGTAGGGGCGAAAGTCGATGACAGCGACGCTGCGGCCAGCGGCCCGAACGCGCATGGCTCCCACCATCGCGGCGGTTCCTGATCCGATCACGACAAGATCGTAGTTCCTGGTCATTGGCGCAGGCCCCGCGCTGGATTAAATCCGTCGCCCTCGATCCATGATCGCTGGACTGGCCGGCGATTTCTCACATCCACGAGGCGGTAGAGCGCTTCCGCCACAGCCGCATTGACCGCCCCGAACACGAGGTGCCCGGCGAACCCTCGAACATGGGTGAGTACGGGGTAGTCACGGTTGGGCGCGCTGTAGCCCAAGGCAGGCGTCAGGCCTTCGTCGATCATCAGCGACATGGTCGCGCCACTGATGAACGCGGCGCCCGGAGCGCTCATGCGCGTGTTGCGCCGAAGTTGCCCGTAAACGGGTCCCCAAAGGGCGCCCAAGGCGTAGTGGACTATATTGCCGGTGCGACCCCGCGCCTTGTCATCCAGTCGAACGCCTAGCCGGTTCGCCAAATCCTCGGCCGCGATTTCCGCCGGGGGGCCGGGTCGAACACGTTCCTCTTTTTCCCGGACCTTGGCGGGCGTCACGATATAGAGCGCCGCCTGCGCCCAATCGGTCACCTTGGTGGCGACAAGCCCGGCAACGACGCCAATGACAATGTCCGCCACCAGAGTTCTCGATGGGTCGCGCATTGCCTGGCCTCCTGACGCTCAGAACGGTCGATCGCCTGACAGATCGCGCGGTTGCGACACCACCACGATCTGCCGAGACGAAACCTCTCAAGAGGGCAACGAAGCTGGAGTTGCTTCAGGTTCCCCTGCGCGGCGGAGATGTTCCCGATTTTTGGTGAGCCATAAAGGCAGGTTCAAGCAATCCGCGATGCCCGATGGCGTCCTAGCCGAGCCTGAAGGCGCGCGATCAACCGACCAGCCAGAGCCGTGACGACGAGCATGGGTCCCAGGACGCCAAAAATCCCTGGATCAAGCGCACAGCAGCCGACAGGTGGCGCACCGGAAAGCATCGGGTCTCGCCCTTAACCGGCGCAGCAGGAAAGTTTAGTGACGTCCTTGTTGAACGTCAGCGCGGCCAGCTTCAGGCCCTCGACGGTCGTGAGATAGGGGAAGATCGTGTCGCCCAACTGCTCCACCGTCATTCCGCACTTGATGGCCACTGCTGCGGTCTGGATGCTGTCTGCGCCTTCCGGTGCCAGGATGTGCGCGCCGAGGAGTCGCCGCGTGCCGCGATCCGCAACCAGCTTGATGAGCCCGCGCGTGTCCCTGGCCGCGAGCGCGCGAGGAACGTGATCCAAGGTGATCATCGAGGTCTGCACATCGTGACCGGCCGCGCGGGCCGCGGCTTCCGTCAGTCCCACCGTCGCCACCTGGGGATCGGTGAAGACGACCGCCGGCATGGCGCGATTGTCGTAGATCTGGGTATCGCCGTTCAGGGCGTTCCTAGCGGCCAGTCGCGCGCCGTAGGCGGCCATATAGACGAACTGATCCGTGCCGGTGACATCGCCTGCGGCATAGACGCCCGCGCGCGTCGTGCGCATCCGGTCGTCAACGATGATGCCTCCCGTTGGCGAGACCTGGATCCTCATCTCGGAAAGCCCCAGCCCGTCCAAGTTGGGAACCCGGCCCGTCGTGATCAGAACGCGCTCCGCGGTGATCGTTTTCGGACCTCCGGACTGCGTCAGGCTGAGTGACGCCCCCTCGCTAGATGGGTTGATGGACCCGTAGACGGCCCCCGCCACGACCGTGACGCCTTCGTCCACGAGATAGCGTTGCAACGCCTCGCTGATTTCGAGTTCGCCCTCAGGCAATAGCCGGGAGCGGCAGACGATGGTGACGTGGACGCCCGCACGGCTGAACATCTGGGCCAGTTCCGCCCCGATATAGCCGCCGCCGATCACCAACATCGATCGGGGCAACGCTTCCAGTTCGAGCGCGGTCGTGCTGGTCAGGTAGGGCACGGACCCGATGCCGGGGATCGCCGGAATCCCCGGACGTGAACCGGTCGCGATGATCACCTTGTCCGCAGTCAGCCGGACGCCGCCGACCTCCACGCCGCCCTCGACGAGACGCGCCGCGCCCTCGTGATAGGTGATGGTGTCGTAACCCTGCAGGACGTCCTCGTATTTGGCCTGGCGAAGGTCGTCGACCAGCCGGTCCTTCTGGCGCACCGTTTCGGACCAGTCCGCAATAGAGGCCGTGGCCCGGACGCCCTCGAAACGGCTCGCAGCCCGGGCTTGGTGCAGCGGTTCGACGGCCCGGATCAGAGCCTTGGACGGCACGCAACCGACGTTTACGCAGGTCCCGCCGATCGTTCCAGCGCCGACGAGCGCCACCCGTGCGCCCTGTTCCGCCGCCGTGATGGCGGCCGAGAAGCCGGCCGAGCCCGCCCCGACCACGATGAGATCGTAGGTCTTGGCGATATCCCCTGAGGGCGTGCAACAATCACTCATACTGTCCGGATCTTTCTGAATGGACTTTGCCGCCAACGAAGCGGCGTCCAGCCCGACATCGCCTGATCTGTGTTTGGATGGACACAGCCGGATGCCGTCACGAGCGTCTCATGTCGCGGGACTGGTCGCGCGACAGGCGTCTGATTGTCGGCCCGAAGCGTCATGACCGGACGCCGGCTCCGTCTATCGGCGCGTTTGAACGCTCGCGGGATAGCCGGCCCTGGTCGACGCGAGCGCCAAGGTGGCCGGCGTCACTCGGGCGTCATCGTAGGTCACCGTCGCCACGGCCTGTCCGTTCCCGCCCGGGGTCACTGTGACGGTCACCGCTTCAACGCCGGGGATCCGCGAGATGGTGCGACGGACGATGGGCGCGCACGTCACACACGACACGTTGCTGACGTCCAGCCTCACGGTGCGTTCGGCGGCCTGAGCGGCATCGGCGGAAAGGAGAGCCGCCGAGAAAACGAGGGCGGCGCGGATCGAAAGGGTCATGATCAAAGTCTCCGGGGAAAAATCAGGCGCCGATCAACAGCGGCGCGACATAGGGGAATACGAGAGCGAGAGCGACCAGTACGGCCGCCGTCCAGAGCGCGATCTTGACGAGACGGGTCGAGGCCGGCCGGGCGCAGCTGACGTCTTCGTCGCATCGGGCCGGCGGCTGAAGGTAGACCCGGTAGAAGCCGAGACTCACCATTACCACGGCGGCGGCTATGAAATAGAGATGGTAAGGGGCCAGCGCCGTGACGTTGCCGATCCATGCCCCGCTGATCCCGAGCGCGAACAAGGCCAAGGGCAATACGCAGCAGGAGGTCGCCCCGATCGCGGCGGCGAGTCCTCCCACGGCAAGCCACCCGCGAGCGGTGGGTTTGTCGGTCCGCGCCGGGGGTCCGCCGAGCTCTTCCATGCCGTCCGTCATTGATGCTCCTCACGCCTTCACTGGTCGATGGACACAAGGTAGGGTCTGTAGGGACTACAGATACAAGAGGCAAAATCCATGATGGACAAATTGGCCCTGCGCGATACTGCCCCGCGCCTCCCCATCGGCGAACTGTCCAGGCGGACCGGGGTGAACATCGAAACCGTGCGCTATTACGAGAAGATCGGCCTGATGCCAGCCCCGGCCCGCAGCGAGGGCGGACACCGCCTCTATGGCCGCGGCCATCTGCTGCGGCTCAATTTCGTGCGCCGGGCCCGGGACCTCGGGTTCACCCTGAATGAAATCAGGGATCTGCTCGAGTTGGCCGAGCAGCGCGATCTTCCGTGCGCGGAGGCGCGCGTGGTCGCCGCTGCCCATTTGCTTGATGTCCGGGCCAAAGTGGCTGCCTTGCGGAAGATGGAAAAGGTGCTCGTCGAGATGGTCGCACGCTGCGCCGACGGTTCCACACCGGATTGCCCGATCCTGGAAGCCCTGTTCGATTCCGAGGTGGGAACGAACGCGCAGATATGACGTCTCGCTCATGCTGCATAATCTGTCTGGACGCCGACACTGATGTCGCCCCGTGGTGACCCCGAGAGTCGAGGCGTCATGACCAGTCGGCGAGACGACCGCTCAAACGATAAGCCGATCCCAACTTCCGTAGTGCTCCGGGCTACGACGCCCGCGCGGCAGGCTCAAAGCGATCAGCGTCAAACCGACGACCACGCCGCCGACATCGCCGATCACGTTCGACCCCGGCAACAGCCAGGGTGCGGCGATCAGCCAAATCCCGAAAAGCACGTTCAGGAACCTCAACGGACGCGCGACCTCGGCCATTGCGATGATGGCGACGGTCACGACCAGGGCACCGACGAGATGATCGCTGTCGGCGATGGGCGGAACGGATCCGAGCGAAGCCCGGGAAAACATCAGCCAGACCCCGATGAACGCGCTCGCCACGAGCGTCCAGGGCAGGTTGACGCCCCGGATCGACGAGGCGAAAGCCGCCGGCAGGGGATCGCCAAAACCGGGGTGCCTGTCGATGGTTCCCCCCGGCAAGGCATCTCCGCGGAAAAAGGCCGACCAGACAGGTCTGCCTCGCCGTTTATTGAGCACGAGGAACTGTCCCATCGCGACCAGTTCGTCGAGTGAATAGGGGATCATGATCAGCATGGCCAAGCCCGCGGCCAGGCAAAGGGTGCAGTAGGTGCCGATGGCGATCGGCTGCATGATGATGAAATAGATGCTGACGACACCCAACGGCACCACGATAATGCCGAACAGCAGCACCATCCATGGCATGGTGCGCCAACGCGCTCTTCCGCCCATGGCTCCCATCAGGATCTCGATCATGTAGATCATGGTGCCGACGCCGCCGTCGGCCACCGGCCAGGCTTTCGACATGTCCGATGTGATGATGGATTCGGTACCGTTCAGGACGCCGGGAACGTCGAAGAACGGTTCCCACGCTCCGTCGATATGTCCGAGCTGGTAGGCGGTAAGCACCCGCGAAAGCACCAGGCCGATCGCGCCCATGACGATGATCGGCATGCGCTGCAGATAGGTCGATGGGCAATAACTCCAGCCTGGAGGGGTGTCGGTGTCGTCCATCATCCCCTCCATGCTCATGCCCGGCATCATGGGGATGAGCATGGTCAGGGCGACCACCAGCGCTCCGACCAGCATGTCGTTGGCGTAGATCGCGGCGCTCGGAGCCCAGAAGAGGAGCGACGCTCCGAGAAGCCAGACCCCGACGGCGCCGTTCGCCCATTGGGCCCAGCCGTTTCTGGGCGACATGGACAAGGCCGCGAACGCCATGATCAGCACGCCGCAGATCAGGTCGTTCCAGCCCGTCAAAGCGTTTCGCAGCGCTGGATCCCAAAGGCCACGTTCCTCCGTGACGTTGAGGATCGCGGCCGAGAACTCCGTCTGGGTGAAGGTTCCGAACACGAACGGGACCGTGGCGAGCCACAGTCCCAGTCCCATTGTCAGCCAGTGAACCCAGAGCATGTCGAAATGCATGCCGCGCATGCCCTTGGCATGGTCCTGGATCATCTGCTGATGTTCCGCCGGCACCATGTCGTGTGGCGTGGCGGCCGCTTTCTCGGCCTTGTCGTCCGCGACGCGGGCCGCGTTCAAGCCATTGGCGCGATACCAGACATAGGGGTCGTCCTTCAGGCCCCGAACGATGGCGGGGAGGCTTTCGCGAAGCGAGCGTCGAGGCGACCAGTCCAGCAGCTGGCGCGCCCGTGTCAGATCGAGCGTGTAATGGTCGTCGGAGATATCGACCATCCAGGGACGGATGAAGGTGTCTTCGTCCAGAACCGTGTTCTGGGCCCAGGCCCCCGCCTTCGCTGCGGCCTTGGGAATGGAATGCGTTTCCCAGGCTTCGTCATGGATGAGGCGTCCCAGAGCCCGCTGCAGATCGTCGTAGCTCATCGCGTCGATCTCGCCGAGCAGCACGGGCAGATCGGGCGGAAGCGCGGCGCGCCGGTCTATGACGCGCTCGACGGCGTCGAGCAGATCGTCGAGGTGAAGCGAAGGCTGGCCTGTCGCAAGGCTTCCCGGATAGACGTGAGAACTGAGACGCCTCTCGTTGATCCGCGCGATCTGCTGAGCCAGAAAAGCGGAGTGACCGCCGTCATCGTAGATGCCGGCCGGACGCAGGTAGACGGCCGGGATCGCGCCGCGCTGCTCGCGGATCAACTGTTCGGTTCGGATCTTGCTCTCCCGATACGGCAGCGACGCGTCGAGCGGCGACTCTTCGTCGATCGGAACGCCAGGCGTCGTGGAGGCATGGATCAGCATCGTGCTGACGAAGACGAACTGTTGGGCCTCGAAGGCCTGCAAGGCGCCCAGCAGCCGCTCGGTCCCCTTGACCGTGACCTCCTCATATTTGCTATTGGGCTCGCCCGTCAGGTCGAAATAGCCCGCCAGGTGGATGACGGAGGCGATCCGCGTGCCATAGGCGACGCGGACCCGTTGGAACGCCGCTTCGACGCTGGCGTCGTCCGTCAGATCAATGCAGATGCATTCCGCTTCGGCGGGCGGGTGTGGTGGCAAGTCTCGATCGAATCCGATCACCTGATATCTCGCCGACAGATGCCTGACGAGGGCCGAGCCGATGAAACCGCTTGAGCCGGTGATGATGACCGTTTCGCGCTGGTCGGACGGGGCGTTCATTGGGAGGAGCGTCCAAGAATTTGCGAGGCGGGTTTAAAACGTTGGACAGGCTGATCGAAGGACGTCTGCAGGCATGGCCCGCCCGTTGCGCCCGAACTCGAGGTCACTCCGATCATGTCGCTCATATCACTCATCTCCTCCATGATCGAACTCAGGTATTCGAGGGCGAGTTCCACGGCCTCGTTTCTTTAGACCGCCATTCAGCTTGTTCGCAGTGTCCCACCAGTCCGAGCGGGGCGGTGAGCGACGGCCTCATTTAGGTCCAACCCGCTCAGACCGGAGCAACTCAGACAGTCGGCACAGCCCATGTCGGCGTCGCCTGATGCTGGGCTGCTGAACGGAAATGAGTACGACGCGGCGGAGAGGCCCAAGCCTTTCGCCGCGTCGTCAACCCAGACGCCACATCGCCAGAGACGCAAGCCTAGACCGAGCGGCTGTTACTGCGGCCGAATGGCCGTCACTTCGCCCGCGCTGCCTGTAACGACCATATCGAACTCGACCCGATCGCCGACCTTCGCCTGTTCGATCAGGGCGGGAGATGCGGAAAAGCCCATGTTCATCCCGGGCCATCCCAGGCTGGCGATCGGCTCATGTTCGATCGTGATCTTGCCGCCCTCCGTGTCGACGGCCGAAATCACGCCTCGCGCGGTCGCGGACTTCTCCTCGGTTGGCGATGCCGACATGGCGTCCATCGCCGCGGGCGCGGTGGCAGGTGCGGCCGCGGAATTGGCTGCGGGGGTGGTTTCCGTCTCCATCGCCGGCTCCTGATTGCATGCCGCCAGGACGATGACCGCCCCGGCTGACAGGCTCAGGCGCAGCGCCAGCGTACGAGACGTCACGAACAGATTTTTCATAGGGTAGCTCCTTGGGTGGGGGTTGGGGTGGGACGTGTTTTCCGGCGTCTCAGGAGGAGATAGCCGGCTGGGATGACAAGCATCGACAGGAGGGGCGCGGTGATCATGCCGCCGATGACCGGGGCGGCGATCCGGGTCATGATCTCCGACCCCGCGCCATGGCCGATCAGGATCGGGAAGAGGCCGCCAAGGATCACGGCCACCGTCATGGCCTTGGGCCGGACCCGCAAAAGGGCGCCTTCGCGAACGGCCTCCTCGATCTGTCCGCGGTCCGGATCAGGGCCTCGATCCCGCAGCGCGTGTTTGAGATAGATCAGCATCACCACGCCGAACTCCGCAGACAGTCCGGCCAGGGCGATGAAGCCCACGCCGGTCGCGACCGACTGGTCGAAGCCCATCAGATAGAGCAGCCAGAATCCGCCAGTGAGGGCGAACGGCAGGGTGCCCATGATGAGGAGGGCTTCGTCGAAGCGACCGAAGGTCAGATAGAGCAGGATGAAGATGATCACGAGCGTGGCAGGAACCACGATCTTGAGCCGCTCGGACGCCCGTTCCAGATATTCGAACTGGCCTGAGTAGGCGATGCTGACGCCCGGCGCGAGATCCACCTCGCTGGCGACCGCCCGACGCAGATCGGCGACGACGGACGCCAGATCGCGGCCGCGCACATCGACATAGACCCAGGTGGTCAGTCTGCCGTTCTCGGATTTGAGCATGGGAGGACCGTCCGTGATCTGGAGATCGGCGACCGTGCCCAGGGTGATCTGCTGACCCGACGGCGTCAGGATCGGCAGGGCGCGGAGCTGCTCCAGGCTGTCGCGCAGTTCTCTGGGATAGCGGACGCTGATCGGATAGCGGGCAAGGCCCTCCACTGTCTGACCGATGGTTTCCCCGCCTACCGCGCCCGAAACGATCGACTGGACATCAGCGATGTTCAGTCCGTAGCGGCCCGCCGCCTGTCGATCGATGTCGATGTCGACGTAACGCCCGCCGGTCAGGCGTTCGGCCAGAGCCGAGGTCACCCCCGGCACGGTCTTGGCGACCTCGGCCACCTGGGCCGCGATACGGTCCATCGCGGGCAGGTCAGCGCCGGAAACTTTGACGCCCACGGGGCTCTTGATCCCCGTCGCCAGCATGTCGATGCGATTGCGGATGGGAGGGACCCAGACGTTGGCCAATCCGGGAACCTGAACCGCGCGGTCGAGCTCTTCGATCAGCTTCTCCGGCGTCATGCCGGCTCGCCATTGATCGCGTGGCTTGAACTGGATGGTGGTCTCGAACATCTCCAGCGGAGCTGGATCCGTGGCGGTTTCCGCCCGGCCCGCCTTTCCAAACACAGTCGCCACTTCGGGCACGGTGCGGATCATCCGGTCGGTCTGCTGCAGCAGTTCCGAGGCTTTGGCCGGGGAGAGGCCCGGCTGGGCCGAAGGCATATAGAGCAGGTCGCCCTCGTCCATCGCCGGCATGAATTCCCCGCCGAGCTGACTCAGGGGCCAGGCCGTGGTGGCGAAGACCAGCAGGGCGGCGACGAGGGTTTTTCTGGGGTGACGCAGCACCCAGTCCAGCGGTCCCCGATAGATGTGGGTCAGCCAGCGATTGATCGGATTGCTCTGCTCGGCCGGGATCCTTCCCCGGATCAAATAGCCCATCAGAACCGGGACGAGGGTGATCGACAGGATCGCCGCGGCCGCCATCGCATAGCTCTTGGTGAAGGCCAGCGGTGCGAACAGCCGACCCTCCTGGGCCTGGAGACTGAACACCGGAATGAACGACAGGGTGATGATCAACAGGCTGAGGAACAGCGCGGGGCCGACCTCCACGGCCGCATCGGTGACGACTTTCCACCGCTCCTCGCCGACCAGCTTCTTGTCGGGGTGATCGTGCTCCCATCGCTCGATGTGTTTGTGGGCGTTCTCAATCATGACCACGGCCGCGTCGACCATGGCCCCGATGGCGATGGCAACGCCCCCCAGCGACATGATGTTCGCGTTCAAACCCTGCAGGTTCATGATCAGGAAGGCGGCCAGCACGCCCAGCGGCAGGGTCAGAATGGCCACCAGGGCCGAGCGGGCGTGCCAGAGGAACAGCCCGCACACCAAGGCGACGACGATGAACTCTTCGATCAGCTTGCCGCTCAGATTCTCGATCGCCCGGTCGATCAGCTGCGACCGATCATAGGTCGTCACCACCTCGACGCCCGGGGGCAATCCGGCCTTGAGCGCCTCGAGTTTGGCAGCGACGGCCGCGATCGTGGCCCGGGCGTCTCCGCCGGACCGCAGGATGACGACGCCGCCGGCCACCTCGCCTTCGCCGTTGAGCTCCGCGATGCCGCGTCGCATCTCCGGGCCGATCTGGATCGTCGCGACGTCCCCGAGGCTGATCGGCACGCCCCCCGCCGCCGTGCGGAGCGGCACGGCCCGGAAGTCGTCGAGTTCCGTCAGATAGCCGTTGGCCCGCACCATGTATTCGGCCTCGGCGAGCTGGAGCACCGAGCCGCCCGTCTCGCCGTTGGCGCGCTGAAGAGCTTCCACCACCGCCTGATGGGTGACGCCGTAGGACGCGAGCCTGACGGGGTCGAGCACGATCTGGTACTGCCGCACCATGCCGCCCAGACTGGCGACCTCGGCGACCCCCGGCACGGTCTTCAGCTCGTAGCGAAGGAACCAGTCCTGCAGGCTTCGCAGTTGCGCAAGGTCGGTGCGGCCGGTGCGATCGACGAGAGCATACTCATAGATCCAACCCACGCCCGTAGCGTCCGGGCCGAGCGCTGGCTGGGCGGTCGCGGGAAGACGCGCTTGAACCTGGCTGAGGTACTCGAGGACCCGAGACCGCGCCCAGTAGAGATCGGTCCCATCCTCGAATAGGACATAGACGAAGCTGTCGCCGAAGTAGGAATAGCCTCGAACGGTCCGCGCGCCGGGCACCGACAACATCGTGGTCGCAAGCGGATAGGTGACCTGGTTCTCGACGATCTGGGGGGCCTGCCCGGGGTAGGAGGTGCGGATGATGACCTGCACGTCCGACAGGTCCGGCAAGGCGTCGACCGGCGTGCTGCGCACCGCAAACAGGCCGGCGGCGAGCAAGGCGAGGGCAGCCATCAGAACAAGAAAGCGGCCCTTGACCGAAGCGCGTATGAGCGCGGCGATCATTGACCCGGCTCCATGCCCTTCATGGGGGAGGCCATCGGCGTGGTCATCTTCGACGCCGAAGCCGACGCGCCCGCGCGGGGCGCGTTCGCCGTTGCCGCAGGCGCGGTACCGGCACCGCTGATCAGGCGCGCCGCGACGCCCGACAGGCTGGCTTCGGAATCGATCAGGAACTGACCCGAAGCGACGATCCGTTCGCCCTCGCGCAGACCGGCGAGGACCTCGGTCTGCCCTCCGGCTTCCCGTCCGATGCGGACCTCGGCCGGTTGATAACGGCCCTCCGGCAGCGCGAGCATGATGATGTCCCGCTCTCCGGTTCGGATCACCGCCTCGGTCGGCACGAGCAACGCCGGAGTCGAGCCGCCGCCAAAGGTTATCCGGCCGAACATCCCAGGACGCAGCCGGCCCCCGCGATTGGCCATCTCGATCCGCGCGGTGAGCGTGCGACTGTCGCCGACGAGCTCCGGCAACAAGGCGGTCAGGCGACCCGTGAAACGCTCGCCCGGGAACGCGGCCAAGGCCACCTCGACGGACTGCCCGGCCCTCAGCTGGCTCGCGAGCGCCTCCGGGATGGCGGCATTGACCCAGACGGTCGCCAGGCCGTTGATCTCGGCTAGGGTCATGCCTTGGGCGACGCTCATGCCGGCGCGCACGCTCAGCGTCTTTATCACGCCGCCTGTGGGCGTTGAGATCGTGATGGTGTACCGCGCCCGCCCGCTGCGCTCGACCGAGGCGATCAGGGACTCGGACATGCCCATCAGCACCAGTCGTTGCCGCGCCGCTTGGATCAGGGGCGTATTGCCGGTGCGTCGCACGGCGAGATATTCTGTCTGAGCACCGCCCCAGGACGGAATGAGCAGATCGACCAGAGGCGCGCCTGCGGCGACCACGTCGCCCGGCGCGCGGTTGTAGACCCGCTGCACGAAGCCGTCCGCGCGCGACTGGACCACGGCGATGTCGCGTTCGTTGTAACCTATGATCGCCGTGGCGCTGAGATCGCCCTCCAAATCGCCACGGCGGGCCGTGGCATACCGGACCCCGAGATTCTGGGTCAGCGCCGGATCGATCCGGACGCCGGGGGTGGCGCTGTCTCCCCCCTCATCGGCATATTTGGGGATAGTGTCCATGTTCATGGACGACTTCCCCGGCCCCGGGTAGCGTTCGTTGGGGACCATGGGGTCGTACCAATAGAGGATCTCGCGCTCCCCTGCCCCGTCGGCGGTCAAGGCGGGGGCACCGTCCATGCGTTGGGCGATGACGAGACCGGCACCGACGCCGATTCCGACCAGAAGCAGTGCACCCGCGGCGATGCCGAGGCGGTTGTTGCGTAACGCGCTCATTGGTCTTGGATCCCGTAGGTCAGGGTGATGTTGACCACATGGCGCATCACTGCGGCCTCGCGATCCAAGGTGTCGAGCCGGGCATTGGCCACGGCGGTGAAGGCTTCGATCACTTCGGTCAGTCCGACCCGGTCGGCGGCATAAGCGGCCGTCTCCAGATCGGATCGCTGCAACACATTGGGCAGGACCACGTCGCGCGCTCGGAGCCAAAGATCGTGATTCATGGCGTGTTCGGCCAGGTCGGCGCGCAGGCCAGCCTCCAGCGTCCGGGCCGCGTCCTCCCGCTCGAGCCGGACGCGCAGGGCGTCGGCGGCGCGGGCCGCGATCACCGGGGCCTGCCTTTGATCCTGGAACAGGGGCAGGCTCACGGTCGCTCCGATCGAGACCAGATCGCCGAACCGCGGATCTCGCCGGCCGTAGCTGGCGTTGAAGGACCAGTCGGGACGGCGCCCGGCGCGGGCCAGATCAACCTCAGCTTCAGCTCGCCGACCGGTGGCGGCGTAGGCGCGCAACGCCGGCACGCGGTCCAGCCCGGCCCGCAATCCCGCAGGGTCCAGCATCGTCAGCGGCGGCGCGCCCTCGACAAGGACTGCCGCGTCGCCGGTCCAGCGCGCCAGTTCCGCGCGCGCCTTTTCGGTATCGGCGACCAGCCGAGCCCGTCGATCCAGGAGAGCCGCCCTGAGTTGCACGGGGCCGAGGGCATTTGCCGGTCGATCGACCCCTGACGCCACAGCGGACGGCGCGGCCAGCCATAGGGGCTCCAGAGACGTCAGCACTTCGTCCAGCGCCGCCAACCGACGATCGGCGTAGTACAGATCGATCCAACCCAGGCCCGTAGCGATGCGGACGTCCCTGAGGGCGATGGCATCCTCGGCCCCCGCCTCCCCGATACGGGCGTCGGCAACGGCCCGTTCGGCCCGGCGCCGCGCCCGACTGGGAACGGCCTGTTCAATGCCGAGCCGCAGAATCGTGAAATCATCCTCGCCGAACTGACCGGCCACCGGACCGGTGACGGGAAACCCGTCGAGCCCGAAACTCAAGCGGGGGTCCGGCAACTGACCGGCGGCGATCGCCTCGATCCGGGCCGCCTCTACCCCAAGCGCCGAGGCGCGCAGGGCCGGAGCGTTGGATGTGGCCCGGGCGAGGGCCCCGTCGAAGGTGAGGGGCTCGGCCCGGACCGATCCGGTCCAGACACTCAATGTCACGGCGAGCGCCGAGACCAGACCGAGCGTTCTCATCTATCTGCGCCCTGTTGAGGCGGTGATACGGTGTCGGAGGAGGCTTCGGGCGTCCTCGGAAGACCGCGCATGGAGCGGCAAAGTTCGCGACGAGCTTTGGCAGCCCCCGTGGTGTCATCGCGGGGAACACACACGATGCGACGAAACACGTCGTGAGGGTTAGGTGACGGGGGCGCGACCCGCCGGATGCAATCCGGATCGCTGGAGCGGGCCGACGCGATGCCAGGAAAGGCAAGGAGGGCGAGAGCGAGCGCAGTGGCGCTCACCACCGATTTGAGGGGGATGGACATGGATCGTTCCTTTGAAACATCAAAGCGCCTGCCGCGCGCGGCGCGACGCTGGTGCTGATCTGCGAAAGCCTACGCGACTCGCCGGCACCCGGAGGCTAGGCGTGCGTCAGCGCGACCGCGGCGTATCAGGCTCGATGTTTGGGGGGAATAACCAGCGGCAGAGGTCCGACGCCTTCGCGCGAGACGTCCAAGCGAGAATAGGCGGTTGGATGCCGGAAAACGGCGTGCGAAATCGTCGCACGGGAAAGGATCGGGGGTGCCACGGCGGCGCAGCCCATCTTGGCGATGCATTCGGGCGTCATGTCTTCGCAGGGATTGCCGGGCCGGTCGGTCTCGACCCCAGCCATCCCGGCCATCTCCGCGCAGTCCTCCATACCCTCCATCACTCCGGCCGCTTGGAAAACCTGGACTGGAGTGGCGTGCGCCGTCGCTTGGCCGATGAAGCCGGCTAGGGCAAGAGCGATCAGGATTGTGCGGATGATATTCCACATGGTGTGGCGAGCATACGCGCTATAAGCGGGGTCGAGTCAAATTTCGCCCCTGCGGAAACGGTTTCAACTAACGCTGGACCCGGCAGCCTGTGGCAGATTGTGTGTTTTGTCTGAAGCACGAGGGTTCGGACGCCGAACCGCGTATAACTTGAAGAGACCTGTCATTTACGGAGTTGTTCATGTCCTATCGCAAATTCCTCTCTTCGATTGGCGCGGCCGGTGCCCTGCTGCTGGTCGCGACCCAGGCCGACGCCCACGCACGCGTTGTCGCCTCCACGCCGACCGCCAGCGCGACGGTCGCCTCGACCCGCGCGATTTCGGTGACCTTCAGCGAACGCGTCGTCCCGGCCTTCTCTGGCCTCGACGTCGTCAGCGCCGCTGGTGCCAAGATCCCTGTGACGTCCAGCGTCTCTGACGACGGCAAGACGATCTCGGGCCGCACCGCCCGTGCACTCGCTGCCGGAGCCTATACGGTGAACTGGCGCGCGGCTTCGGCGGATGGTCACCGCATGACCGGGAACTTCGCCTTCACCGTGCGCTAAGACCCGTGCTCGACCTTCTGGTGATCGGTCTGCGCCTTGCGCAGTACGGGGGTGCCGTCATCCTGCTCGGGACGCCGCTTTTCCTGCTCTACGGACTGCGCGGACCCGATGCCGTCGCTCAAAGCTGGGCGAGAGGCCTGCTCATCGCGGCCTGTGCCGTCGTCGCGGTGGCGTCGGCCTTGACTCTCGTGGCTCAGACATCCGTCATGGCGGGATCGATCACGGAAGGTCTCAAGCTGGCCTCTCTGGGGTTCATGATCACCGGCACAAGCCTGGGGCCCGCCTTTCTGTTGAGGGCGGGTCTCGGTCTTGTGGCCTTGACCCTCGTGCTGCTGGGCCGACCATCTCGGCTCCAGTGGGGGCTTCTCGTCTTCGCCGGTCTGGTGGTGAGCGCCAGCTTTGCCTGGACCGGCCATGGCGCGGCGACAGAAGGCTCCGGTCGCTATCCTCATATGTTCGCCAGCATCCTGCACAGCTGGGCCGCGGCCCTGTGGCTGGGGGCTCTCGTAGCCCTCTGGATCATGACCGCGCGTCAACGTCCCGGCGATGTCAGGTCCGATCGCGTCCTGCACCGCGCGCTTCACGGGTTCGCCGGGGTGGGCTCGGCCGCTGTGGCGGTCCTGATCCTGAGCGGCCTCGTCAACAGCTGGTTCATGGTCGGGATCGACGGGCTCGGCGGGCTCGTGACCACGCCCTATGGATGGTTCTTGCTGGTCAAGCTCCTCCTGTTTGGTCTGATGCTGGCTCTGGCGGCCTCAAACCGTTTCCATCTGACGCCGGAGCTGTTCTACGCGCTCGACGACCCGGATGACATGAGCGTAGCCATCGGGCGGCTGAAGCGCAGTCTCATGGTCGAAACCTTCGTTGCCCTAGCGTTGCTTGCCGTCGTGGCCGTCATGGGCACGCTGGCCCCCGTATCGGCGATGGACATGACAATGTAGGCCCTTCGGAGCGAACGACCGGGCGCGTGAGTTGGGTCTGAGCTGCACCGCCCGAAGCCAGCGTCCCGCCTATCCAGGGGATCCGAACCGTTCAAACGGATTGTGGTGACCGTTCGGCTCTGCGGGCCTGTCGATCCCGGCGGATTGTCGGACAGGGTCACACCCGCCCCGGGACTTACATTCACGGGAATTCCATCTGCTGCTTTCGTGGTTCGAGCCGAACCCCAGGCCCCTACCGGTTCTTCTGCTATCCAGACGCAGTCATCGCTGAAGCTTTGCACGAGGGCGCGGGCGGTTCGGCGCGTAATAGAGGTATGGGGCATGAGGAGAGTTCTGAATGACACGTGATCTTGATGAGTTGCTCGCGCAGTTGGCCACAACCCCGGTCGATCGGCCTCTGGATGCCTTGGAATCGGAGGTGTGGACGCGCGTCGACGCCTTGCGGAATGAGAAAATGATGTCTCAGCTTCGGGGCGGCGCGGTGGCCGTTGCTCTCGTCGCGGGTCTGACCGCCGGCGGCATGGGCGCCGTCGCTTCGCCCAGGGTTCCGGCAGAGATGTCGATCTTCACCGTCGAAGTCGGCTTGTCTCCTCTGCTGAGATTGGATGCCCACTCATGATGAAAGGCTGGCGCGCGATCGTGCTGACGGCGGTTCTCGCGGCCATCGCCAGCGCCGCTGGAACCTGGATCGGGGCGAGCTGGGTTCTGGACCGCCGCGAGCGTCCCTCCCTGCACGACATCGTCCATGACGAGCTGGATCTGACCGCGGCCCAACACGCCGAAATCGGCGTGATCGAGGCGCGGTTCGCCGCCATCCGTCCCGGGCTGGAGGGAGAGGTCCGCGCCGCCAATCAGGAATTGGCTCAGGCCATCGAGCAGGGTGAGGGCGACGGCCCCCGGGTTCAGGCCGCCGTCGATCATTTCCACGCCGCCATGGGCGCCCTGCAGAAAGAGACCATCGCACATGTGTTCGAGATGCGATCGGTCCTGACACCGGAGCAGGCCGCCGTTTTCAACGACCGGATCGTCGAAGCCCTTTCGCCGACCGAGTCTTAAGGCTCTGCATGGACACTCTTGGGGACCTGCCGGCTCGCGCCGCCGCCGGGGACCGGGCGGCGTTCAGTGACCTTATGCGGCAGACCAAGGCTGCCCTTTTCCGCTTCATTCGCCGCTATGTGGGCGACGAGCAGGACGCACACGATCTTCTACAGGAAAGTTATGCGGCGGCCTGGCTAAGTCTGTGGCGCTACGATCCCAGCCGCCCGTTCGAAGCCTGGCTGCGGACGATCGCGCTCAATAAATGCCGTGACTGGTCCCGTCGCCGTTTCGTGCGCCGGCTCGTTCGCGGAACGACCGACCTCTCCAGCCCGGAGGCCCTCTCGGTCCCCGACGGGACCGAGAGGGCCGACGAGCAGATCGAGAGGGCCGGCAAACTGGCCAGGCTGAATGAAGAGATCAATCTGCTGGCACCGCATCTCAAGGCTCCCCTTCTGCTCACGGCGATCGAAGGCCGAAGCCAGTCCGACGCCGCCGAGATCCTCGGCATCTCGATCAAGGCCGTGGAAACGCGGATCGCCCGGGCTCGCCGCAGATTGTTCGATGCCCTGAACGAGCGGTGACCCACGCGCACAAGCTGACTGCCGGTGCGCCTCGGTCCAGATTCGAAAACGAGCGGTGCGCCCTGAGCCTTCACGTCCGCGGATTTGAATGCGATCGCGACTGTGATGAGGGATAACGGGTCGGGGTGCGTATATCATAGTAGGCACCGGAGACCGGCTCCCCCCTTCCGGTGCGCCTCAGGAGAAGTCCATGAATCGTCCATTTATCGTCAGCTTCGCCCTGGTGTCGGCAGTCGCCTTTTCGTCGGCGGCCCAGGCCCAGAGCAATCCGCATGCCGGCATGTCCGCACAGGAGCACGCTGCCATGCAGGCCGCCCCCGCCTCCGGCATCGTCACCACCCCGGCCGACAATGCGATGCTGAGCGCCGCGCCCGCGGCCTTCACCGCGACCTTCCCCCACGCCATGACCTTGAAATCGCTGAAGCTGACCGGGCCGACGACCCAAACCGTCGATGTCCAGATCGCGACGAGCACGGCGCCTCAGACGACGGTCAGCACACCCCTGCCCACCCTCGCGCCCGGCAACTATTCCGCCGCCTGGACCGCGACGGGCTCCAACGGCCATGAGATGAACGGGACCGTTCGCTTCATGGTGCACTGAAGGCCCTGGCCTCCTTTCCCCCTGGGAGGCTTGGATGCCTGACGTGGACAAAGCGCCGTGCGGCAATGCCGCACGGCGCTTTCAATTCATCGCTTTGCGATCCCGATAAAAAAATCAATGCCGCCCGGTCAGCGAGAAGGGACCGCGCGCCTACGGAGTTGAAAAAGAAAGCGACTGACGACCGTGACCCGTGTTCGTGATCGATAATTTCCGCCCGGGGACTTCCTTGGACCGACAATGCCGGATCCGCGATCTGGCCTGACGACAGCTTACTCGTCGCTGCCCGACGGGACATCGGACCGCCGGGTAGAACCGAGGCCAAGGGAGCAGATACCGCCAGGACCCCGCTCGCGGAGCAGACTATCGGCATACCACCGTCCGATGGGCTCCGAACCGGACGAGAGGGTTTTGGTCGAAGGTATCGTCTCTGGTCGATGAGCAGTATCCTGGCGATGAACGCCACTTCAGTAGACTCCAATCCGAGGCCAGACTTCCAGATCGATTGGCCCCTCGCGCTCACCGGTTGACAGTTTTCGATCATGGTCCGGTGGCGCGCCCGTTGCGGATAACCGGTTTGGAGACGGCGGCCAGGCGTTCCCAGGCGGGACGCTCAGACCCCAAGGGCACGATCTTGCAGGGCCTTGGCGCGACCCTTCTGGAGTGGATGGCTCTTTGGGCGGCCCAATAGGCCCTTTGGTATCGTCAACGGCTGCGTTCGTTAGCCATACCAAAGGTAAATCGTGACCTCTGACGACGGTGCCCAGGTCATCGATGCGATCGACGGTTTCAATCCCATGGCGTGTTCCAGGTGAAGGAACGGTCTCCCTGTGCGCGGCCATCAATAATCTGACCAACGAAAGTCCGCCCGCTTCAGCCCGGTCCATTTCTTCGAGTGCCAATCCGTCAAACCTATGATCTGATCGGGCATCGCCATCACTTCGGCAGGACAGCCGCAGGTCTCATCACCCTGCTCAATCAACATTGGAGTCTCATATGTTTCTTGAACTCAAGCGCGTCCCGAGCACATGGCAAGCCGGCATTGCCGGAGCCTGTCTGCTGTCGATGGTGGCGACCAGCGCGTCGGCCCACGACTTCTTCATCCTGCCAACAGACTTCCGAGCGGCACGCGGCGCGCCGCTCACGGTGGACGTCACCATCGCAGGCCGCTTCCCCGAACTCGAAAACGCCGTGCCACTGGATCGCATCGCCGAACTTCGCGTGGTCGGTGACCGAGGCGCGGTGCTCGAAGCCGTCGAGCCTGGACCGCAGTCCTTGAAATCCCGCTTCCATGGCGAAGCGCCGGGTCTGGCCATCCTTTCAGCCCGCGCCCTGCCCCGGGAGGTCGAGTATCCGGAGGACCGGATCGAGGGCATTTTGGAGGAGTATCAGGTCAGTCCCGAAGCGGTGAGATCCGTCGAGGAACTGCCACGTCCTCGAACGCTGAAAGTCCTTTCTAGCCGGTTCGCCAAGTCGTTCGTCTGCGTCGAGCGCTGTGAGGGTGGCAGCGATTCCACTCGACCTGTGGGACACAGTCTCGAGTTCGTGGCGGAAGGTGGCTCTGCGGGCAATTTCATCCTGCTCTCCAATGCGGCACCGCTCGCGGATTACCCCGTCGTCGTCGCGACCCAGGACGGTACCCGCCATCGTGCCAGGACAACGACCACTGGGGGGGTCGAAGTTCCTGCCGGGGCGACGGGTCCGGTGATGCTGTTCGCTGCGGTCATGACGCCACCGACCGATCCGGCTGAACGATTTGTCTTGAATCTGGCGTCCCTGACCATCGCCATCGACTAGTTCCTCGATCGCAGGAATTCCGTCTCGACAGGGCGGGTTTGTTTCAACAAAACCGACGAACCGTTGCGGCATCCGAGCTGCAGCAAAAGACGGCCGTGCAAAGTTTTGCATCGCGGTCTGTTCATTTAATAGACGCCCGCTGACCGAGTTGGCGATTGCCGAAATGCCGAGGGACGTGTCGCTGAAACGATCGCTCGACCAGCGTCCGCACGGCGCCCCCCACCGCCAGGCGACTAGCTGGCGTTCCCCGGATTGGATTGGAGCCAGGCTTGCAGTTCGGAGATGTCGGCCGTCTGCATCTCGATCGTCTTCTGCGCCATTCGCTCAATCTCGGCGCCTGGGCTCTGTTGAAGCACCACCCGAGCCATGTCCAAGGCACCCTGATGGTGAGCGATCATCTTGCGTGCCCAGGTCTGATCCGTGTTCGCCCCGGTCGCGCCCATCATGGCCTCGTTCATTTTGGCCTCGGCCGACGCGAACGGCGAGTTCTGACCGCTCGAAGTCGAGTCGGATGTCACCCCGGCCTGGGTCTCCAGCCAGCGCCGCAGCTCGGCGATGTCCTGGGTCTGCATTTCGACGGTCTTCTGGGCCATCCGGCGAATCTCTGCGTCCTGCGTGTCCCGCAGCACGATCTGGGACATATCGAGCGCGCCCTGATGGTGGGGGATCATTTTTCGGGCCCAGGTTTCGCCCGCGCTCGCCCCCGTCGCCGCCATCATCGCCTCATGCATCTTCATCTCGGCCGAAGAGAAAGGCGTTTGGGCCATCGGCATGGGCTGCTCCGCCGCCATCGACGCATCGCCTTCGGGCGCAGCCTGCGGCTCAGCGGCCGGGGAACAGGCGGACAAGACGACGGCGCAGCGGGCTTGAACTCGACCACTCGATGTTCGCCGCGCACCGTCTCGATCGGAATGGCCGTCATCACTAGGCCGCCGCCGACCCAGAATAGCACCTGTAGACCCACGACAAGCGCGATCCATTTATGCAGCTGGGTCGAAAGTTTGAGAACTTTCACGGTCGCGTCTCGTCTAGCCGCGACGCGCGAAGACGCGCGTGCCTCCGCCTTTCAGGATCAGCAGGGTCTCATACGGTTCCTTTCGACCGTCGGGCATCTCCATCCCCGGAGACCCCAGCGGCATCGCCGGCACCGCAAGACCCAGGGCCTCAGGACGCTCGGCCAGGAGCTGGCGCACATCCTCAGCCGGCACATGGCCCTCCAGAACGTAACCGCCGATCAGGGCCGTGTGGCAGGACGCCAATGCGTCAGGAACGTCCTGTGTGCCGCGGGTCGCGCTGAGGTCAGCAAGTTCCGTGACCCGAGCCTCGAAGCCGGCGGCGCGCATGTGATCTACCCAGGCCGTACAGCACCCACAAGTCGGGGTTTTGTACACCGCAAGCTCGTTCGACGAGCGGGCGACCGGCGCGCAGGCCGCGACGGCGAGCGCACCGGTTCCCACGGCCAGGAGCCTACGGCGTGAAAGTGGATTTAGCATGGATCCCATGGGGCCTCAGCGCTGCTGTTGTGAGGGTCATCGCCTGACGGTCGCGATCGGGGTCAGCCGGCGCGACGCAACGGTCGTGCCGAGGAGTGATAGATGTCAAACCGCCATTCATCGCCGCGCTTGCGAAGCACACTGGTGGCCACGCCGCGCCGTTCGATGGCCTCGCGCGTGCCGTCCTTGAAGGTGATGTGATAGGTGTAGGTCTCGCTGACGAAGGCGGTGTCGCCGTCGATCTCGACCTTCGTTTCATGGTCGCGGAAGTCGAAACCCGCGAGACCCGTGAACTCGGGTCCGAGATGGTGCTCCAGATAATAGGCGAAGGAGCCCTCCACGCCACCGTTCTCGAAGATGTCCGAGTCGGCCCAGAACAGGGCAGGCGTCTGCGAGACGTCCATCCGCTCAATGGCGTCCTTGTACGCGGTCACGACGGCCCGAACCTGTGCCTCGTCTGCGGTTTGCGACTCGCCGGCAGCGTGTGTGAATCCCGGGCCGTGAGAATGAGCCGGCGCCTCGACCTGGGCTTGGGCGGAGGTCGCGAGGACGGCGGCGAGCGCCGATCCGGTAAGTGCCGAGCGAAACGACATGGAAATCAATCTCCTGGTTAGTCGAGGATGTAGAAAGCATTCTGCTGCCCTGGAGGGGACTAAGACGCGGACGCTAACGCAATGTCAGAACATCAGATGTCTCACACCGTGGGTCAGCATCCCGCCCAACAGGCCGTTGACAATCACGGCGCCTGCGGTGAGCGTCAATAGGCCGACGTAGATCAGCTCACGCCCACGCCCCGGTCGGCGGACCCAATGTTCTTTAGCCCACCAGCTCAGCAAGCCTAGAGCGGCGATCGAGGTGCCGAGCCATCGGTGATAGGCGTGAATGGCATCGTCCTTGCCGGGAAGGCCCATGGCGAACCACCCCAGCGCCACCGCGGCGATCGAGGAGATCGCGGCCAGGGCGATAATGACGCGTGTACCCTGGGTCAGGACGGGTCGGCGGAGCGCCAGCGCGGCGATCTCAAGCAGAGCCGCGACGAGAAACAGCGCGATGGGAAAATGCACCGCCGCCGGATGCATGGCGCCGAGCCAGCGATACAGTCGCTGGGGCATGGGCCGGGGCCCCTCGCTCGCGGTCATGGCAGCGTGGTCCATATCCTGGCCCATGCCGGGCATGGCCAACATGCCGCCTTCCGGAACGGCTCCCGCCGGCGCAGCGACCGCAGAACGGGCAGCCGCCTCCTTTTCGTGGTCCTCATGGGCGAACGCCGACCCGGTGAACGCCAGCGCCAGTACGAGGGCCAGCGCGGACAAATATCGACGCATCACCATTCCACTCTCCCATCCGGTCTCTCCAGCTAACTACGCAGCGGAGCGGCGATCCCCTCGCCTTCGAGGAAAGGGGCGGTCATCGAGGCCAGGATCATCGTCGCAAAAAACGTGCTGACGGTGAGGGGGGAGCAAGAATATCTGATCCGGCAGGCGAGATCGCGCTTCGGCTCTTGCCTTCAAGGCTCATTGGGATCGCCTCATTGAGGCGAGCTCCAAGCAAGATGCACATCGAACCAGTTCTGCGGCCCTAAAAATGGCCTGCACGGGACCGGGCGCGCGGGTCCGGATGCCCCCTCCCCGTTTGTCTAGTGAGCTGTCAGTCATGAGGCTGGTGCGGCCTGAACCTGCAAACCGTCCGATGATGCGGCGTGCGGGCGCATGTATGGCACGACGCGTAAATCGACGCTTGGGACGAGGGCTATCTCGCGCGACCGCGTAGTCTAATTGAAGGCGTGCTGAATCGATCCCCTTCGCCGGCCTTCCTTACAGGAGCTTGTCACGTGAGATATTTGATCCTCGCTGCCGCTGCCGCGGTCACCCTTGCGGCCTGCCAGCCGGCCGCCGAGCCTGAACCGGTCGATGCCCAGACGGCACCGGACGCCTCCATGACGATGCCGATGCCCCCCCCGCCGGTCGCCACGCCCGAGCCCGCTCCGCAGCCGCGGGTCGCGGACCCCGCGCCCGCGGCGCCCCCGAGGGCCTCGGCACCCCGACCGGCTCGGGCGGAGCCTGCTCCCGCCCCTGCCCCGACGCCTCCGCCAGCCGATCCGATGGCCGGTCATGACATGTCGAAAATGGACGGCATGACCATGCCGCCCAAGCAGTAGGTCGCATCCACATCGCGGTTGACGTCCGGCCGGTCGGTCCTCCTTCAGGCCGGCCGGCGCGGCGTCGATCCCTGTTTCGTCCGCCAGGCCCCTTTGCCTCCATGCGCGCGTGGCACCGTCTTGTTGCGCCTGTGCCGCTTGGCGCTGACGCTCAACACCCAGTTCGTCGATTTGCCGATGGCGGCCGAAACAGCATGGCCATAATGCCAGAGTGCATTTAAATCGCGAGCTGGCACTATTGACCGATCCGCGGCTCCCAACGCCCAGGCACCGGTACAGCCGAGACGCGCTTTCGGGAGTAACGTTCTGTCGTTGATCAACTCTCGGCCGGTCTTGTCTCATGCCGCAGTTCACTCGCAAAAGACCCGTTCGCCACAGCCATAGACTGCGCGTTATCGGCCGTTCGGAGCCACGCGCGATCCGGGCAAATGAGTCCACACAGTCGCCAGGGTTTGAACCACGTCGTCAGCGTCGCCACTGCAAGGCTCAACCGGCTCTCCGGCCTCCGGAGCATATCGGATGGTGTGGCAACCCAGGGCCTTGTCTGGGCGAATGTCCCATTCCAAATTGTCGCCGACAACACACGCTTCGGCCGCTTCGACGCCCAGGGCGGCGAAAACCCGCTTAAAAGCTCCGGGATCCGGTTTGCCGATGCCAACCTCTCCTTCGATCTGGACATGATGGAACCGCGAGGCCAGATCGAACCGTTCAATCTTGGCGCGCTGCAGCTGACCGTCGCCATTGGTGAGGAGCGCCAGCCGATATCCGGCCTTATGCAAATCAGCCAGTAGAGCCAGGGCCCCCACCTCGAGGCGCATGTCCTCGTCGCGCCGCAGGCTGAAGGCGTCGGCCAGTCGCTCGGCGATATCAGGGGACGGCACACAATTTCCATCGCGCTCCAAGGCTACGAAGGCGGCCGTTGCGATGACGCGCCGCGCTCCCAACGGATCGGCGCGGCCGAGCGCGTGACTGACCGGGTCGCTCCAATAGGCCTGACCCGCGTCCGACAAAGCACTCGCTGCCTGGTCCGGCGCGAGCTCCCCGAGTTCATGTTTGAATGCCTGGCAGACGTCTCGCCACGCCAGATCTGGACGGCGATACGCCGAGATCAGTGTGTCATCGAGATCAAAAATGACCGCCTTGATCCTAGACTGAACCGTCATGGGCCAATCCCGACCAGCCTCGTGCGACGCCCCCGCAGTCGCGGGGTGGCGGAGCGGGACGCGGCACGCTCTGCCTGCCAGTGCCCCGCCCCGTGACCCCTGAAACTAAAACTCGACAACCCGGGATTCCCGCCGCGGTTCTTACTAGAACCAGGCCCGAATACCCACGACCAGCCGAGTGTCTTCGGAACTCCGCCCTTCCGCTTCCAGGAAGTCCGCCGTATTGCCGAAGCTCTTGGTCCACTCGACGCCCACATAGGGCGCGAACTCCTTTCGGATCTCGTAGCGCAGCCGCGCCCCCACCTGGAGGGACGAAAGGCCTGATCCGATCGACAGTTCGGGAATGTCTTCTGCGGACAGCGTAACCTCCGCACGCGGCTGCAGGATCCACTTCTGGGTGATCCTCTGATCGTACTCCGCCTCGGCCCGGGCCGTCAGTTCGCCCTTGGTGGACAGGAAGACGGCGGCGTCGACTTCGAACCAATAGGGCGCCAGCCCCTGGATGCCGACAACCAGATCGGTCCGGTCACCTCCGTCGGGGCGATAAGTCTGGCGCACTCCGGTCTGGAAATCGAAGAAGGGCCTGATGGCGCGGCTGTATAAGGCCTGAAGCTCGGCCTCCTCCAGCCCGCCATCGAACTCACCCTCCCCTTCCGATTTCCACCAGAAGCGATTGATGTCTCCGCCCGTCCAACCCTGAACGTCGAAGCCGTATGCCTCCTCGCCATCCGAGAAGCTCGCTTCCAGCTGATCGATGATGACGGAACTGGCGCGCACCGCACCGTTCTCGACGCGAAGCTGCTCGCGCGACGCCGCCATTTCCGCCGGATCAAACAACCGGTCGGCGGCATGAGCTGGCCCACTTGTCGCGCCCGGCGGCGGGGGTGTCTCCGGAGGGCGCCCGGGATTGTTCGCGCTGGTGGGAACGTCAGGCGGCATCGCCATACCCGACATGTCGTGGCCTGGCGGCATCTGCCCCATGGTCGACATGTCGTGACCGGCGGGCATCGCCGGCGCGGGCTGGGCCTGCCCCATGGTCGACATGTCGTGACCGGCGGGCATCGCCGGCGCGGGCTGGGCCTGCCCCATGGTCGACATGTCGTGACCGGCGGGCATCGCCGGAGTAGGCTGGGCCTGCCCCATGGTCGACATGTCGTGACCGGCGGGCATCGCCGGAGCGGGCTGGGTCTGCCCCATGGTCGACATGTCGTGACCGGCGGGCATCGCCGAAGCAGGCTGGGCCTGCCCCATGGTCGACATGTCGTGACCGGCATGAGGATCGGGCGACGCCATCCGCTCTGGCACGGCCCCCGTCGGACAGACCGGCGCGCCGGCTGTGCCGACGCGGGCGGCGTCGGCGGTCGGCGCACCCCGGCGCACACACCCCGGCGGGAGGGGCGCGGCCTGGGTGGGCTGAGCCGTGGAGGCATGGCCGGCGTGGGACTGGGCCAGGGCGGGCGTCGCGGACGCCAGCATCAGCGGAACAAGGGCAACAGCGGTCCGGATCACGAAGCGACTCCATCCATGGGGCGCACGGTGACGACGTTGAACATCCCCGCGTGCATGTGCATCAGCATGTGGCAATGGAACGCCCAGTCGCCTGGATTGTCCGCCGTGAGATCAAAGCTCACCTTGGCGCCCGGCAGGACATTGACCGTGTGTTTGAGCGGTTGGTGGCCCGCCGGGCCGCCCGTAACGAGCTCGAAGAAGTGGCCGTGCAGATGGATCGGGTGAGCCATCATGCTGTCGTTGACCAGGGTCACTCGCACGCGCTCGTTGAGCTCGAACCGGAACGGCTCGACGCCGTCGCTGAACTTCTTGCCGTCGAAACTCCACATGAACCGTTCCATATTGCCGGTCAGGTGGATCTCCATGTTGCGGGACGGCGGACGCTGATCCTTATTGGGCTGAAGCGACACGAGGTCGGTATAGACAAGAACCCGATGGGGAACGTTCTCCAGGCCCGTCGGGCGCTCTCCCAGGCGATTGGTGGGAGCCATCGCGATAGAGTCCACGCCGACGCCGACCTCCATGTCCGGCGGCGCGTTTTCCGGATCGCGCATGTTCATGCCGCTCATGTCCATTCCGGACATCCCCCCGCCCGGCTGCGACCCCTGGGCCATACCCGCCATGCCCGCCATGCCAGACGCCATTCCAGGCATCGTGCTGTGATCCATCCCGGCCATGGGCTGTCCGCCCATCGCGCCGTGGTTCATGCCGCCCATGGACTGCCCCCCCATGGCGCCGTGATCCATCCCGCCCATGCCCATGTCCTTCATGGTCAGGTTGGGAACCTCGCGCAGGGCCGGAACCTCGGCGGTCATGCCCAGACGGGGTGCCAGGGTCGCCCGGCCCATGCCGGACCGATCAATGGCCTCGGACACGATGGTATAGGCCCGGTCTTCGGTCGGCCGGACGATGACGTCATAGGTCTCTGCGACCGAAATCTGGAACTCGTCGGTCTCGACCGGCCGCACGTTCTCGCCGTCGGCATTGACCACGGTCATGGCCAGGCCCGGAATGCGGACATTGAAAATCGACATGGCCGAAGCGTTGATGACGCGCAGACGCACGCGCTCGCCCGGACGGAACAGGCCGGTCCAGTTCTCCTGCGGACCGTGTCCGTTGATCAGATAGGTGTAGGTCGAGCCGTTGACGTCCAGGATATCGCGCGGGTCCATGCGCATCTCACCCCACATGCGCCGTTCCTCGAGGCTCATGCGGTCGTTGCCGTTCAGGAAGCCTGCGAGCGTCGTTCTCTGCCGGTTGAAGTAGCCGGGGCTCTGCTTGAGCTTCAGCAGGATATCGTGAGGGTTCATGAAGCTCCAGTCCGACAGGACGAGCACATGCTCCCGGTCATAAGCGACCGGATCCGCCCCGGCCGGGTCGATGACGATCGGGCCATAGTGCCCCAGTGCTTCCTGCAAACCGGAATGGCTGTGGTACCAGAAGGTCCCGGACTGAATGATCGGAAACTCATAGACGAAGGTCTCCCGCGGCTTGATCCCCGGGAAGCTGACGCCAGGCACGCCGTCCATCTGGAACGGCAGCAGCAGGCCGTGCCAATGGATGGAGGTGTCCTCGTCGAGCGTATTGGTCACGGACAGGCGAGCGTTTTGACCCTCCCGGAGCCTGAGGACAGGCGCAGGCAGGACGCCGTTGATGGTCGTGGCGGTCGCGGTCCGTCCGTTCACGGTGAACGGAGATTGACCGATCGTCAGATCGATGTTCGGGCCGGTCAGGGTCGGCAGGTCGGACCTAAGACCCGGCGTGCCGGTCTGGGCCCAGGCCGGCAGCAGGCCTGACAGGGCGAGCGCGCCGCCACCAGCGGCCGCTCCGCGCAAAAGGGCTCGACGATCGAGCGTCATCCGGTTCTCCTAACATTTCCGTTGTCAGATCGCTCGCGCGACCCGTCTCTAGGGTTTACGCATTCTCCGCGTCGGTCCCTCGTGACAGGGTGCCGCAGTCGGGGTCCGAGCGGGTTCAGGTCCTGGCGCCGCTCATAGCCGCGCGAGGATAGCCTTCATCTGAGTGATCTCACGTTCCTGAGCGGCCACGATCTCGTCGCACAAGCTGACGATTTCCGGGTCGGACAGCGACGCTTCGCGACACATCAGGATCGCTCCCGAATGGTGCGGGATCATGGACTTCAAGAACTCCGTGTCGCCCACGGCCGCCTGAGTCCGCATACCATAGAAGCTCAGCGCGAACACCAGCACCGCACCGCCGCCGATCAGCAGGTTGGTTCGTCTGGACGGGTACATCGAGCGCATGAAGATCAGCATCAGCAACGCCATCGGCGACACCATCATCAGCGTCATATAGACGTTGTTGAGATTCAGATAGAAATGATCGAGCGTCGCGATCATCGTGTACATCACTAGATACATGATGATGAAGTCCAGCGTCAGTTCGATCGCCAAAGAGCGGTAGCTGCCCTTCATGCCCTTCATGCTGTGCATGTCATGCGTGGGTGTCATTTTCCCTCTCCCGTTTTCTGCGGCCTGAGCTCCGACGAATCCGCCCGGTGCGTGTCATGACCCGCTGGAGCGTTCCGTCGTTCGACATAATCCACGGCTTCCGACTGCGGTTCCGCCCAATGAAATAAACCCGTTTCCTGCGTGTTCACGGGAGGGACGGACGCCCGGACTGCGTATTAGCTCCGGGACGTCTCCCTTCCCATCAGTCACGCCGACCGCCTCAGAGTCTGACGGCCCGAAGCCGCAACGCATTGGCGATCACGCTGACCGACGACAGCGCCATCGCCAGCGCCGCGAGGGCCGGCGACAGCAACCAGCCGAACACGGGATAGAGCAGTCCCGCTGCGACGGGGATGCCCAGCGCGTTGTAGCCGAAGGCGAACACCAGGTTCTGGCGGATATTGCTCATCACCGCCTTGGACAAGTGACGCGCGCGCACGATCCCCTGAAGATCGCCGCTCAGCAGGGTGACGCCCGCGCTCTCGATGGCGACGTCCGAGCCCGCGCCCATGGCCACACCGACGTCGGCAGCAGCCAGGGCGGGCGCGTCATTGACCCCGTCCCCCGCCATGGCGACGACACGGCCCTCGGCGCGGAGCCGTTCGACCACGGAGGCCTTGTCCTGGGGCAGGACCTCGGCCTGGACCTCGTCGATCCCCAGCCGACGGGCCACGGCCTCGGCGGTCGTGCGGTTGTCTCCAGTCATCATCACCAGACGCAGGCCGGCGGCTTTCAGCGCCATGATCGCATCGGCCGTGGTCGCCTTGATGGGATCGGCGATGCCGAGGACGCCGGCGGCCTGGCCATCCACGGCGGCGAAGATCGCGGTGGCCCCGTCGCCCCTGAGCGCGTCGGCCTCGGCTTCGAGCGCCGAGACATCCACGCCGAGCTCGGTCAGGAAGCGCGTATTGCCGAGCGCGACCTGCTGGCCGTCGACCACGCCCGAGACGCCGCGCCCGACCGGACTATCGAACTCCGTGGCTTCAGACAAAGTCAGCTTTCGGTCCGTCGCGGCCAAGACGATGGCGTCCGCCAGCGGATGTTCGCTGCCCCGCTCCAGGCTGGCGGCGAGACGCAGCAGTTCGGCTTCGTCGAAGCCGGACGCGGGCCGGATGGCTGTGACCGAGGGCCGCCCTTCGGTCAGGGTGCCGGTCTTGTCCAGCACCAGGGTGTCGACCTTCTCGAACCGTTCCAGCGCCTCGGCGTTGCGGATCAGGACGCCGGCCTGGGCCCCCCGGCCGACCCCGACCATGATCGAGATCGGCGTCGCCAGGCCGAGCGCGCAGGGACAGGCGATGATCAGCACCGACACCGCCGCGACCAGGGCATAGGACAGGCGCGGCTCCGGTCCGACCAGCCCCCAGACCAGCGCCGCCAGCAGGGCGATGGCGATCACCGCCGGCACGAACCAGCCCGAGACCGTATCGGCCAGGCGCTGGATCGGTGCGCGGCTGCGCTGGGCCTGGGCGACCATCTGCACGATCCGGGACAGCAGGGTGTCGGCCCCGACCTTGTCGGCCCGCATGACGAACGATCCGGTCCGGTTCAGCGATCCTCCGACCACGTTCGAGCCCGGTTCCTTGGTCACGGGCATGGATTCGCCGGTCACCATGGATTCGTCGATCGACACTCGGCCGTCCAGGATCTCGCCGTCGACCGGCACCTGTTCGCCCGGCCGCACGCGCAGCCGGTCCCCGACGACGACGAGGTCGAGGGTGACGTCCTCATCGGTCCCGTCGTCCCGCACGCGCCGCGCGGTCTTGGGCGTCAGGTCCAGCAGGGCGCGGATGGCTCCGGAGGTCTGGTCGCGCGCGCGCAGCTCCAGGATCTGGCCGAGCAACACCAAGACGGTGATGACCGCCGCCGCCTCGAAATAGACCGGCGCGCTGCCGTCCATGCGCAGGAAGGCCGGCGGAAACAGGCTTGGAGCCAGCACCGCCACGACGCTGTAGGCCCAGGCCACGCCGACGCCCATGGCGATCAGGGTGAACATGTTCAGCTTGCGGGTCCGCAACGACGTCCAGCCCCGCTGGAAGAACGGCGCCCCGGCCCACAGCACCACGGGCGTGGCCAGGGCCAGCTGGATCCAGTTCGACGTCTGGCCGGGAATACGCATGGCCAGCCCGGTCAGATGCCCGCCCATCTCGAAGGCGAACACCGGCAGGGTCAGCACCAGCCCGACCCAGAAGCGACGGGTGAAGTCGATCAGCTCGTGGTTGACCGGGGCTTCCGCCGTCACGGTTTCGGGCTCCAGAGCCATGCCGCAAATGGGACAGGACCCCGGGCCCTCCTGGCGCACCTCCGGGTGCATCGGGCAGGTGTAGATGGCGCCGGGGATCACGGGCGCTGGCTCGGGCCTGACGCCCAGATACTTCTCCGGATCGGCGACGAATTTCGTGCGGCACCCGGCCGAGCAGAAGACGTGCTCGACGTCCTTGTGCGTGGCCTTGTGGGCCGTGGTGGCCGGATCGACGGTCATGCCGCAGACCGGATCGATCGCCTGGCCGTCGGCCTTGTCGTTGGCGCCGTGCGAACAGCAGGCGTGCTTTTGAGGGGTTGCGGCAGGGTTGGCGGGAGCATCGGACATGGCGGCGTCTCCTGAGCGGGATCCCTGTCATATATACCAACCAGGGGTATAGCGCAAGATACCTGCATGGGGTATAACCGGGATGAACCGGAGTTGATCCATGCAAATCGAAATCAAGCCCAAGGTGATCAATCGCCTGAACCGCATCGAGGGCCAGGTGCGCGGCATCGCCCGCATGGTCGAGGACGACCGCTACTGCGTCGATGTCCTGACCCAGATTCAGGCCGTGCGCGCCGCGCTGACGCGGGTGGAAAGCGAGGTGCTCAAGGATCACCTCGACCACTGCGTGATGGGGGCCATGACCGGCGATGACCTGGCGGACCGCAAGGCCAAGGCGAGCGAACTGATCGAAGTGCTCGGACGCGCCTCGCGCTAGGCTGAGAGGTTGCAGCGTCAGACCCGTCGACGAAACGGCTGCACCAGCTGACCGAGGTAATATCGCGGGTAATCCGGCTGATCGGACACGCCGATCTCTCCCGCTCGAGGCGTTGCGCGTCCGCTGCGAAACGTCCCAAGCCAATGATCCCAGACGCTGGTGAACAGACCGAAATTGACGTTGCCCTCGGTCTGCGAGGCCAGGTGATGATGGCGGTGAGCGGGTGCTACGGCCCAGACGTAGACCAACGGTCCGATCTTCATGTCCACATTTGAGTGCTGCAGGATCAGCTGGATCGCCACCGCGAAGGCCACCAGCCAGGCGACGTCCTGGGGCATGCCCAGCAAGACCAGGGGCACTGTGCCGGCCGTCAGTTCTATCGCCTGATGCAGGGGATGCTTCAGCAGGCCGTTGAACCCATACATTCGCTCGACGGAATGGTGCAGAGCGTGCAGCGGCCATAGAGCGGAGATGCGGTGGCTTGCTTAGTAGCCGATCGTGATGCCGAGGTCGGCCACCAGGATGGCGACGGCGAGCTGTCCCCACAGCGGCCAGTCCGACGGCCAGACGCCGAAGTCTGGAATGAGGCCCGATATCGCGGCAGAGCCAGAACCGAAGCGGCGATCGAGACCTCGTTGACGACCGCGTGGGCGACATCCCGTCCTCGGTCTCCGTGCGGGCGATTCCAGACCGGCTCATAGGGGGCCAGTCGCTCTGCTGTGAAAGAGACGACCAGCGCCAGGCCAGCAGGAGCCACAGGGCCCAGGGCTGGACGTTCCACTCGGTCAGGCCGACGGCGGCCCAGAGAAACCAGACGAAGAGCACGGGCGCATAACCCAGGCGAATGACGAAGCGGATAGAAGACATCGGACGCTCCCTTGCGATCCCATCATGATGCCGTCGGACGTGGCCTGTTGAACGAAACGATTGTCCGTTGTCTGGACGACCTGAGCGGCCTGGAGCGGCGTCACTCCGAACATGCGTTTCATCGTTCTGCTCAGATGGGCCTGGTCCGCAAAGCCGCCTGCCAGCGCCGCCTCGGCCAGTCTCGCGCCGCTCGCCATGGCGCGACCGGATCGCTCCAACTTCCGCCACAGAAGCCATTGGGACAACGGCGCCGATAACTGAGCCTGCGCAAGGGCGCGGAGCCTGGCCGGAGACAGATTGATCGCGACGGCCGCGCGGGCAATGGCTCCAGGTGCCGGATCTTTGGACGCCATCAACAGAGCCCATTCCAGACGGGGATCCAGAGACGCATTCCAAGCGCCCAGGTCGGCCCTGAGTCTGTCGATGACCCGCTCCGTCGGGACGTTCGGCAGCAGACGATCACATACCGAGGCCGGTGCCACGCCGGCCTCGGCCGGTGCGATCAGCGCGACCAGTTTCAAGGCCAGCGGCGTGTGCGTCTCGAGATAGACGAATAGCACCGCTCCTTGATCACACGTCATGCGATGGCGAACGCGGGGAGCCAGGATGAGCGCCTTGCCCGACATCTCACGATCGTGGTCCAGCACCGCATGGACGCAGCCCGAACGCGCCACCGCCAATTGAACCGCTACATGGGCATGGCTTTCATGATCCGCGGATTGACCCTCGTAAGCGGCCCAGCCGGCCCCGAACACGAATTCAGGTCTGGAAGACGACGGCGGCATGGGGTGAGACATATCCCCTATGCCAGGACGGAGCCAGGAGCCGCGCGCGACGCGCTTCGAGCGCCGGGCCGACGATCGCCGTCCACATATCAGCCTCCCGCATCAGGGTGCAGCGATAGGGCCCAGGGGCAAAGGCCCGTCACGACCGGTCACGGCCAGGGCGCGCCCCGATCGGCGCATGAGTCACGCCGAATGGATCGGCAAACAGCGACTATCGCCAGCGGCGAGGGGGGAGCGGCGCTGCTGCGTATACCTATTGGGCAGGGCAGCTTCGGCTGTCCTTATTTCGGGGCTGCGCATGACGTCCATTTCGCCTGTGAGCGAAGGCTATCCCTCCGACCTGCGCGCTCTGACGAGCCTGCGGGCCTTCCTCGCCCTGGGCGTGGTGCTGTTTCACTACCAACTTCAATGGGACCCGGCTCTGGGCTTCAGCCCCATCATCGAGCGGAGCCGGCTGGCCGTCGATGCTTTTTTCTTCCTGTCCGGTTTCATCCTCGCGCATGTCTATGGGCCGTCCTTCGCCACCGGCACATTCAGTTACAGGCGTTTCATCGTCGCTCGCCTCGCGCGCCTCTATCCTCTTCACCTCGCGGTTCTGGGCCTCGCGACGGTCATGGTCGTCGGCGCCACGGCGATCGGGGTCCGCTATGATCCCTCCACCTATACGCTCGAGGGGTTCTTCAAAACCCTGTTCCTCGTCCAGGCCTGGTTTCCGAGCGAGACGGGGTACAACTGGAGCGGACCGTCCTGGTCTCTGTCGGCGGAGTGGTTCGCATATCTGCTTTTCCCGGCCTATGCGCTGCTGGCTGTCCGGATGCAGCGACGTCCATGGCTGCTGCTGGGCCTGGGGATCGTGGCCTATGTTCTTATCGACGGAGCCTATGGAGCGATCTTCGGCAAGGTCCTTCCGCGCGCCGAAGACGACATGGGCATCCTTCGGATCGCCCCGGCCTTTCTGATCGGCATGGCTCTGTACGGCCTGGGTCGGAACACCGTGTGGCGTCCTGCGGTCGCGATCACCGCCTGTCTCGCCACGACCGGCTTGCTGCTGGCGGGCATGCAGCTGTCGCTCGACGACAGGATCATCGTCGCCCTGGCCGCGCCGGTGGTGTTCAGCTGGTCCATGCTGGCCAAGACGCAGAGCGAAGGCCTCCTGGCCTCGCCAATTCTGGTCTTCGCCGGCGAAGTCTCTTTCGCCCTCTATCTCGCGCACATGCCCATTCTGGTCGCTTACAAAGGTCTCGCGGCCGAGATCCGCGGGATCGACAGCGGGTTCGTCATGACACCCTTAGAACTGACTGGCCTATTCATTGTCACGGCGGCCGCTTCCGTCGCCCTGCATCTGTTGGTGGAGAAACCAGGGCGATCATGGATACGCCTAGCCTTCGAGCGTCGCGTCACGAAGCCTGTGGCGACCGCCGAGTGACAAGCCGAGGATGTATTGAGCTTTTCATCGTCAACATTCCGGCGAGCTGGCCGAGCTGCGCGATCGTGATTTTCAAACCCGTGTCGAGATCAAGGATCCGTCCTGTCAGCTTAACTCCGCCTGCCACGCCGGTGGTCGCTGACGACCGTTCCAGCCGGCTCATCGGGTTCGCTTCAACAAGTGATCACGCCATCTCGCCCACTCCGAACGCCCCGGCAATTGCTTGAACGGCGTTTTGGATCAGGATCGCCAGAAATTAAATGGACCCTTTCGCCTATCTGGATCGGATCGGCTTCTCTGGAAGACCTAGCGTTGACTTGGAGACGTTGCGGACACTGCACCGTCTTCATCTTCTGTCGTTTCCTTACGAGAACATCGATGTTCAACTGGGACGGTTCGTCAGCACGGATCCGGCGGTCGCCTTTCGCAAACTGGTCACGGATCGCCGAGGCGGCTGGTGTTACGAGATGAACGGTCTGTTCGGCGCGATCCTCGCGGCCTTGGGCTTTCAGGTGACCGGGGTGCAGGCCACGACCTCCCCGCGCTCGGGGGTCGGAACCCTGCCCCACTTCGCTTTGGTCATCGATCTTGAGCAACCTTACCTGGTCGACGTGGGCTTCGGTGACGGGCTCCTCGAGCCTTTGCCGATCAAGGCGGGTGTCTACCGACAGCGCGACAAGCAGTTTGGGATCGAGGCGCCCAGACCAAGCGTGTGGCGCTTCAACAATCATCCTTCAAGCAGCGTCAAAGGCTTCGATTTCACGCTTTCGCCTGCCGATCCGGCCCGCCTCGCGGCGGACTCGCGACGACTCCAGTCGGCACCGGATTCTCCTTATGTGCAGAACCTCGTCTGTCAAAGGCACACGCGTTATGGCGTCACTGTCCTGTTGGGCCGGGTGCTGTGTCGCGCGCGTGCTGAAACACCAGATGTCAGAACCCTGGAATCCACGGAGGAGTTCGTGTGGGCGCTCGAGGAAGAGTTCGACCTTACCGTCCCTAAGCCCGCGGAACTCTGGGCGGGCGTCTGTGAACGTCACGCCCTGCTGTTTCCCCGTCCTCAAGTCTTCACCACCCTGCCCGGTCTTCGTCCCGCAAACGGGTAGGTCGTCGCCGGTCGCGTGCCAAAAAAGAAGGGACGCCCGACGCCGCTGTCAACCACGGGAGATGGATGACCTGCCGTTCTGGACAGCGCAGCAAGTCTCTCGCGAAAGACCCAACTTCCGACGTCACCTCAGTTGTGCGAGTACATGACACGACTGCAGCACCGGACGCCGCGCCATTTCCTTTGAACTGCGGGAAACAGTGCGGCATCCAATGCCCGTTCACCAGCGGAAAGACCTACCAGCGACGCTCATGCTGCCGGTCGTGACGGCGCTCTTCCCGGCGATGTTCGCGATCGTGACGGCGGTGCGCTCGCCGGTCCTGGCGATAGTGACGCTCGCGATCATCGACATAATAGCCGTTGCCGCGTGAGTACCCATAGCCTTGACGGTTGTCGTAATATCCGTTGGGCGAGCCATAGCGGGTGTCGTAGTAGCCGTTTGGCGAGCCAGAGCGTCTGTCTCTGTTGTAGTTCGTTGCCAGGGCGGCCCCGGCCAAGGCCCCGACCGCGACGCCCACCGCTACGTCCCGACGATTGTCGTTCCGGTCGCGACCGTGATGGCCGTTCTGTGCGGCGACAGGGGTCGCGGCCAGCATGATCAGCGCCATGCCGCCTGCCGCCAAGGACTTGATGATCATCATGGTCTGTTCCCTTTGCTGGACTACATCGGCTCAGTGCCGATCGAGAGTCCAAGCTGCGCCTCGCATCCTGAACGCCGCGAGGTCCGTCCGTTCACCACGCATTCATCGGGCGCGTGGCGCTCGCCGCCGAAAGTACGACGCACCGTGAGCCCCTCCAGAACATTGCGGTGTTCATCGTGTGGACCAGAACCAACGCTGGAAAGACCGCCGCGCGGTCGCACCGGGACCTGATCCGTCAGAAGGTCAGCCTGACCCCCGCCATGGCCAGGCGAGGCGCGCCCGGGCGAGCACCGGCCGGAGAGAAGGCGACATTGTAGACCTCGTCGGTCACGTTCTGGACTCTGGCGAAGAGCGAGGCGCTGTCGTTCAGGGCGAACTCGCCGGACAGGTCGACGAGGGTCCGCGCGTCGATACGCTCTGCCGCTGCGATGGCCCCGGAACCCGCCACGGAGCGGGTCTCGCCGACATGGTTGGCCGTGGCGCTGAAGCGCCAGCGGTCGAACGCCACGCCCGCGTTGAGGGTCAGCTGTTGCCGAGGCAAATACGGCAGTTCGTCGCCCGACCGGACGTCGCCCCAGGGCTCGTAGCCCGAGTTGAAGCTGGTCAGGAACTCGCCCTCGCTGAGGGTGTAGACCAGCGACAGCGGGGTGTCGAAGGACCAGCCGGCGGCGCGGCCGGGGTTCCAGCCGGCCGTGATCTCGAGGCCTTTCACCTCGACCGCACCGCCCGAGAATTGATCGCCGATGACGCAGTCGCCGCCGGTCGAGGCCGTGCAGCTGCCCAGCAGATTGTCGTAGTCGTTGAGATAGGCGATGGCGTCGAGCGTCAGGCCGCCGCGCTCGAAGCGGACGCCCGCCTCGTAGTTCCAGGAGGTCTCGGCATCAACCGAGGAGCCCGGGCCGGGGTTCGCGAAGCCCCGGTGAGCGCCCGCGACCAGACGCAGATCGTCGGTCAGGTCATAGGTCGCGCCGATGCCCGGCAGGACGACGTCGAGATCCGACCGGATGACCGCCGTCGGCGTGACGCGGCTGGGCGGGCTGGTCGGATAGTTGGTCCGGGTGAGGTCGATCCGCTCATAGCGCAGCCCTGGCGTGACGGTGAGACGGTCCAGGGTGAGGGTGTCGCGGACGAAGAAGGCCCAGGCCTGCGCCGAGCCGACGCGGTTGTCCTGGGCGCCGTCGATGCCGCGCGTGGTCAGCCGCATCGTGCCGTCGGTCATGCGATAAATGTCGTCGCGCTGGAATCGGTCCTCGCTGTCCTCATGGTAGCGGGCCGAAAGCTCCAGCTCGTGACCGATGTCGCCCGTCGAGAAGCGCGTGGACAGGACCGACTGGATGCCCTCGGAGAGATAGGCCCGGTTGTTGTTGCGCACGCGCAGACCGCGGGCCGCGCTGTCGGCGTCGCCGCGAAGGATGGCCAGGGAGGGGGCGTTGACGACCGGTTCGTCCAGCACGGCGCTGAGGCCGACCCAGGCGGTGTCGGCGCCGTTGCGGACGTCGTTGAGCTTGTACCAGGCGCGCGTGGTCTCGTTGCGATAGACGATGGTGGTCAGGTCGGTGTCGGGCGACAGCGCGATGCGGTGCGTCAGCTGAACGGTCTCGTGGGCCACGTTCATGATGTCGGCCTGGCTGCCGGCGTAGCGGCGAAAGGGATCGACCGCGAAATCCTGAAGGGTCAGCCCGACATAGGTCTCGTCGGAGATCTCGTCATAGGTCTGGTATTTCAGGTCCAGGGACTGGGCGAAGCTGGCCTGGGGATCGGATCGCAGGCCCAGCTTGACCACGGCGTCATCGATGATGAAGCCGGTCGGCCCGCCGGTATCCAGCGTCTTGAAGCCGTCGGATTGTTCGCGCAGCAGCTCGATCTGACCGCCGGCCTGCCAGCCGCCGCCGACCGGAACCCAGCCGCCCATGACGCCGTGCGCGCGCACTCCGCCGAAATCGCCGGCCAGAAGCTCGGCGCGACCGGCGAATCCCTCCCCGGCTCCGCCCGCGATCGGCGTGCTGAACAGATTGATCGCGCCGCCGGTAGTCTGGGGCCCGTATTTGATCGCGCCGGGCCCCTTGGTCACCTCGACGCCGGTGATCCGGGCCAGACGGGGGAAGTAGTAGGCGGCCGGCGCGGCGTAGGGGGCGGGCGCGATGGGAACACCGTCCTCCATGATCGCCACGCGGGCCGAGCGGTCGGTGCCCGAGCCCCGGATGCCGATGTTGGGACGCAGGCCGTAGCCATCCTCTTCCTGGATCGTCACGCCGGGCACCTGGCGCAGCACGCGGTTCACATCCGAATAGCCGAAGGTGGCCAGGACCTCTTCATCGAGGAAGGCGGCCGATCCGCCGGTGGCGGCGGCGTCTTGTCGCGAGCCGACGACGATGATGGCATCGAGCACGACGGGATCAGCCGTGATCGGCTCCGAAAGATTGGCGGCTTGGGCGGAGCCACCCATCAGCACGATCATCAATGCGGACGTCGCGGCGGGTTTGTGGATCGGCATGGACGGGGCCTTCAAGACCAAACAATGCCACCACAGTGGCCAGGATCGTCTCCATAGCAGCCTCGCTTGAGAATGCTAGTGCGAGGTAGTCGCAGTTGGATAGTTGGGTCTAGGTCCAGCGTCTGGAGCTTCACGACCAAGACCGGCCCAGGGAAACTGACCGACACCACCTGCCCGACAGCCCCTCTCAGCGCAAAGGCTGGGGTCGGTTGGGCGGACGCGTTCCAGAAGCGCCTGGACGGCGGCGCGGCGAACGCCAGCGGGCTGGCCCTTGCGGCCGAAGGCGACGTTCTCGGCCACGGTCAGATTTGGATACAGGGCGGAGTCCTGGAACACGATGCCGACGCGGCGGGCCTCGGGCGGGACAGCGCGACCGGGCGACGAGACCGTCTGTCCGTCGATGCGGATGCCGCCGCCGTCGATCGGTCCAGCCCGGCGACGAGGCGGAGCAGGGCGCTCTTGCCCGACCCCGACGCGCCAAGCAGGCCGAGGATGCGGCCGCGCCTGAGCGTCAGGCTGGCGGCGTTCACCGCGACCTTCGGCCCGTAGGCGCGGGCGACGGCATTCATGAAGACTATCGCGTCTTCAATGACCATGCGGATTTTTGGGGCGCGGTTCGGTGATCTTGAGGGTCAGCCAGATCACAGCAGGCAGGGTCAGGGCGACGATGGAGGCGGGGGCCAGACGGCTGTGTTCGTCGCCAAGTCGCTGCTCGCGGCCGCCTTGCATACACTGGTCGAGAAGCCGAGCCGAACCGGCATTCGGCGGTGCTTCGAGCGCCAGAGAGCCAAGCCTCAGGTGCGCCTGACGCCGCCGGAGACGTTTCAGCCACCAGCCTCGACCTCTTCAAGTTTGACTGGCGAAAGCCGCTCTAACCGACGCCAGGCTACCGGCGGTCGCACCGACCCCGCTGGTCGCGCGTTCCGTGACGCCAAGGAACGATAAACCTTTCTCCGCGTTTCGCAGCTGGCTCTCGAGCGATCGCGAGCCGTTTCTGCTGGGCCCCGCCGTGAGACGTCACGGCGGGGCTTAAAGTTCAATTCCGAACACGGGCTGAACGGCATGCAGCGCAGCGGACGTGTGGATGGACACATAGAACCCTGTCGTCACGCTGGCCCCTAGCCGAGGTTCCGGACACTCTCCCGCGCAACTACGCCACCGGCTCCCTATGGGGCGGCGACGTTTTAGTTGTCTGGGATTCAATATCTGCGGCAGCGCAATCAATCGCCAGTGACGAGTACGATCTCCTCCGGGGACGTGCCCGGCCGGATGCTCATCCCTCGATGGATCACTTCAATATCCGAAGAGCCGGGGTAGTCGGGCGCGGGCGTCATTCCGACCTCTCGGCAGAACTGATCCCAATGATCAAATCCAACCATAACGCACTGTGAGTCAGCGCCGTGATAGGCGTTCATGGCAATCACCCTAGTCCCTGATCGACATTTCCAAGCTCTCTCCAAGTGTTCGGCGGGGGAGCTAGTCGGGGGGCTTGACGTCGGGCGGGCGGCGGGCCCTGCCCGAGACGGCTCATCGGATGGGCACATCGATCGCGGTCACCACGACTCACCGGAACAGCAGCCATCCCGCCAAGGCCGAGAGCGCCAGCACCATCGTCGTCGCGTATCGGTTTCTCCAGAGCCAGACGACCGCGAGCGACACGCCGAATATCGCCAGCGCGACCGAAGCCGACGGCACACGCTCCAGCGTCGCCCAGCCGAGCTGCAGTGCCGTCGCGGCGATGATGCCCACGACGGCGGCGGCGACGCCCGCCAAGACCCGGTGCAGACGCTGATCACCGACCACGCCTTCTAGTCGCTCATAGAAGATCATTGAGAAGCCGAAGGCCGGCAGGAACACCCCTGCGGTCATGGCTAGAGCGCCCGGCAAGCCGCCGATGACGAACCCCACGAAGGTGCAGAATATCACCAGCGGTGCGGGTATCACGCCAGCGAAAGCGATGCCGTCCAGGAAGGCCCCATCATTCATGACGCCCCTCCCGACCGTGTCGTCACGCACATAGGGGATGGCCGTGTAAGCACCTCCAAAGGTGAGTAGGCCGGCTTTCAGCCCCGTCCAGAACATGGCGAGCACGCCCGCTGTCGCCGCCCCCCCGTTCCCGGTCTCCGGGTTTGTCCCGGTCACATGGGGCGGCAGCACGGCTACGACGGCCGCCGCGACCACCGCCGCTCCCGCCCATCGATACCGCCCGGCCTTGACTGCGGCGTAGGATGCGCCGCCTGCGATCAGCACGATCCAGAATTCGACATCCACGAGCGTCGCAAGAAATCCCGCCGCCGCGAGGCCCCACAGCCAGGCGTCCTCCAGAATGTGGCCGGCGATCGTCCGAACGGCCCGCAGGATCACCGCCAGGACCGCCGACTGGACCCCCAGAAAGGCTCCGCTCAGCAGCCCCATCACCGGCGTGAACGATACATAGGCCCATCCGATCGCCAGCATGATGGCCAAGCCAGGCAGCATGAAACCGAGCCCTGCCAGAAGACCCCCGACCCGGCCCCGGGCCCGCATGCCCAGATGGACACAAAGCTCGTGCGCCTCGGGTCCGGGCAAGACCTGCATCACGGCCAGCAAGCGGTTGAAATGGGCTTCGGACATCCACCGCTCGCGCTCGATCAGCTCTCGGCGGATCATGGCGATCTGGGCCACCGGTCCCCCGAAAGCGAGCACACCGAAGCCCAGAAACCGCAAGAACAGCGCCAGATAGGTCAGGGAGGGCGGATGCGGGTCATGAACGACCTGTCGATCCCCTCGCTGAGGTGTGGACTCCAGACTAACGGTCACGCGGAATGCTCTGCCACGAGGCCGTTTGATCTTCTCTTTCGGTCAGGGCGGTTGGACATGCCGATCAACTTTCCTGACAGCTCTAGGAGTGGCTCGAAGGCGCTGGCCAAAAAGACACCCGATCCGCCCCCACCCCAGGCCCGACCGCCCCTGTATAGTGTCCCTTACGGGGAGCACGGCGAGGTCTCCAGGACATGCGATATTGTCAGGTGCCCGGCGCGGCCCGCGACGACCAATGGATGTGTAGGATGCGCCAGCCGTCAGGGCCACGCCCGAGGACCATGGTCTCCACCGTCAGGCGCGCGGTGGCGCTGTTACCGGCTTGGCCGACCGTGCGCCCCTCGCTGGTGATCCAGGCCGCGTCGCCGGACATCCGACCCGTGCGCCGCGCCATCGTCGATTCCGAGACCGCCGCATAGGCCGCGTCGGCCTGCAGATGGTGCGACGCATACTCCGCGCGCGACCGTTCGGCCCCCCCTTCCTCGAATACCATCGCATCCTCGGCCATCAGGGCCAGTGCGGCGTCGGTCTGCCCCGCTTCCAGAGCGCCATGAAAGGCGTCGACGACGCTCGCGGCGTCTTGGGCCTCCGGTGCCACATCCACCATCTGGTTGGGCGCGACCTGAGCGAGCGCGCCAGCTGAGGACGCCGACAGTAGAAGTGCGGCCACGGCGGCAGCCAGAAGAGGACGGGACATGAATGAGCTCCAGATCAGGTTCCGAGCGAGCCTAGCCGTAATAGCCTGTCGATGTCAGCCCGGACCGCCGAGGCCCCGATCACGACCGCGACGCCGTTATCGTCTCGGCGGCCTCGCGGCACGCCTGCTCGCAACGGCGGCAATGCTCCGCGCATATCCGGCAATGCTCGTGCATTCCGGCGTGCTGTTCGCAGTCGGCGGCACAGGCGGCACAGGCCTCGGCGCACACCTTCAGCATCCATTTGATCACCGCCTCGTTGCTGCCGGTCCGGCGCCCGGCGACCGCGGCAGTGGCCGCGCAGACATCAGCGCAATCCAGATTGAGCCGGATGCACTGGGTGAGATCGGCGACCATGGCCTCGCCCAGACAGGCGTCGGCGCAGATCCGACAGGTGGCCGCACAGGCGTAAGCCTCCTCGATCGCCCGGATGAGCGTGTCGTTGATGTTCCCCTGAACATGGGGGTGGCTGCCGATCATCGAAGCGATGTGCATCGTCTTGTCCTTCCAATATGACTATGCGGAATGAAACCGATCGCCTCCGCCAGGTTCCGGTCGATCACCCCCTCGTGTCCATCGCGCATCTTCGTAGCGCGCTTGAACGACCGTTTTCGCCGTTGGAGTGGACGCAGGACGATCGGAGTTCCAACCTGACAGGCACGACCAGAAAGACGACCCTCGTCGTTCGTCTCGTCCCCACAGTCCCCCATGCCTGCCGCTGATGCCGTCAGGCTTGTTCACCTCAAGGCTCGAGCCATCATGAAACTGTTCACGAGCGACATTGTCGTCGATGCGCCGCCGGAAAAGGTCTGGGACATCCTGGCCGACTTTCCGGCCTATCCCGAATGGAACCGGGCCACCCGGATCGAACCGGACGCCAAGAAGCCCGACGCGATCACCTATGGAATGACGGCGGTCCGTCCCAATGGCCAGGAGATGTCGTGGCGGCTGACCGGACGCCTGCTCGAGCGCCGCAAGCCGGACCTGATCACCTGGCGGCTGGGCATGAGGGGTTTCGTCGTCCTGTGCATGTCCTACGCCCTGACACCGCGCGGGAACCAGACCCATGTCCAGTTCTCGGCCGAGGTCAGCGGATTGGTCCCACGGGTGTTTCCGAAGCATTTCCCTAACCTCCTGCCCGACCCGATGGCCGGCACCTTGCGCGACCTGAAACGCCGCGCCGAGGCCGGGGCACGCCGGTCCGCCCCGGGTCCGACGACGGGCAAGAAGCCCCGCCATGGCGGCCCTCCGCCGCGGCGGCGGTGACGTCGGGCCTTTACCGTACGCCAACGGCCGGGCCGTGCCAGGCTGAAACCCCGGCTCGCTATCCGGTCAGCTACCGGCGACGCATCACGGCCCAGGTGAAGGACTGGACCGCCCCGTCGGGCGAGCGGTGCGCGTCCCGCCAGACATCGTGCGGCGCGAAATCCTCGTGGAACTCAGCCATAAGGCCGGGGCCGTCGTAGCGCCGGACGGGCAGGCCGCTGCATCGCTCCGGTCCGTCGGCGGCGAAGGTGGCGACGACCAGCCATGTCCCCGGAGCGGTGGCCTGCCGCAAGGCGGCCCGATAGCCGGCGCGCTGCTCCGGTTCGGTGAGGAAATGAAACAGCGCGCGGTCGTGCCAGACGTCGAATCGCCGGTCCGGTCGCCACCCAGTCACGTCAGCCACCACCCAATCGACCTGGGTCGCGCGAGGTCCGAGCCGCGCCCGCGAGGTCTCGAAGGCCGAAGCCGCGATATCGACCACGGTCAGGTCGGTCGCTCCGTGGTCCAGCAGGTGCTCGACCAGCCGCGAGGATCCCGCCCCGACATCCACCAGGGCGGCTGTCGGGGGAATGTCGGCAAGGGCGAGCGCCTCCAGGGAGGCTCTGGGTTCAGGCTCATACCAACTGACCGCGTCGTCGGCGGTCGTGCGGTAGACGCGGCCCCAGTGATCGGCCTCGGTTGGGTTCGGGTTTCGCATCTCCGAGGCGGTCTTGGTCATGGTCTGCGCCTTTCGCACTGGCCTCGCATTTTTCAGCGGTGAGGGTCGTCCCCATGACCCGGCCCGGAGGGGTCGCCGTCCGCTCCAGTCTCAACCTGAACCGTCGCGTGTTCAATCCCGTGATCCGCCTGCATCACCTCCAGGACCCGGCGCCGCACAATCTCGGCGTCGGCATCCATCACCGAGACGTGGACCGATCCGTTCACATCGTCGCTGCTGATGCCCCACAGGTGAAGATCATGCACGGCCGCCACGCCCGGCACTGCGGCGATCGTCGCCCTGACGGCGTCCAGCGCTAAGCCCTTGGGCACGCCTTCAAGCAGAATGTGGGTGGTGTTCTTGAGCAGGACCCAGGTCCGGGGCAGCACCCACAGGCCGATGCCGATGGCCACGACCGGATCGACCCAGGTCCAGCCGGTCGCCATGATCAGGAGCGCGCCGCCGATCACACCCACCGATCCAAGCATGTCGGCCCAGACCTCCAGATAGGCCCCCTTCACGTTCAGACTGGCCGCGACCCCCGAGGCCAGCAGCCGCATCGAGATCAGGTTGATCCCAAGACCCAAGGAGGCCACGATCAGCATGCCGATCGATCCCACGGGTTCGGGATCAAACAGGCGCAGCACGCCTTCGTAGAAGATGTAGCCTGCTACCAAAAACAGCAGAACGGCGTTGAAAGTCGCCGCCAGGATCTCGAAGCGCCGATAGCCGAAGGTGCGCAGGGTGTCTGCCGGCCGCTCGCCGATCCTGATCGCCGCCAGGGCGATGGCCAGGGCCACCACATCGGTCAGCATGTGGGCCGCGTCCGACAGCAGGGCGAGGCTCTGGAACACCATGGCCCCGATGACCTCGGCGACCAGGAAGGTCGAGGTCAGGGCCAAGGGCCCAGATCATGCGACGGCTGCTGCCCCCCGCGCCGTGGACGTGTTCCCCGCTCATCGGTCGTGGTCCCTGTGGTCGTTGTGGCCGTGGTCCGACCCATGCTGGTGTTCGTGCCCATGATCGTGGCCACGATGTGCACCGCCCCCGCCTGAGGCGTGGGCTTTGACCGCGCCGGGAGCGCTGTCCATGTCGGCGCTCAGGCAAGGCTCGAGCGTTGCGTGATCGATCGAGAACTCGGTCTTCAACACCGTGCGAACGCTCGCCTTGACGGCCTGGAAGGCTTCCAGCGTATCGACTTGCGGCACGATATGGGCTTCGAGCGAGCGATGGTGTTCGTCCAGGCTCCAGACGTGGACGTGATGCAGGGCGCGGACGCCCGGCACCGCCTGGACGGCGGCGACGATCCGGTCGTATTCCAGGTCGTCCGGCATCGCCCCCATCAGAAGGCGGATGGTCCTGGGCAGCAGCGAAAAGCCCTGCCAGAGGACATAAGCCGAGATCACCAAGGTGATAATCAGGTCAGCGACATAGAGGTCGTAGAAAAGGATCAACAGACCCGCCGCGATCACCCCGACGGAGGCCATGGCGTCTGAGACATTGTGCAGGAAGGCGGCCTTGATGTTCAGGCTGTTCTTCGACTGGGCATAGACGAGGACCGCGGTGGCGATGTCGATCACCAAGGCGATGCCCGCCACCCAGATGACGATCCAGCCGTCGATCGGCTGGGGGTCCAGGAACCGGTTGACCGCCTCATAGATCAGATACAGTCCGACGATGATAAGCGTGGTCAGATTGATCAGGGCCGCCACCACCTCGGCCCGACCGTATCCGAAGGTCATCAGCTTGTCGGCGGGGCGACGACCGATCTTGCGCGCGAACAGGGCCAGGGCCAGCGAGGCCGCGTCGTTCAGATTGTGCAGGGCATCGGCGATCAGCGACAGAGAGCCGGATACCACCCCGCCGATGATCTGGGCCAAGGTCAGCAGGACGTTGACGGCGATGGCCGCCGCCAGCCTACCGTCGTTCATGGCGTCGGTGCCGTGGTCGTGACCCTGTCCCATCAGACCTTTCCTCCCAAGCCGTCCAGCGTCGCGCCAGCGGGCCAGCGCAGTACCTCGACTGCCTCAATTGTGATCGGACCCAGACCCTCCAGGTCGGAAAGACTATCGACAAAGGCACGTAGCATGCGCTCCTCGTCCACAATTTCGATAACGATGGACTGGACGTCGTCAAGCACAGCCCGCCGTCTGCGCTGCGGCGTATGGCCGAAGCCGATGATGGCCTCGAACACCGTTCCGCCGGCCATACGCATCGCCCGCGCACGTGTGGCGATCAGCTCATGCAGCTTGTGATTTCCGACGTAGGCGCTGTCGTCGGTGTAAACTCTAAGTCGCTTGATCTGCATCGACATGGTCGCTTTGGGCTCCTCTAGGCATCAACGCTGTGTCAGGTCCGGCGATGCATCGGGGCGGCGTGGCGGCCGCCCCGATGCGACCGGCTTTTAGTCCTCGATCCCTTCGGCCGCGCGGTGCTTGACGGCCTTGGCCGCGAAGGTCGGCAGCACGAGCAGCGTCAGGACGGTCGCGGTGATCAGTCCGCCGATCACCACAGTGGCGAGCGGCTTCTGGACTTCGGCGCCGGCCCCGTGCGCCAGGGCCATGGGGATGAAGCCAACGATGGCGACCAGCGCCGTCGTCAGCACCGCCCGCAGGCGGCTGTAGGCCCCCTGGATTGCGGCGACATCGGGGGCGAGCCCCTCCTGCAGCCGTTCTCGTATCGCCTGCATCAGCACCAGCCCGTTCAGGGTCGCGACACCGGACACGGCGATGAAGCCGACCGCCGCCGAGACCGAGAATGGCATGCCGCGAAGTAGCAACGCCAATGCTCCGCCCACCAGCGCCAGCGGCACGCAGGCGAACACCAGACCGGCCTCCGCGAACGACCCCAGCGCCATGAACAGCAGAATGCCGATCAGGATGAAGACGACCGGGATCACCAGCCCCAGCCGTTGTTCGGCCCTTTGCAGGTTCTCGAACTGACCGCCCCAGTCCAGCCGATATCCGACCGGTAGATCGATCTCGCCTACCGCCGCCTGGGCCTCGGTAACAAAGCCGCCCAGGTCGCGACCGCGCACATTGGCCTGGACCACCATGCGTCGGCTGCCGTTCTCACGACTGATCTGGTTCGGCCCTTCGGCCGTCCGGATCTGCGCGACCGACGACAGCGGTACCACGACGCCCGATGCCGAGATAATCGGCAGGGCCGCCAGAGTCGCCGCATCGTTGCGAGCATCATCGGGCAGACGCACGACCACGTCGAAGCGGCGATCACCCTCGAAGATGCGACCCGCCTCCGTGCCCCCGATGGCGGTGGAGACCGCCTCGCTGACATCGGCCGCGGACAGGCCGTAGTTGGCCGCCGCGAAACGATCGACGCTGATGGTCAAAGTCGGCAGGCCGGAGGCTTGTTCGACCCTGACGTCGGCCGATCCCGGCGTTTCGCGCAGCCGGGCGGCGACCTGTTCGGCGGTCGCCTGGAGGGTGTCGAAGTCGTCGCCATAGACCATGACGGCGAGGTCCGTCCGTACCCCGGAGATCAGCTCATTGAAGCGCAGTTCGATCGGCTGGCTGAACTCGAAATTATTGCCGATCTGCTGGCCGGCGACCTCCTCGATCCGCTCGATCAGGGCTTCCTTGGATAGGTCCGGATCGGGCCACTCCTTGCGGTCTTTCAAGATGATGACCGCGTCCGAGATGTTGGGCGGCATCGGGTCCACGGCCGCCTCCGCCGTGCCGGTCCGCGAGAAGACGGTCTCAACCTCGGGCTGGGCCACAATGGCGCGCTCCAGGGCCATCTGCATGGCCAGGGATTGCTCCAGCGAGGCGGACGGCACGCGCAGGGCCTGCATGGCGATGTCGCCTTCGTCCAGGGTCGGGATGAACTCCCGGCCCAGGGACATGAACGACACCACGCCGATACCCAGCGTGACGACGGCGGCGATCAGGACGATGGTCGGGCGTTTGACCGCATGGGCGATGGCCGGCTCGATGCCGCGACGCGCGAACCGCAGGATGCGAGTCTCGTGCTCGACGGCCTTTCCGTCGGGTCCCAGATGGACCGTCTTGGGATCGCGCACCAGCAGCGCCGTCATGGCTGGCACAAAGGTGAAGGAGAAGATGAAGGCGCCGACCAGGGCCAGCATCACCGTCGCACCCATGGGCACGAAGGTCTTGCCCTCGACGCCTTCCAGCATCAGCAGGGGGGTGAAGACGAGAAGGATGATCAACTGGCCGAAGGCGGCGGGTTTGACCATCTGGCCGGCGGCCTTCATGGCCACGCCGAGGCGTTCGTGGCGCGTTAGCCTGCGCCCGAGTTCGCCCCGTCGCTGGGTCAGCATCAAAAGGGTGTTCTCGATCACCACCACACCGCCATCGACCATCAGGCCGAAGTCGAGGGCACCCAGACTCATCAGGTTACCGCTTATCCCGAACCGGTTCATGCCGATGACGGCGAACAGGAAGCTGAGCGGGATCATCAGGGCCGTGATCCCGGCCGCGCGGAAATTCCCCAGCAGCAGGAACAGCACCACGATCACGAACAGGGCCCCTTCAGTGAGGTTGCGCGCCACCGTCGTGATGGTCGAATTGACCAGTTCGCTGCGGTTCAGGACGGGCGTGGCGACGACGCTGGGCGGCAGGGACGCTCCGACGTCCTCCAGACGCTCGGCGGCGGCCTGCGCCACGGTGCGGCTGTTCTCGCCCGCCAGCATCAGGGCCGTGCCGAGGACGGCCTCATGCCCGTCGCGGCTGGCGCCGCCCAGGCGCGGGGCCTGGCCGATCTCGACGACCGCCACATCGGCGACGCGAACCACAAGGCCACCGCGGTTGACCACGGGCGACTGGGCCAGATCGTCGATCGTCGTGGCCAGGGCATCGGTGCGAACCACCAGGGCCTCGCCGGCCCGTTGAACATAGCCCGCGCCGGCCTGGGTGTTGGCGCGATCAAGCGCCTGCACCAGATCGTCGAGGTCCAGACCATAGCGGGTCAGGGCCGAAGCGTCCGGGCGGACGGCGTATTCCTTGACATAGCCGCCGTTGACGTCGACCCCGGCCAGACCCGGCGCGGTTCGCATCTGGGGGGCGATGATCCAGTCCTGAACCGTACGCAGATAGGTGGCGCGCTGTTCGGGCGTCGTCAGACGTTCGCCCTCGGGGGTCAGATAGGAGCCATCCGCCTGAAAGCCGGGCTTTCCGTCGGCCACGGTGTTGCTGGCGTTGAACGGTTCGTAATCGACCGTCCACATCAGAACCTCGCCGAGACCTGTCGTGATCGCAGACAGGTTCGGCTCAACCCCGTCGGGCAGGTTCTCTGCGGCCTGGCGCATCCGTTCCGAGACCTGCTGGCGCGCGAAATAGATGTCCGTCTGGTCGGTGAAGATGACGGTGATCTGGCTGAAGCCGTTGCGCGACAGCGAGCGAGTGCTCTGCAGTCCCGGGATGCCGGCCATGGCCGTTTCCAGCGGATAGGTGACCTGCCTTTCGATTTGTTCGGGTGCCAGGGCGGGCGCGACAGTGGTGATCTGGACCTGACGGTTGGTGATGTCGGGGACGGCGTCGATCGGCAGTTTGGTCAGTTCGAACAGGCCGAAGGCGGCGACGATCGCCACCGCCATGACGACGAACCAGCGAAAGCGGACGGAGGCGTCGATGAGAGCTTTGAACATGATCTGTCGCTCCCTAGTGACCGTGCTCGGCTTCGCCCTTGGCGAGCTCCGCCTTGAGCAGGAAGGCATTGGTCCCGGCGATGCGTTCGGTGCCGATCAGGCCTCGCACGATCTCGGTCCGCCCCCCGGCCGCGCGACCGGCCAGGACGGGCACGGCCCGGAAGCCGGTCTCGGTGCGGACGAAGACGACCGTTGCGCCTTCGACGGTCTGGATTGCGTCCGACGGCACGGTGACGCCACCGACGGCTTCGCCGGTGACGACGGTGCCGGTGATGGCCGAACCCGACGGCGGCAGGGTGCCACTGGTCGGACGCGCGCGGATCACGGTCGCTCCGCCGTCGATCCCGCCACCCCCGGCCGCAACGCCGGTCACAATGCCGGTGACGGCGCCGGACGGGGTCTGGACCTGGATCGTGCTGCCGGCCCGGACCTGTGCGGCCAAGGCGGGCGCGGCGTTGAACACCATCTCGATCCGGGCGGGATTGGTGACCTCGGCGATCACCCCGCCCTGGGCCGCGAAGCCGCCGGGGCCGACCTGGACGCTGGTCACGACGCCGGAGATGGGGCTTAAGACGTTAAGCCGACCCGAAGCGTTGGGCGAACCCGCCGCCGAGGATCGGGCGCGGGCCGCGCGCGCTGCAGCCTCGGCGCTGAGCGACTGAGCGCGAGAGGTCTCGACATCCTGGCGCGCGACGACGCCCTGGCTCTCCAGATTGCGATCGCGCTCATAGGCGCGCCGGGCCGCGTCCGCCGAGGCGGCGGCGGCATCGGCGTCGGCGCGGAAGGTGGCCGCCTCCCCGCTGACCAGAACGGCCAGGGACTGACCGGCCCGGACCGACTGGCCGGGGGCCACCAGGACGCGCTCGACACGACCGCCGACCGACGCCGCGACGGCGGCGCGAGCGTCGATCATCGGTTCGACGCGGCCGGACAGCCGGGTCTCGCCACCACCGCCGCCACCGGCGGAGACCAGGGTGATGCCGACGGCCTGGATCTGGGCCGCCGTCAGTTCGACGACACCTTCTTCGCCGCCGCCTTCTTCTGCAGCGACCTCCTCACCCTCGGCATGACCCGCCTCGCCCTCGGCGTGCTCGTCCACGGCGACGGCGTCGGCGGGTGCTGCCGGTCGATTGCTGAAATAATAGAGCCCCCCGCCGACCAGGACGATGGCAGCAGCCCCGCCAAGCAGCCAGGTTCGATTAAGTCCGGATTTACGGGTCATTGAGAAACTCCAAAGGGGGCGCGGCCATCGAGGCGCGCGAGATCGATTTCAGCCCGCACGCGGGCCAGTCGGGCATCCAGGGCGGCGTTGCGGGCGGCGATGAGGGCAGTGCGCGAACTCCGCAGTTCGAGCTGCGAGATGCGTCCCGCCTCCGCGCCGATGCGCGACAGGCGATAGGCTTCTTCGGCCGAACTCACTCCGCCGTCAGTCGCAGAAACGCGACTGGCCGCAGATCCGAGACGGGCGCGGGCCGCGACACGGTCCGCTTCTGCGGTCTGGCGAGCGCCCTGAAGCCGCGCGTCGGCGGCACGGAAGTCGGCCTGGGCCGCCTCCACATTTCCTCGATTTCGGTCGAACAGCGGCAAAGGCACACTGAGCCCGAACGTCAGGGCCGTAGCGTCCTCGGCTTCAAAACGCCGGAACCCGACCGAGGCCCGAACATCGGGCCGCGAACGGATCCGCTCGACTGTGATCCGGCGATCAGCAGCTTCACGCTCAGCCTGGGCGACCAGCACCGCTGGTGCCACCGCGTCGGTGGCGATCACCGCGGGTGTCCGATCAAGCAAGGTCTGCTCGATCGACGTCACAGGCCGAACCAGCATGGCAAAGCCTGTGAGACGCGCGAAGGCGGCGTCGCGCTCGGCCTGGGCCTCGTCGAGCCGGGCCCTCGCCGCAGCCGCCTCGGTCTCTCCCTGAATGCCGCTCAGCAGCGGTTCGCGTCCCTCCTCGACCAGGGCCAGGGCGGCCCGGGTGTCGGCGAGGGTCAGCGTCAGCGCCTCCGTCGTCAGCGCGAAGCGGCGGTCCGCCGCTTCGGCCTCCGCATAATATAACGCCAGCCGCCCGGCGGCGTCGGCAGTGACCAGGGCGGCCCGCCGTGACGCCGTGTCGGCTTCGGCGCGCGCCACATCGACACGGGCACCCCGACGGCCCCACAATTCCAGGTCGGTCGACAGATTCAGTGAAGTCTCGGCGCTGTTGTAGCCGGTGTAAGGACCGCTGCCGAAGGCGTTCTCGGCCTCCAGGCCCAGAACAGGGTTCGGGCGGACTCGGGCCTGGCGAACGCGCGCTTCGGCGGCGTCTAGCAGGGCTCCCGCTTCGGTGATCAGGGGGGTGTCGGACAGACGCGCGACCAGCGCGTCATAGCCGGGAGCCGGATCGGCCCAGGCCGGTCCGCTCATCGCGACCGCAAAGGCCGCGACGGCGCAGCCGACCGCAAATTGCGGTGGCCTACGGAATGAGGAAGGCATTGTGGATATCCCATGAGGTTTGACGAGAAGACGCGCGATCGCGCGAAGTCAGGTCAGACCCGGGGAGGTCGCTCCGGGCCCGCGGGTACGCGGGAGGCCAACAAATCGTCGCCGGAAATGGCGCGAACGCGATCTGAAGTCGAAGCCGAGACTTCGACATCAGGCGCTCCGGTCACCTCAGTGCCGACGTGATGGCAGTGACCATGGCTGCAAATGCCGTGAGGCACGCCGACCCCCTCGGACTCTGTGGGACCGCCATCCAACATCTCTGCAGCCGCTGGTGGCTCGAGTTCCGCCGAACAGGCGACGGCATCGACCGTGGGTACGAGCACCAGAACGGCAACGAACAGCGCGATGAGCGCCGCCGTGAGTCGTTGTCTGGTCAGGATTGAGCCCATGCCGTCCCATAGCATGCCGGGCTTAACGATCCATATCTTTTGGGTGGCATGCGTCATGCCGCCCCCAGCTCCGCGCGGGACTGACGCACGATCGACACGGCCGACTGGAGGAAGAGTCCCGCCAGGATCACGCCTGCGAGCAAATCGGGCCAGCGCGACCCCGTGACCAGCACCAGGGTCCCCGCAGCCGCGACCGCCAGGCTGTGGACCAGGTCGTTGCGGGTGCACAGCCAGACGGAGCGGACATTGGCGTCGCCGTTACGGAACTGGATCAGCAGCAAAGCCGCCAGGGCATTGGCCGCAAACCCGAACAGGCCCAGACCCGTGATCACGGTGCCCTCGATCGGCGCACCCGTCACCGCCCGCCAGATCGCGAAGCCGAGGATGGCCAGCGCCAGCAGACCGAGGCTCGCGCCCTTCAGCAGGGCCGCTCCGGACCGTACGCGAACCGAACGCCCTATGGCCCACAGGCTGAGGCCATAGGTTGCGCTGTCGGCCAGAAAATCCAGCGCATTGGCCCCCAGCGCGGCCGATCCCTGGACCAGGGCCCCGCCACCGACCGCGACGAAGGCCACAGCATTGATACCGATGACCAGCGCCAGCACCCGCCGATAGGCCGGCGACGCGCCGTCGAACTTGACCGTCGCGCCACAGCAGCCATGGGCCTCGTGCGGTGTGGCTCGGGGGGTGTCGGTGGCGGGCAGGGTCACGCGGGTGTCTCCGTTGGGACCGCTTGTGCATCCTCTAGCCACTAGAGGATCAAGCGCCTATTTGTGTCTCCATGTCGATTTCTTCGCCCATCCCCGCGCTGCGGCCCATCGGACGGCTGGCCACCGAGACCGGCGTCAAGGTTCCGACCATTCGCTTCTACGAGAAGATCGGTCTTCTGGCCCCGCCGCCGCGCACGGCCAGCGACCGGCGCCTGTACGACGACGACGCCTCGCGCCGCCTGGCCTTCATCCGCCATGCCCGCCAGCTCGGGTTCGACCTGGAGGCGATCCGGTCCCTGCTCGATCTCAGCGACCAGCCAGACCGCCCCTGCGCCGACGCCAACGCCATCGCCGCCCGGCATCTAGCCGACGTAGAGGCCAAGATCGCCCAACTCCAGGCGCTTCAGGTCGAACTGGCGCGAATGAAGGCGGACTGCGCAGGTGGCCGGGTCTCGGCCTGCAAGATCATCGAGGTGCTGCACGACCACGGTCGCTGCTTGGCGTCGCACGCCAGTGATCAAGGTGGTTCAAGAACGGATGCCAATCTCGGCGCTGGTTTCCGCTTCGGGTGACCGTGCGATTGATGTAAAATCAAAGACACAATCACGCAGTCATGCGGTCGCTTACCCTTGACCCTGCAGTCAATCCCAGGGAAGACACCATCCATGCAGATGCGAACCAAACTCATCCTGTCCATTGCCCTGGCGGCGTTCGTTGCTGCCTGTGGCCAGGGAACCTCTACCCCCGCCGACAAGGCCGAGGCAGGAGTCGTCAACCTGTATACCGCGCGTCACTACGACTCCGACCGGGCCCTGTACGACCGTTTCACCGAACAGACGGGCATCCGGGTCAACATCATCGAAGGCAATGCCGATCAGTTGATCGCCCGCATGGGCAGCGAGGGCTCGGCCAGCCCCGCCGACGTCTTCATCACCGCCGATGCCGGGGCCCTGTGGCGGGCCCAGAACGCCAATCTGCTCCAGCCCACGTCGTCGGCGACGCTGAACGACGCCATTCCCGCCAATCTGCGTGACCCGCAGGGACGTTGGTTTGGCCTGAACCGCCGCGCCCGCATCATCGCCTATGACTCGACCAAGGTGCAGCCCAGCGAGATCGACACCTACGAAGACATCGCCTCGCCGCGCTTCCGCGGCCGACTGTGCGTACGTTCGGCCGACAGCGTCTACAATCTGTCGCTGGTCGGGGCGCTGATCGAGGCCTGGGGTCCGGAGAAGACGGCGGAGTGGACCCGCGGCGTCGTCGCCAACATGGCCCGCCCGCCCGAAGGCGGCGACCGCGACCAGATCCGCGCCGTCAATGCCGGGGTCTGCGAGATCGCCCTGACCAACTCCTACTACTTCATCCGCATGGCCAATGGCGAAGACGCCGCCGACCGCGCCGTGACCGAAAAGGTCAAGCTGGCCTTCCCGTCGCTGGCGGGTCAGGGCGCGCATATCAACGTCTCGGGCGGAGGCGTCGCCGCCAACGCACCGAACCGCGAGAATGGCGTGCGTCTGCTGGAGTTCCTGGCCTCGCCCGAGGCTCAGACCGCGGTATCGGCGGGCAATAACGAGTTCCCGGGCAACCCCGCCGTCCCGGTGCCGGCCCCGACCAATGCCTATGCCGACTTCACGGCCCATCCGATGTCGGTCGCGACCTATGGGCCGCGTCAGGCCAAGGCGCAGAGCCTGATGAGCGCGGCGGGCTGGCGATAGGCCCCGACACCGTCCCGACGACGACCCCGGCCCGCCGCGCGTTTCGCGTCGGCGGGCCTTCTCTGTTGCGGCTGCTGGCCTGGCTGGCCGCCGCCGTCGCCATCGCACCCCTGATCGGGGTGGTGGCCGCAGCGTTCGGCGAAGGCCGGGCCGACATCGCGGCCTCGGACCTGATCCGCTATGCCCTGACCTCGGTCGCCCTGGCCGTCATGGTCGCGTTGGCCACCGCCGTGCTGGGATCGGTCTCGGCCTGGCTGGTGGTCATGCATCGCTTTCCGGGGCGGTCTGTCTTCGCCTGGGCCCTGGCCCTGCCCCTGGCCGCGCCGGCCTTCGCCCTGGCCTATGGCTATGCCGACCTGTTCGATGTGGCGGGCGATCTGCGGACCTGGATGCGCGCCGTGCCCGGCATCGACTGGGGCCCCCAGATGCGCAGCCTGCCCGGCGCGGCCTTCGTCCTGTCGATGGCCTTCTATCCTTATGTCTATCTGACGGTGCGCGCGGCACTGGTGAACCAGTCCAGCCAGGCCATCGAGGCGGCCCGCAGTCTGGGCTGTTCTCCGACCCAAGCCCTGTTTCGTGTTGGCCTGCCCCTGCTGCGTCCGGCCCTGGCCGCCGGGGTCGCCCTGGCCGTGATGGAGACCCTGGCCGATTTCGGCGCGGTCCAGTTCCTCAGCGTCCAGACCCTGACCACCGGCGTGGTGCGGTCCTGGTTGGTCTATGGCTCGCTGGAATCCGCCGCCCGACTGGCCCTGCCCCTGCTGGCCGCCGCCGCCGTCCTGCTGTGGATCGAGCGCCTGAGCCGCAAGGGCCGCACCGACGAGGCCGCCCGCGCTCGCTGGCGTCCGATCCAGCCCACGCTCCTGAAGGGCGGGCGCGGCGTCATGGCCTTCGCATTCTGCCTGGGTCTGCTGACGCTGGGCCTGCTGCTGCCGGTCGGCTGGCTGGCCTTCAACGCCATCGACATCGACCCGGACTGGGGCCGTCTGGCCCGCGCCGCAGGGCACAGCCTGGGCCTGGGTCTGGGTGGGGCCGTCGCCACTGTCATCCTGGCCACCTGCCTGGCCCTCAGTGCCGAGCGGATGCCGGTCACCGCCCGGATCAGCAGCCTGGGCTATGCCACTCCCGGCGCGGTCATGGCCATCGGCCTGCTGGCTCCGGCCTCCCTCGTCTGGCAGGGCGTCCCCGGCGCGGTCTCCGGCCTGGGCGTCGGGCTGATGCTGCTGATCTATGCCTATGCCGCCCGGCTGATGGCGGCGGCGCTGGAGCCGGTCGAGGCCGGCCTGACCCGCGTCACCCCCTCCATGGTCGCCGCGGCGCGAACACTGGGACGCGGCGAGACCGGGGCCGCCCTGTCGGTCCGCCTGCCCATCGCCTCCGGTGCCCTGCTGACCGCGACCCTGGTGGTCTTCATCGATGTGGTGAAGGAACTGCCCGCGACCCTGATCCTGAGACCGTTCAACGTCGACACCCTGGCCGTCATCGCCGACAACTACGCCCGCGACGAGCGCCTGCCGAATGCGGGCTGGCCCAGTCTGATGATCGTCGCCCTGACCCTGCCCGCGGTGATCTGGCTGACCCGCAAGATCACCGCCTCGCGCCCCGGAGATACGCATGGCCACGCCTGACGCCATCGTCTCGGTCACGGCGGTCAGCCGCGTCTATGGCCGCAAGATCGCGGTCGATCGCGCCGACCTGACCCTGGCGCGCGGCCGCATTTTGGGCCTGCTGGGCGCATCGGGCTCGGGCAAGAGCACCCTGCTGCGCACCATCGCGGGTCTGGAAGGCATTGACGCGGGCAGCATCGCCATCGACGGTCAGGTCGTCTCGATCCCCGGTCGGTCGGTGCCGCCAGAGGCCCGCCGCGTCGGCATGGTGTTCCAGGACTTCGCCCTGTTCCCGCATCTGACCGTGGCCCAGAATGTCGGTTTCGGCCTGAAGGGATATCCTGATCGCCAGGCCAAGGTCATCACCCTGCTGGACCGGGTCCGTCTGTCGGACCGCAGCGCGGCCTTTCCTCACACCCTGTCCGGCGGCGAGCAGCAGCGTGTGGCCCTGGCCCGCGCCCTGGCCCGCGATCCAGCGGTCATCCTGCTGGACGAGCCTTTTTCCAGTCTGGATGGGTCTTTGCGAGCCGAGGTGCGCGACGATCTGGTCCAGGCCCTGCGCGACAGCGGCACGTCCGCCATCGTCGTCACCCATGACGCCGAGGACGCCATGATCATGGCCGACGACCTCACGCTAATGGACGCTGGTCGCGTGATCCAGACGGGTACTCCGCAAGACCTCTACACCCAGCCAACCTCCGTCGCCGCCGCCCGGCTTCTGGGGCCGCTCAACCTGATCGAGGCCCAGGTTCGGCAGGGCGTGGCGATGTCGATTCTGGGCCGCGTTGCCACCCATCTTTCCGACGGCCCCGCCTGGATCGGCATTCGGCCGACGGACTTGGCGCCGAGCGACCAGGGCTCGGGCACCTCCGCGCGGGTGACATCGGTCGGATACGCTGGGGCCTACAGCGCCGTCAAAGTCGTCGTCGGCCTGCAACATCTCTTGCTTCACACCCACACATCGCGCCTTGCCGTGGGCGAAACACTTTTGATCGACGTTCCTGCGGATCGCCTACTGCCCTTGCCACGGAGTTAGGTCGGCGATCCTTCAATTCACCGAAAGGCCGCCCGCGCATGACCCCCTCGATCCTTCGCAAAAAGCTCGAGCATCATCAGATCGCGCTGTATTTCGGAGCGGTCGCCGGCGGGGTGCTGATCGCCCTAGCGGTTCCGGGCACCGAGCAGTGGGAGGGCGCGATCAATCCCGCCCTGGCGCTGATGCTGTTCGTCACCTTCCTTCAGGTGCCCCTGGCGGAGCTGGGGCAGGCGTTCGGCCGGGTGCGGTTCCTGGCCGCGCTGCTCGTGGCCAACTTCATCGTCATCCCGCTGCTGGTCGCGGCCCTGATCCCGTTCGCGCCCGGCGATCCGCTGATCCGGCTGGGTGCGCTTCTGGTGCTGCTGTGCCCCTGCATCGACTATGTCGTGACCTTCGCCCACCTGGGGCGCGCCGACGCCAGGCTGCTCTTGGCGGCCACGCCCGTGCTGCTGGTCGTCCAGATGCTACTGCTGCCCGTCTATCTGGGCTTGTTCCTGGGCGCCGACGCGGCCGGGCTGGTGCAGGCGGGGCCCTTCATCCACGCCTTCGTCTGGCTGATCGCCCTTCCCCTCGCGCTGGCTGTCCTGGTGCAGCTGTGGGCCAGACGGTCGTCCATCGGCGCGCGCGCGTCGGCCCTTCTGGGCGTGGCCCCCACGCCGGCGACCGCCCTGGTCCTGCTGGTCGTGACAGCCGCCGTCGTGCCCCAGCTGAGCCTCGCCATCGGTCCGGCCCTGCGTGTCGCGCCGCTGTATCTCGTCTTCGCCCTGGTGGCTCCGCTGTTGGGGTGGAGCGTGTCGGGCCTGTTCCGACTGGACGCCTCCGCCGGCCGCGCGATCGCTTTTGCCGCCGCCACCCGCAACTCGCTCGTCGTCCTGCCCCTGGCGCTGGCCGTGCCGGGCGCCGTGCCACTGCTGCCCGCGATCATCGTTACCCAGACGCTGATCGAACTGGTCGCCCAGCCGCTGATGATCCGGCTGATTCCACGTTTCGGTGCGTCGCGCGAGCCAGATATCGTCTGACCCGTGCCGAATGGCACAGTAGCCCTGTCAGGGCCTGGGCCAGCGATCGTGCCGTTCGTCGATGACATAGGGGTGGACGTGCGCGCCACCGACGGCGGTCTCGCGCCCATCCGCCAGATGCGGGTCGTCCGGGGCGAGCTCGGGATGGCTGTGTTCCAGCACCTCTGGATCGTGCTTCGGCCAGATCACCAGTCCCACAACCGCGCCCGTCGCACACAGCGCCGCCAGCACCAGGAAGGCCGCGGCTGGATCGGCCTCGGCGCTGACCAGACCGGCCACCGGATAGGCGATCAGCCAGCAGGCGTGCGACAGGGCGAACTGGGCCGCGAACAGGGCCGGCCGGTCTTGGGCCGTCGACGACCGCCGCAGCGCCCGCCCCGCCGGGGTGATGGTCAGCGAATAGCCGAACCCCATGATCACCCACAGACCGATCAGGACCGAATAGCTGACCGCGACCCAGGCTCCGGCCAGCAGGACCGTAGTCATCACACCGGCCCCCAGCACCATGGCCGTCCGGTCCGACATCCGGCGCAGCAGATGCGGCAGGACCACCGCCGCCGTCATCGAGCCGCCGCCGAAGGCCGCTAGTGCCCAGGCGGTGGCCTGTTGCGACAGGCCGAACTGCGACTGGACCAGGACCACGGTGTTGACGAACACCATGGCTCCGCCTGCCGCCGTCGCCAGGCTGATGGCCAGAAGCCCCCGCAGGCGCGGCGTCAGGGCGAACAGCCGCAAGCCCCCGGTCAGCCGCTGGACGAAGGGTCTGGGCTGGATTTTGCTCAGCACCGGCAGGCTGGCCCCGACCACGAACAGCGCCGAGACGACGAAGCCCAAGGCCGTGCCGACGAACAGATTGTTGTAACTGATGACCGCCAGCAGCAGCGCCGCCAGCACCGGACTGGCCACGCTCTCCAGGTCGGCGGCCAGCCGCGAGAGCGACAGAGCCTTGGTATATTCCGCCTCGTCGGGCAGCAGGTCGGGGATCATGGCCTGGAACGCCGGGGTGAAGGCGGCGGACGCGACATAGAGCACGGTCATCAGCCCATAGACCTGCCATGGCTCGCTGACGAACGGCAGGCTGACGGCGACCCCCGCCCGCACGACGTCCAAAGAGACCAGCAGGGTCTTCCTGGGCAGCCGCGCCGACAGGGCGCTGGCGAATGGGGCCACGCCGATATAGGCCACCATCTTGATCGCCAGCGCCGCCCCCAGCACTTGGCCCGCGTCCGCCCCGGCCAGATCGAAGGCCAGCAGACCCAGCGCGACCGTGGCCATGCCGGTGCCCAGCAGGGCGGCGACCTGGGCCGTGAACAGGTTGCGGTAGGCGGCGTGGCGAAGCGGCGAAAACATCTGCATCTCTCCTGAGGATCGCCGCATCGGCCGAACATGCCCCGTCATCGGTCCTGGTCAGACCGACGACGGGGCAGTATCGGTCAGACGACCCGCTTGACCTCGCTGTAGGCACCTTCGGTGATCAGGATGATGGTCACCGGCGCGCCCGTACGGTTGCGCCAGAACCAGCCATGACTGCCGGTGAACACTGCGGTCAGCGTGTCCTCGACCCGTTCGGACGAGCCCTTGGCATAGCCGTGGTAGGACGTGCCCGGCCGGTCGGCGTGGGTGTCGTAGTTGATCCGGCCGCCGCTGCTGGACCAGCTGTAGCGAACCGTGGCCCCTTCCTGCATCACCAGCTTGATCTCGGCCCCCTGATCGGGTGCCAAGGTCAAAACCGTCCGGTCAGACCGCGTCCCGGCCTGGGTGGCCGTGGCCGCAGGAGCCGCGCCTGGGGCCGCAGTCGCCGGGGCGGTCGCGTCCGCCGGCGGAGTGATCGGCGTCGAGTCCAGTGCGGGACCAGAGCCGGCGGCCGGGGCCGCCGCGCCAGCCTCAGCCGCCTCCTCGGCTTGGGCCTCGGCGGCGAGTTGCACCTTGATCCTGCCCATCTCGGTCAAGCCGAACACCGAGCCGACGCGGGTCGGATCGATCCCGTATTCAGCTGGCATGACAATCGTGACCAGCAAGGCGGCAGCGATGGCAGCGGCGATGCCGGTGGACTTCAGGAGCTTGCCCGTCGAAGGCAGTTCGGAGGCGGTGGGCTTGTTGGCGTTGTACATGGGTCAGTCTCCGATCAGAGGACGAAATAGCCGACGAGCTGATAGCCCGTCAGAACGAAACCGAGGGTCATCAGGACGACGTTGGCGGCGTAGGCATGCTTCCAGAAGCTGCCGGTCTTCCGCCAGAACCCCATGGCGATCAGGATCGCACCCAGGGCCAGCAACTGGCCCATCTCGACGCCGATGTTGAAGGCCACCAGATTCACGAACAGGCCGTCGGGGGCCATGTTGAAGTCCTGCAGCTTGGTCGCCAGGCCGAAGCCATGGAACAGGCCGAACACCAGGGTCGCGACCTTGGTGTTGGGCTGGACGCCGAACCACCGCTGGAAGGCCCCGAGATTGTCCAAGGCCTTGTAGACCACCGACAGGCCGATGATGGCATCGACCAGATAGCTGGACACGCTGACGTCCATCAGCACGCCCAGCAGCAGGGTCGCGGAATGGCCGATGGCGAACATCGTCACATAGATCGAGATATCCTTCATCCGGTAGAGGAAGAAGATCACCCCGAACAGGAACAGCAGGTGGTCGTATCCGGTGACCATATGCTTGGCCCCCAGATAGACGAACGGCCAGAACACAATGCCGGACGTCTCCTGGATATAACCCTTGTCGCCGTCGGCGACGCCGTGGGCCAGGGCCTGAGCGGTCACGCCGTCAATCAGGAAGAACAGAAGAACGGCGAACAACGCCGTCACGGGAGATTTGAGCCACGACCAGGGGTCGGGGCGATAAGCCACTGTCATGGGGACCTTTCCAGGGGTTGGGTCTGCAGGAAGGGAAAAGGAGAGCCGGATCATCGGGTGCCCCGCTTGGGTCGGAATGGCAGGTGATCGAGCCAGGCTGGACGCGGTCGGGCCGACGGCCTGTCGCGGCCATGCACCAGGCTATACAGCGCGGGCAGGACCAGCAGAGTCAGGATCGTCGAAGAGATGATCCCGCCGATCACGACCGTAGCGAGGGGTCGCTGGACCTCGGCCCCTGCCCCGACGTTGAGTGCCATCGGCACAAACCCCAGGCTGGCGACCAGGGCGGTCATCAGCACGGGCCGAAGCCGGGTCAGGGCACCCTCCCGAATAGCCTCGGGGACGGGCTTGCCCTCTTCGATAAGCCCTCGAATGAAGCTTACCATCACCACGCCGTTCAGCACCGCGACGCCTGACAAGGCGATGAAGCCGACACCTGCCGAAATCGACAGCGGCAGGCCACGCATCATCAGAGCGGCCACCCCCCCGGTGAGCGCCAGGGGCACGCCGGAGAAGACGATGGCCGAGTCCTTCCAGGAGCGGAACAGGGCGAACAAGAGGCCGAAGATCAGCAGCAGAACCGCGGGCACCACGACCTGAAGCCGCTTGGCCGCCGAGATCAGTTGCTCGAACGTGCCGCCGTAGGTGACCCAGTATCCGGGCGGCACCTCGACTTCGGTCTCCACGCGCTGCTGAACCTCCACGATGAAGGAGCCGAGGTCGCGGTCGCGGACATTGGAGGTGACCACGATCCGCCGCTTGCCGTCCTCTCGACTGATCTGGTTGGGACCAACCGTGAGCGCGATGGTGGCGACCTCGGCCAGGGGCACGAACTGGCGCGCCTGTCCCTCGGTCGCCGGCAGGGGAACCTGCAGGCGGCCAATCGCGTCGGTGTTGGACCGGATATCCTCGGGCAGGCGGACGACGACGTCGAAGCGCCGGTCCCCCTCAAAGATCTGGCCCGCCGTCGTGCCGCCCATCGAGGTCGAGATGACCGACTGGACGTCGTTCACGCTCAACCCCAGCCGGGCCATGGCCGTCCGGTCCGGCGTGATCTGCAGCACCGGCAGACCCGTGACCTGTTCGGTCTGGGGATCGGCCGAGCCTTCGACGCTCGCCACAATGGTCTCGATCTCGGCGCCGAGCCTCAGCAGTTCATCCAGGTCGTCGCCGAAGACCTTGATGGCGACGTCGGCGCGAACGCCGCTGAGCAGTTCGTTGAACCGCATCTGGATCGGCTGGGTGAACTCGTATTTGCTGCCGGGAACCTCGTTCACCGCCGCTTCCATCTCCTCAACCAGTTGGCTGCGGGACTTCCGGGGATCGGGCCAGTCCTTGCGATCCTTCAGCATGATGAAGGTGTCGGCGACCGAAGGCGGCACCGGATCGGTGGCCACCTCGGCGGTGCCGATCTTGGCCACGACCCGCTCGACCTCGGGGAAGGTGGCGATCCGGGCCTCAAGTGCGGTCTGCATCTGGATCGCCTGGCTCAGGCTGGTGCCGGGAATGCGCAGGGCGTGCATGGCAATGTCGCCCTCGTCCAGGTTCGGAATGAACTCAGACCCCATCCGCGATGCCCCGAAACCGGCGAGCGCGACCAGGAAGACCCCCAGACCAATCATCAGGAACCGCGTCTTCAGCGCGAAATCGAGCGCCGGCTGATAGCCGACCCGCGCCCAGCGCATCAGGAAGCTGTCTTTTTCCTCGACCTTGCCGGTGACGAACATGGCCACCGCCGCCGGTACCAAGGTCAGCGACAGGACCAGCGCCGCCGTCAGAGCGATAACCACGGTGATCGCCATCGGGTGGAACGTCTTTCCCTCCACCCCGGTCAGGGCGAAGATCGGCACATAGACGAGGGTGATGATCATCACCCCGAACAGCGATGGACGGATCACTTCGCTCGACGCCGTTGCGGCGAGGCTGAAGCGTTCTTCACGGTTCAATACGCGTCCCAGGCGGTGCTGCGCCTCGCCGAAGCGGCGCAGGCAGTTCTCGACAATGATCACGGCCCCGTCGACGATCAGGCCGAAGTCGAGCGCGCCGAGGCTCATCAGATTGCCCGAGGTGCCGGTCTGGACCATGCCGGTGATCGTCATCAGCATGGTCACGGGGATGACCGCCGCCGTGATCAGGGCGGCGCGGATGTTCCCCAGCAGCAGGAACAGCACGACGATGACGAGCAGCGCGCCTTCCAGCAGGTTCTTCTCGACCGTGTGGATGGCGCGTTCGACCAGGTCGGTCCGGTCATAGACCGGCAACGCCGTAACCCCCTCGGGCAAGGCACGCGCGGCTTCCTCCAGGCTAACGGCCGCAGCCTGGGCCACGACGCGGCTGTTCTCGCCGGCCAGCATCAGCACTGTGGCGAGGACGGTCTCCTTGCCGTCTTCGGTGGCCGCCCCGGTGCGCAGTTCCTCGCCCATGCCGACATCGGCGACATCGGCGACGCGGATCGGCACGCCGCCGCGCGTGGCGATGACGACGTTCCCAAGATCCTCGGTGGTCGAGGCCTGGCCCGGCACGCGGATCAGATATTGCTCGCCATAGCGTTCGACATAGCCCGCGCCGACGTTGGCGTTGTTGTTGCCCAGAGCTTCCACGACCTCGGCCATGGTCACGCCATAGGCGGAAAGCCGGTCAGGGTTCGGCGTGACATGATACTGTCGCTCATAACCGCCGATGGTGTTGACCTCGGTGACGCCCTTGGTGTTGCGCAGCTGGGGTCGGATCACCCAGTCCTGCAGCGTTCGCAGGTCCTCGGTCGTATAGGGCTGACCGTCCGGGCGACGGGCGCTGGGGTCCGCCTCGATGGTGTACATGAAGATTTCGCCGAGGCCCGTAGCGATAGGCCCCATCTCCGGCGTGATGCCGGATGGCAGCTGACCCAGAGCGTTCTGGAGCCGTTCGTTGACCAGCTGGCGCGCGAAATAGATGTCGGTGCCATCATCGAATATGACGGTGACCTGGCTCAGCCCGTAGCGGGAGACCGAGCGCGTGTATTGCAGGCCCGGCACCCCCGCTACCGCCGTCTCGACGGGGAAGGTGATGCGCTGCTCGGCCTCCAGCGGAGAATAGCCCGGGGCTTCGGTGTTGATCTGGATCTGGACGTTGGTGATGTCGGGCGTCGCGTCGATGGGCAGGCGCTGGAAACTCCAGACGCCGACTGCGCAGGCGATCAGGACCAGCGCCAGCACGCCCCAGCGGAAGCGGATCGACAGCGCGATGATACGTTCAAGCATGGTGTTCGCGCTCCCTAGTGATCATGGCTGGCGCCGGACTTGTCGATGTCCGCGCGAATGAGGAAGGCACCGTCGACGACATATTCGGTGCCGGGTTGGAGACCGCCCAGGACCTCGGTCCATTCGTCGGTGCGGCGACCCAGGTCGAGCATGCGCACCTCATAGGTGTTGCCGACCTTGGCGTAGACGACCTGGAAGTCGCGGAATGGCATAATGGCCTTTGTCTGGACGGCCAGCGGCACCTCGCCCTGGCCGACCTGGACCCTCCCCTGAACCCCCAGTCCCGGCCGCCAGACGCCGCCCATATAGTCCAGCGCCACATGGGCTGTCAGGGTCTGGCTGGTTGGATCGGTGCCCGGCAGGATGGCCTGGATCACGCCGTTGAAGCGGTGCTCTCCGGCGAGGCTGGTAACCTCGACCCGCTGACCGGTGCGGACCCGTTCGGCGTCACGGGGGTAAAGGAAGAACTCGGCGTGCAACCGCGTCGGATCGCCGATGACCAGCATGGGCTCGCCGTTGCCGGTGATAGCTCCGGGATTGGCGTTCCGCGCCATGATCACACCAGAAATCGGCGCGGTGACAGAATAGGTCTGCAGGCTCTCGCTTGACTCGACTCGCGCCAAGACCTGGCCGCGCGAGACCCGCTGACCCAGGGTGGCGCTGAGCGACACGATCCGGCCAGGATAGCGGGCATGGACCTCGCTCTGGCCCTCAGGCGTGATCTCGACCCGCCCCGTCAGAGGCAGGCTCTCGCCCAGCACAGCACCCCCGGCACGCTGGGTCGTTACGCCACCGGCCCGTGCGGCGGCGGCAGTGATGATCGTGCGTCCCTCATAGGACGGATAGCTCCAGGTCGATTGCCTGCCCGCATGCGTGGCTGCCACGGCGACATCGAACGAATGCGGCTCGGCGACGACCGTCGGGCTGGTGAGATAGTCCTCAGCCGCCGTGAATGCGAACCGATCCACCGAAGGGCCCAGGCGGGTCAGGGCGATTGAGGCCTGGACCTGACGGGGGTCGAGCGGCTTGTCCTTCAGATAGGGATAAAGTCGATACAACGGCTCCGGCCCTTCCTCGAAGATGGTGACCTCCAGAGCGAAATCGCCGTCGCGCAGCATCCGGCCATTGTGCGGGCCGCGTTCGTAGTCGGCGGCTGCCGCCGCTGCGGCCTCGGGGGTCTGTTTTTCAGCGGAGCCGCCCTCCCCGCAACCAGCGACCGCCAGCGCGAGCGTGCTGAGTGATATGGCGACGAGGCACCGCGAGAGGTTTGCAGGGTTCATCGGGTCGTCTCCGAAGCGACGATCAGGTCGCCGTGCGCGCCGGTCAGCCGGTCAAGGCGGGCGCGGTCGATGTGGAATTGTTTGAGCACCTCGACCCGCCGGTCGCGGGTCTGGAGCAAAGCCGTCTGGGCCGAGATGACGTCGTTGTAGGTGAAGCCGCCCCGGTTGAAGCCTTCGCGGACCAGCCTCACGGCGCGCTCCGCCTGGGGCAGGGTCTCTTCTTCTATCCGCCGCGCCTCGCTGGCCCGAGCGGACAACTGGACCTGCAAGCGCGCGATCTCGCGTTCCCGCTCGATCCGGGCGGCGGACAGATCGCCCTCAGCCGCCAGACCTTCGGCGCGAGCGCGATCGATGGCCCCGGCATTCTGGTCATAGCGACCCAGCGGGATCGAGCCGCCGACCACCAGGCCCAGGTCCTGTCCTTCCCAGAAATGCCGGACGCCGACGCTGACCGTGGCATCCTGCGTGCGGCGCGCCTGCTCGACCCCGACCCGGGCCCTGGCGATGTCGCGTTGAGCCAGGAAGATGTCCAGGTCGGCCTGTGCGATGCCGTCGACGATGACGCGGGCGGCGCTGGTGTCCTCGAACGCGGTCTCGCCCAGGCTGAAGTCGGCCGAGCCTTCCCAAAACTTGGCCAGGCTGATCTTGGCGACGCGGGCCGCGATCTCGGCCTGGTCAAAGTCGATCTGGGCCTGGGCGAGTTCGGCCTCGGCGCGCGCCCCGGCGAACAGGGGATCGCGCGCCATGTCGACGCGGCGCTGGACCTCGGTCTGAAACTGTTCGGCCAGGTTGAGCCGTTCACGGGCGATCGCCACCTCGGCCTCGGCGGCGAGGGCTTCGGCCCAGGCCCGCTGCACCTGCTCCAGCCGATCCAGCCGCCTCACCCGCGCCGTCGCCGCGACCAGAGCCCCTTCGCTGCGGGCCAGCGAAACGCGAGCGGGTCTGTCGCCGCCGCGCTCGATCCGCTGCTCATAGCTGAGCGTCGTCTCGGTCCGGCCCAAAATGTCGCCACCGCCCAATGCGGGGAAGTTTTCGACCATCAGGCCAAGCGTGGGATTGGGCCGAACATCGGCCTGACGGACAGAGGCCTCCGCAGCCTGGCCTCGCGCATTGGTCGCGGCCAGTGCCGGGTCGGTGCCGGATGCGCGGGCAAGGGCGTCACGCAGTGACAGGGTGGGCGCGGATGTCCGCACCGCCGCGTTCTGGGCCAGGACGCGGGCCGACGGCAGGGCTGCCGCCATGGTGAGCGCAAGGACCGACACGGTCGTCCATCGCGCCCACGATCCGGCGATGCCGGACGAGGGGGTCTTCAAGGGATATCTCCGAAAAACGAGGGCGCGCGCGACCGGGCGGTCGCGCCGGATCAGACGATCGTGCGCATCCGTTTGGGAGGTTGATCGGGGGCGCTTAGCCCGGCGTCGGTCAGGGGTCGGCTTGGACCAAAGCTATGCTCCACCGCCCCAACGCGTCTTGGTAGGCCAGTGGCATTCAGGCTCGGCGAACCGACCGGCTTATCGACACTGCTGTGATGATGTCCGGTTGGCTGTCCATCTTGGTCCTGCTCTGGCGCTACCGGCTCGTTCTCGGTCGGCGCGACATGGACGTGGGCGTGACCATGATCGTCGCTGGCAACCAGCGAGACCGGCGGCCAGCCTGAGGAATGGCCAACCTCGTGCTGCGCTTGGGCCGACACATGCAGGCTCAACGCCGCCAAGAGGGCAACGCACAGCGATACGTAGAATGTCCGAATCGATGGTGGCAAGAGAACTCCTGAGAGTTCGACTATCTTGCCGTCGCGCAAATTTCAATGAGGCAGCAGTCTTCAGGGTCTGTGCTGCCCCTGAAAGGGTACGGAGGCTCAAAGGCCAAGTGGAGGCGAGCGACTGCGCGTTGGAAGCCGAAGCCGACTTCGCTGAGGTCACGCAACTCGTGGTCTCCGTTCGCGGTGCCGCCAACAGTTCTATGCCCGACGCGTTGGAGGACCACATCGGGGCCCCTGTCTCGAATCAGACGAGCGACCCCGACCCCGTGCGGGCACAGGGCCGGACAGCTGATCGACGTCGTGCGTGCCTAGTCCGATCAACCCTGGACCTATCGCTATGCCGCACGACCATGCTGGGACCGACCCCCTCCCCCTCGCTGATCAAGCGTAGTCGAAATCCATCCCGCCTGAGGAGCCCCCCCCCCCGACCTCGGCACGCCGATCACTCTCACGGACACGGACACGGTGATCATGACCACGATCACGACTACGGTCACGACCATGCGCACGCCTTCTCGGCTTGGTAACGCTCGCCGCCGCCCTGGTCTGGTTCCGGGTCTGGGGACCGTAGCGAGCGTTAGCGTGATCGGCATGGCCGGCCTCCTGATCAGTGCCGGAACTATGGAATGTACAGGCTGAAGCCACCACTCAGTGAGTTGTCGTTGTCCGCGTGGACGTGTCCTTCCGAGTACATGGGGCGAGGCCCAGGCCTACCGTCCGGAAGCGTCTGATCCCCCACAATACGCAGCAGAACCCTGGTCCATATCTCGAGAGCCCGACGTTTTTCGGCCAGATAGTCGTTCACGTCGTAATGGAGCATCGAGACCATCGCGCCGCCGCCGGCGTCGATGTGTCCCAAAACCTTCGAACGGATGAAGGGCGATACCCCGCATCGTTCACTGGTCAGGTTGGTGCTCACCGTCCGCCGCATATCATGGAGTGTTGCGCTGCAGGTCAGGCCCAGCGCATCTCTTGTCCGTTGCAACGCGAGGGAAAGGCTCAACGGCTTGATTGCACGATCTTCATGCCGGTTGGTCGGAAAGACATATCGCACCGGTCCATCGCTCGTCGTTTCAGCGATTTTCAGAGCTCTCCGGATAAGCGCGATGGCCGCTTCTGACAAAGGCACCATGTGCGGCCTGCTGCCTTTCATCCGATGGGGCTTGATCCTCCAAGTACGTGCTTCGAAATCGAGCTCGTCCACCGCCATCCCGGCGATCTCGCAACGCCGCTGTCCGAGCAAGAGAACGAGCTTGATCGCGATACCCATGGCCTCGCCGACGTTCGCATAGCCGCCGTCAGGTGCGCGCAGGGCCTTGGGATTACTCAGGCCCGCCCACAAGGTCTTCAGTTCGCTGTCCTTCCAAATGACGTCTCGAGGTCGTTCCTGTACGAAGCGACTGAACCCGGTTGCCGGATTGATCTGGACGAGATCTTCGGAGATGGCGAAGTTGAAGACCTGACGGATGATACCCTGCGTCCGGTTCACCGTGGCGCGGTTACCCTTGGCCACCATGGCCCTGAGCAGGGCCTTGACCTCCTGTCGCGTGATACTCGCATAGGGATAACGTCCCAGCTTGGGCAGGATGTTCCTCTCGAGCATCCGGGCCTCTTCGCGCTGAACGGATTCCTTCTTCAGCTTGCCCTTGGGACAATACTCACCCGATGCGCAGACCTGCTGATAAAGCTCGGCCAGTTGGGCAAAGGTCGTGATGCCGTGCTGAGGCGCGGCGCGCTGCTGCCGCTTCACCGTCGCGGGGTCTCCGCCGTGAGCCACCGCCAGCAGCATGTCCATCGCCAGAGCTCGCGCGTCGTGCAGGCTGACGGCGGGGTATTTGCCGAGGGTGACACGCATCTGGCGATGGTCTGGCGTCCGATAGCGGATCACCCAGGACTTGGCTCCGGCACCACTCACGCGCAGCGAGAGACCCGGCACCCGACCATCAGCAAGTTCGGTCCGATCGCGACCCGACGACGTGGCCATAGAAACCACCCTGTCCGTAAGGAAAACTTTCGCCATTTCCACGCGATTCCTGGGTCACACCGGGGTCACAACACTACTTAAAACGGTGAAACACAGGGAAGATCAGGAAAAGGCGCGAGTCAAGCAAAAGCCAGCACCCACAAGGTTTGGAACAGTATGAAAAAACCTGAAAACAGTATCCCGGGAAATTTGTAAACTGGATGTCGCGGGTTCGATTCCTGCAGCCGGCACCATTTTTCAGTGCCTGCGTCTGCAAACGTTTTCAGTGCCAGACAGTCTGCTGTGATGGAATCCAGCCGCCCTCATCCTTCTTCGCCTTGCGGCGCGCTCGGCTTCCCGCACTTCAGATGCCGGGCATCACGAACGGGCCTGTCGGCAGGCAAGGCCCCGCTGATGCCGGAGGAGCAGGCTCGAGGCGGCTTCAATCAGCCGGAACCAGGCAACTGCTGCTGCTGTCGTTGCTGGTCAGCCTGATGTCAGCCAGAGAGACTTGTGCAGGACTGGCCGATGTAAGGGCGAAGGGCGTATCGACGGCCGCCACATTCGAGCGTTCACCATCGAAACAGGCCAGCCGCAAGCGGACGGCTTGCCATGTCCCCGGTGCCGCTCCGTCCAGAACCGATCCTATATCAACCCGCTGTCGCCCGAAGCCGACCTCGATGGGCCCGGAGGATGCGGCATCCAGGCGTATCGAGAATGCCAGCACCATGTCACCATTGCGCTGACGCGACAGATCGACGGGCGGCCCCGTCACGAGCGCTTCGGCTGGACCTGTGAATTTCAGCGCCATCGCGCTTTCCTGCGCTGTCCCATCAGTTGGACGAACCGTCACAGCTCCGCGCGGACTGGCTCCGGTGAGCACCGTGCCGACACGGCTTTCTCCCCCCTCGTCACGCAGCATCAACGACCACGGTGCCTGGATACGACCGTCAGCAAAATAGCCGTCCAGGTTGACGCGCGCCACGGTCACCCCCGGATCTTCAGGCAGCGTCTCCACTCTGGCTGGGGCCCCGTAGCTCAGCCCATCGCCATAGGCGAACTGGGGAGCATAGCCCGGCCCACCCACGTTCAGCATGTCCTGGCCGGCATTTCGAGGCCAGGAGAATGAAAGGCGGCCCGTAAAGTCATACGACGCACGCCCGTCGCGACCAGCCACCAGCACATCGGCCACGCCCGCGCCCTCGGTTCCCGGCAGCCAGGCGGCGACGAAGGCGTCGGAGGCGTTGATCTCGGGATTGGTCCAGAGGGGGCGTCCGCTGAGGAACACCGAGACGGTCGGAATGCCCGCCGCCTTGTATCGGCGGAGCAGCTCCAGCGGCTCTTCGGGCGCGAAGTCCAGGGTTTCGATATCGCCCTGGAACTCGGCATAGGGCGTCTCGCCGAAGACCACGATCGCGACGTCCGGACGGGTCTGGAACGATCCATCGGCGCTAAGTTCAGCCGTCCCGCCTGCCTGGGTCACCGCTGTTTCCAGACCGGCCCAGATAGAGGTGCCGCCGGGGAAGTCGGCATTGGTGGTGTCGGTGCCCTGCCAGCTGACGGTCCAGCCGCCGGACGCTTGCCCGATCGAGTCCGCCGCCTCTCCGGCGACCAGAACGCGTGCGCCCGGACGGATGGGCAGCACGCCTTCGTTCTTCAGCAGTACCAGCGACTTGCGTACCGCCTCGCGGGCCAGGGCGCGATGATCGGCGGAACCCAGAATATCGGTCCGGCCTTCCAGCGAGCGGTCGCGGTCGAAGACGCCCAGCTTGAACTTGACCCGAAGGATGCGGCGCACGGCGTCGTCGATCCTGGCGGCAGGGATTTCCCCAGACTGCGCCTGGGCCAGGGTGTTGGTGTAGAGCCCGCGCCAACTGTCGGGGGCCATGAACATATCCAGCCCGGCATTGATGGCCTCGGCACAGCTTTCGTTGCTGCAACCCGGGATCTGACCGTGGGCGTTCCAGTCACCGACGACGAAGCCCTCGAACCCCATCCGCTCCTTCAGCACATCGGTCAGCAGCGACCGGTTGCCGGTGATCTTGACCCCGTTCCAGCTGGAGAACGACGCCATGACCGTCAGCACGCCCTCATCGATGGCGGGCACATAGCCCTGGGCGTGGATGGCGATCAGCTCGGCTTCGGAGATCACAGCATCGCCCTGATCCACACCGTTGGCCGTGCCGCCGTCAGCCAGGAAATGCTTGGCTGAGCCGGCGATGCGATCGGCGGCGAGAGGTCTGCCCTCCACCAGGGCTCCTTGTAGGCCGAGGGTCATCGGTCCGGCATAGCTGGTGACGATCTCGGGATGTTCGCCATAGCCTTCATACGCCCGGCCCCAGCGGTCATTGCGGGGCACGGCCAATGTCGGTCCGAAGGTCCAGTCCGCGCCCGAGGCCGCAACCTCCCGGGCCGTGGCGGCACCGATCCGCTCGATCAGGTCCGGATCGCGGGCGGCCCCCAGGCCGATGTTATGCGGAAACAGCGTCGCACCGACGATGTTGTTGTGGCCGTGCACGGCGTCGATGCCGAACATCAGAGGCACCGCAGCGCCGGGACGGCTGGCGGCAGCTTCGCGGAAGGCCACAGACAAGGCGACCCAGTCGGCCAGCGGTGCCCGCTCGTTCGCCGCCGGGGCCGAGTTGCCGCCCGCCAGGATGGAGCCGATGGGGTAGCGGGCCAGATCGGCGGGGGTGATGGCGCCGATGTCGGCCTGGATCAGTTGGCCAACCTTCTCCTCCAGCGTCATGCGCTCCATCAGTTCAGTGATAGCGGCCTCGGTACGGGCATCGGTGATCGCTGTCGGGCTGGCAGCGACAGGCCAAGCGGACGGGTCGGCCACGGCCGTCTGCGGATCGCTGGCTTCGGCGGTCTGCGCCGTCGACACACTCCCCATCATGAGCACGGCCAGGGCTGCGGCACAGAGAAGCGCTGGGCGGGACGCGGTCATGATCGGCCTCGATACTGAAAAAGAAGTGGCGGCACAGCTGGAGGGCCGCGCCGCCAAGGGTCAGGGAGACTAGAAGTTGGCGCGCAGGCGCACACCCATGGTGCGGGGCTGATTCAGGAACAGGACATTGACGACCTGGTCGGACACCAGCTGCTTCTCGACGACCGTCTCGTCGAAGACGTTGTTGACATAGCCTTCGATGCGATAGCGGCCACTCGACGGCTCCCAGCCGGCACCCAGGTTGACGGTCACATAACCTTCCTGACGGGCCCAGAAGCCGCCTTCGCGGGCATCCGTGCTGCGCAGGAATGGACTGGTCAGTGGGGCGGTAGGATTGATCGTGGTGCCTGCCAGCGAAGCCTTGAACGCATCATAGGCGGCCTGCTGTGCGCGATCGGTCGGACGTGCCGTAAACTGGATGACCGGCAGTTCGTTGTAGATGTTGAGGTAGTAGGACGACCTGTAGTTGGCCAGCAGGTGGAAGTCAGCCCGACCGCCGAAGAGATCGACCGTCTGCTGCAGATGGGCATTCAGGTTGATCTTGGACACGTTGGGCAGGTCGTTGCCGCCGATGTCAACGTTGAAGTTGGGCGTGCCGTCGCCGTAGTCGGTACCACGCGTATCGGTCAGCACCCCTTCGTCCGCCTGAGCGTCGATGTAGGAGCCGATGATGTCCAGCCGCATGCCATAGGGCAGGCTGAACCGGGTCTCGACCTCGAAGCCCTGGATGGTCGACTGCGCTACATTGATGTTCTGCTGAGAGAAGCCCGCGCTGGCTCCACCCGGGCCAGTGCCCAGCGACACCAGGGTCTGGAATACCTGATCGGAGTAGTCATAGTAAAAGACGTTGGCATTGACGTCGATCCGGCCGATGGCGGGACGGAAGGTATTCTTGGTACCCAGTTCGAACAGGGTCACCGATTCCGGCGCGAACGTCGGAGCCGTGGAAACGCCGTTCACGATCACGGTGTCATTGAAACCGCCCGACTTGTGCCCCGTCGAAACGGCTCCGTAGAACAGGTTGTCCGCGCTCAGGTCGTATTCAAAGCCGACGCGATAGTCGCTGAACGAGTCCTCATAAGAGCCGACCTGCTCCCCCGGTGCGGAAATCTGGAAGAAGCTGTGCTGGCCGTTGGCCGGGCAGGTCTGGGGGTTGCCGCCTGGCTGGGTGTCCGGACGATTGACGCAGGTGCCGTTTGGCCGCGAGCCGTCTGCAACACCTGCGATCTGGTCCAGGAATGTGTCGCGGGCACCAGGTGTGAACGCACTGGCAAAGTACCGGGCAGCTGCCGCATTGTCGCCTGGTGTCGGCGGCGCATAGCTGTCGCGGCCCGTGAAGTTGGGCCGGAAACCTTCGGTCCCCAGACGAGTGACGAAGCAGCAGTTGAACCCTTCAGACCCCAGCCCCAGCGACCAGTTGCCACCGATGCCCCGGCGAGACTTGTTCTCCTCGGTGTATCGCAAGCCGCCCTTCAGCCGCAGCTGATCGGTGAGCGGATAGGTGACGTCGGCATAGGCCGCGAATGAGTCGGACTGCACGTCCGGGAAGGTGAACTCGGTGCCGGAATAGAACTGGCCCTTGTCGACCACGGACAGGAAGCCGACCTGCTGGCTTTCCTTGAAATAGAACAGGCCCGTGGACCAGACGAACTCTGCGCCGGGCGCCGAGGTCAGCCGCAGTTCATGGATGTCGGATTCCGAAAGCGTCAGCCAGTATTGGGTGCCAAAGTTGTCGTAGTCGACGTCAGAAGCACCATAGCCGGGGCGCACGACACCCTCGTTGGCCGCATTGACCTGGTAATAATCCACGTTGCGACGGCTGGCCGTATACTCCAGCACCGCACCACCGAAGTCATACGACGCATTCAGCGCCAGGCCCCAGTTGTCGTTCTCGACCAGGCCCTGCGGACCCCGGAACAGGACGTCACGCAGTTCCAGGCCATCGGGCGTCCCGCCACCGACCAGGCCATTGCGCACATTGGTGGCCGGATAACCGGTGCCCCGCTCGGACTCGAAATCGCCCATCAGGCTCAGGCGAAAGCGGTCGTTCGGCTGATAAAGATAGGTGGCCCGCGCCGAGAACAACTGCTGCTCGCCAGTGGGGTCCAGGCTCTCATCGTTGCCGACGTTCTTGTAGGCCGTGCCGCGATCAACGCCATAGACGGCCAGACGCAATGCCTGATCGTCGCCCATCGGGATGTTGACGGCACCCTCATAGCCGAAGGTTTCGAGCGTACCGACTTCACCCTGGATGAAGCCTTCGCTCACACCGAGGCGTGGCATGTTGGGGATGATGTTCAGCGTGCCGGCAACGGCATTCCGTCCGCGCAATGTACCTTGCGGTCCCTTGGCGACTTCCACCCGTGCCAGGTCGAAGAACAGGCCGCCCAAACCGCGCGGACGTGGCAGGTAGACACCGTTCAGATGCGTTGCAGCCGACGGATCCCCCAATTCGGTGTTGTTTGCAGTGCCTACGCCACGGATATAGATCTGGACGTTGCCTTCCTGATTGGAGATCGACAGGCCAGGAATGGCGGACTGGAGATCCTCGATCTGGTCGATACCCACCGCACGCAGGTCCTCACCCGTAATGGACTGAACCACGCCGGCATAGTCCTGCAGGCTCTGCTCGCGGCGCTCGGTCGTGACGACGATTTCGTCCAGCTCGGTGGGATCCTGCTCTGCAGGTACGGGGGCGGCCGGTGCCGTCTGGGCATGCGTCATGCCGGCCGTCATCGCCAGTGCGGCGCAGCCGAGCAGAAGCGAACGTTTGAACTGGATCATGGTCTTCCTCCCCGTGGCCCCTGTTTCCCAGAGTGCCGTCGTGACGACGCACATGGCGTGCGCCTGTTTCCCGACATCAAACTGTCTTCATTTGACAGCGCTGTCAACCGACGTCTGTTCAGCCCGAAGACTGCGTCGAAAGTCGCTCGATCAGGGTGTAGTCCACCTTTTCAGCCTGGCCGGGCTGACCCCGGGTCGCGGGAAGAAGCAGGCGCGTCGCCGCCGCCGCCATCTCAGTGACGGGCTGGCGGATGGTGGTCAGCGGGGGCGAACTCAGCATGGTGCTGGGGGTGTCGTCGAAACCGCACACCGCCACATCGTCCGGAACGATCAAGCCAGACGCCGCCGCCGAGTTCAGCACGCCCAGAGCCATGTCGTCGTTGGACGCAAAGATGGCAGTGGGTCGATCCTTCGCACTCAGCAGAGTGGCTCCCGCCTGTCGCCCCGCCTCGAAGGTGAAGTCGCCCTCGGCCACCAGGGCCTTATCGACGGGAAGCCCGTGTTCGATCATCGCCGCCTGAAAGCCGTCGCGCCGGGCGCGGCTGGCGGCGTAGCTGCCGGGGCCGGAGATGAAGCCGATCCTGCGATGCCCCCCCGCAATCAAATGTGCAGTCATGTCGAATGCCGCCTGCCGGTCGTCCATGAACACCCGCATGCCGCGATCCAGATGCGTCTCGGCCCCCAGCCGAACGAATGGCGTGCCATTGCGCTCAAGCACGTCCAGCACTCTCGGATCGTCCGAATTGGGCGGCGTCAGCAGCACCCCATCCGGCCGCAGCGACCGCAGCAGCGACAGCAGATTGGCCTCCAGGCTCAAGGAGCCATAGTCGACCAGTTCGACCAGCAGATGATAGCCAGCTCTCCTGCACTCGACCAGAGCGCCGTATTCCAGCCGGCTGAGGTAATCGTTGCCCCGTCCGCTGCGCCAATGCTCCAGCGTCAGCTCCGCATCGACGAAGGCCGCGATCAGATAGGATGACGCCCCCGCCAGGGTTCGCGCCGACAGACTGGGTCGGTAATCCAGGCTTTCGACCGCCGCCCGGACCTTGGCTTCCAGGGCCGGGCTGACGTTCGGCCCGCCATTCAGGACACGGGATACGGACTTGATGGACACGCCGGCCAGGGCGGCGACATCGTAGATCGTCGCGGTCATCGTGGCGGTCCCCTCCCCTGACGGGCCACCGGACCGCCGTTCATCTTTGTATGCGGCGATTGGCGCAGGTCGCGCAAGATTTCGCTCGCGCCTGGAAACGAGTTTGGCCAAAGTCGTCGCCATGAAGGCTGTTCCTGACCTTGCAGCCGAACTCTTGCCGCCTGTCGGCCCGGGCTTCATCGCCACCCTGACACTGGCCTATGTCGGGGCCTTCATCGCCTTCGTGCCCCTGCTCAGCCTGCTGGTTCCCTTACAGGCCCAGGCCCTGGCCCCGATGGACAAGATCGGCCTGCTGAGCCTGGTGACCCTGCTGGGTGCCGTGGTGGCCAGTATCACCAATCTGGCTGTCGGCTGGGCCAGCGACCGAACGCGACACAGGCTGGGACGCCGCCGTCCCTGGATGGCAGGGGGGCTGATCGGTGTGATAGTCGCCTATGGCCTGATCGCCACCGCCTCTAGCCCGGCGATGCTGGTCGCGAGCATCGTCGTTTTTCAACTGGCCTTCAACACGCTGTTCGCACCATTGAATGCCGTCCTCGCAGACCGCGTCCCGGACAGACAGAAAGGCCGCGTCGCTGCCTTTCTCGGCCTGGGCGCGCCCTTGGGTGCCGCCAGCGGCGTTCTGATCACCCACCCGATCCTGGCCGATACGACGGCGCGTATGGGTGTCATGGGCCTGCTGGTCACCGCCTGCCTGATGCCGTTCCTGCTGACCTATCGGGACGCTCCGCACCTGCACTCGGCCGCACGCAGGGCGACGACAAGACTTCAACTGTCGCCAGATTTCGGGTTTGCCTGGCTATCGCGCTTCTGCCTGCAGATCGCGGCCAGCATCGTGAATGCCTATATGCTGTTCTATCTGGCCGACCACGCGCGCTATGCCGAGCAGTTTCCCGGCACCACAGTCGAGAGTGGCCTAGCGCGCTTGATCACCCTGTCCACGATTCTAATCCTGATCTCAGGCTTTCTGGGAGGGCTCGCATCGGACCGCCTGAACCGCCGCAAAACCTTTATCCTTCTGGCTGCCGGATTGATGGCATGTGGCCTGACCGTCTTCGCCATATGGCCCGGCTGGCCCGGGCCCCTGATCGGCTATGGGCTCTATGGGATAGGCTTCGGCCTCTATACGACCGTCGACGCTGCCCTCGTCGCGCAGGTGCTTCCGTCCAGGCAGGACACGGCCCGCGATCTCGGGATCATGAACCTGACCAACACCCTTCCGGCGGTTCTGGCCCCAGTCGTGGCGTTGATCGCCCTGGGCCCCGAGCGTCAATCCTGGCCTCAGTTGATGGCAACGTCCGCAGTCTTGGCCGTGCTGGGCGGCCTTGCGGTTCTAGGGGTGCGGCGCGTCCGCTGATACCAGACGTGTTCTCCCGGCAGGCCGCGAGCGATTGACGACAGCGCTGTCATCCTGTTGCTCTGCTGCGCTGTCGGGTCTGGAGAGGCGCTCATGTCTAGTAAAATGAAGCGGTGGCGCGGCTTGGGCGTTCTGTTCTGGATCACGGCGCTTTGGATTGCGCCCGGTACCACCGCATCAGCCTTCGAACGACCCACGGCAAGGCAGGCTGCCGAGGCCATGGGCAAGGGCTTCAACCTGGGCCAGATGTTCGACAACACCCAGCATCCAGCGACGCTGGACGTCGCCCGGCCCAAGATCGACGCCTACTATTCCCGCGGGTTTCGAACGGTTCGCATTCCAGTGACATGGACAGAAAATGTCGGCGGCACCACGCTTGCCAACCCAGAAACAGGCCAGGTTGATCGAAGGTCTGCACGCCTGGCGGAACTGGTGGCCGTGGTCGATTATGCATTGGACCAGCCCGGGCTCTACGTCGTCATCAATACCCATCACGAGAGTCGGCTGAAGGATTCAGGCGACGCCGAAGTGCTGGCCAGACTGTGGGCCGACATCAGCGACCTGCTGGGCGACCGGGACGGTCGTCTGATGTTCGAAATACTGAACGAGCCGCACCTCACCAGCAAGGAGGCTATGCTGCCAGCAACAGTGCGGGAGATGACAGGGCGTGCCTATGCCGCCATCCGGAAGGACGATCCCGGCCGCATCGTCATCATCGGCGGCAACCAGTGGTTCGGTGCTCATGAGATGGCCCTGACCTGGCCCAACCTGGATGCCGTCGGTGGCGGCCACGACCCCCATGTCATGGCGACCTTTCACCATTACAGCCCCTGGGAATTCAGCGGCGACAATCAGGGCGACTATGCCGATCCCTGGACGGACGAGGACATCGCCTCACCCATGCAGGTCATGGCCGACTGGGCATCGACGACGGGCGGCGGCATGCCCGTCTTCATCGGCGAATGGGGCGTCGGCTGGAAGAGCCGCTACCAGACGATGGATTGCAACAACATTCGCCAATGGTACGCGCGCTTTGACGCGGTCCACGCCAGGCGATTTGGCATGCCGACTGCCGTATGGGACGATGGTGGCTGGTTCCAAGTGTATGCTCACGAAACCGGCAGTTTTCCCAACAACCTCATCGACTGTATCGACGGCACTTGCCTCTGGACCGGTGGGCGCTTCGGGACGGATTGTACCTAGTCTCGATGGATTCAGCCCAATCATTAAGACGCCCCTTGCGGAAGGTCTTTCACAACGTCGTGCCGCCGACCGCTTTTGGCCGGATAAGTCGCATCATCTAGCCTCAGATTGACCAGCCATCAGACTTTCGACAGGGCCAACTGAACCACGTCCGTGCGTCCCGTCCCGAATCCGGCCTCGCAATAGGCCAGATAGTAGCGCCACAGGCGCCGGAAACGTGCATCATAGCCTAGCGGCTCAATGCGTGGCCATGCATCGTCAAAGGCTCGAAGCCATAGCCCCAACGTCCGGCCGTAGTCCTGACCGAAACGCTGGGTGACTTCTCCGGTCAGTCCAGCCTTGCCGATCGTGGCCCACAGGGCTGGTTCGCTGGGCAACATGCCGCCGGGAAAGACGTGCAGCTGGATGAAATCCGGGCGCTTGCGGTAGCTGTCGAACAGGGCGTCGTCGATGGTGATGATCTGTAGCCCCGCCCGGCCGTCGGGTTTCAGAAGGTCATGCACACGGTCGAAATAGGTCGGCCAGTAGGCCTCGCCCACAGCCTCGAACATCTCGATGGAGGCAATGCGATCGTAGCAACCCTGGACGTCGCGATAGTCGATCAACTGGACATCCACCCGCTCGGACAATCCCTGTTCAAAGATGCGTTTTCGCGCGACCTCCGCCTGGGACGGCGACAAGGTGATGGCTGTCACCCTGGCTCCCAGCGTGCCCGCCGCATAGGCCGAGAAACCGCCCCAGCCGCAGCCGATCTCCAGCACCTCATGATCGCGCTCGATACTGATCGAACGAGCCAGTGCCTCATACTTGCGGGTCTGCGCCTCTGGCAGCGACAACGTCGGTGGATCGAACAGCGCTGCCGAATAGGTCATGCTCGGATCCAGCCACTGGGCATAGAAATCATTGCCCAGGTCGTAGTGGGACATGATGTTGCGGCGCGAGCCGGTCCGGCTGTTGCGTTGCAAGGCATGCACAATGGCGTTGACGCCTCTCAACATCGGCACGCCCGACATGATCTGATCGAGGGCGTCATAGTTCAGGGCAAAGGCCGTCAGCAGGGCCGTCAGGTCCGGCGTATCCCACTCGCCCGCCATGTAGCCCTCTGCGAAGCCGATGTCGCCGCGCGTCAGCAGTCTGAGGAAGGCCCTCCAGCGGGTCAGGGTCCACACGGCTTGGGGCCCCTCGCCTATCGCGCCGTCATCGCCGCCGATCGTCATCTGCGTGCCGTCCGGCAGGGTGACGGCCATGGTACCGTAGCGCCACAGGCTACTCAGGCGACGCAGGAAAGGCCGCGCGAACGCGGGTGCATCGGATACGTCGCTGCGCGACGCGCCCGTCATCCTGCCAAGGTGTGAAGCTGAGCCGTCCATGATGCGAAAATCCCGTCGAAACAGCGACGTGGGGGAGAAATGGTCCCGACGCAACCTGCCTGTCTAGTGTCGGGAAAGCTACGGTCGCAACCGCCGATCAGATGCGGGCCGTATGCTAAACCGGCGACAGCGCTCCACTGGCCACTATCGGTCCGGTTGGGTCACCCGAAGGCGATCCGCCCAGGGGCTCCAGAGTGATCGCCAGACTGGCCGTCTCGCCGTCCGGGCCCAGCAGCTTCGCCGTATCCAGCACCAGCGCCTCGCGCCCGTTGAGCACACCCAGTGAGACCGGGGCCTGTCCCTCAGGCAGGACCCACAGCTCGAACGAGCGGTCAGCCTGAGCCTGGCCCGCCACGGTCGCGACGATCAGCCGGTCATGGGCCTTGTCCAGGGTGACCACGAACGACGTCGGCCCCGCCTCCTCCTTCAACAACGCGATAGAGGTCAGAACCGGCGCAGCGGCGGGTGCCGCGCCCGGCTCGATAACCACCCGCGGCGGCGTCAGGACCAGGGCAGCGACGGCGACGGCGGCAGCAACGCTGGCGACCGCCGCAACGCCGCGCCAGACGGCGACACTGTTCCAGACCCCCGCAGGTCTGGTCGCCGACACGCCCAGTTGAGCGGCAACCCGCATCCACACGACACGCGGCGGTGTCTCCGGCTCGATCTCGGCCAGCAGCGGCATCAGCCGTTCCTGCCAGTCGGCGACCTCGGCTGCGAAACCGGGCTCGGCGGCGATACGGCGCTCGGCCTGCGCCCGCTCTTCCGACGTCAGGACACCGACGACATATTCTGCCGCCAGTTGCTCGTCGGGGCTCAGTTCGTGATCGGTCATCGGGCGAGGCAAGCCTTCAGCTTGAGCAGGGAGCGACGGATCCAGCTCTTCATCGTTCCGGTCGGGACATTGTGGCGCTCAGCCACGTCCTGATAGGTCAGCCCCTCGAAGAAGGCGCTGCGCAGGGCGGCCTGATGGGTAGCGTCCAGTTCCGACATGCAGCCCTGAAGCTGGCGCACGTCCTCGCTCCGAACCAGGGAGGCCAGGCTGGATTCGGCACCGTCCGCCACATCATGCGCATCGTCGATCGGCTTGAAGCTGCGTCGACCGATCTGGCGCTGGCGATCGATGGCGCGATTTCGAGCCAGGGCGGCCAGCCATGTGATCGGGCTGGCGCGGTCCGCGTCGAACCGGTCTGCCTTGCTCCAGACGGTGATATAGACTTCCTGCAGCACGTCCTCGGCCTCGCTTCGGTTGCCCAAGATACGCAGGCACACCCCGAATAGTTTCGCCGAGGTGGCGTCATAGACATCCTTCAGGGCGGCGCGATCCCCGGACGCCACGCGCTGAAGATTGGCGACGAGCGCCTGTCGGTTCTGGTCAGCGTCCATGCGTGGCGTTCGTCCGTGGCTTGACCCTATGGCTTACACGGCCCGGCGCGACGGGCAAGTCAGCTTGAGACGGCCCGCGAGGCATAATAGCCGGCCAATGCCGCCGCCGTGGTCACGAAGGTGCCCCAGGCCAGATCGGCCAGGGTGATCGTCGTACTCCAAGTCTTCAGCGTCGCCTGATTGGTCAGGTCATAGGTCGCATAGGCCACGAAGCCGAGCAGCGCGCCGTTGATCAGCGCCTTCTGGATCGACGCCTCCTTCAGCGCCGGGGCCGTCGCCAGGGCCGTGATGCCGAAGATGTAGATCAGATAGAAGGCCACCGCCGCGACCATATTGACCTTGGGGGCCATGATCGGCCCCAGTACGGGCTTGTACAGCCGGTTCCCCATCAGGGTCAGCCAGATGATGTCCAGCACCAGAAAGGCGACAGCCGAGCCGCCATAGGCTGCCAGATACTTCAACATGCTCAGACCCCCTTCAGTCGATAATGGCTCACGCCCCAGGCCTGGCCGTCACTGTCGCCGAACAGACCGGCCGTGGCCATGAAGAATCGCCGCCAGCGCCGCATCCACAGCGCGTAGTCCGCACCATAGACCTCCTTCATCAAGCCGCGAATTTCCGTCTCGTGCCGATCAAAATTCTCGAGCCAGTGATTCGCTGTGCGCTGGTAGTGGGTGCCGCTCCAGCGCCAGTCCTGCTCGACCTCGAACAAGTCAGGGTACTGACGCATCAGGCCGTGGCTGGGCATGATGCCGCCGGTGAAGAAATGCTGGGCGATGAAGTCGGCCTTGTCGGACACCTCGAAGCGGTAGGGTGTCGTGACATGGCTGAACACATGGATGAAGACCCGACCGTCAGGCTTTAGCCAGGCCCGCACACGGCCCAGAAGTTCGCGCCAGTTGGCCATATGCTCGAACATCTCCACCGAGACGATGCGGTCGAAGCGCTGCTCCGTCTGGAACACATTCATGTCTGCGGTGACGACCGTCAGATTGGTCAGGCCCAGCCGCGCGGCCTCTGCATCGATGGCCGCCTTCTGACTGCGCGAGTTCGACACCGCCGTGATCGTCGAGGCCGGATAGTGCCGCGCCATCCACAGCGAAAGCGACCCCCAGCCGCAGCCCAGTTCCAGTACGTTCTGGCCATCCTGCAAGTCCGCATGCTCGCAGGTCTGTCGCAGGGCGCTGACCTCGGCCTCGGCCAAGGTCGAGGATGGATGGTCGTAGAAGGCGCTGGAATATTTGCGGTTGGGCCCCAGGGCCAGTTCGAAGAAACGGGCAGGCAGTTCGTAGTGCTGGGCATTGGCCGCTTCGGTGTATTCCGCCACCGGACGCGCCGCCATCTCCTCGGCGAAGGCCTTCTCGGCACCAGGTCGGACCACCGCCATCTGCTTGCGGGCATTGGCGACGAAGGCCGCAATGGCCGGGCGAGTTACGAAGTCGGGCGCAGGCGCGTCCTGCAAGCTGTTCAGGCGATCAAGCAGACTCATGTCAGGCGCGGTCCTTGGAAAACACATTCAGACGGGGCAGCAGGGCCCCGACGCGGGATTGATAGTCGCGATAGGCATCACCGCGCGACTTCAGCATGACCTTCTCCAGCGGTGGCACGCCGGTCATGTAGCGAAGGATTACATACATCACGACCGGCGCGACCAGCGCGGCCCAGCCTGCGACCCAACCGCCGCTCAAATCGATCGCGATGACCGGATAGGCCAGCCAGACGACCCATTCGAAGAAATAGTTGGGATGGCGCGACAGGCCCCAAAGACCGCGGTCCATGACCTTGCCCTTGTTCGACGGATTGGCCCGGAACCGACGCATCTGTTCATCGGCGACGGCCTCTCCCCCGATACCGATCAGCAGGATGAGCGCTCCCAGATAGTCGGTCAGCATCAGGGCGTCGCCGGGTCTGAGGGCGGCGGCCGCGATCGAGACACACAGCAAAGTCGTCGCCGGAGCCTGGACGATGGCCAGTCCATAGAGATTGCGAGAGAAGTTGGAGCCCCACTCTTCGGTCAGGGCGACGTAGCGCGGGTCGGCGTGACCGCCAGCCACACGTCCGGCGATATAAATGCCCAGCCGGATCGACCACACAGCCACCAGCGCCGCGACCAGCCACTGGCGCGGCCCCGGCATGCCCATCCACGGCGTCAGACTGACCAGAACGCCTGCCATGCCCGTGCCAAAGGTCCAGAAGACATCGGTCCATCCGCCGTTCCGGGTCTTCAGCACCGTCCACCACGCCACCGTCATCGTGAGGGCCATGAAGGCAAAGGCCAGTGCGAGGGCGATCAGCAAGACAGTCTGGTCCTTGAGAAGTTTGAGCGTCACAGTTACGCGCAAAGTCGGGCAAGGATGCATCGCATCCCGCAGGATTGCAGCGCCGTATATCGAACACCCTCGCGCATTCGCGCATACCACTCGCCGGAGCCTGCTTGATGTTCGAAAGCCTGCCGCCCTCACCGCCTCAACCCACGACAAAACGACTGCGCGTGGCCGTGATCGGTGCGGGGATTTCAGGCCTGTCCTGCGCCTGGCTGATGGGCAAAACGCACGATGTCACGCTGTTTGAGGCGGCGGGTCGCCTGGGTGGCCATGCCAATACGGTGGACTGTAACGGCGTGGCGGTGGACACCGGCTTCATCGTCTATAACGAGGTCAACTACCCCAATCTGACCGCCCTGTTTGCGCATCTGAAGGTGCCGACGAAACATGCCGACATGTCCCTGGCCGTCTCGTTGGACGACGGCGATCTGGAGTATGGCAGCCGCAGCCTGGCCTCCATCTTCGCCCAGCCGGAAGCGCTGCTGAGGCCGCGCTTCTGGTCCATGCTCGCCGACCTGAACCGCTTCTACAGAACAGCCCCCGGTCACTTGGCGACGCTGGATCCCGTGGTGTCGCTATCGGAGTATCTGCGTACCCATCGCTATGGCGTGGCGCTCAGTGAGGACCACCTGCTGCCCATGGCCGCTGCCATCTGGTCGGCCTCCGTCGAGGGGATCGGCGACCACCCCGCCGCCGCATTCATCCGCTTCTTCCAGAACCATGACCTGATGAAGTTCATCGGGCGCCGGACCTGGCGCACCGTCGATGGCGGCAGCAGGTCCTATGTCGAGGCCATCGCCGCCGACTTCGCCGGCCATGTGCATCTGAACGCCGACATCGTCGCCGTGACCCGCACCGACGGTCAGGTCCGCATCGACCACCGCGATGGATCGCACCAGATGTTCGATCAGGTCGTCTTCGCCACCCACGCCCCGACGACGTTGAGGCTCCTGGCCGACACAACAGCCCAGGAACAGCGCGTCCTGGGTGCCTTCCGCTACACGCCCAACACCGCCGTGCTGCACGGCGACCGCCGTCTGATGCCCAAGCGCAAACGCGCCTGGGCCAGCTGGAACCACATGGGCCATCGCGCCGAGCCCGGCTCCGGCGGTGTCAGCTACTGGATGAATCATCTTCAGAGCCTGAAGGACGCGCCGGACCTGTTCGTGACCCTGAATCCGCATACGCCGCCCGCGCCCGAGTTGACGTATGCTACTGACCACTATGAGCATCCCCACTTCGACGCAGGAGCGCTGAGGGCCCAGTCGGAACTGTGGTCCCTGCAGGGCCGGGGCGGGGTCTGGTTCTGCGGGGCCTATTTCGGCGCGGGCTTCCATGAAGACGGCCTGCAATCCGGATTGGCAGTGGCCGAGCAGTTGGGCGGCATGCGTCGTCCCTGGACTGTCGAGAACGAGAGCGGACGCATTCAGTTGTCGCCCACGACCGATCCCGTCCGACAGGCGGCATGACCGGAGCGTCCGCCCTCTACGTCGGCCCGGTGACGCACCGCCGGTTCAAGCCGAAGACGCATGCGCTCAGCTATCGCGTCTTCATGCTGCTGCTGGATCTGGACGATCTTCCCAGCCTGTTCAGCAGGCTGAAGCTACTGCGTCCCGGTCGCTTCGGCCTGATGTCCTTCAGTGCCCGCGACCATGGCGACAAGGCGCATGACGATCTGAAAACCTACGTCTCAGCGCGATTGTTAGAAGCGGGCGTTGAGGGAGGCGGGCCTATCCGCCTGCTCTGCATGCCGCGCGTGCTCGGCTACGGTTTCAACCCGCTCAGCGTCTATTTCTGTCACGACGCCGACGAGCGACTCTCGGCCATCCTGTACGAGGTCCGCAACACCTTCGGCCAGCGCCACAGCTATCTGATCGCGACGCCAGAGAACGGGCCAGAGAGTGCCCCCGACCCCGTGCAGCAGACTGCGCCCAAGAGATTCTACGTCTCACCCTTCATGGACATGGATCTGACCTATGTCTTCGATGTCGCCCCGCCGGGTGAGGCTGTCAGGATCACGATCCAGGTCCGCGACGACACCGGCCCCGTCCTGACCGCAGCCTTCGCGGGCCAGCGGCGCGAACTGACGGACAAGGCCCTACTTCACGCCTGGATCACCCATCCCCTTCTGACGCTCAAGGTCATGGCGGGCATTCATTGGGAGGCGGTCAAGATCGTCGCCAGGGGCTTCCGCTTCAATGGTCGCCCATCCCTGCCCGCTGAGCCTGTCACCGTCGGTACCCCGGTCACGCCGACCCGTTAAGGAGCCTCGTATGCCCAGAGCCCTACCCTTCCTCGCCGCCCTGATCCTGACCGCCGCCGCCTCGACCGCCAGCGCCCAGGCCCCTCAGCCACGCCAGTCCATCGACATCGATCGCTTCATGGGCCGCTGGTACGAGATCGTGCGTACGCCGAATGATGCCCAGCGCAACTGTCATGGGGCCAACCAGACCTGGGCCCGGCGAGCCGACGGCACCTTCGACATCGCCCTGTATTGCCATCGTGATCGGCCCGGCGGACGGCTGAGCACCACGCGCTCGCGCGCCCGTATCACCGACCCCCGCACCAACGCCAAGTTCGAGGCCAGCTTCTTCGGCGGCATCATCAAGCGCCAGTACTGGGTCATCGACCGGGCCGACAACTACGACTGGATGATCGCCAGCACCGCCGACGGCCAGTTCGTCTCGATCCTGACCCGCGACCCCAACGTCAGCGCGTCACGCCTGGAAACATTGCGGAGCCGCGCCCGCCAGCTCGGCCTGCGCACGAACACCATGCAGGTGGTCGATCACTGAGCGCGGGCCAGCGCCCCCTCGGCCGTCAGGGTCGCATCCGCATTCTCGACCACGTCCAGCCGCACCGCGTCGATCCCGTGACGCGTCTTCATCTCGGCCAGCCAGCCGAACAGCGCCGCGCTCGACACATTGGCGGCGGTGAAGCCGAAGGTGCCCGTCTCATCCATGCCTGTCACGATCGTCAGCCCGGCCGTCTGCGCGGCCTGCGTAGCTAGCGGTTCGATTGCCGGGCCCTGCGAAGCAGCCCCAGCCGGCTTGGGCAGCGCCCCCACTTGCCGCTGCACATAGGCCAGATCGGTTTCGGCCTGCACGCGCCGCTCCGCTGCATCGGCCTTGTACGCCCACAGCGGCTGGATGATCAGCAGCCAGACGAGACACAGCGCCATGACCAGAACCATCACCCCCAGCATGCGCTGCTCGCGTACCGTGCGGCCATCGAACCAGGCCCGTGCTTCACTGACGATCGCGTTCATGTCGCTGCTCCGATGGTCACATCGCTGACGACACGCCCTGCGTCATCAAGTGTGCTGGTATCGCTCAGCCGCAGCCCGGCCGCCGCCACAGCTTGCTTTAGAGCGTCCAGGTCCTGATAGGCCGGATAGCTGACAGTGGCCCTCACACCGCCTTCGGGGTCCGAGACGAAGATGTCCAATTCCGCCCCCTCGACCTGTTCCACGGCTGCAAATAGGATCGCCGCTGCTGACACGATGCCGCCGGGCGGAGGAGCCGTGGAGGCGCTCTGGCGAAAGGCCGCCACGGGGTCGGGCGCACCTGCCGCATCCGGCGACGTCTGGGAGATCAGTTCCAGTGTCCGTGCCTCGGCCTGACGCGCGGCACCCGTGTCCCGCGCAGCCTGCGCCGCAGCCAGAACCAACGGCGACAGCAGCACCGCCACCGCCAGACCCGCCGCCAATCGCCAGCCGCGCCGGTCGGCAGCCTTCTCGCGAGCACCGGCTTCCAGCAAATTGACCTCGGGCGACAGCGCTGCCGCAACCATCAACCGCTCGACTTCGCTCTCATCCGTGACAGGACGAATGGGGCGATCGCCCGCAATAAGATCCAGCAGGTCGGGCTGGATCGTGACCGCAAACCGATGCCCGCGTAATGCCAGGCCGGTGCCGAAGGTGACAGCGGACAGGCCCTCCTCCGCCTCCGGTGCCTCCAGAGTCAGCATGTCGGGCAGGATCACATCGGCCTTGATCCCCAGCGCGTCCAGATAGTCGCCCCACGCCTCGACCAACGCCCGGCTGGCCACTACCACCATGCGCGGTTCGCCTGTTGGCACCGCCCGCCCGAGCGACACCGTGATCCGATCCGGCGTCGCCGCCAGATCGTCGCGCAAGGTCCACAAAGCCGCCGCCCTGACCTGGGCCGCGCCACCCACCGGCAAGTCCAGCCAGCGCACCGAAACGTCCCCGCCCGGCGCAATGGCCACGGTGCGCATCGGCGGCGGCGTCTCGCCCGCATCCAACGCCAATCGCCCGCGCTGCAAGACTGCCCCGCCCGCATCGAGGATCAGATAGGGAGCCGGCTCCGTGGCCAGAGCCGGGATAAGGATCAGTCGGGTTCGGCTCATTCTTCAAGGGTCCAGCGCTGGATCACGGTTCGGGCTCCACCCTCGGGCGGCGCATGCAACAGGGCGGTACGGACGGCGCGGGTGCCGCCGTAATCGACATCGACCCGCAGGTCGAAATAGCGGGTCAGGACGGTCACCTGCTCGCGCGCCTCCTGAGGTACGACCAGGCCGGTCAGGGCGGACTGACTCCAGAAGGCGGTGGTGTCGGCCCACCCCTCGGCCGGTCGCCGGGCGATCACGCCCTGCGCTGCCTCCAGCCCTAGCTTGCCGTCGGTCAGCATGACCAGAAGCGGCGCATCCTCCGGCCCCAGAGTATTCACATTGATCGGCGACAGGCGGCTGACCGGCAGGGCACAGACATGAGGACGCAGGCGGCGATACAGGTCCGCATCCACCCCCTTGATGGCTCTCAACTCGCTGACCTCGGCCAGGAAGACACCGCCCGTTCGGTAGGGTTCCGCTCGCCCCGCATAGGCTCCGTCCTCGGCACCCAGAGGAAGGGCGGTGGTGTCGGCATCCAGCCAGTCGGCCAAGGCCTCGGCAACAGGGCGCATCCGGCTTTCGCCCAGTCCCAGCGCCCGGCCCAGCGCCACGAACTGCGCCATGCCCTGCGGCCGCGCGATCAGATCCTCGCCAAACCCCTCGACCACACTGTTCAGATTGAAACAGGCCTGACCGTCACGAACGACGGCAGTGATCGTCCCCTCCTCGATCGGGAACGACAGCACCCGCCCGTTCCACTCCGGCTCCAGGGGCGTCCGCGTCGGGCTGAGCGTCAGCAGACGCGCCACCTGCCGCCGCGCCAGGGCTTCGGCACCCTCAGCATACCACTGGGCCTGGGTCTGGATCTCCGCATTGGTCGCTCGCCGCACCGAGAACCGCACATCATCCAGCACCGCCACCGCGATTACCGACATGACCGCAACTAGCAGCAGGACGGTCAGCAGCGCCATCCCCTCGCGGCGTGTCTTGGCCCCTCGCCTCATCTGCCACCACCGACGAGAAAGAGCTGATCGACAGGCCCATAGCCCTCGAGCGTCATCACGACCCGCACGGCGTCCGGCATCGGGCTGTCGAGACGACTGCCAAAGGCCGGTGCCTCGGTGCCATCCTTCAGAAAGGTCACGGTCAGGCCACTAACCCCTTCGTACAGGACCTGCGGCGGACCGGGCCTTGCTCCATCCAGATAGGCCGACACGCGCCGTTCCAGCCGATCTTCGACCAGTCGGTATTCCACGCGTTGCAGGGACGGCCGTGCCTGCTCGCCGGGATTGCCCCATCCCGCTCGGGTCAGCGTCAGGGAGGCATCGCCCGCCTGGATGGCCCCAGTGATTGGCTGTGGCTGCGGGCGTCCCGTCGGCCCGCGTGTACGCCGCGCCGTGGCCTGTCCAATGTCGGCCCTGAGCAGGGCGCGGGTACGCTGCAAGTCCGCCGTCCGATCGGAAGCCGCCTTGATGGCGAACTTGTTGTCGATCGACAGGCTCAGCACCGCCGCTCCTGCCGCCGCGATCAAGGCGAAGATCAGCAGCGAGATGAGGACCTCGACGAGTGTAAATCCTGCTCGCCTCATGCCGCCCTTGCCCGGAAAAGAGTGCGGTCGGCGGCCTGGCCTTCCTCGGTCGAGACGCGGATCAGAATGCGCTGAATCTCCGGATCATCCGTCGCAAAGACGGTTTGGGACCATCGCCATGAACGGCCAGCCAAGGTGGTTTGGCCAGAAGTCTCGCCTTCCCCCAGGCCGGGTGCGATGGCCGCCTGGACCGCCAGGTTCTCGGCCACGATGCCGCCCAGGGTGCGATCCTCGACCCGAGCCTGTGACCGTGTGTTTTCGCCTGCCAGATTGAGCAGGGCCATGGCCGCCAGGCTGAACACCGCCAGTGCGACCAGCAGTTCGATGAGGGTGAAGCCCTGGCGCGACGTCCTAGTCATCGACCGACACCTCGCCTGCGCCATCGACGGACACGGTGCTGGACTGGCCGTCACGCGACAGGGTGACAGTCGCAGCCTCGCTCGCCCCCGTGGGATCGAATACGACACGCAGAGTGGCACTGGGCAGGCCTGCCGACGTTTCCGCCTGCCAGACCTCCTCGCCGAACGGGCCGTCTGCCAGGGCCGTCCATTCGACACCGTCGAACTGGCTGAAGCCATAGCCGCTCGCGGTCGTCTCCACTGCGATGGATCGATTGGTCAGCACCGCCTCCTCGCGCGCCCGCACCAGCCGTGCGGCGAACCGTTCGGCCTCCGCCCCCACAGGCGGTCTCGGGTCAGGCACGGACATCACGACGGCCCCCGCCGCCAGCCCCAGGATGGCAACGACCATCAGCAGTTCGACCAGAGTGAAACCGGAACGACGCTGCTGGTCAGCGGCTGCGCCTCTACCCCTGCCAGTTGCCGAGGTCTGCATCATTGCCCTCGCCCCCCTCTTTGCCGTCCGCGCCCAGGGAGTAGACGTCGAACTGGCCGCCGTGCGCGCTCTGGCGGCGGTACTGGTAGGGGTTACCCCAGGGATCCTCGGGCAGGCGCCGAATATAGCCGCCCTGGCGATAGCGCTCCGGCTGGGCCAAGCTGGCGGGTGCGGTCGTGAGAGCGTTCAGGTCGTCAGGGAAGGTCAGATTGTCCAGCCGATAGGTCTCGATCGCCTGTTCCAGCACCGAGATGTCCGCCCTGGCCTTGCCGACCATGGCACGGTCCTGGCTGGGCAGGACATTGATCGCCACAACGGTCGCCAGCAGGCCGATGATCACGATCACCACCATCAGTTCAACCAGCGTGAATCCTTGGCGCTTCTGACGCTTCCGGGCATTATTCAACTTACTCATCACACTCACTCCTCACCCCATCGCCAGGGTATTGATCTGCAGAATCGGCAGCAGGATCGACAGAACGATCAGCGCCACCACCCCGCCCATGACAACGATGATCGCCGGCTCCAGCAGGCTCAGCATCACGGCGGTGAAGGTGGCGAACTCGCGGTCCAGATAGTCGGCGGCACGGTCCAGCATGGGCTCCAGCCGCCCGCTGCTCTCACCCGAGGCGGTCATGTAGACGAGGATCGGCGGGAAGACGTCTGCGCGGCGCATGGCGGCGCTCAGCCCCCCACCCTCGCGCACGGCATCGGCCATCGTCTCGGTGGCCAGACGCAGACGGCGGTTCGACACCGTCCGCGCCGTGATCGTCAGTCCCTCCAGCACCGGCAGGCCCGAGGCGATCATGGTCGACAGCGTCCGCGCCATGGTCGCCCCGTGCAGGTCGCGGCTCAGTCGTCCGACGATCGGCAGTTTCAGCACCAAGGTATCCGCCTTCAGCCGGGTCGCCGGGTCGCGCAGAGCCACCGCCACCCCGACCCCCGCCAACACCAGCAGGAGAATCGCCAGCCAACCCCAGGTCTGCATCGCCTCGGACAGGCCGATCACCAGACGCGTCAACAGAGGCAGGGTCTGGTTCATGCTGTCGAACTGATCGACCACCTTGGGCACCACAAAGGTCATCAAGGCCCCGATGACGCCCAGCGCCACGACCGCCAGCACCGCTGGATAGACCAGGGCGGTGATCACCTTGCCACGCACCGTCTGGTCCCGCTCCAGCCCGTCCGCCAGCCGCTCCAGAATAGGTTCCAGCGCGCCCGAGCTCTCGCCCGCCGACACCATGGCGCGATACAGCGGCGGAAAGGCCTTGCCCTGTCGGCCCATGGCCTCGGACAACCGATGCCCCTCCAACACCCCTGCATGCACCCCTTCCAGCACCGCCCGCACAGCAGGCCGATCGGCCTGCAAGGCGATGGTCCGCACCGCCTCCTCGATCGGTGCCACCGAAACCAGTGTCGCCAGCTGCCGCGTGGTCAGGGCCAGCGTCTTGGCGTTCAGACGCCCCCCGACTTTCGCCTTGCCGTCTGCCTTGTGAACCGTCCGGCGGGTCGGTGTGATCTCCAGCGCCATCAGTCGGCGCCGGTCCAGGGCCTGACGCGCCGCCCCTTCGTCCGCTGCGGTCAGCGCTCCGCTGACCGTGCGACCGGCCGCGTCCACGGCGACATAGTCGAACGCCGCCATCAGCCGACGGCCTCACGTACCGGTGCGACGACGTCGTGCGCCGCGGCCGTCTCCTGACGCGTGACCCGCACAGCCTCCTCGACCGAGGTTGTGCCGTCCAGCACCAGCGCACGCGCCCGCCGGGTCAGCGTGCCCGAGGCGTCGAAGGCCACGGCATTGATCGCCTCTTCTTCCGCCTCGGCGGCGATCAGACGCCGCACGCGGTCGTCGACCTTGATCAGTTCGTACAGACCGACCCGCCCGACATAGCCCGTCTGGTTGCAGTGGACGCAGCCCTGGGGCCGCCACACCGTCTGACCGGCCTTGACCCCGACCAGCCGTGCGGTCGCCGCATCTGCAGGCTCGGCCCGGCGGCACTCGCCGCAAAGCCTGCGCACCAGCCGCTGCGCCACAATCAGTCGCAGAGTCGAGGCCAGCAGGAAGGGCTCGACGCCCATGTCGCGCAACCGGGTTATCGCCCCCGCCGCATCATTAGTGTGCACCGTCGACAGCACCAAATGCCCCGTCAGCGAAGCCTGAACTGCGATGCGCGCCGTCTCCACATCACGGATTTCCCCGACCATGACCACATCCGGGTCCTGACGCAGGATGGCCCGCAACCCCGCTGCGAAGGTCATGCCGACCTTGGTGTTGACCTGGGTCTGGCCCACCCCGTCGATGGCGTATTCGACCGGGTCCTCGACCGTCAGGATGTTGCGCGTCGCATCGTTCAGCAGACTAAGACCCGCATACAGGCTGGTGGTCTTGCCCGAGCCTGTCGGTCCGGTGACGAGGATGATCCCGTTCGGCTCCTTGAGTGCCGTCCTGAAGGCCTCCAGCGCGTCAGGGGCCATGCCCAGTTGTTCAAGGCTCAGGTCCGCCTGATCCTTGTCGAGGATACGCAGCACAACCCGCTCGCCCGCCCGCGACGGCAGGGTGGAAACCCGCACATCCAGCGTCTTGCCGCCCAGAGCCAGGGGGATGCGCCCGTCCTGAGGCACCCGCTTTTCGGCGATGTCCAGCCGCGCCATGACCTTGATGCGCGAGACCAGAAGGGGCGTGATCCGCGGATTGAGCGACAGCGCCTCGCGCAGCACGCCATCCACCCGCATCCGCACGGTCAGGGCGCTCTCGAACGGCTCCAGATGGATATCGGACGCACCCGCCCGCACCGCCTCGGCGATGATGCCGTTGATCAAGCGGATGACCGGCGCATCGTCGGCCGTATCCAGCAGGTCGGCGGCAGCGGGCATATCGTCGATCAGACTGTCCAGACCCGACGGCATCGACAGATCGTCGCCATCCGTCGCGGTCAGGTGGTCGCCGGCATAGACCTGGGACAGGCGCCGGTCGAACTCCGCCTGGCTCAGGCGTTCGACATGCAACGGTCGCCCCAGCGCACGCCGCGTCTCGATCAGGGCCTGGGGATCCGCGCCCTCGCGAAGGCCGACCACCGCCACCTCGCCCGCGTCCAGCAGGATGACGCCGTGCCGCTTGGCGAAGCCATAGGGCAGTGTCGGATTGACCAGGGTGATCATGACGCCGTCACCGTATCACTGCGGTGCGACAGGATTGTCGACGGGCGGCAGCGGAGCCGCCATCACTTCGTCTGGCGCGATGATCATGGTCGAGGGCGCGACCGGCGGCTGGGCCCGCATATAGTCACGCAGCATCTCGTCCAGGCTGGGCTCACGGTCCGGCACGGCCGTCTGTTGCTGCTGGCGCATATAGCCCCAGCGGTCGGCGGCCAGGGTCTGGGCGTCGGCGGCGCTGCGGATGATGGTCGGGCGGATGAAGACCATGAGATTGGTCCGGCCCCGCTGGCGGGTGGTCGAGCGGAACAGACCCCCGATGACCGGCAACTGTCCCAGACCCGGTATCGCATCCACGGCCAGACGGTCGTTCTGGTCCAGAAGGCCACCGGCTACGGCGATGTCGCCGTCGTCCACGACCAGGGTCGTTTCCAGTTCCCGCTTGTTCAGCACCAGGTCGTTCGCCCCGTCGGTCAGCACGCCGTTGATGCTGGACACCTCCTGACGCAGGAACAGGGTGATGGAGCCACCGGCATTGATCTGGGGCCGCACGATCAGCTTAACGCCGATGTCCTGACGCTGGGTGGTGCGGAACGGGTTGGAGTTGCCGTCCAGCAGGGTCTCGCCCGTGGTGATCGGCACTTCCTGGCCGACCAGGATCGTCGCCTCCTCATTGTCCAGCGTCATCAGCGACGGCGTTTGCAACAGGTTGGAGCCGCTGTCGGTCTTGGCCGCATTGATGATGAAGCCGAACAGGCCGTCGCCGATCCGCCCCCCTGCCCCGCCGATGAAGCCATTGGCTCCCAGCAGGCTGTTGACCGCGAGATTCTGCAGCTGGCGACGCAGGGGATCGTCCTCGTCCAGATCGGTCGCCGCCGCGCCGCCCGCGATAGGCAGCAGGGGCGTCGCGCTGTTGGAATAGTTGGTCAGGCCGATGGGCGCGCCGTCCTCTCCGGCCAGCAGCCACTGGACACCCAATTCCTTGACTGCGGTGTCCGACAGTTCGACCACGATGGCTTCGATCAGCACCTGCTGGCGGCGCTGGTCCAACTGGCGGATGACTTCGGCCAGCATGCGCTGGGTGTCGGCCGAGCCGGAGATGACCAGGGCATTGGCTCCCGGGAAGCGCGCGATCGTGGCGCGCTGCCCCGGCAGAGGCGCGGCAGGCGCGGACGTTGACACCGGAGTGGCGGCATCGGTCGTCGCGCCGGCGCGCGAGGTGCCCGGCTCGCGCGGTGTGGCATTGGCGCTGGCCGCCGTCACCTGCTGGCCGACGATCTGTTGCAGCACGGGCAGCAGTTGCTCGGCATTGGCGTGCTCCAGGAACACCACCTTGACGTCGTCCGCCGACAGGGCCCGCCGGTCCAGATCATCGACGAGGGGCCGCACCCGCGCGATGGCAGAGGGATCGCCCCGCAACACGATGGAGTTGGAACTCTCGACCGGCGTCACGGATACCATGCCCGACCCGGGCTGCCCCCCGGGAGGAGCGAGCACCGATTGCAGCACGGCGGCGATCTCGCGCGCCGAGGAGTTCTCCAGCGTCACGACCTCGAACCCGGTCCGGTCCACATCGATGCGGGCGATCAGGGTGCGGACGCGCGCCAGATTGTCGGCGAAATCGGCCACGACGATGCTGTTGGCACCGGGGTTGGCCAGCACCTGCCCCTGGGCTCCGACCAGCGGCCGGATGGTCTCTGCGGCCGAGGCCGCATCGATGTTCCGAAGTGCAAAGACCTCGGTCGAGAACCGTTCGTTGCCGACAGTCGATGGTCCCTGCGCTGCGCCCTGGGCCGGGCTGATGCGATAGGCTCCGGACGACGTCGGCGTCACCACCAGACCATTGGCGCGCAAGGTGGACAGAAACACCTCGAATAGCTGGGCCCGGCTCAGATTGCGATCGCTGGACACGGTAACGGTGCCGGTGACGCCCGGATCGACGATGAAGGTCCGGCCCGTCGAGCGGGAGATGTCCTGGATGAAGGCGCGGATGTCGGCCCCCTGGACGTTCAGGGTCTGACCGCCTGCCGCCTGCGCGTGCGCAGGAACAGTCGCCAGCGGCGCCTGAACGGCCAGAAGCGCGGCCACGGCGGCCGTCAGCAGGGGGCGGGATCGCATCAGCGGCCTGTCCTTATAGTAGTGGTCTGCTCGACGCCGTTCCGCTCGAAGCGGATTTCGGCACTGGTGCTGTTGGAAAGCTGGCCACGCAGGCCGGCGATACGGGCCGGGCTGTCCAGCGCCTGCCCGTTGACGGCCAGGATGACGTCGCCCGAGCGAAGCCCCGCCGCCGCAAGGGCCGAGCCATCGCCTGTGCCGCTGACGGTAAAGCCATTGATGCCGAGGCCCTGCATGCGTGGTCTCAGCCCCGCCTGCGCCATCAGCCGGGCAGGATCGACGCTGGGGCCTGACGGACCAGTCGCCGACGCCGGTGCCACGGCAGCACCTGCGTCCGCAGGCGCTGTGCCTTGCGGCGTCACGACCTGCTGCTCGGCGGGTGGCGGGGGTGGCGCGGCCGCCCCAATCGGCAGTTCTGTGAACATCAGGCGAGTGAGGGACTCGCCCCGCGCCATCACCACATGATCGGAAGCCACCGATCGCAGGATCAGGCCCGGCTCGATCTCCTCGCCCACGCCGACCGACACCTGCCGCCCGTCAGCCAGACCGATGATGGCCGACCCGCCGCCCGCGCCGTCCGCACGCACGCCGTAGAGCCGCATCTGACTGCTGCCCTGCGCGGTCGCCTCGCCCAGCGCGCCGGGCGCGCCGGTGCGGAAGAAGGCGTCGAACCGCTGGAAGATGGAATAGTCTGGCGCGGCTGCTTCGGGTGCCGTGACCGGTCCGGCTATGGAAACGCTAGGCGAGGCTAGGAAAACCCACACCAACCGCGCGCTCTGAATCAGCAACACGAGGGCCAGACCGACCTCGATCCCGCGCCGCAGGCGGGCGCGGCCACCGCCCGGCGCATCGCCGGTCGGCCGGAGCTGACGGTTCCAGTTGCGAAAGGCGGCGATCACCATGAGTTGCCCGACAGGGGCCTGGGGCGGCCCGGCGCGATACCTAGACCGATCGTCCGTATGCGGGCTTCACCGCCATGTGACGCCCGCGAGAACTTGCCGTGACGGTTAGGGGCAGTACGGACGAAATGACGCCAAAACGTCGTGAACGAAAACGAGGAGGTGGCGCGTCGCCACCCCCTCGTCCATTTTACCTTAGAAGCGCGCGGTCAGGCTGACCGATGCGCTGGATCCCAGCTCATAGTTATTGATCAGGATCTTGTTCCCCAACTCCTGGAACTCGTCATAGTCGGTGTTCAGCAGGTTCCGTAGCTCCAGCGAAAAGCCCAGATCCCGTCCCGCATATTCGAAGTCCTTGCGATAGACGAAGTCCAGGAAGACGCCCGGGTCCTGCACATAGTCGGGCTCGCGGCTGCCCGCGCTGCCTGCTCCGCGCGCCGTGATGCGCTCGCTGACGTAGTTGACGATGAAGGTCGCCTGCGAGCGGGCCGTGTCGTCTTCCCAACCGAGTTGCAGGTTGGCGACATGCTCGGACTGGCCCTGAAGGCGGCTGCCGTCTTCAATGAAGAAGGTTGCGTCTTCATCCGCTCCGCCACCGCCCGGCGTACGAACGACATCGCCTGGCTCGACGTTCACCTCGGAGTCTGACCAGGTGTAGTTGGCCTGGACCAGCCAGCGCTTGTTGGCAATGAATGGCATGGCATTGTCGGGGAACTCGAAGAACTTCTTGGCCTCGATCTCGGCCCCGAAGATGGTCGCTTCCGGCGCGTTCAGGAACGACTGTTGACGCTGGTCACCCGTCAGGACGACCACCGATTCAACCGGCTTGTCCAGTTGCTTGTAGAAGACACCGGCGGTCAGGAACTGCTGGCGCGCAAAGAACCACTCGTAGCGGGCATCCAGGTTCAGGATTTCCGTATCGACAAGGAAGGGGTTGCCCGTGAACTCGCGGTCGCTCTCGGGGTCGATATAGGACTGTGGAGCCAGTTCACGGAACTGCGGACGCCCGATGGTCTGGGACGCGCCAAGGCGTAGCTGCTGATCCTCGGCGAAGTTCCAGGTCGCGGTGAAAGAGGGCAGATAGTACTGCTCTTCGATGCTGGTGGGCGCGAACGGGGCGGCACCGCCGAACAGGTCTCGCGGGGTTACCGTCAGCTCACCATCCTCGAAGCGGACGCCGGCCGTTGTGCGAACCAAGGGAATGATCTCGGCATCGACCTGAACATAGGCCGCAGCGACTGTAAGTTCCGCCTCATAGGCCCCGGCACCATTGGTGCCTGCGATCTGGCGCAGTTCGATCGTCGTCGGGTTGATATTGAAGTCAGAGTACAGGAAGTCGATACGCGATTGCCGCTGCTCATCCGTCAGGCCGCTCACCGCCGCCAGTTGGAGGTCATAACGGGTCGCGTCGCGGCTGCTGTCTGTATAGGCGACGCCAGCCTTCAATACGATCTCGCGGAAGTCTGACAGCGGCAACGTGTAGCTGACGTCGGCCCCACCGGAGATGACATCCTCGTCCAGTTCGCTGAAGGAGATCTGGTTGGACGGATTGTGGATGAAGTTGCCGTCACCATCTACGCCGTACTGGAAGCGCGATTCATAGGGCGCATCGCGCGAGGTCTTGGCATAGGACGCGCGCCAGTCGAACTCCAGCGCACCATCCAGGAACTCATGCTCACCGGCCAGTTGGCTCGAGAACAGCTGACGCACGAAGAACTCGGTGTAATCATCACGCAGGACGCCGCCACCAACACTAAGGTCCGGGCCGACGCTGGAGCGAGCTTCCTTGGTCGTATTGCGAACGTAGAAATTCGTCCACTTCAGCTCGTGATTGTCGTTCGTCAGGGACAGGGCACCCAGGAAGTTCAGCTGGATGTCGTTCTGATTGGACTCGAACGCCTTGTCCGTGACGGGCACCAGAATGTCGCCCGAAAACTGGCCTTCCTGCTGACGGCCGCGGCGACCGCTCCAGCTGTTGTCATAGCCGGCGACGCCGATCAGACCAAGAGTGCCCAGGCTGCTGTCACTGGACAGTCCGCCGGCGAAATCGAAACCGAAGTCGACGGGGGTCGTCTCACGCTGCAGAAGCCGCAGCGGGGCATTGACCAGGGACTGGCCCATGCGTTGCAACTCCGCCGTCGTGAAGTTGGCGCGATTGATCTGCTGACCCGACTGGAAAGCGATGGCGATGGGCGTCGGCACATCACGGGTACCATCATCGAAACCCGTGAAGTCAGTGCGCGATCCGTAGTAAATCAGGCCTTCCTTGTTGGTCGTCTCGGAGTTCGCCCCGATCGACGTCGACATGGTGAAGAAGGGCTCGTTTGGCGCATCGACCGTACGCAGGTCGATCACCCCGCCCCCGAACTCGCCGGGGAAGTCGGCGGAATAGGTCTTCTGGACGGTGACGCTTTCCAGAATGCTGGCCGGGAACAGGTCCAGCGGAACGACGCGTTGCAGCGGCTCGGGGCTGGGCAGCGGGGAGCCATTCAGAAGCGCCGAGGAATAGCGCTCCCCCAAGCCACGCACATAGATGAAGCGCCCTTCCACGACAGTCAGGCCAGTGACGCGGGTCAGTGCCTGCGCTGCGCTCGAATCACCCGTACGCTGCAGATCTTCGGCCGTCAGGAAGGCAGCAACCTCGGCACTCTCGCGATTTGGTTCGGGGATGTAGCGGCCCAGGACGACAATCTCGTCGAGCTGCGACTCCTCCTGCACCGGATCGGCCTGAACGGCAGGCGTCTGCGCCGTGGAGCTTTGCGGCGCGGTCGCTACGGGCGGCGGCGTCTGGGCATGCACCATCCCGGGCGCGATCATCGCGCTGGTGGCCAGGAGGACCCCGCTCAGGGTCAAGGTAAGGGTCTTCATGATCTGCGCCTTGGAAGAGTTTAACAGGATACGCGAAAGCCGGAGGTGGCCCGGTCGGGCCACCTCCGCGCATCCGTCATCAGCAGGTCGCGCCGGACGTCAGACCGCAGGTCCAGCCCGTGTACCAGGTGTCAGCAGCGTTCTGGACGGCACCGATGTAGGTTGTTGCCGTGAAGAACGGATAGACCGCCGGAGCGTTTGCCGGTGTTACGGCGTTCTCGTTCGCACCGTTGATGAAGGTCAGCGTCTGGTTGGGCAGGCTGGTGCCCGACGGTGCCGTCAGGGTCGAAGTGCCAGTGGCCGTGTTGTTCGTGCCGGCGGTGAAGGCAGCCGTCGAAAGCGCGGTGTTGGACGGACGGTACGGCACGGCGCACGACATGAAGACCGAGTTGAAGGTCACACCGCTGGTGCCGGTATCGGCGTCGTTGATGGCCATACAGCCTGCGACCGAGCCGGCAACACTCGTGAACACCGAGTTGATGATCGTAGAGTCAGTACCCGTATCGAAGTGGGCTACAGTGTGAGCATCGATGGTCGCGTTGCGGCCGACCAGGGTCCAGTTGGCCATTTTCGGCTGCGAGACGTAGCGGTTGGCCAGCGGCGTCGAGGCGGGAGCAGACGAGAACTCAAAGCCGGCGCTGCGGCTGGTCGTGCCGGCCGGACGCTGGGTCACGATGCCGAACTGAGCACCACCGCGCCAGCCCGTGTCGGTGTCCATGCCATCGTCGTCGGCACCGGTAATGACGACGCGACGCAGATTGACGTTGCCGCCGAAGATTTCGATGCCGTCGTCCGAGCTGTTGTGAACCTGCACGAACTCGACCGTCGTGCCGGAGCCGACACCGGCCAGGGTCAGACCCTGAAGCTCATTGCCCGACGAGATTTCGAAGCCCGAGAACTTGATCTGAACATAGCGCACGCGGCCCGAGTTGTCGGCCGCGGTGTTGCCGCCGTAGAAGGCGCTGGTGCCCTCAACCGTGCCGGTGCAGGTCACCGGCGCGGTCAGCTGGCAGTTGGCTTGCGGCGCACGGCCGGCCAGTACGATACCGCCCCATTGACCCTGCGAGTTCTCGTTGGTGGTGCCCTCGACGTTCTGACGGCTGGTGAAGACGATGGGGCTGGTGGCCGTGCCTTCCGCGAACAGCTGCGAACCGCGGTTGACCAGGAGGTAGTCCGAGCCACCCGAGGCGAAGATGCGCACGCCGGCTTCAATGGTCAGGATGCCTTGCTCGCTACCGGCGGTCGGTGCTGCCGGGTCAATGCCGCGGTCCGTACCGACCGAGGTGCGGCCCGAGATGGAATAGATGGTGCCGGCGCGCAGCGGCACCGTCAGGGCACCGTTGATCTGTTGCGGCAGCTGGCAGACGCGCAGGGTGTTGTTGGCGATCAGGCCGACATTGGCGAAGCCGGTCGGGCAATCCGCAGCAGGAGTGCCGGGCGGGGGGGTGGTCGGGCCACCAGGGTTGGTACCGCCACCACCGCCGCCAAAATCGCCTTCACCGGGCGAGGCGACTTCCGAAGAGCCGCAAGCGGCCAGAGCCAGGGCGCTGGCCGAGAGGGCGAGCAGTGTTGTCAGTCGAAAGCCGGTCATCGTTTTCACCGTGTCAGGTCCAAAGGATCATTCGACAGGTGGAACACAGGCCTCAGCCCGGCCCCGACGACGTATCGCCCCTCCTGCCCGGTCCCTTGGCTAGACGCGGGATGTGACAGAGGGAGCGCCGAACCGTGACGGTTAGGACGCGCTTGTGTGAACTTGTTTTCGCCATTCTGTGAAACTCAATCCTGATACGGCGCGATAGTCACAAACCGGTTCCCGGGCCACGGATCCGGCCGTTGCACTGTCATCGGCACCGCGTTAGGCCGGTGGAAACCCATAGGACATCAACGTTTGTCTCCCCTTCTCCTCGCGCTCATCCTGGCCGGTCTGGGCCTGATCGCCGGAAGTTTTATCGGTCTGGTCAGCCTGCGTTTGCCGCAGGAACGCGATGTCATATTTGGACGATCTCGTTGCGGTGGCTGCGACCGGCCCCTGCCACCGCAGCGCATGATTCCGGTCGCCAGCTATGTGCTGGCCAGAGGTCGATGCGGTGATTGCGGGTCGGTGATTCCTCTGCGCTACCCGCTAATTGAACTGGGCTGCGCTGCGGCGGGTGCATGGGCAGGACTCTCACAGCCGGACATCCTTGCAGCAGGGCTCACAGCCTTGCTCGGCTGGCAATTGATCCTGATCGCCGTGGTGGATGCGGAGCATTTCTGGCTGCCCGATGTCCTGACGTTGCCGCTGTTGGCTACAGGCCTGACCGCCGCCGCAGTCTTGCCGAGTGGCAATCTGGTGCATTCGGCCCTCGGAGCCTTCGTTGGCTTCGCGGGTCTGTGGCTTCTGGCCATCACCTACCGGCAACTTCGCCGAAGGGAAGGCCTGGGCGGCGGCGACCCCATACTTCTGGCAGCCGGAGGAGCCTGGGTCGCCTGGATCGGACTCCCCAGTGTTCTGTTGTGGGCATCAATTTCTGCCTTGAGTCTGGTTGCGGCCCGATTGGTTACAGGCCGCCCCGTGTCGGGCCGGGATCGTCTCCCGTTCGGCCCCTTTCTGGCCGTCGGCATCTGGCTGACATGGCTGCTCGGCCCTCTGGGGCTGTAGATGCCGACAATCAGGAAAGTTCGATCACGTCGGGATGGAACCTGCCATCATACAGGCGCGCCACATCGGCCGCCCGGCGAAGCAGGACGGCGGCACGATTGATCGAACCCTTGTCAGACAGCTCACTGTGGCCCGCGTCGGGCGGATCGGTCAGCAACATCAGACGCCGCAAACGACCGCTCTGTCCCGGGTTGTCCAGGTTGTGAAGCGACAGGCCTGTCCGTACCCGTGTCTGGATCGTCACTGGATCTTCGCGGCTTGCAACCTCGGCATCGAGCCAAGCAAGCACGGTGAGTTCGGCCTGCCCTTCGCCGCAGACGACGACGTCGCGAAACAGGCCCGGACAGGCCTTGAGCACTGAATCGCGCAGCCGCCCCGCCGCCACGAATGTGCCGTTGGTCAGCTTGAACTGCTCTGCGCTACGCCCCGCGAAAAATAGCCCCTCGGAGGGATTGGCACGGTCGTGGAAGTCGGCGCGGTCTTCCATCCGCAGAAACCCCTCCTCGTCAAAGGCTTCGGCAGTGCGGGCGGGGTCGCCGAGGTAGCCGGGGGTGACGCTGGGGGCCTTGACCCGAACCTCGTAGGCCCCCTCGGCGGGAACCAGTTTGAGGGACGCGCCGGGGACCGGCAGGCCGATTCCGACCTTTCGGGTCTCCCACCAAGTGTAGCTGATGGCGGAGCCGGTTTCGGTGGAACCGTAACCGGAGACAAACTGAATTCGAGTTTTGATAGTCCGGACGGCCAGAGCCTGCATGCGGTCATGCAGTGGTTGAGGCAGGCCCGCACCGCCGAACAGCATGCAGCGCAGGTCGGCGAAATAGGCATGGCGCAGGGCGTCATCAAGGTCCAGCGCGTCGGCGAGCATGGCATAGCCGGACGGCATGGTGCCGTAGAAGCGCGGCCTGATCTCTTTCAGGTTCCGCAGCGTCTCGCCGAACAGTTCCGGCGTGGGACGGCCATCGTCGATGTAGAGGTTGCCGCCCAGGGCGGTGATGTTCGTAAGCAGGGACGAGCCAGCGATATGGCTCCAAGGCAGCCAGTCCAGACACGGTCCATCCCACGCGAAGGCATCGCCCATGGCCTGAAAGCCGCTGGCGGTATTGGCTGTCATCATGGCCTGGGTATGGATCACGGCCTTGGGACGACCGGTGGAGCCGGAGGTCAGCAGGTAGCGGGCAGGCACGGTCGGATCGAGCGCCTGTACGCGTGCACCGATGGCTTCCACGTCCGGGCAGGCGAGGACGTCGGCCAGCGCCACGACGTCACCGGCCAGGTCCTGTGGCCGGGCAGAAACGACGATCGCGTCGGCCGGCCTCACTGCGGCCAGTGCCCGGGCAAAGGGGGCACCCTGCTCTGCGAAGATCACGGCAGGCTTCACCACGTCGACGACATGACGCAGCCGCTCGAAGTCGGTGCCGAGCAGGGAGTAGTTCACGCTGACCGAACAGATGGGCACGCCTGCCGCGATCGCGCCAAACATCCAGGCGGCGTGGGCGATGGAGTTTTCGGACAGGACGAGCACGCACCGACCCGGAGCGATCTCCTGCCGGAGCAACCAGGCAGCCACGGCGGAGACGTCGGCGCGTCCCTGAGCATAGGACAAGGGTTGCCAGTCCCGGTGCTCGCCACCGCGCCGGGCGATCCAGGTTCGGTCGGGCATTGCGTCCCCATGCGCCCAGAAGACCCGCAAAAGATTGCTGTCATGATCGACCAGGGGCGCACGAGCCGAGAGGATCAAGGTGCCGTTAGGCCGGGTTTCCACATCCAGCCCGACCTGGCCGAACCGCACCGGACGGAAGGGTGCGTCCTGCTGGACATTGATTTCGGACACCGGCTCGGACAAGGGCGCTTCCTTCTTCGTTGCAACTCCTCAATAGCCTCGACGAGACGCTTGCAAAACAGGATTTATTTTCATCAGCCCCCCCAGAACAAACTTGCGGCGACAGACCAAACTCTCCTACAGCTTGTTCTCGAACAATCGGCAATGGTGACGCCAGGAATGAGGGCGACCGCCAGCTGTCGATGATGCCATTCCGAGACGACACCGCATGACCACGCCGTTTGACACCCTGCGCCTGCCGGTCTTCGCCGCGCCCATGTTTCTGGTGAGCGGGCCAGAGATGGTGATCGCAGCCTGCAAGTCCGGCATTGGCGGGGCCTTCCCTACCCCCAACTGCCGAACGGTCGAGGACCTGGACCGCTGGATGGGCCGCATTACCGACGCATTGGTCCCCGGCGACGCCCCGTGGATCGCCAATATGATCACCCACTCGACCAACACTCGCCTGGCCGAGGACCTGCGCCTGATCGCCGAGTACAAGCCGCCCGTGGTCATCACGGCCTTGGGTTCGCCGCGCCCGGTCATGGAAACCGTAAAGGCCTACGGCGGTCTGGTCTTCGCCGACGTCATCTCGATGAAGCTGGCCAGGAAGGCGGCCGAGGCCGGTGTCGATGGACTGGCCTGCGTCAGCGCCGGTGCCGGTGGGCATACGGGGCATCTCACACCGTTCGCCTTCATCTCGGCGGTGCGGGACTTCTTCGACGGCTATATCGCGGTCGGCGGTGGTGTCGGTGATGGCGCAGGGATCGCCGGGGCCGTCGCGGCAGGGGCCGACTTCGTCTATATGGGCACGCGCTTTCTGGCGACCGACGAAAGCATGGCCCAGCCTGCCTACAAGCAGATGGTCGTGGACGCGGGGCCGGATGATCTCGTGGTGTCCGCCGCCGTCACCGGTACCCCGGCATCATGGCTGAAGGCCAGTTTGAGGGCCGCAGGACAGGATCCCGACAATCTGGGCGGGCCGGCCGAGCGGAACTATTCCAGCAACGGCGACCCCAAACGCTGGCGCGATATCTGGGCAGCTGGCCAGGGCGTGGATGCCGTACGTAAGGTCGAGCCGCTGTCGCAGGTCGTGGAGCAACTGTCGCTGGAGTACCAGGCAGCCGTGCAGGCCTTCCGCAAACGGACGGCCGGGATCGCCTAGACCCCGATCACCAGGCTGACGGTCGTGGTCGTGGACCCGCCGATGTTCAGGGTCTGGACCGTTTTCGCCCCCTCGACCTGATAATCGCCCGCCGTGCCGGTCGTCTGTTTGAACGCATCCAGAGCCATGCGGACGCCGGTGGCCCCCACGGGATGGCCGCAGCCGATCAGGCCGCCGGAGGGGTTGATGGGCACCTTGCCGCCCATTTCGATGTCGCCCGCCTCGATCGCCTTCCAGCTTTCGCCGGGTGCGGTCAGGCCCAGATGATCGATGGCCATGTACTCGGTCATCGAAAAACAGTCGTGGGTTTCCACCAGATCGATGTCGGACAGCCCGACGCCGGCGCGACTGCGGGCTTCGTCGATCGCTCGCTTCACTTGCGGAAAAACGTACGGCTGGTCACGGCTGTTGTCGATCTTGGTGTTGTAGCTGATCGGGGCCGAGCGGTGGCCCCAACCCTTGATGCGAGGCAGGCTGTCCAGCGGAATGCCCCGCGCCTTCGCATATTCGGCGGCCCGTTCCGGCGAGGCCAGAACGACCGCGGCCGCCCCGTCGGTGACCTGCCCGCAGTCGGTCTTGCGCACGCGCCCCTCGATGACGGGATTGGCTTCGTCGTCGCTGGTGAAGCTCGCGTTGGAGAAGGAGTAGTTGCGCGTCTGGGCGTTCGGATTGCGCTTGGCGTTGCCGAAATTGACCTGGGCGATGTGGCGCAGGTGGGCTTCGTCGATGCCGTAGCGGCTGTCGTATTCGTCGGTCAGGTTGGAAAAGGCGCGGGGCCAGACATAGGTGGCGTCGCCGAACTCATGCCCCGTCCAGGCGGCGGCCCCCAGATATTCCGCGCCCGTCTGGCCCGGCACGTTGCGCATCAACTCGATACCGACGACCAGCGCCGTGCCGTAATGCCCCGCCTGGATGTCCGACATGGCCGCCAGCAGGGCCAGACTGCCCGATGCGCAGGCCCCTTCGTGACGCGAGGTCGGCAGACCGTCGAAGGCCGGCTCGGTCTGGGCGAAGAAGCCGCCCAGCAGCCCCTGTCCCGCGAACAGATCGCCGACAAAATTGCCGACATGGCCCACATCGATGTCCGCAGGGTCCAGCGACGCCGCCGCCAGGCCACCGTGGACGGCCTCGCCGAAGCCGTCCGCCATCTCGACCCCTTCGCGCGCCCAGTTGCGGGCGAAGTCGGACTGCCAGCCGCCGAGGATGTAGGTCATGATCGTCGATCCTTATGCGGCGTTTGCGGCTTGCGATGCGCGGATGGTGGCCCCTTGCGACCATGTCGCATGGGTGCCGCTGGAGATGCGTTCCGGCAAAATGATCCGGGCGACAGGGCCATCCGCCAACTTGCGCGCATCATAGATGACGCATTCCGAGCGGTCCTCGATCATGTCCGAGACATAGGTGACCAGATAGCCATCGTCCTCCTCGGTCGCGCCGATGCGAGGCGCGAAGCCCGGCTCCGATCCATAGCGTTCGGGGCCGAAGTCGATGGCCCAGCTGTCGCCCGTATCCATGTCGTGCTTGACCACGCCGGTGAACAGGAACCAGCCGGGCTTGCTGACCGCACTGTAGGCATAGCGGTATTTCACGCCCGCGAACTGGTTGTTGATAACGCCGAACTCCAACACGCGGTCGTCCAGACGCGTCTCTGTCGTGGCTCCCGTCTTCAGGTTGAAACGCCAGCGGTGCAGCTTGGGCTGGAGCATATTCTGATCCAGGAAGGTCATGATCCGCTCATAGGCGGGCCAGGCATCGGGGCTGGTGTCCGGGACCGGATTGTCCTGGAAATAGCCGTCCATGACGATCTCGTCGCCGTCTTCCCAGGCATTGAGGAAGTGCAGGACATAGGTGGCGTTGGCCTCGAACCATTTGACCTCCTCAGCCGTGCCGAAGCGCGGAATGATGCCGAAGCGGGACTTCATGTCAGGGTGGAAGCGCGCGACGTGATAGCCCTTGGGCAGCAGATGCTCCTCCCAGAACAAGGGGAAGTCGTTCAGGATCGAATAGTTGGTCGTGAACGCCATGTCGTGCGGCAGGCGCGCTCCTGGCAGCGGCACAGGCGTCAGATGCTTCAGCTGATGGTCAGCCCCGACGACGCCGTAGTGCATGAAGGGGGCCGTCTTCGAATAGTTGAAGAACAGCAGCTCGCCGGTCCTCTCATCGACCTTGGGATGGGCCGAAATTCCTTCAGGCGGACACCAGTCGGCACTGGGCAGTTGTTCGAGCGTGAAGGGGTCAAGGCGGTAGCCCTCTCCGCACTGGTAGAAGGTCGACAGAATAGCGCCCGCATGAATGATGACGTCGGTCGAGGATGAATCCTTCAGACCGCCATGCGCGCCCCAGCCGGGCCGCTCTGACAGCGAAGGATGTTCGGCCAGACCGGCCCAAAGCGCACGCCCCGCCTCTTGCTCCGCCTCGAAGCCCTTGGTCCGGACGAAGCGGTTGCGATAGGCGGCCTTGCCGTCCTTCAGCGTAATGGCATGCAGCATACCGTCACCGTCGAACGGGTGGTAGCGGCCCAGCGGCTGGTGCACCGGGTTTTCGGTATTGCGCACATAGACCCCGTCGATGTCGGTCGGGATGGTGCCGATGACGACCATGTCGTCAGCCGTATGCTCGGTATGCTGAGGAGCCCACGCCCCGTTCATGTAGGGGTGGTCGTTCGGCTGGATCGAGGTGCGGATGGCACCCTGCTGAAAGGTCGTGCGCGCTGCGCCTGTCGGTTCGGCACCCATGAGACACTCCTGGAACTGTGCGGCAAGCCGCCAAGTAAGTTGCGTTAGAATACCATTCTTGCGGCCCTTTGCGAGAGCTTTTAGTATCAAATCGCAAGCTACGCCGAAAACGGTGAGCATATCGGGAGACGACCATGGCCGATCATCAGTTCTCTGCCCTCGATTTCGACGGCCTGCGCCCGCCCAGCCCGTTTCTGAGCGCCGACCATGACGCCTGGCGCACGCATCTGCGGACCTTCATCGACATCCATGTCGCGCCGCACCTGGACGCCTGGGATGCGGCGTCCGACTTTCCTGACGCCCTCTACAAGACCGCAGCCCTGGAGGGCGTGTCGGGCATGGGCTTTCGTGAGGACCTGGGCGGAACGGGCGAGGACATCGACCTGTGGCACCGCATCATCTTCGCCGAGGAGTTCTTTCGCATGGGCTCAGGCGTCGTGTTCGCCGACCTGGCCACCCCGTGGATCGCCCTGCCCCCCATCATCAATGGCGGCACGCCCGAGATGTTGGACCGCGTGGCCCGCCCGGTGCTGGCTGGCGACAGGAAGATCGCCTTCGCCGTGACTGAGCCCGGCGGGGGATCGGACGTCTCCGGTTTCACCACGACAGCCGAGCGCCGGGGCGATATCTTCGTCGTCAATGGCGGCAAGACCTTGATCTCGGGCGCGATGAAGGCCGATTTTCTGCTGACCGCAGTGCGGACCGGCGGGCCGGGCATGGGAGGGCTGTCGATGCTGCTGATCGAGACGGACAGGCCGGGCGTGTCTCGCGGCCCGGTCCCCGGCCTGGAATGGTACAATCGAAACAACGGCTGGCTGACGTTCGAAAATGTCGAGGTGCCGGTTACGAATCTGGTCGGTGTCGAAAACCGAGGCTTTGCCGGCCTGGCCAGCCAGTTCAACATCGAGCGGTTCAGCGGCATCGCCGCCACCTTGGCCATGACCCGCACCTGCGTGGCCGAGGCCATCGCCTTTGCCCGCGAGCGCCAGACCTTCGGCAAGCGGCTGATCGATCACCAGGTTATGCGGCACAAGATCGTGGACATGATCCAGCGGCTGAAGGTGTCCTATGCCCTGCTGGACATTCTGGTCTGGCGGTTCGGGCGCGGCGAGACGCCGGTGGCGGACCTGGCGCTGCTCAAGGTGCAGGCGACCACGACCCTGGAGCATTGCGCCCGCGAAAGCCTGCAGGTTCTGGGCGGCCGGGCCTATACCGGCCACAACCGCGTGGAGCGCATCTATCGCGAGGCCCGCATATTCGTGATCGGTGGTGGGTCCGAGGAAATCCTGCGCGATCTGGCCGCGAAACAGATGGGCTTCTAGGCCGACAAAAAATGGCCCCGCCGTGTGAACGGCGGGGCCAGTCGGTTCAGGATAACGCAGACTTCGTCGAGGGGATCAGAAGTTGCGTCGCAGGGTGATCCCGTAAGTCGCGGGATCGCCTAGGAAGGCCGAGTAGGATCCCGCCTGGAAGGTGGCCGGGATCACGCGGCGATAGTATTCGGTGTCGAACAGATTGCGGGCCCAGACATCCACCGACCAGTCTCCGGCCTCCTGCCGCAACGAGAAGCGGGCGTTGACCGTAGTGAAGGCGTCCTGCACGCGGTTGGGGTCGAAGCCGCCGGTGAAGAACTCCGAGGAGTAGCGGGCATCGGCATAGGCCACACCGACCAGACCATTGCCGATCGGGAACTCATAAGTGATCGACGAGACGTTCACCCAGTCCGGCGACTGTTCCATATCACGCCCCGAATAGGTCAGGTTACCCGGCGAGGTCGGATAGAAGGCGTCCGTGTAGCTGAGTCCGTTGGTCAGGGTCAGGCCGTCCATGGGCAGCCAGGTGATCTCCAGCTCGGCCCCTTGCGTGACGGCCTCGTCAAGGCTGCGAACCACGAAGCTGACACCCGTATATTCAATCAGCTGGAAGCCGCTGAACGTCTGGTGGAAGGCGGCGAAGTTGGCGCGCAGGGTACGGTCGAAGAACTCGCCCTTCAGGCCGATCTCGTAGGCGTCGACCGTCTCTTCCACGAAGGCCAGATCGCGCGCGTTCGGCGTGGCCGGAGTGGTGAAGCCGGCGCGGTCGAAGTTGTAGCCCCCCGACTTGTAGCCCCGCGAGTAGGACGCGTAGCTGTTGAGCTCTGGCGTGAACTGATACGCGATGTTGAATGTGCCCGTCACGGCGCTTTCGGTGCGTTCGTCGGAATCGCCAGCCGGGTTCAGTCGCGTATCCCAGAACGGAGCGCAGAAGCGTGTGATGCCGGGCGCGTCGCTGGTGGCCAGTGCACTGTCGCAGGCCGGGTTGAAGTTCTCGCCCCGGAAGTCGATTTCCTTCTTGTTTTCTGTGTAGCGCAGACCGCCGGTGATGCTGAGCTGGTCGGTCACCCGGAAGATATTATGGGTGAAAATCGACATGTCCTGGCCGGTCTGTTCGCCGATGCCGCGTGCGCCGTCACCCGGCGTGAAGGCGGCCAGGGTCGAGGCCTGGAAGGTGGCTGCCCCGCCGTAGATCAGCGGATAGTCGGCCCCCATGCGGAAAGCTGAATCGTTCAGCACTTCCTCGTGCGAGTAGAAGGCTCCGACCAACCAATCGAGCCGATCATTGGTCCCTTGCAGGCGCACTTCCTGGGTGAAGACGTCGAAACCCTGATGCAACCCGTCGGGGGCGAAGAAGCCCAGGTCGGCACCTGAGTGGTCGAAGTCCTGTGACCGCGAGGCCTCCCAGCTGCGATAGGCGGTGATGGAGGTCAGGTTGGCGAAGCCGAGATCGAAATCGCCCTGGGCCGAAAACCCGTAGTCTACGATGTTCTCAGAGTTGACGCGGCCCGGAGTCTTGGAGGCCTCGCGATCAAACGGATCGGTGCTGCTGTAGCCCACATTGCCACGCGCCGAGGACAGGCTATTGACCAGGCCCAGGGTCGGCCCGGCGATGGCCAGGACGGCCACGCAGCAATTCTCGTCCCGGTCGGTATAGTCGGCACTGAACCGCCAGGTCATCGTGTCAGACGCTTCCCACAGCAGTTTGCCACGGACGAACTGGCGATCCAGATTGTCGAGCGTTTCGGTGCTGTTGGCATCTTCGTAGAAGCCGTCGCGGGTTTCGGTGCTGCCTTCCAGTCGCAGGGCGACCGTGTCCGACAGCGGAATATTGACCGACCCTGCCAGGCGGATGTCGTCATAGTTGCCGTAGGTGCCCTCGAACCGGCCGAACGTGTCGCTGGTCGTGGGCTGCTTTGTCAGCACATTGATGATGCCGGACGAGGTGTTGCGCCCGAACAACGTGCCTTGTGGACCGCGCAGAACCTCGATCCGTTCCAGATCGCCCAGTTCCGACAGAGCCACACCCGTGCGAGCGCGTATCACGCCGTCGATCACCACGCCGACAGACGACTCGAGGCCGGGGTTGGTCGAGGTCGTGCCGATGCCACGGATGCGGACGGAGGAGTCGGCCCCGCCGCCCGGCGTCTGGAACTGCACACTGGGGGCCAGGCCAGTCAGCTCGCGGATATCGGTGACGCCCGAGTTTTCAAGCTGTTGCCCGCCCACCGCCGTGACCGCGATCGGAACATCGATCAGGCGTTCCTGTCGCTGGTTGGCGGTGACGATGATGTCGTCAAGAGCAGTAGCCTCGGGCTCTTGAGCCGGAGCAGAAACGGCCTCTTGGGCGAAGGCGGGCGCAGCCCCCAACGCCGCGGCAACCAGCAAGACAGGTAAGCTGACGGAACCACTGATCTTCATGCCCAATCCTCCCATGAGCCCTCGTTTGCCGAGGTGCTTCTGGCGCCAGATGTAACTGGCAAACTGAGACTGTCAAATAACTTTTGTAATCAGACCGAGTTGATGATTGAGTGGTGTTCGAGCGACGCGGCGATAGATGTCTTGTCGATCCGATTTGCAAAACCGACCCGATACCCAGACCACGAGACCAGAAAACTGGCTTTTTATCAGGGAGTTGAGACATGCGAGCTTATTCAGATGATCACTGATCACGTCCCCGCGCAGGCGCGACGCCGCCGCTTCCAATGATTGCGCCAGACCTGTTTCGACGCCATCCAGCATCGACACAAAGTCACTTTCACCTTTAGATTGACTGAGCACAGTGGGCCGATGACCATCACGATCGAATCTCCCCCTCCAGTGTCCGATAGCCCGGCACCTGCCGCTCTGGCCTGGCCCCATCCCGCGTGGGGCTGGTTCGCGGTTGCGGCCTTGATGATCGCCTATACGTCCAGCTTCATCGATCGCCAGATCCTGAGCCTGCTGGTCGAACCGATCCGGGCGGACCTGACCATATCCGACACCCAGTTCAGCCTGCTGGCCGGGATCGCCTTTTCGCTGTTCTACACGGTGATGGGCATTCCGCTGGCCAAGCTGGCAGACCGGGGTAGTCGCCGCTGGATCATCCTGATCGGCATCGTCGTCTGGAGCGTGATGACTGTGGCCTGCGGCCTGGCCAACAGCTTCTGGGCTCTGTTCGCCGCGCGCATCGGGGTCGGTATAGGTGAAGCGGCGCTGTCGCCCGCCGCCTATTCGATGATCTCGGACTATTTCCCACCACGCCAGCGCGCCCGTGCCCTGGCCGTCTATTCCATGGGACCCTACATCGGCGCAGGACTGGCCCTGATGATCGGCGGCGGTGTGATCGACCTGATCGCCAGATCGGGCTCCATGACCCTGCCGCTCGTCGGCGTTCTGGCTCCGTGGCAGCAGACCTTCGTGCTGGTCGGCGCGCCCGGACTACTGATCGCAGCCCTGTTTCTGGTGGTGCGCGAGCCTGCCCGCCGGGGCGTCGTCGCCGCCGGTGTCGAGGCCGGTGTCGTGAAGTTTATGCTGACGCGCAAATCCACCTTCGTCCCCATGATCCTGGCGTTTTCGATCTTCGGCATGGCCGGCATCTCCTACCTGGCGTGGATCCCCGCTGTCCTGATCCGCCAGCATGGCTGGACCCCGGCCGAGGTCGGCTTTGCCTATGGAGCTATCCTGCTGTTCGCGGCCACGCCCGGCGTCCTGATCGGCGGATGGTTGACGGACGCCATGTCTAACCGGGGGCGCAAGGATGCCCCTCTGTACGCCGCCATACTGGCACTGGTCGCCAGCATTCCCTTTGCCATCGCCACACCTCTGCTGGGTGACGTGCGCTGGGCCCTGGCCTCGCTGGCCGCCTTCAGCTTCTTTGCCGGAGTGATGAACAGCCTGCCCGCCACAGCCCTGCAATCGGTGGCCCCCAATCAGCTCCGAGCCCAGATTACGGCCATATACTTCCTGGTCGGCAATCTGATTTCCCTCGGGCTGGGTCCGACCGTAGTGGCGGCGATAAGCGACACACTGCTCGGAGGGCCACAGTCGATCGGGCTGGCGCTGGCCATCGTCAGCGGCGTCTGCATCAGCCTGGCCTCCTTCATGCTGATCCGCACCCTGCCCTCTTTCCGCGCCAGCGTGGACGAGGCCCGCGACTGGCAGGGATCGCACTGATGTCCCGCCTGGCCCTGCCCTGGTTCGACCCGACGCCGCCGACGGCTGAGCAGTGCGTCATCCCGCGCCTGATCGACCGGCACGCCGCCAACACGCCTGACAAGGTGTTCGTCCGCTTCGAGACCGGCGAGACCTGGACCTGGGCCCAGACACGCGACAGGGCTAGGGCGACAGCAGCGGCGCTTCAGGCGCGCGGCGTGGGCAAGGGCGACATCGTCGCCGCCTGGGCCCCCAACTCGGCCGCTCTGATGCAAGCCTGGTTCGGGGCCAACTACGCCGGTGCGGCGCTGGCCCCGATCAACACCAGCTTTCGCGGACGATTGCTGGAGCACGCCATCGCCAAATGCCAGGCGCGGCTGCTGATCATCCATCCCGACCTGGTCGAGCGACTGGAAGGTTTGTCGTTGGGTCAGGTCGAGCGGCTGATCCTGACGGGCGATGCCGCTACCGCCGTCGATCTGAGCATTCCCGTCGAACCGGTCTCAGCCTTGACCGGCGATGCCTCGGCCTTTGTTCAGGTGGACTCGCATCCGTGGGACACCCCGGTCATCATCTTCACCTCGGGAACCACGGGCCCCTCCAAGGCGGTCGTCACCTCCTACGTCCAGGAATGGACCACCGCACGGGTCACCTATGGCTATATGAACCAGGACGACCGCATGCTGGTGAACCTGCCGATGTTCCACGTCGGCGGTATCGCGGCCATCACCTCAGCGGTGGCCTGCGGGGGCTCGGTCGCCCTGTTCGAGGCGTTCGATACGCGCCGGTTCTGGGACATCGTGCGAGAGACGGAATCGACCGTGTGCAGCGGGCTGATCGGAGCCTTGACCACCTTCCTGATGAAGGAGCCGCCACGCCCCGACGATGCCGACAATCCGCTGCGCATGGTGACGTTGTCGCCGATCAACGAGGACACGGTCGCCCTGGGTGCCCGCTTCGGCTTCGACTACATCTCCGGCTTCAACATGACCGAGGTGTCGGGGCCGCTGATCTGTGCCGTCAACGAACAGGTCATGCGCAGTTGTGGTCGTGTCCGCGAGGGCATGGAATGCCGCATCGTCGATGCCCATGACAATGAGGTCCCTCACGGCCAGCCCGGCGAGTTGATCATCCGGTCTGACAGTCCCTGGACGCTGTTCAGCGGCTATCTGGGTGATCCAGAGGCGACCGCTTCGGCCTGGCGTAACGGCTGGTTCCATACCGGCGACCTGATGCGCCGCGACGAGGAGGGATGCTTCTTCTTTATCGACCGCAAGAAGGACGCGATCCGCCGACGCGGCGAGAACATGTCGTCTCTGGAGATCGAGATCGAGGTCAATGCCCACCCCGCTGTGCGTGAGGTGGCGGCCTATGGCATCGACCTGCCCGGCGGAGAGCAAGAGGTGATGGTGGCCGTCGCCCCCATGCCCGGCGCGACCCTGGACCCCCATGCGCTGATCGAATGGCTGATCCCGCGCATGACCCATTTCATGGTGCCGCGCTATGTGCGGATCGAGGCCGAACTGCCCAAGACACCCACGAACAAGATCATGAAAACCGGCCTGCGTGCCGAGGGCGTTACTCCTGCAACCTTTGATCGGGAGAGCGCGGGTCTGCAAGTGCGCCGGCAGAAGCTGACAGTCGCTTGAACTTCTGGACCTTAGACCGCTAAGACAAGCCTATGTCTTCTCGCGGTGCGCCGAAATCCCGGCTGGTTCCAAAGAGTTCAGTGAACCGGGCGCTGAACGCGCTGGGCGATCGCTGGAGCCTGCTGGTCGTGCAGGAGGCCTTTCTGGGGGCCAGCCGCTTCGAAGAGTTCCACGCCCGCCTCGGCGGCGCGCGCAGCACCTTGTCCAGCCGCCTGCAGGGGCTGGAAAGGCACGGCATTCTGGAGAAGCGCCCACATCGTGAAGACGGTGCGCGCATGGGCTATCACCTGACGCCGCGCGGCCTGGGCCTGTTCGACAGCATGCTGCTGATGTGGGGCTGGGGGGTGCGCTGGGGCGTCGGCGGCGGTCGCGCACCGATCGTGTTTACCCACCAGACCTGCGGCAAGGCCATGTTGCCCGAACTGCGCTGTGGCGACTGCGGGGAGCCGCTGACCCTGCACAGTTGTACTTTCACACCCGGACCGGGGGAAGGCATGGAAAGCCTGCCAGTGCAGCGCATGCACCGCCGCCGCCAGCCCAGTGACGAGGCTCCCACCATCGAACTCGTCGATCTGTTAGGCGACCGCTGGACCGCCCTGGTGGTCAGCGTCCAGTATTTCGGCGTGCACCGGTTCGACGAGATGCAGAGCCTGCTGGGGATCGCCTCCAACATCCTGACAGACCGTCTGCGGACGTTGGAGCTGTCAGGCATTTTCGAGCGGCGGCTGTATGAGATCACCCCGCCCCGCTATGAGTACCGGCTGACCAAGAAGGGCATGGACCTTTATCCTCACGCACTGTCGATGATGACCTGGGCGGACACCTGGCTGAAGGACAAGGCAGGGCCGCCGGTGCGGATCAAGCACAAGTGTGGCGCGGCTCTGAACCCGGTCGTCGCGTGCAGTGCCTGCCAGGGAAAGCTGAGCATGGCCGACGTCCTGATGAAGGCCGGCAAGGTTCGGGAAAAGGCCTGAATGCGGGCCGGATCGGTGCTTGCATCCGTAGACCATTTTGACTTGCTTAAACAGACTTATCGTCCTAGCGTTTCGTCAGGGAACAACAGGAGAGACGACATGGGCGAGCACATGAAGGCCGTCGAGGCCATGATGGCGGCGTGGAAAAAACGCGACGTGGAAGGCTTCATCGCCACCCTGGACGACGACATCGAATACCACTGGCACCCCACAAAACGTCCGGCCGTCGGCAAGGACAAGATGCGCAAATTCCTGGCCAACTACGAACAGGGTTTCGATCAGCAGGAATGGAAGATTTTGCACTCGGCGGAGGCGGGCAATGTGCTCTTTGTCGAGGGCATGGAAGTCCTCGTCGACCGCTCGACCGGCACGCGCATGGATAACCCCTTCGTCCAGGTGTTCGAACTGCGGGACGGGCTGATCACCCGGATGCGCGACTACTACGATACCTCGATGGTTCACGCGCCTGCCAGACCGGAGGCCAAGCCCGAGGCGGCGTCGGCATGACGCCGATCGAGCGCCTGAAGGCGCTGATGGAGGTCTCTAAGTCACGAGACAAGGCCGCCTTCCTGGACGCCTTCGCCGAGGACGTGGAGTACCACTACCATGTCGGGACCCGCCCTTTGATCGGACGGGACTGGGTCGACAGATTCATCACGAAATACTGGGCCAATCACTCGGACACAGCCTGGGTCCTGACCCACTGGGCCCAGAATGGCACCATGGTCCTGACCGAAGGCCGCGAGGATTATGTCAACGCCGACGGTGTCTCTGTCTCTCATCCCTACATGGGGATCATCGAGTTCAACGACGCCGGAAAGATTGTCGCCTGGCGCGATTATTTCCAGATGAAGGACCCGGCAGCGGCGTCGGGCAAGTAGGCTCAGGCAGCAGGTGCCATCCGCGCCTGCCGCAAGGCTCCGCGCCGGACCTTGCCCGCGTCGTCACGCAGGCGTTCAGTTGTGACCTCGAATGTCCGCGGCCGTTTGTAGGGCGCGATCCGCACTGACAGGAAGGCATGCAGACCCTCTTCGTCCAGGGTGCCGTCCGCCGTTTCGACGATCGCATGCACGCGCTGGCCCATATCGACGTCAGGCAGGCCAATGACCACACTGCACTGCACACCCGGCCAGGCATCGATCGCCGCCTCGACCTCGGCGGGATAGACATTGGCACCGCCCGTCACGATCAGGTCCACCCGTCGGTCGGCCAGATACAGAAAGCCTTCCTCGTCCAGATAGCCCATGTCGCCCAAGGTCTCGAACTCGCCCTTCGCCTTGGGCTCGGCCCCGATGTAGCGGTATGTCGCCCCCCTGCCCCGCTGCGGCAGGAAGTAGATCTCGCCCACCTGACCCGGCGCACACGGCTGGCCTGCCTCGTCCAGCACCTTCAGCTCATAGCCGGGCAGCACGCGCCCCACCGAGCCGGGATGGGCCAGCCAGTCGGTGCCGCTGATCGACGTCCCGCCAAGCGCCTCGGTGCCAGTATAGAGCTCCCACACCGTCTCGGCCCCGACCCAATCGATCCAGTTCTTCTTCAGCCAAGACGGACAGGCGGCGGCGATATGGACGACGGCATCCAGTGAGCCAACGTCATACCGACCCCGGATCTCGTCTGGCAGAACCCAGATACGATGCATCATGGTGGGAACCTGAAACAGCCAGTTGACCTTGTGCCTGTCGATCAGACGCAGCGTTTCCTCGGCGTCGAAGCGGGGCATGATGATGACGTGCAGACCCCATCCCAGGGCGAAACAGGTCATTCCGAACGGGGCGGCGTGGTACAGCGGGCCGGGATTCAACAGCACATCATCCGGCCGCATCCCCAGCAACGGCACATCGGGATCGGCCAGGGCCGGAGCCATGTCCACGATGACCTTGGGCCGCCCTGTGCTGCCCCCGCTGGCGATGGCTTTCAGATGGGTGGAGGCGATCTCCGGCAGGGGGCCGCCGTCCTGGCGGGCATCATGGGTTTGCGACGGAGTCAGAACGGGCCAGGGACCGGCTCGACCGGTGTCATCGATCACGACCAGCGCCGGCTGGACCAGATCGAGGATGTCCGCCAGTTCGCCATTGGCCAGCCGATGCGACAGCGGCACAGGCGTCGCGCCCAGCCCCCAGATCGCATAGGCGACTTCCAGAAATGCAGGACCATTGGGCAGGGCGACAACCACGAAATCGTCGGCCTTGACCCCTGCCGCCGCCATCGTCCGGGCCCGCCGGTTGACCCGCGCGGCCAGTTCCCCCCGACTGATCGTCACGCCCTCGAACGTCAGAGCCGGACGGTCCGGATCACGCGCGGCCTGGATGTTCAGCAGCGCCCCCACGGCGCGGGGCGATGGCACCGCAACGCCGGGCGTGCTGAGCGTGCGAGGGTTGGCCGGACGTCGCATCAGCCGATCCTATTTCACGTCCGACGTAGCCTTTGGCGGCCAGGGGACCAGCGAACTGGTCCGGGCGATATAATCGGCATAGCCGGGGCGGTGATAGGTCAACCGCTTCTCATAGGACGGCCCTCCACTGTACTTCAGGAACAGGACCAGCAGAACCAGCCAGCCGACGATGCTGAACAGGCCAAGGGTCGTCTCCGCCGCGATCAGGAACAGGCCGAACCAGACGCACAGGTCGCCGAAATAGTTCGGGTGCCGGGTGTAGCGCCACAGGCCACTGGACAGCACCTTGTCCTGATTGGCCGGATCAGCCTTGAACCGCACCAGCTGCCAGTCGCCCAGGCTTTCGAACAGGATGCCGAATACCGCCAACCCTGCCCCGATCCAGCCCACCATACCTATGCTCGTCGGCTGGTCCGATATCTGGCCCAGCTGTACCGGCAAGCTGACGACCCACATCAGCGGGGCCTGAAGCGCAAAGACGTTAGTCCAGGCCGCCTTGGGAAAGCTCGCGCCCTTTTCCTGCGCCCGCGCCAGCATCTTCACATAGCGACGGTCCGGTCCGTGCGAGCGCCAGCGCCACAGGATGTAGAGCCCAAGGCGCAGGCCCCAGACCACCGCCACGACCAGCATCAACTGCTGACGCGCCTCTGCCCCGTCAGCCAGGAAAAAGGTCGTCACCGCCATGAGAGCAAGCCCGATGGCCCAGAAGGCATCGACGAAGGTCACATCCCTGATCGCGCAGGCGACAGTCCACAGGGCGATGAAACAGACGACGCAGATCGCGAAGTTCGCCCCCAGAACGATGGCGATATCCTGTAGTTCAGGCATGGTCTTGTCTCCCCCGAGTGATGATGTGCGGTCTTACCGACCGGTCGATATGTCCTTGGCTTTCAGCATCCTGGCCATCTGCCGTTCCAGTCCCTTGGGGTCGCGGGCCATGGCGGCGCGGCTCTCGATGGCGAAGCGGTCGGTGTCGATCTCGTCAGTGCCGCGCGTGATGCCCCTCAATGAGGCGCGGGCAATGTCTTCGGGCGCTTCCTTGGCCCCCTTCACATGCGAGGCCATACGCGTGTCGACCGAGCCGACGATCAGCGAGGTCACGGTCGTGCCCTGGTCGGCCAGTTCGGCGCGGATGCAGCTTCCCGCCGCCCGCATGGCGAATTTGGAGGGGCTGTAGCCCCCCATGTTCGGGGCCGCGAGAATGCCACCCACCGACAAGACGTTCAGGATTGCGCCCCCGCCGTTCGCCCTGAGCGCGGGTGCAAAGGCCCGCGCCATAGCGACAGGACCGAAATAGTTGACCTCCATCTCCTCGCGGGCGCCGCTCATGTCGTCGGCCCCGATCAGCAGGCGGTTCGTGAAGGCCCCGGCATTGTTGACCACGACCGAGACATCCGGACAGGCGGCGGCGGCGGCAGCTATCTGATCCGGCTTGGAGACGTCGAGCGCCACGGCCACGACCTTGCCGGGATAGGCCTCTTCGAGATGGCGCGCCGAGGCGGGATCGCGGGCCCCGGCATAAACCTTGGCCGCTCCTTCCTCGATCAATACCCTGACGAAGGCTTCACCGATGCCGCGATTGGCTCCGGTGACGATGGCGATACAGCCCTGAACCTCCATGATCGTCGCCTCAGGCTGCGGTGTAGATGATGTCTTCGGGCTTCTTGGCACCCCGGCGCAGCAGGCTAGCATCGTTGGTGATCGCCCCGCGCGCCCAGGTCTCGGACAGTTCGTGCTCTTCGTTCCATTCCCAGCACATGGTCCGGCGAAGGATGCGCCATTCGCTGCCGCGCTTCTCCATCTGGTCGACGCAGCGCGCCAGGGTGCGAGTATCGAAAAGCTCGCCCTTCACCTTCAGGCGTGAGGCGGTCAGAATGTAGCATTCTGCCGTCGCCGTCGTGGCGCTCTTCAGCTCGACGACCAGATTCATGGCCAGATGGTTCATCAACCCGGCCTTGGGCAGACGCTCCTTGATCACCGCGATCCATTCCGACGCAGGGCCGTCGAAAGTACCCCCGTGGTCCTCCCAACCGTCGGGCCAGTAGGCTTGCTCGACCAGTTCCGGATCGGCCCGGTCGCAGCCGCGCAGGAACAAGAGCAGCGTCTCCTCGATCGCCTTCTTGTCGAGCAGCGCCTGAAGTTCCGGATCGCGATCGGCCATGGTCGTTTCCTCTTCTCACGTTTTTAGTCTTTGAATGAAAGTGACATGGCTTGCGTTAGCGGGCAAGCCGGATTGGCTCACAAACGCATCAATCCTGGCGGTCCCGCCACCACCTTGGGGATGGCGTCCAGAACCATGGCCGCGACCGCGAACTGTTCCGGCTTGGTACGCACACCGTCCGGGGCCGTGTCGACAAGGTCCATGGCGATCCGGACACCCGGCAGGCCATCGATCTCGATTTCCCAGTGCGGCTTGCCCACGAATGCCGGGTCGCTCGGATCCATGATCCAGCTTACTGAATGGGTAATCCGGCGCTGACCTCCGCTCAGTCCATGAACGCGCCAGGTGGTGGCCGAAACCGCGCCCTGCGGGATCAGCCCGGCCGCAACCTGAAGGTCACGCGACGCGAGGCCAATCTCGTGATCCGGCTCGAACCCGTCCAGAGGCACATCCAGCCGCGCCGCCAATCCCGCCACGCTTTGCGAAAACATGGCCGTAAAGGTCTGCGCCAGATCGCCATTCTTCAGATCAATGCCATCGGGTGTCGCCCCGAACCCCAGCGAGCCGAACACATAGTCCGGACTGGGCACACCCGAGCAGTCAATGATCTCGCGCGTCGCGACATTGCGATGCGACAGGCACACCGCCGCCGCATGGGCCGCCATCCGCTCGGCCACCCAGCCCGGATTGACCCCCGTCCCCGCAAGGGTCGCCCCGCCCTTCAGCGCGCTGGCTTCCAGCGCTGTCGCATAGTCCGCGCCCAGCGCCACCGGTTCGAAATAGTGATTGATGGAAATGACGTTCTTGCCCGACTCCAGCAGCCGTCGAACATCCGCGTCATGGCCCGTGTACGGGGCCGACAGGCGCGGGCAGTGCAGGACAACATCGGCGTCTAGGGCCAGGATGTCATCGATCGACCGGGTGGCGATCACGCCCGTCGCTTCGCGCCGGGCAATGTCGCCTGCATCGCGTCCCACCTTGTCTTCGCCATAGACGAACAGGCCGACCAGCCGGAACCGCGCATCGTCCAGTATGGCCCGAAGACAGGCCTTGCCCATAGAGCCTGTAGCCCACTGAATCACGCGGATCGGTTCATGCATCGGGCACCTGACGTCACTTGCTTTCCAGAACTGATAACCGCTCAGTCCAGAATAACAAGTCGCTTGCCAAGCCGTCAGGCCTGATTAGTATCTTAATGAAAGCGACAGCGAGGAAACGCTCTCGCAAGGATCGGAGCGACACTCATGGCCGAACTGCCCGCCCTTCAGGCCCTGATGAAATCGGTCAATTTCTACGGCCGGTTCGCCCCGTCGTTCACCCGCGTCGGCTACATCGCGCGAGGCCTGCCGTTCCGGCCGGTGCGCGCCGACTACGGCGGCCAGACCTGGCTGATCACGGGTGCGACGGGCGGCCTGGGCAAGGCCGCGACGCTGAAGGCCGTGGCCAAGGGCGCAACCGTGCATGCCGTCGGCCGTAACCTGAAAGCCCTGGATGCGCTCGTCGCCGAAACGGCAGCGATGCCGGGCACCGTTCTGCCTGTCGTTTGCGACCTGTCATCGATGGCGGCGGTTTCGGCCCTGACCCGACGGCCGGAGATTGGTGCAGTCCAGTACGACGTTCTGGTCAACAATGTCGGCCTGCTGATGCGCGAGTTCGAGGCGACAGCAGAAGGCTTCGAGACCTCCTATGCGACCAATCTTCTGGGCCACTACATCTTGACCGAACAGCTTCAGGCGCAGGGCGGACTGAAACCCGGCGCGGCCATCATCAATGTGGTCTCGGGCGGCCTTTATAATGTGCCGTTGAACAAATCGATGCTGAATATCCAGCAGGAAAAGTTCAACGGCTTCGCAGCCTATGCCTCGCACAAGCGAGCCCAGATGGCCTTGGCTGAGCACTGGCGCGAGGCTTTCGCGGGCAAGCGCATCAAGACCTATGCCGTCCATCCGGGCTGGGCGGATACGGCAGGGGTCAAGACGTCCCTGCCAAAGTTCCGCAAGGTTCTGGCCCCCATCCTGCGCAACGACGCCGAAGGGGCCGACACCATCGACTGGCTGGCCGCGACCCGCCCAGACGAAGTGGTCGACCAGATCTGGTTCGACCGCAGGCCGCGCACGGCCCACGCCTATGCAAAGACACGCGAGACACGCACGACCGTTGCTGACATCGTCGCCTATCTGGAACGCGATCGCGCCAAGGTGCTGGGCTGACGCTTATCGACGCGGAGCGCGTGTGTAACGCGTGGCGACATAAGCAACGCCCTGGCCATATTCGATCTCGGACCAACCATTTTCGGTGACGCCGATTTCGCGGACCTGATCGCCAGTGTTGACGACGTCCAGCGGCTCACCTGCCGGATCGGCCCGCACACGCACGTCCTCTGTCGTGATCGTCCGCGTCCGGTCGGTCAGAACGATGGTTGGGCGTCGGCGATCGGACAGGGCCTCTTGCCGCACATAACCGCCATCCAGACGTCCGCCCTGTACCTGCAACCATTCCTGAGGCTGGCCTGTACGCGGCCACAGGACTGTAATGGTATCCCCCCGGTTCAGCATGCCACGTGGCGCACCGTCAGGGCCGTCCGTCACGACCGTCTGCGTCTCGGCATACCGCACCTCGGCGCGGCGTGTTGCGTCTCCGGCGCAGCGAGAGAGCAACAGGCCCGCCCCAGCCAGCACGACGATCAGGACAAGACACCCCAAACCGGCATTGTTTTTCTTCTTCGGTGGCGGCAGCGGGCGCTGCCCGGCACGCCAGGCCTCGGCGTCCGCCGCTGTCGCTGTGCGCGGGATGGTCGGCGGCTCGGGCACAGGCCAGCGCTGGGGACGGGGCTGCTGCCATACAGGCAGCTCTGGCGCCGCGTTCGGCGTCAGGTCTGGAGCAGAAGCGGACGAGGCTACCGTCGGGGCCGGCACCTCAAAAGCCGGTGTAATCACCGGCGACTGGCCAGGGGCGCTGTCGTCTACAACAGGAGGATGTTCAGACGCCTCTTCCGCCTGAAACAGTGATTTCAGCCCTTCATAGCCGGAGGCCGGGCCGCTGTAGACCTGGCCCCCGTCCTCGGCCACGACGATGCGCGTCATTGGAGTCAGGTCGCCATGCTTCACCGCCGCTCGCCACTGGTTGGGATCGCCCAGTCGAACCGTCTGGCCTTCGATCACGAAGGCGATGGAAATCGGCGAACCGGACAAGAAGACCCCCGTGAAGCAGCATGGACAGTCGCGCGAAGAGCGTAGTAAACCAAGCCCTTAATCCGCAACCGAGCGTATGGGGAGTTCGTTGCCCGTCAGCAAACTCTTTGCCTGCGCCGCCCTCGCGACCACCCTGCTTCTTGGAGCGTGCGGCGATCGTGTGATCGGGGCATTGTGCGCGCCCGACGGGGCCGCCCCGGCCCTGCGCCCCCCGGTGAGTGTTGCCAACGGTCCAATGCGGGTCTTCTGGGACGGGTCCGAAAGCATCGCTGGTTATGTCGATGGCGCGACCGATTCCGTGCGACCGCTCGGCGACCTCCAGCCATTGCTGGCCAGTCACGCTCGTGAGGCCGGGGTCCAGGCTCAGTGGCTGCGTTTCGGCGAGCGGATCAGCCCCCTGCCCTCCGGTTCCGGCCTCGCCTCGACGGCCTTTTATCGCTGCGGAAGCCTGGCGAACTGCGACAATCAGGAAAGCCGCATCGACAGCGTCCTGACCCGTATCGCCGACCGCTCCGGTCCCGGTCTGGACGTCGTCGTTACAGACCTTTGGCTATCCAACACGGCGTTTCAGGGCAGCGCCGAGATCGCCTTGGGTCAGCCGATCCGCGCCCTGCTGGCCAAGGGAAAGTCGATCGGCATCATCGGCTTGCGCTCACCCTATGCCGGTCCCGTCTATGACGTGCCGGGCGTCGGCACGCATGCCGGGGCCCGCGAGCGGCCGCTCTTTATCCTTCTGGTCGGCAGCCGATCGGAAGTGCTGTCTGCCTATCGCACCCTGTCCCGTTCCGGCAGCCCGGCCCTGAGCGCCGACCGCAGCAAGTTTGCCCTGTTCACGCCCGAGCCCGCGACCGCCTGGCTCGGGGCCAGCGCCCCGGTCCAGACCACCGGCGACATCGCCGCCCAGCGCCTGATCGACGGCGATCAGTCCGAGGCCCTGCCCCAGGTCCGCGTCAGCCTGGACCAGTTGCGCACCGGCCAGGCCAGCCTGCGCATCCCCGTCGTCGCCGATGCCCGCATCCTGCCCGGCGCGGTCTGGCGCGGGAAACTGGGCGGCCAGACCCAGGTCTGGCGTCGCGCGGGCGGCTGTGGGGCCGGAGCTTGGGAAAGCCAGCCCGCCCTGTCCGGAGCCTGGCGTCCGGACGGCCCGAACGGCGCGACCTTCACGCTGGACGGTCGATCCGCCGCCGCCCTGGTCGCGGGCAGCGACTATCTGATTCAGGGTCAGCTGACGACGAACAACTTTACTGCCGCTCCGCCCGAGACCAAGTGGATGCGTGACTGGAGCGTCTCGCCCGACCGCGCCCGCGCCGTCTCGGCCGCGTCGCCCGCCTTCTTCCCCACGCTCAATCTTGCCGCTTTCGCCGAGCAGCTTGAGGCGGGATTGCGCGAAACCACTCCGCCGCAGGGCTTGCCACTGGCCAGTCTGGCGGTTCTGGTGAGGGTCGAGCCCTGACACCTTCGATGCCTGCCCCTTTCTGGAGTTCTCGATGACCCGCAACTGGCTTCAGGCCCTCGCCGTCGTGCTCGTCACGGGCGTCATCGTTTTCGCCCTCGGCTGGGGTCTGCTGACCTGGCAAACGGCCAGCACACGCTTTCTCGAACCCGCCCCGATGACCACCAGCGCACCAGCGACGGTCGATCAGGGCAATGCGCTGGACGCCGCCCTCGACGGAGCCCTGGATGGCGGTGGCACCGTCACCACAAACGCCTTGGGCAACCAGATGGAGACCCAGCGCAAGCGCGCCGCTGACGGCCTGGTCGACGGCTTCATGAAGCTGATGATCATCACCACCGCCGTCGCCCTGGGCTGGACCTTGCTCGCCTGGAGCCAGGTATCGAAAGTGGGTCGCCCCGAGACCCAGCGCACGGCGCAGGGTGTCTGGCTGGTGGGCTATCTGGTCGTCACCGTCGCGGCGGCCATCCTGCTGTGGCTGACCTTCAACCGACAGGGCCCGGCTGCAGAGGCCACGGCCACGGCGACCGGCGGCTTCATCGCAGGGGGCATCATCCTGACCTGGCTCAGCTACTATGTCTCGACCGCCCTGGCCGCACCCGCCGTGCTGCGCGCCTCGGTGCCGATGGCAACTGTGCTCATTCCGATCGGCAGGAGCCGCTGATGGCCGTCAACATCCTGATCGGGGTCGGGGGCACCGGGGCCAAGGTCGTCGAATCGACCTTGCACGCCGCCGTCGCTGGTCTGGCGGGCGACAACCTGACCGTCGGCCTGGTCGATCAGGACGGCTCCAATGGGAATGTCGGTCGCACGGCCCAGCTGCTGGCCACCATCGTCAGCGCGCGGGCCCTGTGGCGCAGCACAGGCGGCGCGCATGTGCTGGGCGGCAGTCCCCTGTTCGCCACAGACATCCAGTCGCTTTCGCCGGCCGAAGAAGTCTGGATCCCGCATCCGGACAAGGCCGCATCGCTGGCCCGCATCTTCGACCGTGAATCCATGCCGACGGGCGAGCGCCAGCTGTTCGACGGCCTGTTCGCGCAAGGTACAAGCGCCGCCGACACCGAACAGGATCTGCCGCTGGACGAGGGTTATCGCGGCCGTCCGCACATCGGTGCCGCCGCCATGGCCTCGCGCATCGAGGACGATATCGAGTTCTGGGACAAGCTGACCACGGCTCTGGATGCCGCACGCGGTGCCACAGAGGTGCGCGTCCTGCTGGTCGGCTCCGTCTTCGGCGGCACCGGCGCGGCAGGCTTTCCGACCCTGGCCCGGCTGATCCGGCGTCGCCTGCCGCAGGGGGCGTCCAACGTCCACATCGGCGGCGTGCTGATGCTGCCCTATTTCGATTTCGACCCGCCGGGCCGCGACGGCGACGCCTCGCGCGACAATGTCGCCCTGTCCGAGGAACTGGTGCTCCAGTCCAAGAGCGCCCTGAAACACTATTCCGACCTGCTGCGGGACGAGCCGATCTTCGATCAGTTGTATCTGGTCGGCTGGGACCGTCCGTTCGCGCTGGGCTATCACAGCCGCGGGGCCAACGGTCAGGCCAATCCGCCGCTAGCCCCGGAGCTGTTTGGAGCCCTGGCCGCCTGCCGCTTCTTCAATGCGGACCTGAAGGGTGTGTCCGGTCAGGTTCTGGCCAGCGCGCGAACTTCCGCCGACGCCCTGACCTGGTCCGACCTGCCTTCGCCCGACAGCGATCCGGACGCGCCCTATCACAAGTTGGGCCAGCTGCTGCGCTTCGCAGTGGCGTGGAAACACTGGGGCCCGCTGGTCAGCCGCCCGCGCTCGGGCCTCTTCAAGGCCTTCCGCACCGATCCCTGGTATCGCCGCCAGCGCATCGACACGATCAAGTTCGACGCCACCCCTGCCGAGGCCGAGGTCGCCGCCCTGGACGCCTATTGCCGCTGGGTGCTGGGCTGGGCCGGGGGGATAGAGCTGCACGCCCGCCGTGCGCGCATCAACTTCGGTCTGTGGAACACCGACGCCTTCATCCGCCCCGGCGAGCGTCCGAACCTGCCGGTCCAGGTGCCCCGCGCCTTCGAGGGGGCCGACTATGACGACGCCTATGGCAGCATCGTCATGCCGGGCGAGACGGGCGAGGCGCCGCCGACCGCCGCCGATTTGATGGGCCGCCTGACAAACGAGACGGCACCGGAGGTCAACCAGCGTGGCCTGGGCTGGTTCGTTTCGGCCCTGCATGCCTTTGCCGACGTTCAACCGCCCGCCGCGACGAGGACCTGAGATGCGTCACAGCGGACTGTACACCTACAACCTGCCGCCGATCATCACCGACGGCCCTCTGGCCGAGGCCAAGAAGGCCGGAGCCTGGACCCCGATCGACCACCTCGACAAGCTGGCCGACGCCCTGTTCATCGGCGAGAAACAGGCCGAACGCAGCGATGTGAAGAGCATCCCGGACCCCTGGGCCCAGATGCTGGTCTTCGACCGCGCCCTGTTCGATGCGTCGCATCCGCTTCACACGACCGTCCTGCCCCAGTGGCGCGCCCTGATCGCGACCATCGCCCTGATGCCGGAGTTCAGCGCGGCCTATACGCTGACGGCTCAGCCCGTCGATCTGGAAGCCAGCCGCCGCAACAGCCTGTTCGCCCGCACCCTGCTGGACCTCGAGCCCGCGCGCGTTCTGGTGCCGGAACTGAGCTGGAAACGTCCCGTCGCCCTGATGATCCAGGAACGCGGCGGGGCCGGAGCCTTCGCCTTCGGGCCCGGTCGCCCGTTGGGCTTCCTGACCCCGACCAGTCTCGTCGCCGCCGGGCGCGCGTCGGAGCAGGTGCGCTGTCCCGATGTGCCGTGGCTGAAGGACGGTTTGTCCGACCCGATCGACGCGGCACTGTCGGAGCGTCAGTTCCGCATCCTGGCCGACTACATCCGCCAGATGTGGACGCGGCTCAGCGCCCGCGACGATCTGGAACCCCGGCTGCGTGGCGGTCTGGCCCAGGCGCTGGAAGCCTTCCATCGGGCCGCCAATGCAAAAGCCGCACCCGAAGTGCGCGGCCTGAACTCCGCCACCATCGACTTGGCCTGGCCCAGCGCGCTGCATGCCCAGGTGCTGGGCTCTACGTGGCAGTTCGACGGCACCAGCGTGCCCCCGACCGAGGCCGACGCGGCCATCGAGCTGTCGCCCCCGGCTCGCAGCCTGTTCAAGGGCGCGATCCTGGTCGATCCGGACCTGGCCGAGACCCTGGGCAAGCGCCCGGAATCCATCTCCGTCTGGGGTAGGCACAGCCTGGCCGACGCCATGCGGCCCGCCACCTTCGACATCATCAGGCAAGAGGCCGAGGCCGAGGGCTGGCTGGTCATCCGGCCGTCGGACCTGTTCACCGACAGCCTGATCACCCTGGACAGCCAGACGATCAACGAGGCCCACCCCGCCGCCTTCCAGTCGGCCCTGCTGCCGCTGTCGCCGCTGGCCCTGATGCTGGTGCCCGGTCAGGGTCTGGCCGAGGCCTTGGACATGTCGCCAAGTTCCGGCGACGCTGTGGTCCGCCTGCGGCTGCGTCTGCAATCCGGCCGTCCGCATGCCGTGCGCCGCGATCTCCCCCGCGCGGACCAGAGCAAACAGGTGCTTCAGGTCCCCGACGACCTGGCCTTCTGGCCCAACTTCCAGGCTCCGGGCTGGCGCTGGACCTTCCTGCACTTCACCGCCAGCATCAACTACTACATGCGGCCCCGGTTCGCCGTCACTGCCGAGGTGATGGCCAGTCAGGTGCGCGGGGCCTCGCTGGATATGTCCGACCGTGCCCGTCGCATCCGGCTGTGGTCGGACTCGTCCACCCTGGCGATCGACGACCTGTTCGGCTTCGTCCCACCCGCCTCGGCGCTTCAGCCCGAGCGCATCTCGACCGTGCGCGGCACGACAGCGAACGGCCAGCAGGAGGTTCTGGTCGAGCGCATCGGCTTCACCGCCACCGATCAGGGCGTGGCCGAGCTTCATCACCTGCCGGGCGGTGCCGATGCGGTCTTCTTCGCCCTCAAGACGGCCACTGGCGACTTCGTGCCTGCCGGCATGGCGCTGGTCCGGTTCGCCCAGACCCGGTCCTCGGCGCTGGAGGCCAAGGTCGCCGTCGATTTCGGCACCACCAACACCGTGGTCTATACCGAGCGCAACGGCCTGCGCGAGCGGCTGGCGTTCCAGGACCGGATCGTCTTCCCCTTCGGCGTGCGCGCCAAACAGGCGCGGCGCCGCGAGGAGCTGGTCGGGCAATACCTCGGCTTCTTCCCGCTGCAGAAGCACGAGACACCCTTCCCCACCGTCGCCAAGCTGCGCGAGTTCCGCCCGGCCCTGCCGCCCGAGCTTCAGGCCCGCGTCCGCGAGGGGCGGATGCATCAGCATGGCTTTGCCGACAATGTCTTCTTCGTCCCGAACTTCGACGGCTTCATCGCACGGCAGGCCGATCTGGGGATGTCGGACAACATCTTCCGCGAATGGACCGGCGCGGGCCTGCTGAAGTTCCGGCTGAAGTGGGGCGAGACCCAGTCAGAGCGGGCTCTGGCCACCCATTTCCTGCGCCAGATCATGATGATGTCGGCCGCCGAACTGGTCGCCGAGGGCACCGATCCCCTGGCCATCGACTGGCGCTTCTCCTACCCGCAGGCCTTCAAGCCGTCGCAGCACCGCCAGCTGGAGAACGAGCTGCGCCGCAACTGGTCGTCCCTGTTCGGCCCGCCCGGCGACACCACCGCCAACGGCCGCCCGACCTTCCTGCGCAAGACCGAGGGGGCCGCGGCCGCCCACGTCTTCGTGACCCAGGGCGCCGAGAAGCTGATGCTGGTGCTCGACATCGGCGGCGGCACGACCGACATCGCCCTGTGGCGGGACGGCAAGCCGTTCTGGCGCAACTCGTTCAAGGTCGCGGGCGGAGACTTCTTCACCGCCTATCTGGCCAACAATCCCGAGGTCCTGCGCAAGATCGACATGAGCGAGGTCTCGACCGGCCTCAGCGAGGGCGATCCGCTCAGCGCGGACGGTCGCCGCGATTTCGTCGAGCTGTATGTCAACAAGCCGGCCTTCGCCCAGCGGTTCGCCGACAACTTCGGCCTGCTGGCGTCCGAGCCTGCGGGTCTGGGCCTGCAACAGGTCGCCTCCGTCGCTCTGGGCGGGCTGATGTACTACGTCGGACTGGTGCTGGGGCAGTTGGTGGCCGATCCGAACTCGGGCCTGCGCCGGGCCGACCTGGACCGGCTGACCGTCGCCTTTGCCGGGCGCGGCTCGACCCTGTTCCGCCAGTTCCACACGGGCGGCGCGGACGACGAGCTGACCCAGCTGGTTCGCCTGGCCATCGCGGCGGCGGAATACAATCCGGCCGATGTCGCCATCCAGTTCCGCTTCTCCGGCCCGCACGAGGCCAAGCATGAGGTGGCGCAAGGCCTGCTGGTCGATCGCCGCGAGGACCCCAACGGCAACGAAAGCCGCCTGGCTGTCCTGGGCGAGGATATCGATGTGATGGTGGGGGGTGTGGAGACCCAGGCCCTGGCGACCGCGCCCCTGACGGCCCTGCAAAGCGCGACCGAGGTCGACCGCATCGAACTGGCCCACCTCAGCCGCTTCCTGATCGCCCTGCGCAAGCTGACCGACATCAACATCGACATCGAGCAGCGCGGGGCCCTGAACGACATCCGCGCCAAGGTTCGCCAGAGCCTGTCGGATACGCTGCACGACCTGGACGCCGACGCCTTCACCGACGAGGATGCCCAGCCGTTCGAGCCGCCCTTCATCACCGCCTTGCGCGAACTGGTGTCGATCATGGCCCTGCCCCTGATCGAGCGCGACCGCCGCATCGTCGTCAGGGATATCTGACCGTGGCCGGGGACCGACTGTGGGGCCTGGGCGGCAGGAAGAAGACTGGAGCCGAGCCGCAGTATGAGCCATCGGACGGTTCGACTGCCGATGTCGCTGCAACTCATCCGACGCGCGACCCAGGCGACACCACAGATGACGCAGTCACGCTGGAGGCTCTGCACCGGCTGCTGTCCCGCCAGCAGCGCCAGATCGAAACCCTGTCCGCTGAGGTCGCCCAGTTGCGCCGCCGCATGGATGGAGGCCTCGCGCGCCCGCTGACCCACGACGATCAACCGCTCGAGCCCTTCCCCGATCAGACCGAGGCGCGGGGTCCCGGCGATCTGGCGGAAGATTTCTTCGAACAGGCTCCGGCTCGACCGGCACGCAAACCCACGGCCCCGGTTACGGCTGCTTCACCCCTCTCACCCCGCCCATCGACCAGCCGCGCCTCCACCCTGTTCGCACCTGCGGCCACGGCCTCGACTGCCGACGCAGACCTGATCGCCCAGCGCAGCCGTTCGCCCGAATTCAAGGCGTTGCTGGTCGCCTATCAGGGGCTTCTGGACGGCGCTGGCGGCATGGCCGAGTTCCAGCGCGCCTATGGCCCCGACTTCGTGACCACCGGCCCCGGCGAGGCACTGCGACCCACGGTCGGTGATGAGGAAGGCCCCTTCTGGTTCATCCCGCTGGACGACCGGCCGTCGCTGGGCCTGCTGCTGCCGTCGGATGGGCCGATCCAGCAGTGGGGCGAACTGTATCAGTTCGGCGGCGGCACACGCGCCCAGTCCGTCTTCGGCCGCGCCTTCGAGGTCGAGCCGGGCAATGTGCTTCAGGTCATGGAGCCCGCTTGGGTCCGCTTCGACGGCGACACCATCACGCTGGAAAAACGCGGGCGGTTGCGGGGGGCCTAGTCCGGCTCTCCGTCCCGAAACCGCCACTTCATCCCCAGCACCGCCGCCGCCATGACCAGAGCGCAGGCATTGGCGACGATGATCGGCCAGGCCGTGGTCATCACACCATAGACGGTCCACAGCACGAAACACGTCACGGTCAGGGAATAGGTTTTCAGCGACACATTCGAAGCGTCGCGCTCCTTCCAGATCTTGATCATCTGGGGTGCGAAACTGGTGATCGAACACAGGGCCGCAGCGGTGCCCACGATATTGGCGACGAGGTCGCTCATGCCTTGGCCCTGGAGCCAGCCTTGCCCGAAGGAGAGGCCTTGGCGGGTTGCTCGGCCTCGATGTCACTGGCCCGCTTGGCCGGCTTGCCCTTGATCGCCCGTGCTGGCTTGCCTTGATGCACAGCGATGCCGCGCGCTTCCACCTCAGCCAGGATGGCGTCCAGTTCCCGCTCGGTCAGGTGCTCGATACCGATGAAGCGTGCATCCGCCTGTTTCACCGCGAAGACCAGCTCGTCCAGCTTGGCCTGCATCGCCGCACCATCGCGGTTCTGGGTATTCTGGATCAGGAACACCATCAGGAAGGTGACGATGGTCGTGCCGGTGTTGATCACCAGCTGCCACGTCTCGCTGAACTTGAAGATCGGCCCGCTGATCGCCCAGATCAGCACGACAGCCAGGCAGGCGATGAAGGTCCACGGCTTACCCGCCACCTTGGCGGTCAGGGTCGCGAACCGGACGAACAGCTTTTCCATGACGGCCTAACCGCTTCGCTTGGGCGCGGTTCCGGTCAGTATGCACAAGCGCCAATCTATCCAGAAAGTACCGGACATATCCAACCTGTCGCGGCAGGATTATCCAGACTTGTCCAAGCCCTTTATTCTTGCCGCGAGACCATTCCCGGTGCCCGCCGCGCCTGCGTCTTCTGCTCGAAAGCATGGCCCAGCGACAGGATGCGGGCATCCTCCCATTTGCCACCGATGAAGCTGATCCCCACCGGCATGCCGCGGTCGAAGCCCATGGGCACGGTCAGGTGCGGATAACCGGCGACGGCGGCCAAGCGGCTGGCCGAGCCCTGCATGTCGTCCTCGTCTTCCGGATCGTTGGTCCAGGCGCGCGAGGTTGTCGGCGCGATCAGGGCGACGACGCGGTGGTCCGCCATCATCCGGTCGATGCCGTCCGGCCCGGCGGCCTGCAACGACTTGGCCCGCGCCTCGACATAGGCCGGATCGGTCAGGCCGCCTGTGGCCTCGGCCCGCTCGAACAGGTCCTGACCGAACAGCACGGTCTCGCGCGGCTCGGCGGCATTGAAGGCGATGACGTCGGCCAGGGTGCGCGTCGGCACCTGCTGCGGATCGGTCGAGGCCAGATACAGGTTCAGGTCGTGCTTGAGCTCCGTCAGCAGCACGGTCAGCTCCCAGCCGCCGATCTGACGGAACTGGGCCGGGGCCTCAGTGATCTCGACGATCTCCGCCCCCGCCTCGCGCATGGCCTGCAACGACCGCTCGAAGGCGGCGCGGGTCTCTTCGGAATAGGAGGGCAGCAGGAAGGACATGACCCCGATCCGCGCGCCGTTCAGGGACCCGACGTCCAGGGCGGCGCGGTAGTCGACCTTGCGCGCATCGGCCTCGACCGTGGCGGGATCCAGCGGGTCGGACCCGGCGATGAAGGTCATGATCAGCGCTGCATTCTCGACCGTCGTGGTCATCGGACCCGCCGTGTCCTGGGAATGCGAAATCGGCACGATGTGCGTCCGGCTGACCAGGCCCACGGTCGGCTTGAAGCCCACGATGCCGTTGACCGAGGCCGGGCAGGTGATCGAGCCGTCCGTCTCGGTCCCGATCGCCGCAGGCACAAGCTCGATCGCCACCGCCACCGCACTGCCCGCCGATGAGCCGCAGGGTGTGCGCGCGGGGTCGTAGGGGTTCAGGGTCTGACCGCCGGTGGCGCTCCAGCCGCTGATGCTCTCGGACGACCGGATATTGGCCCATTCCGACAGATTGGCCTTGCCCAGAATGACAGCCCCGGCCTCACGCAGCCGCGTCACGAGGGGAGAATCCCGACCGGGCGCATTCCCGGCCAGGGCGAGCGAGCCCGCCGTGGTCGGCATGTCGGCTGTCTCAATGTTGTCCTTGAGCAGAATCCCGTAGTCCTTCAGCTCGCCGGCCGAGGTTCTAGCAGCCATCGTCGTCGGATCGGCCCAGCGCAGCACGCTGCGTGTCTGCAGGTCGTCCTGGGCCGCGTTCGTGATCCAAGCCCTGTTAAGCGCCAGGGGATCGGGCACGGACACGCTCGCCGTGTCCTGAGCCATTGCGCCGCCAGCTGCCATCATGACCGCCACTGTCGCCGCCGCGACTATTCCAACAGTTTTCATTCCAGCCCCCTCAAATTCACTTGCGGATTCCGACCCCGTTGCGGACCTATTCCGATGCTGACCGCGACCCGATCGTGCGGTCGAAGAAATCCAGATAGGTCCGCCATTGCTGCAACTGGCGTTCATTGCCGCGAATGCCGTGGCGCTGGCCGGGATAGAGCATCATTTCGAACGGCACGCTCTTGGCCTGCAGCGCGTCGATCACGCGGGTGGCGTTTTCGAAGATGACATTGTCGTCCGCCATGCCGTGCAACAGCAGCAGCCGACCCGTCGACTGGTCGAGCTGATCAACCACGTCCGACGCCGCATAGCCCTCCGCATTGGCCTCCGGCGTCGACATGAAGCGCTCGGTATAGTGGGTGTCGTACAGGCTCCAGTCGGTGACCGGCGCTCCGGATATGGCCGACGTCAGCCCCATCTCTGGCTCCGTCAGCATGTGCAGGGTCATGAAGCCGCCGTAGCTCCAGCCCATGGCCGAGATCCGGTCGTCGTCCACGAAGGGCAGCGATCTCAGATAGTTGGCACCCAGAACCTGATCTTCGATCTCCGGCTGGCCCATCTTCAGATAGAGCGCCTGTTTGAACGCCGTGGACCGGTCGCCCTCGCCTCGGTTGTCCAGGCGGAAGACGATATAGCCCGCCTCGGTCAGCAGCTGGTTGGTCGCCGACTGCCAGCCGCGACGGACGCCCCCGCCCGACGGCCCGCCATAGACCTGCATCACCACCGGATAGGTCTTGGTGGGATCAAAGCCCGGCGGTGTGGTCATCTGCCAGACCAGCGTCTCGCCGTGGCTTTCCAGCTCGCCGAAGGTGACCTGACCGCGGCGGGAGACATAGGGGAAATAGGGGTGGCTCTCGTCCAGCCGGTTTTCCTCGATCCAGCGCACGAAGGTGCCGTCGGCGCGATACAGCCCCGACTGCGCCGGCGTGTTCAGATCGGTATAGTTGCCGACGTAGGCCGTGCCGGTCCGGTTCATGGACGCGCCCCACCAGCCGCCCGCCGGCGTCACGGCGACCGGGGTCACCGTCCGGCGCAGGGAGGCACGGAACATCTGCTGCTCGATCGGCAGTTCGCGCCCGTCACGCATCGAGGCGGTGAAGAACACTTCACCCGTCGTCTGATTGACGCCGTTCAACCCCTTGATTGGATAGGCCCCGCGCGTGATCGCCCGCAGGCGACGCCCCTCGCGGTTGTAGAGATACAGATGCCGCCAGCCGGTCTCTTCCGACGACCAGATGAAGGTCCCGTCCTCTAGAGCGCGGAAGTCGTTGGTCAGGGGCACCCAGGCGTCGGAGCGCTGGGTCACGATCACGCGCGACGCCCCCGTGGCCGGATCGACGCTGAGCAGATCCAGCCGCTTCTGATCGCGCGACTGGCGCTGGACGTAGAGCGTCCGTCCGTCCGCCGACCAGTTGACCCGCGCCAGATAGATGTCGGTGTTGGTGCCCAGATCGACCTTGGTCCGCTGGCCGCTCTGACGGTCCTGCACATACAGTTCGACCACGGCATTGGGGCGGCCGGCGCGGGGATAGCGCTGCTCGATCACACTGGCCCCGCCGCCGGTGATGTCCAGCCGGGGTACGACATCGACGGTGGATTCGTCGGTGCGTTGCAGGGCGATGTAGCGTTCGTCCGGGCTCCACCAGTAGCCGGTGTCGCGGTCCATCTCCTCCTGGGCGATGAATTCGGCGGTGGCCCAGGTGATCAGGCCGTCGCCGTCGGTCGTGACCTCGGCCTCGGTGCCTGCTGCCAGGTCATAGACGACCAGATCCTGATCCCGGACCCAGGAGACGAAATTGCCCTTGGGCGAGACCTTGGCGTCGATCTCGTCCGCTTCGGTTTCTGTCAGGCGACGGACGGCACCGCCGGCCCGCTCAGCCAGGAAGACGTCGCCTTCCAGCGGGGCCAGGATGTAGCGCCCCTGTTCGTCCCAGGAATATTCGACCACGCCGCGCTGGCTGATGCGCATCCGCTCGCGACGGGCCTTCTCGGCCTCCGACAGTTCACCGGCGTCCGGCACAAGGGCTCGCGCGTCGATCAACTTGAAAGGCTCGCCATCTCCCGTCGGTGCGGCCCACAGGTCCAGCACATCCACATCGTCCTCGCGCGAGCGGAGGAAGGCGACCAGCTCTCCATCGGGCGACAAGGACACGCCCCGCGCCACCGGCCCGGACAATGAGGGATTGGCGAACACCCGCTCGGGCGTAAGAACGGCCGGATCGGCGCTCTGGGCGACTGCGGCTGTGAAGGGGGCTTGGGCGGCCAGAAACAGGGCGGAGGCGAGAAGATGTTTGCGCATGGGCAGGACGCTAAAGAGGGATTCTGCCCCCGTCACCCCCTGTCCGGCATCAATCGGCCATTCCCACGGATGATCTGCGCAGGCATCCTGTCGCCATGACCGAATCCGATGGCCGCTGCGGCTGGTGCGGCACCGACCCGCTGTATGTCGCCTACCACGACACCGAATGGGGCGTGCCGGAGCATGACGCCCGCGCGCTGTGGGAAAAGCTGGTGCTGGACGGGTTTCAGGCGGGCTTGGCCTGGATCACCATCCTGCGAAAGCGAGACGGTATCCGCGACGCCTTCGACAATTTCGATCCGGAGATCGTGGCCCGTTATGGCGAGGCCGACATCCAGCGCCTACTGGGCGATACCCGCATCATCCGCTCGCGCGCCAAGATCAACAGCGCGATCAAGGGGGCGCAGATCTGGCTGAAAATGCGCGACGAGGGCGAGGATTATTCCGCCTGGCTGTGGTCCTTCGTCGACGGCCAGCCCATTCAGAATGCCTGGCCCGACTATCGCGACGGGCCGACCCAGACGCCGCAATCCGTCGCCATGACCAAGGCGTTGAAGGCGCGGGGCTTCACCTTCTGCGGGCCGGTCATCGTCTATGCCTTCATGCAGGCCGTGGGCATGGTCAACGATCATCAGACCAGCTGCTTTCGCCACGCCCAGGTTCGTGCGATGGCGCGGCCATGACTGCGGTTCGCAACATCCCCTCCCTGTCGCTGGAGACCGACCTGTCGCGCGCGGTCGGTGGCCTGGTCTGCGGCGTGGACGAGGCGGGTCGCGGCCCCTGGGCCGGGCCGGTGTCGGCGGCCGCTGTCATTCTGAACCCCGACGACCTGCCGCCCGGCATCGACGATTCCAAGGCCCTGACGGAAAAGCGCCGGTTCGAGATGGAGCCTGTGATCAAGGCCCGCGCCCTAGCTTGGGGCGTCGGCTTCGCCTCGGTGGAGGAGATCGCGGAACTGAACATCCTGCACGCGACCGGCCTGGCCATGTGCCGGGCCATCGAGGCGATGTCACTCCAACCCGTGGCGGCATTGGTGGACGGCAACTACCGCTTCAAATTGCCCTGCGAAGTCGAGACGGTCATCAAAGGCGACAGCCTCTCCCTATCCATTGCAGCAGCTTCCATCCTGGCCAAGACGGCAAGGGATCGGCTGATGATTGATCTGGATGCGCAATATCCCGGCTACGGCTTTGCCGGACACAAGGGCTACAACGCCCCGATCCATTCCAAAGCCTTGCGTACCCTCGGCCCCTGCCCGGCGCATCGCCGCAGCTGGGCCCCGATCCGGGCCTTGCTGAAGGCGGAGGCCTAGAGCGACAGGCCGCTGCCCGCCAGAGCCCCAGCCAGCGCCGCAATCATGCCGCCCAAGGCGACGATGGCCCAGGTTTGGGCGCGGTCGTAGGGATCGGCCTGCGGATGGACCGCCGCCTTTGCGACTGGACGGCGACCAAAGGTCTGCGCCTCCCGATGACGCATGGCGTCGAAAGCATCGGCGGGTTGGTTCAAGGGGGTGCGCTGCTGTTCCATGTCGGTTTAACGACAATATGGAACGCCGGTTCCCGACATAGCGCCTCAGGCCGCGTCGGCCAGCTTCAGAGGCCGATCGCCGACCACGAACAGATACTCCACATTCCTCAGCCGCCCCACGGTCCCAACCTTCTCGCCCTTGGGATTATGGATGCCGATGCGGGCCCCGACATAGCGGGGGTGCTGGATTTCGATGACCTGCACCTCGCCGCGCGCCGACAGCATCTCGACCAGCTGATCGCGCGACAGATAGCCCTCGTCGTTGAACGACACGACCAGGTTGGGGGTCTTCACCCCGTCGATGACGGCCTTCAGGGCGGGGGCGATGCCGGGGCGGCTGTTGAAGGCGCTCTTGCGGGTGCGCACGTCGATCCGCTTGTTGGCGATGCCATAGGTCTGGGGCTTGTCCCACAGCACCAGGCTTTCCCAGCAGTGGTAGTTGCCCAGATAGGAATGCTGGTTGTAGGGCGGGTCCAGATAGACCAGATCGGCCTCGACCTCCGGGGCCAGTTCGACCGCATCCCGGTGTGTCGCCCGGCAAGGCCCCGCCGCCACGCCCGGAAGAACATCGGGCATCCGCAGTTCCAGCGGTTTCAACGCCCGCGCGGCCCAGGCCTTCATATAGGCCATCTGCACCCCGGCGGTGGAATCAACCCGGTCCGCAGCCTCCATCAAACTGACCAGGGCGATCGCTTCCAGTTCGGGCTCCAGGGCCATGGACGCGATCCGGTCGCGCATGGCATCGATCCGCGCACCGTTCTCGGGCGTGAAATAGCGGGCGTCTTCGCAGAAGGCGCGGGTGAACCAGCCGGCCTGGGGTGTCACCGTCCGCAAGTCGGCCAGCACCGTCTCGGCCTTCGCCTCCCACCGCTCGCGATCCGCCTGCACATAGGCGGTGGCCAAGACATGGGCATAGGCGTTGACGTCATTGGACCAGACGCGGAAGCCCTGCTTTTTCAGCACATGGCCGACCCGCGCCGTGCCGGAGAACAGATCGCACACCAGCCCCCCCTCGGGCAGCCGACCACTGACCGCCGTGGCGATCTGGGTCAGCAACGCCCGCTTGGAACCGATGTATTTGATCATGCCGATCCTTGTAGGATCAGGCGCGCGACTTGCCGCCCTTCGCCGGAGCATGGGCCAGTCGCAGCAGATTCGCAGCCCCCGGCGCACCGAAGGGCGTTCCGGCCAGGATCAGCACCCTTTGACCCGGTTGCGCCAAGCCATAGGTCATGGCGCTCTTGACCGCATCTTCGGTCACGTCTTCCAGACTGGTCGGCTCCTTGCCCAGCCGCGTCTCCAGCCCCCAGACCAGAGCCAGACGGCGCGCCGTGTCCGGATTGGGCGTCAGGGCCAGCACCGGCAGCAACGGCCGCTCGCGAGCCATCCGCCGGGCCGTTCCGCCCAGGGTGGTGAACACAACTATGCAGGCCGTCGACTGAGCCTGAGCCGCCTTGCCCGCCGCCGCGACCAGGGCGTCGGCGTCGATATCGTCCATGCCGGCGTGCTCGGCATCCATCAGGCTGGGCCACAGGGGATCACTTTCGACCCGCTCGATGATCCGGCTCATCACCGCCACCGATTCCAGGGGGTACTGGCCCGACGCGGTTTCCGCCGACAGCATCAGGGCATCGGCCCCCTCATAGGCGGCATTGGCCACGTCGGAGGCCTCGGCGCGCGTCGGCGCGGGCGAGGCCGTCATGCTTTCCAGCATCTGGGTCGCCACGATCACCGGCACGCCGCGCTGGCGGGCGGCGCGGATGATCATCTTCTGGGCCACTGGCACCTCTTCGGGCTCTAGCTCGACACCCAGATCGCCGCGCGCGACCATCACGCCGTCGCAATAATCCAGAATGCTGTCCAACTGAGCCAGGGCCTGAGGCTTTTCGATCTTGGCCAGACAGGCGGCCTTGCCCGCGACCAGCCGCTTCAGCTCGGCCATGTCCTCGGCCTTCTGGACAAAACTCAAGGCCACCCAGTCCACGCCGATACGCAAGGCAAAGGCCAGATCTTCACGATCCTTGGGCGTCAGGGCCGAGACCGGTACCACCGCCTCCGGCACCGCCACGCCCTTGCGATCCGACAGTTTGGAGCCGCTTTCGACCGTCACATCGGCCCATTCATCCGTGCGCTCGCCCACACGCAAACGCACCCGCCCGTCGTCGAGCAACAGCAGCATGCCGGTCCGCAGGGCCTTAAAGATTTCCGGATGCGGCATCTCCACCCGCGTGGCGTCGCCTGGGGTGGGATCCAGGTCGAACCGCATCTTGTGGCCCGGCTTGACGTCGATCTCGACCTCGGCAAACCGGCCCAACCGCAGCTTCGGTCCTTGCAGATCGGCCAGCACGCCCAGCGGCCGTTTCAGCGCCATTTCCGCCCCCCGCACGGCCTTCAGCGCCGCCGCATGATCCTCATGCGTGCCGTGGCTGAAGTTCAGGCGGAAGACGTCCACCCCGGTCTGGGCCAGGGCCTTGACCGTGCCGGGCGCGCGGCTGGCCGGTCCCAGGGTGGCGACGATGCGGGCGCGGCGGGCTCTGATCATCGAAAGTCCATGCGGGCAAGAGGGATGATGCGTCCTTGTGCCCACGAAACGCGCTGCGGTTAAGCCGCGATCGCCGCGCGAAACACGAAGTTATGCGCTATGGACAGGCCAAACGGCCTTTCGGGGCCTCATACGGAGCGCCGATCATGGCCGGACTGAAGGACAAGCGCGGCTTCATCGACAAGGACCGGCTGGACCTGTCCGAGCGCCAGGCCGTCGAATACTGGATGAAGCGCTGGGGCGTGACGCGCGACCAGATCACCGCCGCCCACCGCAAGGTCGGCCGGATGGTCAAGGACATCGCCGCCGAACTGGGCAAGAAACGCTGAAAAAATCAGCCGATGGTGCGAGCGGCGGGGGTCGAACCCGCAAGACCGAAGCCGACAGATTTTAAGTCTGTTGCGTCTACCAATTTCGCCACGCTCGCAGGCGCGGACTGTCTAGCAGCGCCGGACGGCTTCGGCCATGCGGCTCGGGATCAATAGCCGCTACTGGTAGCTGCCGTGCCCATCAGCGCGCCCATGCCGACGACCCACAGGATGCAGATGATCAGGGCGATGGCCGAGGTCACGATGCCGCCGATGGCCAGACCCTTGCCCGCCGGCTTGTTGACCGCGATGACGCCCATGATCAGCCCGGCTGGTGCCAGGATCCAGGAGATGAATCCGATGAACGGTATCAGCGACAGCACCAGGGCAATGATGCCGGTGATCAGGGAACCGACGGCCAGGCCGGTGCTGGGCGGCGGGCCACCTTCATTGCGGGTGTCCTGATACCGGACGGGATCATAGTCGCTCATGGTGCCCCCATTTGATTCGAGCGGTTGAACCGAGGTTTTCAGCCTGACCTATCCGAACGGGGTTTGACGAGTCCCTAATTCGACGGCGCAGGCGCAGCCGCGGCTGCCCGGAAATCCACATCGGAGTTGGCCAGCAACCACAGGAAGGCGGCCCAGGCGGCGACGTTCTGGGTCATGGCCTCCGGATCGATCCGGTCCAGCACATCGTCGGCGGTGTGGTGGGTGTCGAAATAGTCCGTACCGTCCTGGTTCAGGCGGAAGGCGGGCACACCGAGCGCCACGGTCGGGCCTGTGTCCGGTCCGCCGCCCGTCGCCGGAGCGGGATCGAACAGAACGCCCAGCGGCGTCAGCACGCCTTGCGCCGCGCGCCGGAAATCGGTGTCGGCTGCGCCTGCGGGCAGGGCCAGGCTGTAGATCGGGCCGGCACCGAAGTCGCTTTCGGAAATGGCGACATGGTTCGCCATCTGATCGCGTCGGGTCTCGGCATAGTGACGGGCCCCGGCCAGGCCCTGGGCGGGCGGCGGCTGGCTGACCTCTTCGGATCCCCACCAGACGACGCGGATGGTGCGGCGCGGTTTGCGCGGCATATCCTCGATCAGCTTCAGGGCGGCGGCCGTGATGGCCACGCCTGCGCCGTCGTCGATGGCCCCGGTCCCCAGATCCCAGCTGTCCAGATGACCGCCGATGACGATCACCTCGTCGGCATCCGGGCCCGCGCCGCGCACTTCGCCCACCACATTCTGGCTGACGCTGTCGGCGGTGAAACCGGCGCTGGAGAACAGGCGGATGCGCAATGGTTCGTCCGACAGCCGCCCGATCCGGCGCAGCTGATCCGCGTCCGGTGGGCTCATGGCAAAGGCGGGGATCGTCCCCTCGCCTACTCGTGTGGCACCCGTGTGGGCAAAGCGATGGTCGTGCGTGCCGAGCGACCGTAGCACATAGCCGATGGCCCCGCGCCGGGCCGCCTCGGTCGGCCCTGCCCCGCGAATGGGCGAGGTCGCGCCATAGCCGCGTCCGTCCTGGGCCTGGACCGTGTCCTGAAGCACGATCGCGATCTTCCCCGTCAGCGAACCCTCGGGCTGATCCAGCAATTGCTGATAGGTCTCGAAGATGGCCGCCTCGCCCTCGATGCCCTCCGCCGGGGTCGCGATGGACCCGCCCAGAGAGACGATGGTCAGCGGCTGGGCGAAGGGCCCGACGATCTCGACCCGTGCCTCGCCCCGCGTCCACAGGGCCAGCGGGAACTGCTCGATGGCGACATTGTCGAAGCCCAATTCGCGGAACTTGTCCGCCCCCCAGCGCGCAGAGGCCTGCTCCGAGGCCGAACCCGCCAGCCGCGGCCCGAACCGTGTCGTCAGTTCCGACACCAGATCATAGGCGACGTTACTGTCCAGCGCCCGATCTCGCAGTTGCTCGGCCTCGCGAATGGTGCGGACGTCCTGCGCCAAGGCTGGCGCGACGGACAGACCAAAAGCAAGCGCACTGGCGCAGAGTAGGCGGGCGGACAGGCGCATGACGGCTCCGGGAGACTCAAGAAGGCAGAGCGAACCGTAGCGGGCACCTCGTACCGCGGGAAGCGACTATCGCGACCTAGGCCTCTTCGCCCTTGACCCAGGCCTCGACCGGCCCTTGCAGCTTAACTGTCAGAGCCTTGCCGCGGCGATCCACGCGATTGCCGACGGCCAGGCGGACCCAGCCTTCGGAGATGCAGTACTCCTCGACATTGGTCTTTTCCTCGCCCTTGAACCGGACGCCGATGCCCTTGGCCAGCAGATCGGCATCGTGGAACGGGCTGTCGGGATCGACGGACAGGCGGTCGGGAAGGTCGGTCATGAGATTACGCTCGGGCAAGACATCAGGGTGCGGGCTTTAGCGGACGCATCCCCCATCGCCAAGGCCGGTTGAAACCTCGGCGTCGCTGCTTAGTTAAACGGCTCCTTCGAAACGGAGCCTTGCCATGACAGACCAAGCCACGATCACCGTCGATGGGAACATCATCCCCCTGCTCGGCTTCGGCACCTGGCAACTGGAGCCCGCTGACGCGCGGCGCATGGTGGCCGAGGCCCTGAGGATCGGATACCGCCACATCGACACGGCCTGGATCTACAAGAACGAGGCGGCCGTCGGCGACGGCATCCGCGACGCGATCGCGGCGGGGCATGTCGCCCGCGAGGACATCTGGCTGACCACGAAGATCTGGGTCGAGCATTTCGACCACGCCGGTCTGCTGAAGCAGGCCGAGGAATCCGCCACCTGCCTGGGTTTCACCCCCGACCTGCTGCTGCTGCATTGGCCCAAGACGACGCCGCCGTTTGCCGAGACGATCGGTGCGCTGAACGAAGCCAAGGACAAGGGCTTCACCCGCAACATCGGCCTGTCCAACTTCCCCTCGGCCCAGTTCCGCGAAGCGCAGGGCCTGTCGAAGGCCCTGCTGATCACCAACCAGGTCGAATACCATCCCTACCTCAAGCTGACGCAACTGCTGGAAACGGCCAGGGAGCTGGGTTCGTCCATCACCGCCTGGTCCCCGCTGGCCCAGGGCAATGTGGCCGAAGATCCGACGCTGAAGGAAATCGGCGACCATCACGGCAAAACCGCCGCCCAGGTCACCCTGCGCTGGCTGATCCAGCAGGACGTCATCGCCATCCCGCGCACGACCAAGGTGCATAGGGCGCAAGAGAGTTTCGACATCTTCGACTTCGCCCTGACCGACGAGGACATGGACCGCATCCATGCCCTGGCCCGGCCCGATGGCCGCCTGGGCGACTGGCTGGACAAGGCCTTTGAATGGGACCACGAATGGTGATCAGGCCCGCGCAGACAGGCCGATAGGGCAAGGCAACGTCATCGCTCCATCACCTTATGGGGGAGCGGCTCAAGGGAGCGGCGCATGGGTTCTGTGCATGGTTTTCCGGTCGTCGATCCCGCCGACGCGGCGGTCGGGGCTCGGCTGAAGCACTGGCGCGAGCGGCGCGGGCTGAGCGTCGAAACCCTGGCCCGGTTGATGGACCTGACGCCCGAAGAGCAGCGGCGCATCGAGGCCGGTCGAGTCCATCTGGACAGCCTGCACGTCGGAACGGCCATCAAGGCCCTGCACCTGCCGCTCTGGGCTCTGACGTCGGACACGCGAGCATACTGACCATGCCGTGGAGACGCTCTCAGGTCTGGCGGGGCTTCAAGGCCGGATGGCGCGATGGCCGGGGCGACCCGGCCGCCGTCAAGGCCGGAGCGGCACTGGGCATCGTCGCAGGGCTCGGGTTCTGCCTGGGACTAGTCCTGTCATGAAGACCCTATGGCGCGGCGTGTTCGCCCTGGTCGGCCTGTTCGCGCTCGGTCTTCAGTACGCATTGATGATCGGCGCAGACCCGGGCCGTATCGCTGCCCTCAGCCTGAATTTCTTCAGCTTCTTCACCATCCTGACCAATGTTCTGGTGATGCTGGCCATGCTGGTGCCGGTGATCGCGGGCAGCACCGGCGCTGGCCGGGCGATGGCGTCACCGGGCGTGCGGGCGGCGGTGACCATGTATGCCGTGGTCGTCGGGCTGGTGTACCATTTCCTGCTGCATGCCACCTGGAACCCGCAGGGCTGGCTGTATGTGGTCAACATACTGCTGCACTACGTCATGCCCAGCGCCATGCTGATCGACTGGCTGGCCTTCGTGCTGCGCGGACAGCTGACCTGGCGTGACCCGGCGCGGTGGTTGCTGTTTCCCCTGGCCTATGGCGGCTGGACCTTGGTTCACGGTTTTGCCTCCGACTGGTGGCCGTACTGGTTCGTCGACGTCAGTGAACTGGGCCTGGCCCGGACTGCCGCCTATTTCGGCGGACTGCTGATCTTCTTCCTGATGGTTGGCCTTGTGGTCGTGGCGATCGACCGCAGCCTACCGTCAGGTGACAGGACGTCCGTGTCCGCCTAATCCACCAGCATGGCCTATAAATCCCTGCGCGACTTCATGGCGATGCTCGAAGCCGAGGGCGAACTGGTTCGCGTCTCCGAGCCCGTCTCCACCCACCTCGAGATGACCGAGATCCAGACCCGCCTGCTGCGCAACGGCGGGCCGGCGGTGCTGTTCGAAAGGCCGGTCATGCCGGACGGCTCGATCAGCCCCATCCCTTGCCTTGCCAATCTGTTCGGTACGGTGAAGCGCGTGGCCATGGGCGTGACCATGGAGAAGAAGGTTCGCACCACCGCGGCCGAACTGCGAGAGGTCGGCGAACTGCTGGCCTTCCTGCGCAACCCGACCCCGCCGCGCGGCCTGTCGGACGCCATGGAAATGCTGCCGCTGGCCCAGACAGTCATGTCGATGCGGCCAAAGGTAGTGAAGAAGGCCCCGGTGCAGGAGGTCGTGCTGAAGGGTGAACAGATCGATTTGACTGCCCTGCCCGTACAGGGCTGCTGGCCGGGCGAGCCGGCACCGCTGATCACCTGGGGTCTCGTCGTCACCAAGGGTCCGAGCGACGACCGAGAGGACGACTTCAACCTGGGCATCTATCGCATGCAGGTGCTGGGCAAGGACAAGGCCATCATGCGCTGGCTGGCCCATCGCGGCGGGGCCCAGCACTATGCCCGGCACAAGAAGGCCGGAAAGCGCGAACCCCTACCCTGCGCCGTCGTTCTGGGGGCCGATCCGGGCACCATACTGGCGGCGGTGACCCCGGTCCCGGACACCTTGTCGGAATATCAGTTCGCGGGCCTGCTGCGTGGACAGAAGGCCGAGCTGGTGCCCTGCAAGACCGTGCCGCTGATGGTACCTGCCAACGCCGAGATCGTGCTGGAAGGCCATGTCCTGCTGGGCGAGCATGCGCCCGAGGGCCCGTACGGCGACCACACCGGCTATTACAACTCGGTCGAGACCTTCCCGGTCTTCCAGGTGACGGCCATCACCATGCGGCGCGACCCCATCTATCTGACCACCTTCACCGGTCGCCCGCCGGACGAGCCTTCTGTCCTCGGCGAGGCGCTGAACGAAGTGTTCATTCCCCTGCTGCGCGCGCAGTTCCCCGAGATCACCGACTTCTGGCTGCCGCCCGAGGGGTGCTCCTACCGCATCGCCGTGGTGTCGATGAAGAAGGCCTATCCCGGCCATGCCAAGCGGGTCATGTTGGGCGTCTGGAGCTATCTGCGCCAGTTCATGTACACCAAATGGGTCATCGTCGTGGACGACGACATCGACGCCCGCGACTGGAAGCAGGTCATGTGGGCCATCTCCACCAAGATGGACCCGGCGCGCGACATCACCCTGATCGAGAACACCCCGATCGACTATCTGGACTTCGCCAGTCCTGAGAGCGGTCTGGGGTCCAAGATCGGACTGGATGCCACTGACAAGTGGGAGCCGGAAACCAAGCGCGAGTGGGGTGAGGAGATCCGAATGGACAACGACGTCGTGGCCCGTGTGACAGAAATGTGGGGCCGTCTTGGCCTCCCCGGCGACCAATCACCGATATGGAAATGACACAGTTGCGAAATTGTGTCCGAAACCCGCTTCACATGTGACGGAAATGTAATCTAGGGTCCGGCAACGCCGTCATTCAGTTTAGGGTTACGAGATGAAATTGCTGCTTGTTGCCACGCTTGCACTGGCCACCGCCATGCCCGTCGTTACCACCGCCACAATAGCCGATGCCCAGGTAATGGTGGGTCGCGGAGCGAGTTCACGCGATCGCCCAAATCTTACGGAGCGTCGCGAAGCTTCGTTGATGGAGGCCGAGGATCGTGTTGCTGAACTCGACAGCAAGATTGCCGAACTCAAGGCCGTCGAAGAGCAAACGGGAACCCTGACAGACTCCCAGCGGCGTCAACTCGCCCAGCACGAAGGCCGAAGGGCCGCAGCCCAACGCGATGTAGATCGCCTGCTGACACTTCTGAACCGCTGATCCAGTTCCGTCTCGGCCCCTGGCCGCTCGCTCTATGCAGAGTAAAGGGCCTGGGGGCCAGATGAGCGCATTCGAGTTCTTTTTCAGCTTCTACGGCCTTCTGCTGGGCCTGTCGGTTGCCGAGCTGGTCGGGGGTCTCGCGCGCATCCTGCATGAGCGGCATCGCGTCCGCTTCGGTTGGCTGACGCCGCTTCTGGCCGTGTTCGTCGCCATCGACCTGGCAACCTTCTGGAACCAGGCCTGGGTGTTCTTTCGCGGAGCCCCCTTCAACCCGGTGCTGCTGCTGGTTGGCCTGGTCGTCGCCGCAACCTTCTACATCGCGGCCAGTGTGACCTTTCCCCGAGTCAGCGCGGAGGGGGTAAAGACGCGCATTGATCTGGACGAACATTTCTGGGCTCACAGGCAACTGGTATTCGGCTGTGTCCTGGCTGCCAACGCCATCGTCTGGATTTTGCTGGGGTTTCTGGCCTTGGCTGATCCGAGTTGGGCCGCCGTCTGGTCCATCAGACTGATCATAGGCGTGGGCATTTTTGCAGTATCCACCGGCGTCGCCGCCTTTGCCCCACAACGAAAGGTGGTCATTGCGGCCCTTATTGTGGTTCTGGCCTATACGATGTGGAACATGACGCGAGCGGCACACATGTTGTTTGCTTCAGGCGGGTGGTCACCAGCCTTTGGTGGCTAAGTACGGCCCAGGGCAGCCATATCCTCGCTGACGAACGGGTATCCAGCGCTTGCCATCACAGCCCAATCGGAACAGGACTTCCGCCATGCGCCCTGCCATTCTTGTTGCCGCGCTTGCGGCCCTTGTAGCGAGTCCCGCCATGTCCCAGTCGCCCTCGGTTCCCAATGCCGCGCCATGGGATCAGCCGTTCCTGCCGCCAGCTCCTGATTGGAACGGTGCCAGCCGCAGCCTGCTGCGCGACGCCGCCGATCCCTGGGTCACGGCCTTCGAGGCCGATGCCGACCATGACTTCAGTCCGAACTATGCCGACACCCGCGCCTGGTTCAATCGGCTGGATGCGGCGTCCGACCTGATCCGCATCGAACAGTTCGGCGTCTCGCCTGAAGGGCGACCGATCTATGCCGTCATCGCCTCGAAAGACGGCGACACGCTCGACCCCTCCAAGCCGGTTCTGCTGGCCCAGGCCGGCATCCATCCGGGCGAGATCGACGGCAAGGACGCGGGCATGATGCTGCTGCGCGACATGGCCTTCTATGGCCGCGACGACCTGCTGGACCGGGTCAATCTGATCCTGATTCCTATCCTGTCGGTCGATGGGCATGAGAGAGCCAGCGCCTATTCCCGCCCCAACCAGCGCGGCCCCCGCATCCAGGGCTGGCGCAACACGGCCACCAACCAGAATCTGAACCGCGACTATCTGAAGCTGGACCAGCCCGAGATGCGGGCCGTGCGCGGCCTGATCCTGAAGTACAAGCCCGATCTCTATGTCGATATCCACGTCACCGACGGGCTGGATTACCAGTATGACGTGACCTACGGCTATAATGGCGAAAACGGCAGCTACAGCCGTTCGCCCGCCATCGCGAACTGGCTGGATCAGGCCTTCAAGCCGGCGATGAATGCAGCGCTGGAAGCGCAGGGGCATATCCCTGGCGAACTGGTTTTCGGCCAGGACGACGCCAATCCCCGCGCGGGTCTGAACGACGGCGGCCTGGGCGAGCGGTTCTCCAACGGCTGGGGCTCGGCCGCCCGCGTGCCGACCATCCTGATCGAGAACCACAGCCTGAAGCCGCATGAACAGCGCGTGCTGGGCACCTATGTCTTCCTGGAACAGACGATGCGAACCCTGGCCGAGCGGGGCGGCGACCTGCGCACCGCCATCGCCGCCGACAGCGCGCTGCGCCCCGCCGAAATCCCGGCCAACTTCGTGCAGGACGAGGCCCCGTCCTCGACCCGGCCGTTCAAGGGCATCCTGTACGACACCTATGACAGCCCCGCCTCGGGCCGCAGGGAAATCCGCTGGTCGGGCCAGCCCGATCCGGAGCTGTGGCAGATGCCCTTCTATGGCTCCCACCCCAGCCTGACCCTGCGCCGCCCCGCCGCCTATTGGGTGCCGTCATACCGCACCGACATTATCGAGCGTCTGGCGATGCACGGTATCCAGATGGAAACGGTGACAGAACCGCGAGCCGTCGATGTCGAGATGCTGCGCCTGAACGACCCACGCCTGGCCACCCGCGCCAATGAGGGTCACGTCGCCGTCGCCATTTCCGGGGTCACGCCCGAACGCAGAAACTGGTCCTTCCCGACAGGCTCCGTCCGCGTGCCGACCGACCAGCCGCTGGGCGACATCGTCGTGCTGTTGCTGGAGCCGCAGTCCAGCGAGAGCTTCTTCGCCTGGGGCTTCTTCCCCGAGGTGCTGAGCCGCGTCGAATACATCGAGGGCTATGCCATCGCCCCCCTGGCCGAGCGGATGCTGGCGGCAGACCCCGCGCTGAAGGCCGAGTTCGAGGCCAAGCTGGCCGCCGAGCCCGCCTTTGCCGCCGACGGCGACGCGCGTTTGCAGTGGTTCTATGAGCGCACGCCGTTCTATGATGACCGCTATCGCCTTTATCCCGTGGGCCGCGAGGGCTGAGCCATGTCGTTCCTGACGCAGATGTCACCTGCTCAGGCCGCCGCCCTGTGGAGCGGTTTGCTGATCCTGCTGATGGTGGCGCTGTCGGTGCGGGTCGTACTGGCGCGGCGCTCTAACCGGGTTCTGCTGGGGGACGGCGGCAATGCCCAGGTCATCCTCGCCGGGCGGGTGTTCGGCAATGCCTCGGAATACATTCCGGCCGGCATCGCGGCCTTGGCCGTCCTGACCCTGCTGGGCCTGCCCGCCTATGCGCTGCATATGGTCGGCGGGCTGCTATTCGCCGGTCGGGTGATCCATGCGATCAGCCTGTCCGACCGGAAACCGACGCCGGGTCGGGTCATCGGCATGGCTCTGACCTTCGTGGCCCTGATCCTGGCCGGGGCCATGCTGGTGGTGCACGCCTTCGTGGGCTGATACGCACCCGCGCCGTTGCGATCAGCCGCCCCGTCCGCCATATCGGGCCATGCCCTCCCCACAGACTGCCGCCTCCCCCGACATTCTTCATGATCTCGTCGCCAGTGCCCTGCGCGCCGGGGCCGATGCCGCCGAGGCGGTCTCCTCCGAAAGCGCAGCCCTGTCCGTCGGCGTCCGCAACGGCAGGCTGGAGGACGTCGAGCGCGAGGAGAGCCGCGATCTTGGGCTGCGGGTCTTCATCGGTCGGCGTCAGGCAACCGTGTCCTCCTCCGACCTGTCCGAGCCGACCCGCGCCCGCCTGATCGAGCGCGCCGTGGCCATGGCCCGACTGGCCCCCGAAGACCCCTATGCCGGGCTGGCTCCGAAGGATCGCCTCGCCAAGGGCCCCTTCCCCGATCTGGACCTGTTCGACCCCACCGAGCGCAGTGCCGCCGAGCTGGAGTCCGTTTCCGCCGAGGCTGAGGCCGCCGCCTTGGCCATCCCCGGTGTCGCCCGATCCGAGGGCGGCCACGCCTCCCACTCCACCAGCCGCTGGCGTCTCGTCACCTCCGACGGTTTCGACGGGGCCTATCACGGCTCCTCCTTCTCGCTCGGCGTCGGTGTCATCGCCGAAAAGGACGGCGGGATGGAGCGGGGCAGCGAGGGGCGCAGCACCCGCCATCTGTCCGACCTGCCCGATGCCGCCTGGATCGGCGAACGCGCTGGTCAGCGTGCCGTGGCCCGCGTCGGCCCGCGCAAGATCGCCTCGACCACTGCGCCCGTCATCTTCGACAACCGCATGGCGACGCAGGTGATCTCGCCCATGCTGGGAGCAATATCCGGGCCGTCCATCGCGCGCGGCACCTCATTTCTGAAAGACCGGCTGAACCAGCGCATCCTGCCGGTCGGTGCGGACCTGATCGACGATCCCTTCCGCCCGCGCGGCCATGGCTCCACGCCCTTCGACGACGAGGGTGTGGCGGTTGAGCGTCGCGCGATCGTCCAGGACGGCATCCTGACCACCTGGCTGCTGAACAGCGCCTCGGCCGCCCAGCTGGGCCTGGTCTCGACGGGTCATGCCTCGCGCGGATCCGCGGGGCCTCCGGGTGTCTCCACCCACAATCTGCACCTGGAGCCGGGTCAGCGCGATCTGGATGGGTTGATGAGCGACGCGGGCACGGGCCTGCTGATCACCTCCATGTTCGGTCCGTCGCTGAACGGCAATACCGGCGACTGGTCTGCCGGGGTGTCCGGCTTCTGGTTCGAGGGTGGCCAGATCGCCTATCCGGTCAGCGAGATTACCGTCGCCGGCAATCTGATCGACCTGTGGGGCCGGATGCAGCGCGGCTCGGACCTGGAGTTCCGCTCCAGCTTCAACTGCCCGTCTCTGCTGTTCGACGCCGTGGCCATCGCGGGCAAATGAGCGACTACGCCTCCGATCTGGCCCTGATCCGCGACGCGGCCCTGGCGGCGGGCGAACTGGCCCTCGCTGAGCGCGAAGCCGGGCTGAAGACCTGGTCCAAGCCCGGTGGGTCGCCCGTCACCTCTGCCGACATGGCCGTGGATCGTGTGCTGAAGGATGTCCTGCTGTCGGCCCGCCCCGACTATGGCTGGCTGTCGGAGGAGAGCGAGGACAGTGCCGAGCGTCTGGCCCGCCGCCGCATTTTCGTGGTCGACCCCATCGACGGCACGGTCGCATACATGAAGGGCAAGCCGTGGTGGTGCATTCCCGTCGCCGTGGTCGAGGACGGCCGGCCCGTCGCCGCCGTCATCCATGCGCCCGCCCTGAACGAGACCTTCTGTGCCACCTTGGGCGGTGGCGCGACGCTGAACGGACAGCCGATCAGCGCGTCCGACACCGACGATCTGGACGATGCTTCCGTACTGGCGGACGCCCGGCTGATGGAGGGTCCGCACTGGGACGAGCCCTGGCCGCCCATGCGCTATGAGAAGCGCAACGCCATCGCCTACCGCATGGCCCTGGTCGCGGCCGGGGCCTTCGATGCCGCCATCGCCCTGACGCCCAAGTGGGACTGGGACATCTGCGCCGGCGCCCTGATCGCCCAGGAAGCCGGGGCCGTCGTCAGCGACCACCACGGCCGGCCCTGGCGCTTCAACCAGGCCGATCCGCGTCAGAACAGCCTGATATGCAGCGCCCCGGCCCTTCACCCGTTGATCGTGCGGCGTACAGCGCCTATTCCCCTCGCGCCCCGCTAGATTGTCAGCCTGCCCAAGGACGCCGCCATGACCACGCCCGGAACCGAAACCCCGCAACTGCTGCATCTCGTCATCGGCGGCGAGCTGCGTCACCTGGATGCGCCCGTGTTCCGTGACCTGACCAAGGTCGAGTTCGTCGGGGCGTACGGCAGCTATGACGAGGCCAAGAAGGCGTGGAAGGCTCGCGCCCAGGCCACGGTCGACAATGCCCTGATGCGCTACTTCATCCTGCACGCCCACCGCATGATCGACCCACGCGGCGACGCGCACTAGGCTAATCCGCGTCGGGGGGCGTAGGATGGACCTTGGTCCACCCAAAGCGAAAGCTCGTCCATGAATATCTTCGGTCGCACCTTCGAGACCCAGGAAATCGTCGCCCTCGTCGGCCTGCTCATGGTGCTGGTGCTGTGGGTCATGCGCTGGAAAGGCGACCGCGAGTGGGCCCACTGGTTTCGTAACTGGGAGGCCGAGCGCAAGGCCCGCCGCGACGCCGAAATCCGCGCCGAGAACGGCGAGTCCGATCCGACGCAGCCCGGCTCCGGCCCCGGGCCAAAAGCAGGCCCCTGGGGCTGAACCCTACTCGCGCCGCAGCAGCTTGTCGGTCAGGATCGTCCCCCACCATCCGGCCTTGAACTCGGCCCGGATCGCCTTCGGGTCATAGGCGTCGCTGTCGACCCAGTCGATGAAGCTGACTCCCGTCGGCTCGATCTCGCGCAGGTATTTCTCGAGCGTATAGTCCAGCACACCGGTCAGCCCCTCGCGGTGGTGCAGATATTTCTTCGACAGCTGTTCGATCGCCACACTGATAGGCTCGCCCAGGTGAAAATGGCGATAGAAGACCGCCATCATCCCCGCCCGGTCCGCCCCGGACTTGCAGTGGATCAACACCGGATACTCGATCGTCCGGAACAACTCTCGCGCCCGATGCACGCGGTCTCGTTGCGGAGGATCGCGCGAATCCAGCGGCGCGTCGATCAGCGTCAGCCCCAGCCGCGCGCAGGCGTCCTTCTCCAGCGCGTAATAGGCCTCATCCCGCGCGCCGCGCAGGTTGATGACCGTCCTGATGCCCTGCGACTTCCAGTATTCCAGCTGGCGCGGCGACGGCTGGTTGGTCCGCACCAGATCCGGCCCCAGCCAGTGGGCGTTCATGAACCACCGCCTCAGAAAGGCATGATCCTTCCAGACATAGTCCCACCGCGCCTTGAACCGGCCCCCGGGCGTGGAAAGATCGTAGCGCGTCATACTGTGCAGATAGAGGCTCAATCGGTCCGCGTCATCCCGGCGAATGCTTGACTTCGCCGTCCAGCCGTCCGACCTCGGAGCGATGACCACGCCCACCTCCGCTGCCGACGAGAAGGAACGCCTGCGCCCGCTGCTGGCGCGCATCTGGCGCGACTATCTCTCGCATCATCGGACGGCGCTGATCCTGTCGATCGTTTGCGCGGCCGTGGTCGGGATCATGGCCGCGACCGTGTTGCAGTTGCTGCAGCCGGCCATCGACGGCCTGTTTCTGGGCAAGGCGGTGACGGTCTGGCGCATCTTCGTCATTCCGCCCGAGCAGGCACTGGTCGCCATTCCGTCGCTGATCGTGGGACTGGCCCTGGTCTGGACCGTTGCGGCCCTGGGTCAGGCGTTTCTGGTCAACCGGCTGGGCCACGGCATCGTCGGCGATATCCAGGTCAGGCTGTTCGGGGCCATGATCCGGGCTGATCTGGCCCGGCTGCGCAGCCAGCATTCCGGCGGCTTCGTCTCCAGCGTGCTGTTCGACGCCAATCTGGTGCGCGAGGCCTTCACCAATGGCGTGGTCAACTACACCCAGCACAGCCTGACCCTGATTGCGGTCATCGCCTATATGGCCTGGACGGACTGGCGGCTGACGCTGATCGTGCTGCTGGGCGCGCCGTTGATCAGCCTGGTCATCCGCCGCTTCGGCAAGCGCACGCGCAAGGCCACGACGGGAGCCATGCTGGAGACCGAAAACCTCTCCACCGCCCTGATGGAGAACCTGGACGGCGTCCGCCTGATCAAGATCGAGAACCGCGAAGCCGCCGAGGAGGGCCGCGTCGGCGAGGTCGTGTCCCGCCGCCAGCGCCACGTCATCAAGTCCGCCGACGCCCGCGCCTTCGCAGGACCGTTTTCCAACCTCGTCGCCATGATCATCGTCGCCGCCGTCATGGCCTATGCCGGCTGGCGCGCCCAGTCCGGCGAGATGACGGTCGGGGCCTTCGCCGCCTTCATCGGCCTGTTGATGGCGGCGGGGCAGTCGCTGCGTCAGGTGACCAACCTTCAAACCGTCATGGCCGAGGGGCTGACCGCATCGCGACGCCTGTTCGGGGCGCTGGATATCCAGCCCGAAATCCGGGAGGCCCCCGAGGCCGCAGCCCTTGAACCCGGCCCTGCCACTATCGCCCTGAATAACGTCTCCTTCGCCTATGCCCCGGCGGCCCAGGGCGGTGCACCGACCCTGTCCGACGTGTCGCTGACCGTCGCGCCGGGCGAGACCGTGGCCCTGGTCGGCCCCTCGGGAGGAGGAAAGTCGACCATCCTGTCCCTGTTGCCGCGCTTCTATGACGTCACGGCCGGGTCGGTGACCGTCAACGGGCGCGACATCCGAGAGCTGAAGCTGCAGGATCTGCGCAGCCAGATCGCCCTGGTGACGCAGGAGCCCTTCCTGTTCGACGACACCCTGGCCGCCAACATCGCCTATGGTCGCCCCGGCGCGACGCAGGCCCAGATCGAGGCCGCCGCCGCCGCCGCCGCCGCCCATGAGTTCATCAGCGCCCTGCCCGACGGCTATGCCACCCGCGCCGGTGAAGCGGGCCTGCGCCTGTCCGGCGGGCAACGTCAGCGCGTCGCCATCGCCCGCGCCTTCCTGAAGGACGCGCCCATCGTGCTGCTGGACGAGGCGACCAGTGCGCTGGACACCGAGAGCGAGGCCCTGGTGCAGGCGGCGCTGGAGAGGCTGATGCAGGGCCGCGCCACCCTGATGATCGCCCATCGACTGTCCACCGTTCGCAACGCCGACCGCATCTATGTGATCGACGCCGGGCGGGTCATCGAGACCGGCACGCACGACAGCCTCGTCCGCCAGAGTGGTCTCTATGCCCGCCTGGCCCGGCAGCAGTCGCTGGACGGCGACGTCGCCACGGTCGACACCGTCGCATGAGGCCCCTGCGCAATCCGATCATTCAGGCCTTCCTCGCCTGGCTGCTGGCCCAGTGGATGCGGTTCTGCTTCGCCACCATGCGCTGGACGCATCAGAACGAGGGCGTGGCCGAGGCGGTCTGGGCGCAAGGCGGCGGCGTCCTGTGCGCCTTCTGGCATTCACGCATCGGCCTGTCGCCTGCGTGCTGGCCGCTGGACCGGGCGCAACCGGCCAAGGCCCTGATCTCGCTCAGCCCCGACGGCCAGTTCATCGCCAAGGCCGTGGCCCTGCAAGGCATTCCCGCCGTGCGCGGCTCCTCGGCCAACAAGGACAAGGCGGATCGCGCCAAGGGCGGCACCCAGGCGCTTCGTGACGGCTTGAAACAGCTGAAGATCGGGGCCCTGGCCATCACGCCCGACGGCCCGCGTGGCCCGGCGAGGCAGATGGCCGAGGGCTTGCCGCTTATGGCCAGGCTGTCCAAGGCCCCCGTCCTGTTCATCGGCATGTCGTGCAAGCCGGCCATCCGCCTGAAAAGCTGGGACAAGGCGGTTCTGCCCCTGCCCTTCGGCAAGGGGGCCATCGTCTGGGACGTCGCAGACTATCCGGACGGGTCGGAGCTGGCCGACGTCGCCTTCGCCTGGACCGAGCGGCTGAACGCCGTGGAGGCCGAAGCCGACGCCATCACCGGTCTGGAACGGGTCTGAGTGATGAGCCCCGCCCTGATTGCCTATCGCCTGCTGACACGGCTGCTGGAGCCCCTGGCTCCGCGCCTGCTGGATGCGCGCGTCAAAGAAGGTAAGGAAGATGCAACCCGCGTCGATGAGCGTCTCGGCATCACACGTACGCCGCGTCCTGACGGCGACCTGATCTGGCTGCACGGCGTCAGCGTCGGCGAGACCCTGTCGCTGCTGCCCCTGGTCCAGCGCATCCGGGCTGGCCGGCCCGACCTCACCATTCTGGTCACCTCGGGCACCATGACCTCGGCAGCGCTTCTGGCCCAGCGCCTGCCAACCGGGGTGATCCATCAGTATGCCCCGGTGGACGGCCCGAACGTCGTCGGGGCCTTTCTGGATCACTGGCGACCCAGCGTGGCGGTCTTCGTCGAGAGCGAGCTGTGGCCCAATCTGATCCTGGCGGCCCAGGCGCGGGGCGTGAAACTGGTGCTGGCCAGCGCGCGCATCACGGAGAAGACCGTCAGCGGCTGGCGGCGGTTTCCCGGCGCTGCGCGGCGTGTGCTGTCGGCCTTCGACCGCATCCTGCCGCAGGACTGGACCTCGACCGTACGGCTGGAAAGCCTGGGGGCGCGCATCGACGGTCAGGTCAATCTGAAGCTCTCGGGTGAGGCCCCGCCGCATGACGGTGCCGCCTTCACGCGGCTGAGTGCCGCCATCGGCGACCGGCCCGTGGTCGTCGCGGCCAGCACCCATGACGGCGAGGAGATCGCCCTGGTCCGGGCCTTGGACAATCTAGCGGACCGGCTGTGCCTGATTCTGGTGCCGCGCCATCCGGAACGCAGCGTCGCCATCGCCAGCGCCCTGACGGCCGACGGCTACCGCTTCGCCCTGCGCTCGCGCGGGGATCAACCGGATGCCGAGACGGACCTCTATGTCGCCGACACCCTGGGCGAGATGGGGCTGTTCCTGCGGCTGGCCGATGTCGTGGTCATGGGCGGCAGTTTTTCCGCTGCCCTGAACAAGCCGCCGGTCGGGGGTCATAATCCGCTGGAGCCCGCGCGTCTGGGCAAGCCCGCCGTCACCGGGCCGGATATGACGAACTGGTCCGCCGTGACCGAGGCTCTGGTCCAGGCCGGTGGCCTGGCCGTGGTCAATAGCCCGTCGGACCTGCCCGCCGTCCTCGCGCCCCTGCTGGCCGACAGCGAGGCCGCGCGGGTGATGGGCGAGCGAGGCCGTCGTGCCGCCGCAGAGGCCGGTTCGGGGCTGGAGCGGCTGTGGGAGACGCTGGTCGAGCTGCTGCCGCCCGCTCCTGCCAGACCGGGTGCCCGGCGATGAAGCTGAACACGCCCCGCTGGTGGTACGACCGCGACCGGCGTCATGCGCCGGTGCAGCGGATGATGCTGAAGCCCGTGTCGTGGATTTGGGCCGCCGTCACTGCGCGGCGCATCGCCCGGACCGTGCCGGCCGATCCGGGCGTGCCGGTCATCTCCATCGGCAATCTGACGGTCGGCGGGTCGGGCAAGACGCCGGTGGCGCGCGAGGTCCTGCGCCTGCTGCGGAGGGCCGGTATCGACGCCCAGGCCCTGTCGCGCGGCTATGGCGGGTCGCTGGAGGGCCCGGTGCAGGTCGATCTGACCGTCCATACGGCCGCCGAGGTCGGGGACGAGCCCCTGATGCTGGCGCTGGACAGCCCGGCCTGGATCGCCCGCGACCGGGTCGCGGGGGCCCAGGCCGCCGCGGCCGCGGGGGCCCAGGCCCTGGTGCTGGACGACGCGCACCAGAACCCGGCGCTGAAGAAGACACTGAGCCTGATCGTCGTGGACGGCGAGACGCGTGACGGAGAATGGCCCTTCGGCGACGGCTCGGTCTTTCCGTCCGGCCCGATGCGCGAGCCGCTGAAGGCCGGTCTGGCCCGCGCGGACGTCGTGGTCATCCTGCTGCCCGCCGATGCGCCGGAGGTGGACCCGGAGCTGGTCGAGGTGTTCGGCCCCCTGCCCGTCCTCGTCGCCCGACTGCTGCCCGCCGCCCCGCCCCCGCCCGGCCCGCTGGTCGGTTTCGCCGGCATCGCCAAGCCGTGGAAGGTCGAGCGCGCGCTCCAGGCCGCCGGGGCCGATCTGGCCGACTTCGTGCCCTTCCCCGACCATTCGGCGTTCCAGGACCGCGACTTCCGCTTTCTTGAGGAGCGCGCGGAGCTGTTCAATGCCCGCCTGATCACCACTGAGAAAGACTGGTCCCGCCTGCCGCCGGCGTGGCGCGAGCGCGTCATCTCCTGGCCCGTCAAGGCGACGTTTGAGGACGAGGACGCGTTTGCGGCTACTGTAATGAGCGCGCTGGGCTAGCGGACCTGGCCCTCGATCACTCGACCACGCCGGTTGATGCTGAGCTGGGTGCCACGACCGATATTGGAGAGCTGGGCCGCAGACGACACCTGCCGGCCATTGACAGCCAGGACGATGTCGCCCCCCTGAAGGCCGATGCGGTTGGCATAGCTGCCGCGCTCGACCCGACCGATCACGACGCCACTGGCAAACGGATCACCACCCAGGCTGTCGGCCAGGGCGGGATTGAGCTCCAGCACCTGAGCACCGCTGAGCGCGCCCGCCTGAATAACCGTCGCGCGGTCCGTATCGGCATTGCCCGGCAGGGTCTGAACCCGAGCGTCCACCGTCTGGGCTCGTCCGTCGCGCAGGATCGAGACCTGCACCGTCTGGTTGGGCTCGCGCGTGCCAACGCGGAAGTTCAAGCCGCCCTGGTCGTTGATCTCGGCCCCATCAATGGCGGTGATGACGTCGCCTTCGCGCAGGCCCGCGCGGGCGCCGGGACCACCCGCATAGACGTCGGTGACGATGATGCCTTGCGGACGCTCCAGGCCGAGGCTGCGGGCGATGTCGGCGCTGACGCTGTCGCCCTTGACGCCCAGCCAGGGTCGCACGACTGCCTTGGCCCCGCCGACGGCGCTGTCGACTACCCGTTTCACCATAGAGGCGGGGACCGCGAAGCCGACGCCCGCCGACGTGCCTGAGCGGCTGAAGATGGCGGTGTTGATGCCGATCAGGTCGCCATCCATGTCGACGAGCGCCCCGCCGGAGTTGCCGGGATTGATGGCGGCATCAGTCTGAATGAACGAGCCGCTATCGCTGATGCCCGTCTCGGTCCGGTTCAGGGCCGAGATGATGCCGTTGGTCACCGTCTGGCCGACACCAAAGGGGTTGCCGATGGCCAGGACCAGATCGCCGATCTGCTGTTCCTCGCGGTCGTCGATGTTCAGGACCGGCAGGCTTTCGCTGACGCCTTCCAGTTGCAGCACGGCGATGTCGGAGCGTTCGTCGGCCAGGATGACGCGGGCCGAGAACTCGCGTCGGTCGTTCAGTACGACCTTGATCTCCTGCATGCCGTTGATGACGTGATAGTTGGTCACCACTACTCCATCGGGCCGCACGATGACGCCGGAGCCGACCGAGCCGACCTGCTGGGCACGCGGCCTCTGGCCGAACATCGACCAGAAGGGGTCCTGGACCTGCTGGACGCCCCGACCCGAAACATTGACCACGGCGGGGGCGGCGGTGCGGACTACAGGCGCGAAGCTGGACTTCATGGCCATGGCGTCGCCGGGCACGACACGGTTGTCGGCGAAGACCCCGTCCTGGGCTCTGGTGTCGTTCGGCTGACCGCAGGCGGCGAGAGTCAGGGCGAGGGCAGCGGCGGCGGTGAAGGTCTTCATGGTCATCCGGATCAGATAGGTCGGTCAGCGCCCGGTGCAATCCAGCTATGGATTTGGGACAGGATCAAGGCGGGCTTCTGCGGCATCGTCGCGATCGGCCTGACGCCCCACCACCCAGCCGACGATGGCGGCCATCAGAAGCGCTACGGCGGCCAGATAGAAGGCCAGCCCCGGCTGGGTCATGACCCGCGTCGCCAGCGCCAGCATCTGCGCGGGGGCTCCGTCCATCGCATTCGCCAGCCAAAGCCGGGTCGCCAGCGCCCCTTCCCCGACCGAGATCGAATAGATCCAGCCGAAGAAAAGCGGCGACATGACCCCGGCGATAGAGGCGACGCTCATGTTTGCCCCCTGAAGCTGACCCTGCTCGTCCTCGCCGACACGCCGGGTCATCAGCGATTGCAGCGTCGGCATGGCCAGGCCCCATAGCGCATTGGGCAACATCGCCAGGATGAAGATCAGGCCGGTGGGAGCCCAGCCCATAAGCGCGATGCCGACGGTGCCGCCCAGCAGGCCGAACACCATGACGCCCCTGTCGCCGCACCGCTTGACCAGCGGCCCGACCAGAACGCCCTGCACAAGCATGTCCAGCAGCCCGACCAGCGCCAGCAGAAGCCCGACCTCCTTGGGACCCCAGCCATAGCGCCAGGCGGCATAGAGCACGAACACCGCCGAGAAGACGTGGTGGGCGAAGTAGAGCAGGAAATTCACGACGGCCAGGCCGCTGAGTTCCGTGTGTCGCTTTAGCAGGATCAGCGACCCGACCGGATTGGCCCGCCGCCAGCTGAAAGCCATCCGCTTCTCGACCGGCAGGCTCTCGGGCAGGACGAACAGGCCATAGAAGAAGGCTACGCCGGACAAGCCGCCCGCCACCCAGAACGGCAGGCGCGGATCGACATCGCCGAGAAAACCACCCATCACTGGTCCCAGCACGAAGCCGCCCGAGAAGGCCGCGCCGATCAGGCCGTAGGCCCGCGCCCGCTTCGCCGGCTCGGTGATGTCGGCCATATAGGCATAGATGGTGGTGAAGCTGGACGAGGTGATGCCCGCGATGATCCGTCCCGCCGCCAGCCACCACAGGTTCGGGGCCAGGGCCATCAGCACATAGTCCAGTGCCAGTCCGGCACAGCTGATCAGGATCACCGGCCTGCGCCCGTAGCGATCCGACAGAGATCCGATGATCGGCGAACAGACGAACTGCATCGCCGCCCACAGGGCCACGAACACGCCGTTGATTACGCCTGCCCGCGCGTTTGAGCCGACGAAATCCTCGATCAGCTGCGGCAGGACCGGGATGATGATCCCCATCGCCACGATGTCGAGCACGGCCGTCACGAAAATGAAGGCCAGCGCCGCGCGCCGCACCTTGGGATTGCTCAGGGACATGGGCGGGGCTTCTAGCCCAGCCTCAAGGCTCCGTCACCGGCAAGGTGTCGACCGGATCGCCGTCGCCCTGCGGAACCGCAATGCCCAGCAGACGGCCCAGCAGAGGCTGCACATCGACGCTGTCCAGGCCGGTCAGCCGTCGCCCCTTAACGACCCCGGAGCCGTGGGCGATGAACAGAGCCGCCATTTCCGGCGAGGCATTGTCATAGCCATGCGCCCCGCCCTCGCGTGTCACGGGCCGCGCCCGTGTTGCCAGCAGCCAGCCCGGCTCCGAGGCACAGACGATGGCCGGAACGCGAGGATGGTCCCCGAGAACGAACCGCGCGGGTATCTCACTCTTGCGCCAGCACTCCAGATGCGGACGCGAACCCAACAGCCCCGCCTCGACCTCGGCCTCGCGGCCGGGAACCGGGTTCAGGAAGGTCGCTGCACCGGAATAGACGATCCGCACCGCCTCCGGATCGATCAGGTCGTCGATATAGGTCACCCGGTCCGGGGAAGTAGCGGCCATGCCGTGGTCGGACACGATCACCAGCACCGTCCGTTCGTACAGACCCCGCGCTTGCAACCCCTCGATCAATCGCCCGATCGAAGCATCTACTGACCGGACCGCCTCCGTGGTGGCCGCTCCCTCCGGTCCGTGATTGTGCCCTGCGGTATCGACGATGTCGAAATACAATGTGGTCAAGGCAGGACGCTGGTCTTGTGGCAAATCCATCCAGCCCAGAACCCGATCCACCCGCACATTGTCCGGCATGGACTGGTCGAACTCGGTCCAGTGCGTCGGGCGTACGCCGCGGATGTCCGCCTCCGACCCCGGCCAGAACATGGTGCCGGTGACCAGTCCCGCATTTTCCGCCGTCACCCAGATCGGCTCGCCGTCATCCCACCAGCGCCGGTCGGTCACGGCTTCCTTGTTGCGCAGGCTGAAGGACCCCAGCTCGGCGTCGATCATATTGTTGCCGACGATGCCGTGGTTGTCGGGATGCAGGCCCGTGACCAGCGTATAGTGGTTGGGGAAGGTCACACTGGGGAAGGACGGTCGCATCGGCCCGCTGGCCCCGTCAGCAGCCAACTGTGACAGCACCGGCGTGATGCCCTTGTTCAGATAGTCCGGCCGGAACCCGTCGATCGAGACAAGGACGACCAGCGGCCGTTCGGCTTGCGTCGGGGCCATCGTCACGGTCGCACATGCCCCTAGAAAAGCGGTCAGGGCCAGGACGGCAATACGGTTCAACATGCAGGCAAATCCAAAAACTGGGGTGACGAACATTGCCTAACCTTAATCCAAGACAGGCCCAAGACGGCTTGTCGCAACGTCCGGTGCCGGGCAGGTTGGCTTGCATGAACGCTGTGATCGAAACACGGGGTCTGACCAAGACCTACGGCACCGTCCACGCCCTTGCCGGGCTGGACCTGACCATTCCCAGGGGCGGCGTCTATGGCGTGCTGGGGCCGAACGGGGCGGGCAAGTCCACGCTGTTCCGCATCCTGCTGGGCCTGATCCGGCCGACGCAGGGCTCGGCCACGGTGATGGGTGGTGCCATCGGTGACATCACCTCGATGCGCCGCATGGGCTCGATGATCGAGACGCCGCGCTATCCCCCCTATCTGACCGCGCGTCAGGCGCTGAAGTGGCTGGCGCTCAGCCATGGCATGTCGAACACCGTCGACATCCCGCGCTGGCTGGACCGTGTGGGTTTGACCGAGGCGGCGGACCGGCGCGTGCGCGGTTTCTCCGTCGGCATGCTGCAGCGGCTCGGCGTCGCCGCGGCCCTGCTGAACGAACCGGAGCTGATCATCCTCGATGAGCCGACCAGCGGCATGGACCCGCCCGGCATTCAGGAGATGCGGGCCCTGATCCGCTCGCTGGCCCATGACGACGGGGTGACCGTGGTCCTGGCCAGCCACCAGCTGCTGGAGGTCCAGCGCGTCTGCGACCGAGTGGCCATCATGAACAAGGGCCGTCTGGTCCGCGAGGGCACGGTCAGCGAGCTGACCTCTGTCGGCGAACGGCTCAGCCTGTCGGTCACCCCCATCGCGCGCGCGCTGGACGTGCTGGGCACCAAGGGTAAGCACGAGGGCGACGCCGTCCTGGCCGACGTCCCGCGCAACGAGGGGCCGGCCGTCATCCGCGCCCTGGTCGAGGCCGGGATCGATATCAACGAGGCACGCTGGGTCGGTACCGACCTGGAGAGCATCTTTTTCACCGAGACGGGCGCCGTCCAGACGCCGGAGGCCCGCTAATGATCGTCGATGCCATCCGCGCCGAAGGCTTCCGCCTGTCCAAGAGCCGCACGACCTGGTTCTGGAGCGTGTTCTTCGCCCCCATCCTGTCGCTGATCTTCGGAATCATCGGCGTGGTCTTCCTGAAGGCCAACGAAGCGCAGATCGCGGCCCAGACGGACTTGCCGCCCGAGGTCATTGCCATGATGGCCAGCACGCCGATCAATCTGGCAACTGAATTGGTCGCGGCGGCGGGCAAGCTGGACAGCATCTTGTTGTTACCGTTCGTCCTGATCGGGGCGGCGACCCTGTATGCCGCCGACTACCGCTGGGAGACGTGGCGGCTGATCAGCGCCCGCAACAGCCGGACCAACCTTCTGCTCGGCAAGCTGGCCATCGCTGCACTGCTGACCCTGATCGCCGTTTTCGTGATGCTGCTCAGCGGCGTGGCAGAAACCTTCATCCGTGCGGCTACCTTCGAGCGCCCGCTTACTTTCAACGTCACCGGCGAGGCGATCGGCGGTTTCTTCGCTCTCGGAGGCCTGTCCTTCCTGCGGGTCATGCAGTTCACGATGCTGGCCCTGCTGACGGCTGTGGTGACCCGGTCGCTGCTGGCGGCCCTGTTTGTGCCGCTGGTCGTGGCCGTGGCGCAGTTTTTCTCGCCCCAGCTGTTCCTGACCATGGGCATGCAGCCGGATGCCTGGCTGCCGGTTCTGGCGAATCCGTCTGGCGCAATCGAAGCGCTGAAGGCCATCGCCTCCGGTGCAGGCTCAACCCTGCCCGAGGGGCTGGCGCTGAAGGCCTGGCTGAGTATGGCCCTTTGGACCCTGCTGCCTATCGCTGGAGCCCTGTTCTGGTTCAAGCGGCAGGACCTGTCGAAGGAGTAGGCCCTACAGCCGCTTCTCCATGAAGACGTCGGCCCGCGCATAGGGCGTGGGCTGAGGCGGCAAGGTGACGAAGCCGAAGCTGCGGTATAGCTGCCCGGCAACCGTCAGGGCGCTGCTGGTCTCCAGATAAAGGCGTGGGGCCCCGGCGGAGCGCGCCGTCGCCTCGCAGGCCTCCAGAAGTTGCCGCGACAGCCCCTTCCCCCGTGCGGACGGCGTAACGGTCATCTTGGCGACTTCGAAGCCGCCGTCGTCCATGGCCATCAGCGCGCAGCAGCCCACAGCCTGCCCGTCCCGCTCCACCATGAAGATGTGCCCGCCCGCATCAAGGATCGACCCTTGCGGGTCACCAATGACCTTTCGATCCTTGGCCTCGATCTCGAAACCACCCTCCCGCAGCCAGGCGGTGTTCAGCGCGGCCCAGGCCTCGACGTGGTCGGGGCGGAAGGGGATGATGCGAGGCTCGGTCATGCCGTTCGCCTACCCTTGCCGTTGCGATGCGACAAGCCGCGCTCAAGCAGCGCGCCGTCGCGCGGCAAACGATTGTGCCAAACGAAAAGAGCGGCTGGATCGCTCCAGCCGCTCTCGGATCTTCGACAGGGTCGAAAAGGCTTAAGCCTCGTCGTCGCCCTGCACTTCATAGACGGGACCGGAGTCCAGACCCTTGGCGTCGGCGTCGCGATCGACGAACTCGATCACGGCCATGGCGGCGTTGTCGCCGTGGCGGAAGCCAGCCTTCATGATGCGGATATAGCCACCGCTACGGTCGGCGTAACGCGGGCCGATCGTTTCGAACAGCTTGCCGACCTGCGGCACGTCACGGACGTGGCTGATGGCCTGACGGCGAGCGTGCAGGTCGCCGCGCTTGGCGAGCGTGACCAGCTTCTCGACGAAGGGCCGCAGCTCCTTGGCCTTGGGCAGTGTGGTCTTGATCTGCTCGTGCTTGATCAGCGACGCAGCCATATTGGCGAACATGGCGGTCCGGTGGGCGCTGGTGCGTCCGAGCTTGCGATAGGCGGCGCCGTGGCGCATCGGGGTCTCTCCTACTCAACCCTGGTTTCCGCATATCACCGGCGGACCTGGGGCTTTCACATTCTAACCGCTCCGCGGTCCGGGTGGACCAAGGGCGGAGGGTTGAAACTAGATCTGGTCGTCGAACTTCTTGGCCAGGTCTTCGATGTTTTCGGGCGGCCAGTTGGGCACATCCATGCCCAGCGACAGACCCATGGTCGTCAGAACTTCCTTGATCTCGTTCAGCGACTTGCGGCCGAAGTTCGGGGTGCGAAGCATTTCGCCCTCGGTCTTCTGGATCAGGTCGCCGATATAGACGATGTTGTCGTTCTTCAGGCAGTTGGCCGAACGGACCGACAGTTCCAGTTCGTCGACCTTCTTCAGCAGAGCCGGGTTGAACGGCAGGTCAGGCTTGCCATCCGTGGCTTCCACAGCCTTCTTGGGCTCGTCGAAGGTGATGAAGATCTGAAGCTGGTCCTGCAGGATGCGCGAGGCATAGGCCACGGCGTCCACGGGGCTGACAGCGCCGTTGGTTTCGACTTCCAGGATCAGCTTGTCATAGTCCAGCGACTGGCCCTGACGGGTCGGCTCGACCCGGTAAGCCACGCGCTTGACCGGCGAATACAGGGCGTCGACGGCGATCAGGCCGATCGGCGCGTCTTCCGGACGGTTCAGCTCGGAGGCGACATAGCCCTTGCCGTTCTGGACGGTCAGTTCCATGCGCACCGAAGCACCGTCGTCCAGCGTGCAGATCACGTGGTCGGGGTTCAGAACCTCGATGTCGGCAGGCACGTCGATCTGGCCGGCCGTGACCGGACCAGGGCCGGTGGCCTTCAGCGTCATGCGCTTGGGACCCTCGGCATGCATGCGCAGCGCCAGTTGCTTGATGTTCAGGACGATGTCGACCACGTCCTCGCGCACGCCTTCCAGCGACGAGAATTCATGGACCACGCCGTCGATCTGGATGGCGGTAACGGCGGCACCCTGCAGCGACGACAGCAGCACGCGGCGCAGGGCGTTGCCGAGCGTCACGCCGAAGCCGCGCTCGAGAGGTTCGGCCACCAGGCGGGCCTTGCGCTGGGCGTCCGAGCCGGCCTCGATCTGGGGCTTTTCGGGACGGATCAGCTCTTGCCAGTTTCGTTCGATCATGGGTGTCCCTCGGAAACGGAGTTCGCCGGTCCCTCGCTCCTCGTCAGGGGCGCCAGGACCGGCGGAGAATAGAAGTCGGTGACGGTACGCTTAAACGCGGCGGCGCTTGGGCGGACGGCAACCGTTGTGCGGCATCGGCGTGACGTCGCGGATGGTGGTGATGGTCAGGCCGACCGACTGCAGCGCGCGCAGGGCCGATTCACGACCGGAACCCGGACCGGAAACATTGACTTCCAGCGTCTTCACGCCGTGTTCCTGGGCCTTCTTGCCGGCGTCTTCGGCGGCCATCTGGGCCGCGTAAGGGGTCGACTTGCGCGAACCCTTGAAGCCCATGTGACCCGACGACGACCACGAGATCGCATTGCCTTGGGCATCGGTGATCGTGATCATTGTGTTGTTGAACGAAGAGTTCACATGGGCGACGCCCGAGGTGATGTTCTTGCGCTCGCGCTTCTTTACGCGACCCGGTTCCTTGGCCATGTGTCTGTCTTACTTCTTCTTGCCGGCGATCGGCTTGGCGGGACCCTTGCGGGTACGAGCGTTGGTGTGCGTGCGCTGGCCGCGGACCGGCAGGCCCTTGCGGTGACGCAGGCCGCGGTAGCAGGCCAGGTCCATCAGACGCTTGATGTTCATCGACGTCTCGCGGCGCAGGTCACCCTCGACCGTGTGATCCTTGTCGATCGTTTCGCGAATCTGCAGGACTTCGGCGTCCGTCAGCTGGTTCACACGACGCGCGGGCTCGATGCCCACCTTGGTCGTGATTTCCTTGGCGGCGTGCGGGCCGATGCCATGGATGTACTGAAGCGCGATTTCCACGCGCTTGTTGGTCGGGATATTGACGCCAGCGATACGGGCCACGAAACTCTCCAGATACGCGTTTGCGGACGCAACAAACGCTCCGGTCAACAGACCAGGAGCGCCGACGCCCTTCGCGGAAGCGGGCCTTATACAGGGGATTCAGATGTCGTCAACGCCTAAGGGCCTGATTGTGCCTCTGCAGTGAGGGATCAGGGCTCGAAACGGACCGTCACGGTCACGCCCTGATCGGCCTGAATCTGCCCATTCTCGGTCGGGGGCTGAAATCGGTAAAGCGGGGCCAGGGTCAAGGCCGCCGACCCGAAGCCGATGCCGGGCGGTGTCTCGTTCACAACGGCACAGCGGTCCAACCGGCTATCGGGCTGGATGATACAGCGCATGACCGCCGTCCCGCGCTGACGCAGCCGCGGATCGATCCGACGGTGCGCCCGACCGATGTCGTCGCGGCTGGGGCCCCTGACAAAGCGCGGCGGCGTGGAGCCTGTGCCTGGACCGGTGCCCGAGCCGATACCTGTCCCCTGCCCTGTCCCCTGGCCACCAAGACCTTGGCCCGGCTGTGGCGTGGCGACCGGCGCGACGCCGACGACCAAGTCCGGTTCCGGTGCCTGAACGGCCGGCGCGGGCAACTCCGGTGGCACGGGTCGCGGGCGGGGCGGCACATGGATGCGCGAGGGGGCAGCGGAGGCCCCACCCCCGGCTTGCGGACTGGGCGGAGCTGGTGCGGGGACAATGGGCGGCGGAGGCACCGGCGGGCGGAACAGCAGGACCTCAAAGGCCGGCGGGTCCGCTTCTCTCATAACGGGCTCGGGACTGCCCATTCCGGACAGGGCGAACAAACCCAGGTGCAGGCCGGCCACGGCCACGACGATGCCGGGCAGAAGCCGCCTGTCAGATCGCAAGGGGGATGAGCCGGTGTCCACGCCGCTACTTATGCCACGTCCCGCATGAACACGGCGAGCGGAGGCGTGTCAGCCGCCGTTCAGGCAACAGGTTCAGGCGGTCTTGGCCAGCGCCTTGTCGATCGCACCGGAGACGGCCTCGATGGAGCTCATGCCGTCGACCTCGGTCAGCAGGCCCTTGTCGGCATAGTAGGGCAACAGCGGCGCAGTGTTTCGGTTGTAGGCGTCCAGACGAACCTTGAAGCTGTCGGGATTATCGTCCGGACGGCCCTGGTCGGCGAAACGGCTGGCAACGCGGCTCAGCAGCGCGTCGTCGTCAACCTTCAGACGGATGACATGATCGATCTTCTTGCCCAGCTTGGCCAGCATGGCGTCCAGCGCCTCAGCCTGGGCCAGGGTGCGGGGGAAGCCGTCGAAGATCGCCCCACCGGCATCCTCGGCCGCCTTCAGCTGGGCCTCGATCAGGGCGATGACGACCGCGTCGGGCACCAGGTCACCGCGCGACATGATCGCCTGGCACTCTTGGCCCAGTTCTGAGCCCGAGGCGATGGCCTCGCGCAGCATGTCGCCGGTCGAGAGCTGGATCATGCCCCGCGTCTCGACCAGACGCTTGGCCTGGGTGCCCTTGCCCGCCGCAGGCGGACCAAACAGGATCACATTCATCGCGGCCTCCCCTGAACGATCAGTTCTAGCGCCGGACCGGGGCGGTGGTGCCCTTGGTCCGCGTCTGGCCGCGACCCCGCAGCTTGGCCTTCTTGATCAGACCTTCGTACTGATGGGCCAAAAGGTGCGACTGGATCTGGGCGACAGTGTCCATCGTCACCGACACCACGATCAGGATCGATGTACCGCCAAAGGCCAGACCGGCCCCGAAGTTGGCGATGATCATCTCGGGGATCAGGCAAACGGCGGTGATGTAGGCGGCACCGATGGTCGTCAGGCGGGTCAGCACATAGTCCAGATATTCGGCCGTACGCTTGCCGGGACGGATGCCCGGCAGGAAGCCGCCGTATTTGCGCAGGTTCTCGGCCGTGTCCTCGGGATTGAAGGTGATCGAGGTGTAGAAAAAGCAGAAGAAGATGATCAGCAGGCCGTACAGGATCATGAATACCGGCTGGCCATGGCTCAGCTGGCTTGTCACCGCTGGTAGCCACGACAACCATGCGGGCAGGTTCGCGGTCGCCGTGAACTGCGCCACCGTGGTTGGCAGCATCAGCAAGGACGAGGCGAAGATGGCGGGGATGACACCCGCAGTGTTGACCTTCAGCGGCAGGAACGAGCGCTCGCCCCCGGCCATGCGGTTGCCTTCCTGGCGCTTGGGATACTGAATCAGCAACCGGCGCTGGGCCCGCTCCATGAAGACGATGAACACGACCGTTGCGACGGCAATCAGCGTGATCAGCAGCAGGATGAACACCGACAGCTGACCCTGCTGTGCCAGGCCGAACATACGGGCAATGGTGCCGGGAAGAACGGCCACGATACCGGCAAAGATGATCAGCGAGATGCCGTTGCCGACGCCGCGTGCCGTGACCTGCTCACCCAGCCACATCAGGAACATGGTCCCGCCGGTCAGGCAGGTTATGGTGGAGATGATGAAGAACAGGCCCTGATCCTCAACCAAGCCCGGCTGCGCGTTCAGACCGATAGCGATACCGGCCGACTGGAACAGCGCCAGCACGACGGTCAGATAGCGGGTGTACTGGTTCAGCTGCTTGCGGCCGCTCTCGCCACCTTCCTTGCGCAGCTTTTCCCAGGGCGGATAGACCGCGCCCATCAGCTGCACGATGATCGAAGCCGAGATATAGGGTGTGACGTTCAGGGCGAAGACCGCCATCCGTTCCACCGCGCCGCCCGAGAACATGTTGAACATGTCCAGGATGCCACGCTGCCCATCTGGGTTCTGGAAGAACTGCAGAAAGGCTTCCGAGTTGATCCCCGGGATCGGCACATAGGTCCCGATGCGATAGACCAGCAGGGCCAGGAGCGTGAACAGCAGACGCTTATGCAGCTCGGTCGCTTTCGCGAACGTGCCCATGTTCATGTTTGCTGCGAGTTGTTCGGCGGCCGAAGCCATATGTCGTCACCCCGACTGATCAGAACGCGGCGCACCTGAGACTGACTCGGGCGCCACGGTCCAGATAGGTGAAGGGCGCCCTCTTAGCGAGAGCGCCCCCCAGCTTATTTTTTGGAGGCAGTCCGCGTTGTGCGGGCCGAGATCTTGTTGGCGTCGCCACGCGGCGCCTTGGGAGCCGGAGCCTTGCCCTTGGCGGCGTTGCGCTTCTCGACGCGCGCGGCGGCCTTGGCTTCAGCGGCGATACGCTCCTGAACCACGGTGCCACCGGCAGCTTCGATGGCCTTGATCGCGCCAGCCGAAGCCGACCAGACGACCAGGTTCAGCTTGCCCTTGATCTCGCCGGTGCCCAGCAGACGGACGCCGTCCTTGACGCGACGGATCACGCCGGCGGCGACCAGAGCGTCGCCCTTGATCTCGTTCTTGATGTCAAGCTTGCCGCCGTCGATGGCGTCCTGCAGACGCCACAGGTTCACTTCGGCCAGCTTCAGAGCGTTGGGATTGTTGAAGCCACGCTTGGGCATACGCATGTAAAGCGGCATCTGGCCGCCTTCGAAGCCGCCGATGGCGACGCCGGAACGCGACTTCTGACCCTTGACGCCACGGCCGGCGGTCTTGCCCTTGCCCGAACCGGGGCCACGGCCGACGCGCATGCGCTTCTTGTGAGCGCCCTCGTTGTCGCGGATTTCATTCAGTTTCATGTGCCTGATCCTTTCGGGTTCTAGCGCTGCTCGTGTGTACACGGACAACTCGGCGGTCAAAACGAAGGGCCGCTTCTAGGCGGCCCTTGTCCGTAGTGCAATACGCCAGACGCCCTCCCCCGGTCCGGGAGAGGGCAGCAAGGCTTACTTTTCGACGATCTCGGTCAGGTGGGCGACCTTGGCGATCATCCCGCGAACCGAAGGCGTGTCTTCCAGCGTGGACTCACGACCCATGCGGTTCAGACCCAGACCCACCAGGGTGGCGCGCTGGTCGTTCTTGCGGCGGATCGGCGAACCGGTTTGCTTGACGGTGACGGTCTTGGCGTCAGTCTTCTTGGACGGGGCCATCATCAGGACTCCACAGCTTCGGGTGCCGAGGCACCGTCATTGCGACGACCCATCAGGTCCGCGACCTTCTTGCCGCGCTTGTTGGCGACCTGGCGAGGCGAGGACTGGACCTTCAGAGCCTCGAAGGTCGCACGGATCATGTTGTAGGGGTTCGACGAACCGGTGGACTTGCCGACGACGTCCTGGACGCCGAGGGTTTCCAGCACGGCACGCATCGGACCGCCCGCGATGACGCCGGTCCCGGGAGGGGCCGCACGCATCATGATCTTGCCAGCGCCCCAACGGCCGTTGCCGTCGTGGTGCAGGGTGCGGTTTTCACGCAGCGGCACGTGGATCATCGTCTTCTTGGCTTCTTCGGTCGCCTTGCGGATGGCTTCCGGCACTTCGCGTGCCTTGCCGTGACCGAAGCCGACGCGACCCTTGCCGTCACCGACAACCATCAGGGCGGCGAAGCTGAAGCGACGGCCACCCTTCACAGTGGCGGCGACGCGGTTGATGTGGACCAGTTTCTCGACGATGTCCGATTCCGGACCGTCGGCCTGGGGGCCATTGCGGTTGTCACGACGATTGCGGTCGTTGCCGCCGCCGCCACGTTGGGGTGCTTGCGCCATGCGTCCCGTTCCTTAGAAATTCAGGCCGGCTTCACGCGCGGCTTCCGCCAGCGCCTTCACCCGACCGTGATAAATGTAGCTGCCGCGGTCGAAGACGACGTCCTTGACGCCCTTTTCGATCGCACGCTCGGCGACCAGCTTGCCGATACGGGCCGCTGCGTCGACGTCCGAACCCTTGGACTTCGCACCCTTGTCGCCTTCCAGCGACGAGGCGGCGGCGACCGTGACGCCATTGAGGTCGTCGATGATCTGGGCCGAGATGTTCTTGTCCGAACGGTGGACCGACAGGCGCAGACGACCGCCGGAGACGGCCTTGAGGCGACGACGGTTGCGCTCCGAGCGGCGCTTGGCTTGTTGTTGCAGAGAAAGAGCCATGACCTACTTCTTCTTGCCTTCCTTGCGCCGGACCTTTTCGCCCGTGTAGCGCACACCCTTGCCCTTGTAGGGCTCTGGCGGACGCAGCTTGCGGATGACGGCGGCGATCTGACCCACGGCCTGCTTGTCAGCACCCGAGATCTTGATTTCAGTCTGCTTGGGCACCGCAAAGGTGACGCCGGCAGGCGGTTCGATGTCCACGTCGTGCGAGAAACCGAGCTGCAGCGACAGGGCATTGCCCTTCATCGCGGCACGATAACCGACGCCGACCAGGTCCAGGCTCTTTTCAAAGCCAGTGGTGACGCCCGTGACCATGTTGTCGACCAGGGTGCGCGACAGGCCCCACATGGCGCGGCCACGCTGGGTGTCGGTACGCAGACCCAGGGTCAGACCCTCGGCGTCCTGGGACACTTCGATTTCCTCGGCGACGGTCCAGGAGCTTTCGCCCTTGGGACCCTTCACCGACACGGTCTGACCGTCGAGCGTGATAGTCACGCCCTTCGGAACAGCGATGAGACGTTTGCCGATACGGGACATATCAGTAGACCCTGCAGAGGACTTCGCCGCCCACATTGGCGTCGCGCGCCGCAGTGTCCGACATAACGCCCTTGGACGTGGAGAGGATCGAGATACCGAGGCCGTTCTTGATCGGCTTCAGATCGGTGATCGCGGAATAGACGCGACGGCCGGGCTTCGAAACGCGGGCGATCTCTGCGATCACGGGCGCGCCGTCGAAATACTTCAGCTCGATCTCGAACTGCGGGAACTCGCCCGGGTTCTGAACCAGGTTATAGCCGCGGATGTAGCCTTCGTCCTGCAGCACGTCGAGGACGCGCTGGCGCAGACGGGAAGCCGGGGTGAGCACCTTGGAACGCTTGCGTGTCGCCGCGTTCTTGATGCGAGCGATCATGTCGCTCAGGGGATCGTTGATCATCATGTCTGTCGCTCCCCTTACCAGCTGGACTTCGTCAGGCCCGGGATCTGTCCCAGGTTGCCGAGTTCACGCAGGGCGATCCGGCTCATCTTGAGCTTGCGATAGAAGGCGCGCGGACGGCCCGTCACTTCGCAGCGGTTACGAATCCGGCTGGCCGCAGAGTTGCGCGGCAGTTCCGCCAGCTTCAGGCGCGCCTCGAAGCGCTCCTCCAGCGGCAGGGATTCATCGTTCGCGGTCGCCTTCAGGGCGGCGCGTTTGTCGGCGTATTTCGCGACGAGGGCCTTGACCATCTCGTTACGGTTTACGGCGCTTTTCTTTGCCATTGTGCTTTTCCCTTCCCGCTCAGTTCGTCACGAACGGGAACTTGAACTCGGTCAGAAGCGCGCGTGCTTCGTCATCAGTCCTGGCCGTGGTGCAGACGATGATGTCCATGCCCCACATCTGGTCGATCTGGTCGTAGTTGATTTCCGGAAACACGATGTGCTCCTTCAGGCCCATGGCGTAGTTGCCACGACCGTCGAAGGACGTCGGCTTCAAGCCACGGAAGTCTTTCACGCGCGGCAGGGCGATCGTGATCAGACGGTCCAGAAACTCGTACATCTGGTCGCCGCGCAGCGTAACCTTGCCGCCGATGACCATGCCCTCACGCAGCTTGAAGCCGGCGATTGAGTTGCGAGCCTTGGTCGGCACGGGCTTCTGACCGGCGATAGCCGCCAGATCCTTGAGCGCGGCGGTGACCTTCTTGGAGTCCGCGACCGCCTCGCCGACACCCATGTTCAGGACGATCTTGTCCAGCTTGGGCATCTGCATGGGGTTGGAATAACCGAACTTCTCGGTCATCGCAGCCTTGATACGGTCGTTGTAGTCGCTCTTCAGGCGGGGTGTGTATTTGGTGTCGGCCATTAGATGACGTCTCCCGTCGTCTTGGCGAAGCGAACCTTCTTGCCGTCTTCCATACGGAAGCCGACGCGGGCTGCCTTGCCGTTGGCGTCGGCGATCGCGACGTTCGACAGGTGAAGCGACGCTTCCTTGTTCTTGATGCCGCCCTGGGGGTCGGCCTGGGTCGGACGGGTGTGGCGCTGGACCATGTTGATCCCCTGCACCAGGACGCGGTTCGTGGTCGGGAGCACTTTCGTGACCTTGCCCGTACGGCCCTTGTCCTTGCCGGTCAGGATGACGACGTTGTCGCCGGTTTTGATCTTGGCGGCCATGACTACAGGACCTCCGGAGCCAGCGAGATGATCTTCATGTGGTTCTTGGCGCGCAGTTCGCGGGGAACCGGGCCAAAGATCCGCGTGCCGACCGGCTCGTTCTGCTTGTTGACGATGACGGCGGCCGACTTGTCAAAGCGAATGACAGAGCCGTCCTTGCGCATGATGTCCTTGGCCGTGCGGACGACGATGGCGCGAACCACCTCACCCTTTTTCACGCGGCCGCGCGGAATGGCTTCCTTGACGGAAGCGACGATCGTGTCGCCCACCGAGGCGTAGCGGCGCTTGGAGCCGCCCAACACCTTGATGCACATGACCCGGCGAGCACCCGAATTGTCGGCTACCTCCAGGTTAGTTTGCATCTGGATCATGGGATCCGATCCTTCTTAAGACGCGGAGGCGGTGGACGAGTCCGACAGGACTTCCCAGCGCTTCAGCTTGGACTTCGGGGCGCACTCGACGATACGGGCCTGGTCACCGACCTTCAGGGCGTTCGCTTCGTCGTGGGCGTGGTACTTCTTGGACAGGCGCACGATCTTCTTCATGACCGGGTGCAGCAGCGTGCGCTGAACGACGACAACGACAGTCTTGTCGCCCTTGTCGGACACGACCACGCCTTCGAGAATACGTTTGGGCATCGTGGTTTCCTTAACCCGCCGCGCGGTTCGCACGCAGAAGCGTGGAAATGCGAGCGATGTCTTTGCGCACTTCACCGACCCGGTGAGTTTTTTCCATCTGGCCGGTGGCCGCTTGGAAACGCAGGTTGAACTGTTCCTTCTTGAGCTTCAGCAGCTCGTCGGCCAGTTGGTCGGGCGTCTGGGCCCGCAGATCGGCGATCTTGGTCATGCGCCTACATGCTCCACATGAGCGACGCCGGCATCCAGGCGGGTAACCACCTTGGTACGGACCGGCAGCTTGGCAGCACCGAGGCGCAGCGCTTCACGAGCGATGTCGTCCGGCACGCCGTCGATTTCGAACAGGATACGGCCCGGGTGGCAACGTGCGGCCCAATGGTCCACCGCGCCCTTGCCCTTGCCCATCCGGACTTCGGCCGGCTTGCCCGTCACGGGCAGGTCGGGGAAAACGCGGATCCAGACGCGGCCCTGACGCTTCATCTGGCGGGTGATCGCGCGGCGAGCCGCTTCGATCTGACGCGCCGTGATGCGTTCCGGCTCGACCGTCTTCAGCCCGTAGGAGCCGAAGTTCAGCGAGAAGCCACCCTTGGCGGCGCCATGGATGCGGCCCTTGAAGGCCTTGCGGTACTTGGTCTTTTTAGGTTGCAGCATGACTTAGCCCTCACGCCCGCGACGTTGGCCGCGATCACCACGCGGACCACCGCGTTCGCGGCCTTCGTTGGACGACGGGCCGGAAGCTTCCTGGGCCCAACGCTTGTCCTGTGCCATCGGATCGTGTTCCAGGACTTCGCCTTTGAAGACCCAGACCTTCACGCCGATGATGCCGTAGGTCGTCTTGGCCTGGATGAAGCCATAGTCGATGTCGGCACGCAGGGTGTGCAGCGGCACGCGACCTTCGCGGTACCATTCCATCCGTGCGATTTCGGCACCGCCGAGGCGACCCGAAACGTTGATGCGGACGCCCTTGGCACCCAGGCGCATGGCCGACTGCATGGCGCGCTTCATGGCGCGGCGGAAGGCGATCCGGCGTTCCAGCTGCTGCGCGATGTTCTCGGCGATCAGCTGGGCGTCCGTCTCGGGCTTGCGCACTTCGACGATGTTCAGGTGAACTTCACCCTCGGTACGGTCCGAGATGTCCTTGCGGAGCTTCTCGATGTCGGCGCCCTTCTTGCCGATCACGACGCCCGGACGGGCGGCATAGATCGTCACGCGGCACTTCTTGTGCGGACGCTCGATGATGATGCGCGAGACACCAGCAGCTTGCAGGCGCTCCTTCAGCCACGTGCGCAGCTTCAGGTCCTGGTGCAGCAGCTTGGAGTATTCGTCACCGCGGGCGAACCAGCGGCTATCCCACGTGCGGTTGATGCCGAGACGCAGGCCAACCGGATTGATTTTCTGACCCATCAGGCGGCCTCACCAGCTTCGCGGACCACGATGGTGATCTCGGCGAAAGGTTTCAGGATGCGCGACGAACGACCACGAGCACGGCTCGCGAAACGCTTCATCACCAGGTTCTTGCCCACGAAAGCCTCGGCGACGATCAGGTTGTCGATGTCGAGGTTGTGGTTGTTCTCGGCGTTAGACACGGCCGAATACAGCACCTTGCGAACGTCGGTGGAGATGCGCTTGCGGCTGAATTCCAGCTCGTTCAGCGCCTTCTGCACCGGCAGGCCACGGATCGACTGGGCGACCAGGTTCAGCTTCTGAGGGCTGATCCGGACGTTCGTCAGCTTGGCGCGGGCTTCGGTCGGGGCGACCCGACGGGGGTTTTTGGTCTGGGCCATCAGTTACTTCCTTTTGGCCTTCTTGTCCGCCGCGTGCCCGGGGAACGACCGGGTCGGGGCGAACTCGCCGAACTTCATGCCGACCATTTCCTCGGAGACAGACACCGGCACATGCTTCATGCCGTTGTGGACGCCAAAGGTCAGGCCGACAAACTGCGGCAGGATGGTGGAGCGGCGCGACCAAGTCTTGATCACGTCCTTGCGGCCCGACGACGTAACGGCGTCGGCCTTCTTGAGCAGATACCCGTCGACAAACGGGCCTTTCCAGGAGGAGCGAGCCATCGGTTAGCGAGCCTTCTTAACGTGGCGGGTACGGATGATGTATTTGTCCGTCGCCTTGTTCTTGCGGGTACGAGTGCCCTTGGTGTCCTTGCCCCACGGCGTAACCGGGGTACGACCACCAGAGGTCCGGCCTTCACCACCACCGTGCGGGTGGTCGATCGGGTTCATGGCGACGCCGCGAACGTGCGGACGGAAGCCCATGTGACGCTTGCGACCGGCCTTGCCCAGGTTCTGGTTCATGTGGTCGGGGTTCGAAACCGCCCCCACCGTGGCCATGCAGCCGTCCAGGACCATGCGAAGCTCGCCGGAGCCGAGGCGGATCTGGGCGTAGCCCTGATCGCGACCGACCAGCTGGGCATAGGCACCGGCCGAACGGGCCAGTTGAGCGCCCTTGCCAGGCTTCATCTCGATATTGTGGATGATCGTCCCGACCGGCACCGAGCGCAGCGGCATGGCATTGCCAGGCTTCACGTCGGTCTTTTCGCCGGCCACCACCGTGTCGCCCGCCTTCAGGCGTTGCGGCGCGATGATGTAGGCCTTTTCGCCGTCCTCATAGACGATGAGGGCGATGAAGGCGGTCCGGTTCGGATCGTATTCCAGGCGTTCCACGGTCGCCGTGGCGAACTTGCGACGCTTGAAGTCGATCTTGCGGTACAGGGTCTTGGCACCACCGCCGCGGAAGCGGACGGCGATACGACCACCGGCACCACGACCGCCTGACTTGGTCAGGCCTTCGGTCAGCGACTTCTCGGGACGGCCTTTATGCAGTTCCGAGCGGTCGATCAGCACCAGGGCGCGACGGCCCGGCGATGTCGGGTTGTATGTTTTCAAGGCCATCTGATCAGAGCCCCGTCGTGACGTCGATCGACTGGCCTTCGGCCAGCGTCACGATCGCTTTTTTGATGTCGACCCGACGGCCCATGATGCCGCGGAAGCGCTTGGTCTTGCCCTTTTGAACCAGGGTGTTGACCTTCAGGACGTTGACCTTGAACAGGCTTTCGACCGCCGCAGCGATCTCGTCCTTGGTCGAGGTGCCGGAAACCCGGAACACGACCTTGTTTTGCTCCGACAGGATCGTCGCCTTCTCAGTGATGATCGGCGACAGGATGGTGTCGTAGTGTTTTGCGGTAGGAGTTGCGCCGGCCATTACGCGGCTTCCTTCTGGGCTTGCTCGCGACGCGAGGGCTTGTAGTCAGCATAGGTCGCCTCAATGGCTTCCAGAGCAGACTTCGTCAGCACCAGTTTGTCAGCGCGCAGAATGTCATAGACGTTCAGACCGGCGTTCGGCAGCACATCCACCATCGGGATGTTGCGGGCGGCCAGGGCGAAGTTGGCATCCACTTCCGGGCCAGCGATGACCAGGGTGCGGGTCCAGCCCAGCTTGCCCAGCGTTTCGCGGAGAGCCGACGTCTTGGCGTCCTCGATGGACAGGCTGTCGACGACCACCAGGCCACCCGACTTCACCTTGGACGACAGGGCGTGACGCAGGGCCAGGGCGCGGACCTTCTTGGGAAGATCAAAGCCATGATCGCGAACGATCGGGCCGAAAGCGCGCGAACCACCGACGAACTGCGGTGCACGGCGCGAACCGTGACGAGCGCCGCCGGTGCCCTTTTGCTTGTACATCTTCTTGCCGGTGCGAGAGTTCTCGTTCCGGGTCTGAACCTTGTGGGTACCGGCGCGGCGCTTGGCCAGTTGCCAGTTGACGTAACGGGCCAGGATGTCGCCGCGGATGTCTTCGATGCCGAACACGGTGTCCGACAGCTCGACATCACCGGCGGCTTTACCGTCGAGTTTGATGACAGAGAGTTTCATTACGCTTCACCGCCTTCGGTCGCTTCAACGGCCGGTGCTTCTTCAGCAGGCGTTTCGGCGGGTTGAGCAGCGCCCGACTTCGACTTGATGCCACCGGGGAACGGGGCCTCGGCCGGACGGGCCTTCTTCACGGCGTCGCGGATCTTGACCCAGGTGCCCTCGTGACCGGGGACAGCGCCCTTGATCATGATGAGGCCACGCTCGGCATCGACGCGGACGATGGTGAGGTTCTGGGTCGTGACGACTTCCTGGCCGTAGTGGCCGGCCATCTTCTTGCCCTTGAAGGTCTTGCCCGGGTCCTGGCGCTGGCCGGTCGAACCGTGCGAACGGTGCGACAGCGACACACCGTGCGAAGCCCGCAGACCGCCAAAGTTCCAGCGCTTCATGGCACCGGCGAAGCCCTTGCCGATCGTCTCGGCCTGGACGTCGACCTTCTGGCCCGCGACGAAGTGGTCCGCCGACAGCTCGGCTCCCACGTCCAGCAGGCTGTCCGCATCGATGCGGAACTCGGTCACATAAGCCTTGGGCTCGACTTCCAGCTTGGCAAACGCTTCGCGTTGAGCCTTGTTGGTGTTCTTGGCCTTCTTGGAGCCCGCGCCCAGTTGCAGGGCGACGTAGCCGTCCCGCTCCTGAGTCCGCTGACCCACGACCTGACAACCGTCCAGTTCGAGGACGGTGACTGGGATATGCGCGCCGTCTTCAGCGAAGAGACGCGTCATTCCCAGTTTTTTGGCGATCACGCCCGTGCGCATATCGGATCCCGCCTTTGTTTCTTTAAATCTTGATCTCGACGTCCACACCGGCCGACAGGTCGAGCTTCATGAGCGCGTCCACGGTTTGCGGGGTGGGGTCGATGATGTCGAGCACGCGTTTGTGCGTGCGGATTTCAAACTGCTCGCGCGACTTCTTGTCGACGTGCGGCGAGCGGTTCACGGTGAATTTTTCGATCAGGGTCGGCAGCGGAATCGGACCGCGAACGGTCGCGCCGGTGCGCTTGGCCGTGTTGACGATCTCGCGCGTCGAAAAATCGAGGACGCGGTGATCAAAGGCCTTGAGCCTGATGCGGATGCTTTGATCCATATCGGTCGTATTTCCCAAGCAGGCGAACCTGCGTCCCTGTGAACCATTTCAAAGACCGGAGGCCTTCAGGCACGAATGCCCTCAGAGTACGCACGTCCGCAAAAACGATCGGCCCACGCAGTTACCCGCGAAGGCCGCTGAAGTCCTGGGTCACTGCAAAGAACAGGTCCGAGGTCGTTCCTGCGAGCCGCGTCTGCATCCCAAACTCAAAGCGAGATGCACAGCCGGTCCAACAAGAGTTGGCGCTTATGCCGATTGAGTCCCCGTTCGTCAAGCGGCGAAACCAAGGCAGGGCGAGTCTTTTGGCGCTATCGCCCGATGCGGATATTGCCCGACCCGAGGATGCTGCGGCTGACCCGGCCCGTGACCTCGGCGATGCGGATGTCGCCCGAACCGCCGATAGCCACATTAACGTCTCCGGCAGTGCCGCCGAAGTCGATGTCGCCCGATCCGCCGATGGCGATTTCGAAGCTGGAGGCGCGGCCACGCGGTATCGAGACTTCGCCCGAGCCGCCGATGGCGATGTCGACCTCACCATCGACTGCGGCCACCCAGGCCTCGCCCGATCCGCCCAGCGACAGATCCAGATTGCCCGTCGCCCCTGCCCGGATCGTGCCCGACCCGCCCAGGGAGGCGTCCAGCGAGCGCGACGTGCCTGTCCGGATGTCGCCCGACCCGCCCAGCGACAGGTCGAGGGCCCCGTCCGTGTTGGCCACGACCCAGTCTCCGCAGCCGCCGTTGGACAGCGCGACCGTCCGGGCTCCGCGGCCGACCGCACCAAACACGGCGCTGCCGGCTGAGACCTTCACATCGCGCGGCGATCGCACGATGATCAGCGGCGCATCGGACACATTAATGCGGCCCAGGTCGCGGACCTCGACCGAGGCTCCGTCACCAGGCTGGCGCGCATCTGCGGGCCCCGACCGGCAGTTGCGAATTGCGTCGCTCACGCGAGTTATTCCGACGCGGCGGCTGAGACCGCCGTCGATCTCGATCTCATCGCCGCGGCGTCGGACCTGTAGCGTGGGCAGTCGCGTGTTACCCTGCGTCACCTCCACGGCGACATCAGCGCGATCCTCTACGATGACGACGACGCGCGCGACGGCGTCCTTGATCTCGACCTCGGGGCTGGCCTTGGCCTGGGCGGGGACGCTCAACACGGCGGCGGCGATGACGGCGGTGGATGCGATGGCGAACTTCATGAGACTTCCCTCTCCGTTGATGAGGAAAGGGTGCGGTCATGACGCCGCAAAGTCACTTTAACTCGAGGTCATGACCTCTTTGTAAGACAGCTGTCCGTCAGGCCTTTAGAGCGCCCGCCCCGTCGGCTACGCCGATTTCGGGCTCAAAGTCCCGTTCATAGCTGGCGATCCGGCTCTTCATCGCCCCCACGCGCTTCAGCGCCAGCGACGCGGCCCAGAGGGCGGCCATGCCGGGCGTGGACAGGGTGTCGGTCGTGCGCGGTCGCCCTCCCCGGCTGCGCATCACGGCGTGGGTATAGAGGGCGCCGTTGCGAAACCGTGTGGGCCAGATCTGGAACTCGGTCGACAGGCTGACGCAGAACCGGTCCAGATTCTCGACCCGATGCGGGGCATAGAAGGGCCAGGTCAGGGCGTCGCCCGGCTCCAGATCCATGACCTGCGCATCAGCCTCGAAGGCGCGGGTGTAGGGGATTTCCTCGGTCGTCTGTCGCGTGACGACCTGCTCCATATTGCACTCGGGCAGATGCGTTTCGTCGCCGGGATAGACGAACAGGCGCTTGCGGCCGCGCATGTGGAAGAGCACCACGCCTGCGGCATCGAAATGATAGGGCACTCGTGCCTTGGGCGACGACAGAATCAGCTGGGCCGACCGCGATACCGCCCGCATCCCAGGATAGGCCGCCTCGATGCGCTTGAACTCGATGGCGGCAGCGTCCCACAGCTCGGGCCAGCCACGTTCGACCTCGCGCAGATTGACCCACAGCCGGCCCTGCTGGATCGCTGTCAGCAGCTCCGTCCCGCTCAGCCGTCCGCGCGCACCGGTGCGCAGGCTGACCTGATCCTCGTCGTCATAGTCATACAGATTGATGTCGAACAACTCGGCCGGATAGCGTTCCAGCATGGCCGCCAGCGCCTCGTCGGTCGCAAAGCCCTGATCGACCAGACCATGCGGATGCACACGGGCCTCCTTGATCGGGCCGGAATAGCGGGTGCGGGTGGCGGTCATGACTGTCTCAGGCCGAAACACGAGGGGTGGTCCTGGCCGACAGCTTTGCAAGCGCCGCGCCTGCCGCCTGCAGTCCGCCCTTCAGACGGCTGCCGGGCGTGACCTCGCAGGCCTCGATGGCCGCCCAGCGCCGACGCACGCTGTTGCGCAGCTGCTCGCCCCGCCCCTGCCCGGCCAGGTTCAGGGCGCTGACCGCCGCCTGGCTGACCGTCGCCCCGAGGCCCGGCTTGATCACCACTGCATCGCGGACCCAACGTTCGCCATTGCAGAAGTATTTCTTGTAGTGCTCGCCCTCGAAGCCGAAGTCGAAGCTGCGAACGCCCGTCTCCGACGCCATCCGCATGGTGTCCAGGCTCAGCAATATGCCCGGAGAGCAACGCGACAGTTCGGGGACATAGCCCGGGAACCAGAAATGGCACTGGTCGCCCGCGAACAGCGAATACTCCACCGCCGCCAGCCGATCCCCGGCCCAGAGCGCAGCCATCGAGGCCGAGAAGCCGGGCGTGTCCGCCTTCAGCAGCGCATGCAGCAGATCGGCAGTCCAGCCGCAGGCAAAGATGTCGTGCCGACCGGTCCGTCGGTACTGGTCGCGCTTCAGATTGATCAGCCAGTTCAGCATCTCCGGGTCGCGCAACCGGGTCTCGACCCTCAGTGGCCCGAACTCGGTCTGCATGCTGCGGCGGCAGCGTTCCTTGTCCTTGAAGAATTTGCCGAAGGTGGCCCGCCGTTCGGCATACCAGACGTCGAAGCCCGCGCTGCCCAGTTCCGCCTGCACCGTCCGGCGCTGCTCGCCGGGCCCGTCGGCGTCGCTCTGCCTGACCCAGGCCGTGACGTTCAGCTTCGATGTCGGCAGGGCTTCGGCGACCTCAGCCAGCGATGGCACTTCGCCCGGCATGGCAATGACGCCGTGATAATCGTTCATCGGGGCCGCCAACGGCTGGATCGTGCCGCCGCGCCGCTGGTGCGGGAAAAAGCCGACGATCTGGCCGTCCCGGCTCAGCACCGCCACCGCTGCGCCTGGGCAGACCTGGCCCGCGATCTGTGCGAACTCGGGTCGGAAATAGGGGCTGTTGAGCAGCGGATTGGCCGCCAGCATGTCGCGCCACAGGTCCCACTGCGCCTCCGACATCGTGTCGGTCGCCATGATCTCGACGTGCAGCGGGGACATCCAGGGCTCCTGCGGCGGGGCCGGTCTGGCCTGCCGCTCTTGCCATTCATAACGCGTCCGCCGTTTCGACAGGGTGACCGGGCATGGTGAATCGTTTCTGAGCGGGAGCCGTCCACGTCGCCGAAGCGTTGCCAGACCTGCGCCCATACGCTTTGAAGGAATCATTATGACCGATCCCCGTCCCTCGACCCGCGAAACCGAAACCGAAAACCAGCGCAAGCCCGCCCACGACGGCGAGGCCCCTCGTCCCTCGACCGAACCCAATGGGTCGGAAGGCAGTTCCAACTCCGGCGACACCGCCACCGACCCCGCAACCGGAAAGCCCAATCCTTGAGATCAGCCGCCCTCACCGCTGCCTTCGCCACGCTGTTTGCATCCCCCGCCCTGGCCCAGGGCGTGCCCTATGCCTGCCCCGTCACGGCCACTCATGTCGTGGCCAACGACGGCCTGACGCGCAGCCGCGCAGCGGTGAAGTCCGGGCGGATCGTCATCCTGGCCGTCGGCTCCTCCTCGATCGAGGGGGTCGGGGCGAGCAGCCGGTCGCTGGGATTCGTGCCCCTGCTTCAGGCGGGGTTGGAACGCCGCCTGCCTGGCGTTCAGGTGACGCTGATCAACCGCGGCATCGGCGGGGAGACGGCTCGTGATACGGCGATGCGACTGGAGGCCGAGGTCACCCTGGCCCGACCCGATCTGGTCATATGGCAACTGGGCACCAACGACATCCTGCGCGACCGCTCGACCGACGACATCCTGACTGATTTCCAGGCCGGGCGAGCGGTGCTTGACCGCGAGCGTGCCGACGTGCTGCTGATCGACCCGCAACGCCTGCCCGAGACGACGACCAATCCATCCTTCATGGGCCGCAACCCGGCCCTGGGCGACATATCCACCGTCATCGACCAACAGGCTGCTGCCTCCGGCTATGCCGTGCTCCACCGCTTTTCTGCCATGGCCGACTGGTCGGGGCTGGATCGTGGCGGTGTGGGCCCAGATGATCTGCATCTGAACGACTGGGGCTATGCCTGCTGGGCCGAGGTGACGGCCGAGGGTTTGGCGGACGCGCTGCGCTGACAGAACGTCTCTAGCGGAACAGGCGACCGAACGGCGGGTTATGGAAGCCAACGCCATCATCGGATTCCCATGACCCTTCGCCTGATCCTGCTGTCGACCGCTGTCCTGACCCTCGCCGCCTGCGACCAACCCGATAGGGCCCCTGCACCAGCCCCCGAAGTCGCCCCCCCTACGCAAGCCCCCGCTGGCATTCAGGCCGAGACTATCGAGCGCGCCATGCCGGCGGCACCCGAGGCGACTCCGGCCCAGCCGACGAACGGCACCCCCACGCCCCCGCAGGCTGACCCCGGCTTGATCCGGCTGCAGATCCTGCTTGATCGCTCGACCTTCTCGCCCGGCATCGTGGATGGTCTGGCGGGAGAAAACACGCGTCAGGCCATCGTGGCTTATCGCAAGGCCAATGATCTGGGCGAAAACGATGCCCCCGACGCCGAACTGCTGCAACATCTGGCGGCTGCCGACACAGGTCCCGTCACCCGCGTCCACACCCTGACAGCAGAAGACGTCGCCGGCCCGTTCAGCGCGCCTTCGAGCAATCTGGAACAGATGGTCGACAACGGCACCCTGTTCACCACTGTGAAGGAAAAACTGGCCGAACGCTTTCACATGACCGAAGGGCTGCTGGACGCCCTCAACCCCGGCGTTGCTCTTCAGGCTGGCCAGCGCATCCTCGTGCCCGCCATCAGCGATACCCCGATCGGCGAGGTCGCCCGCATCGTCATCGACAAGACCGAACGGTCGGCCCGCGCCTTCGACGCGTCTGGCAAGCTGCTAGCCTTCTATCCGGCCACCATCGGTTCGACCGAACGCCCGGCCCCGACCGGCACCCTGCGTGTCGTCGGCATCGCACCGGAGCCCAACTATACCTACGACCCCGACCGTGTCAGCTACGACCGCGGCGACAAGACCATCGTGGTCCCTGCCGGGCCGAACAACCCTGTCGGCTCCGTCTGGATCGGTTTGAACCGCCAGAGCTATGGCATCCACGGTACGCCAGACCCGTCCAAGATCGCCAAGACGGCCTCCAACGGCTGTATCCGCATGACCAACTGGGACGCCGAACAGCTGGCTGCCTCGGTCAAGGCGGGTGTCGAGGTGGAGTTTATCTAGGAGCCACCGGTCCGAACCGCGTCGTCGCCCAGAAGTCGCACCGGCTTCGGGCGGCGAAGCCGTCGCTCCTCACGTCGCCGGTCGGCTGGAACACGCGGATCAGACCGCTGTCCGCAGCGCGGGGCCAGCCCGCCTCGAAATCTGCGTCATGCCCGAAGCCGGCCCACAGGCGCATCATCCGGTCCGACAGCGCCCGCTGCTCCGGCGTGAACCGCGCCGGGTCTGCAAATATCCACTTCGTGCCGAAGACATAGGTCGCCTCCGATGCATGATAGGCTCCCAGGTCATAGGGCGCGTTCAGCAAGGCTGACAAAGCGAACGGCGCATCCGCGTCCGCGAACTCATAGCCCCATACCGGCACATACCGCGCCAAGACCCGCCTCAAAGCATCGGCGGGACAGGCGAACTTCTGATCGGTGAAACTGCGCGCCATCGTCGCCCCCGGCCCCTCCGGTCCGATGGGGTAGCGGTCCAGCACACCGGGCCCGTCGTCGCCATACATCCATAGCGTCTGCGCGCGATATCGCTCGGTGTCCCGCACCTTGACCGCGAACAGCCGCCCTTCGTCGCGATTGCTGCCAACAATGACCGGCACCTTCATGAAGTCGCCGCGCGCAAAAGCCAGCGGCGGCGCGACCGGCACGGTCGCATCGCCATAAACCGGTCCCCACGATCCCGGTCCGTTCAGCCCTGATCGCGTCGAGGCCGCCCTTGCGATCCGCCCCGCCGGAGCCGCCCTCAGACACGCCAATACATCCGGCTCCTCGCACCCGACTGAAGCTGCGAACGCCTCGCCACCCTGTGCGGCCTCGTCCGCCGACCACAGCGAGCCCGGCTCCACACAGGTGCCGCTCTGCAGGATGACCCGCTGGAACAGCCCCTCCGACGCCGGAGACGTCATCAGATGGCATGCGCTCCAGGCCCCTGCACTCTCGCCGATCAGGGTCACATCGCCAGGATCGCCGCCGAACGCCGCAATCCGCTGATGCACCCACCGCAGCGCAGCCTGCTGGTCCATCAGTCCCCAGTTGCCCCCAAGACCCGGCGTGACCCCCTCGCCGTCCGCCACAAACTCCGGATGGGCCAGCCAGCCCAGTGCACCCAGCCGATAGTTGACCGTGACCACCAGCCGGTCCTGCTCGACCGCCAACCGCGACGGATCGTAGTTGGCCCCCGACCCCACGGTGAAGGCCCCGCCGGGCAGATAGACGATAACCGGACGCAGCCGCTCAGGCGCAACGGCCGGACCGTAGATGTTCAGATACAGGCAGTCCTCGGAGCCGAAGACCACCCCGCCCCCACCGCCCAGGATCGACTTCGGCCCCAGCGCCTGGGTGCAGTCCGCTCCGATGCGCGTCGCATCGCGCGTGCCTGCCCAGGGCTGGACCGGTCGCGGTGCCCGCCAGCGCAACTCGCCCACCGGCGGCGCGGCATAGGGCACGCCCAGAAACGCCCGCAGCCCTGCGCCCTGCATGCCGCGAAGCTCGCCTTCCGGCGTTCGCAAGACAGGCTCGGCGTAGTCGGACGCCGAACGCACAAACCCGACCTTGCCCGGATGCGTCGCGCAGGCGCAGAGCAGGACAAAAATAATCAGGAGCAAAAGACGCATTACCGCTGTCCTAGCCTCCGAACTGGACAGCAAAAAGCCCCGCCGGATTGCTCCAGCGGGGCTGATTGTCAGACTGCGCTCAAGCGGCGCGGCTCCGCGAGCCGCGCGTTAGCGCAACCAGGATCGCCTACTACTCGACGATCTTGGCCACGACGCCGGCGCCGACGGTGCGGCCGCCTTCGCGGATGGCGAAGCGCAGGCCCTGGTCCATGGCGATCGGCGTGATCAGCTCGACGTTCAACTCGGCGTTGTCGCCGGGCATGATCATCTCGACACCTTCCTTCAGGTGCACGATGCCGGTCACGTCCGTCGTGCGGAAGTAGAACTGCGGACGGTAGTTGGTGAAGAACGGCGTGTGACGGCCACCCTCTTCCTTGGTCAGGATGTAGGCTTCTGCCAGGAACTTGGTGTGCGGGGTGATGGAGCCCGGCTTGCACAGCACTTGGCCGCGCTCGACGTCTTCACGCTTGGTGCCGCGCAGCAGCACGCCGACGTTGTCGCCCGCCTGGCCCTGGTCCAGCAGCTTGCGGAACATTTCCACGCCCGTGCAGGTCGTCTTCTGGACCGGACGGATGCCGACGATCTCGACTTCCTCACCGACCTTGACGATGCCCTTCTCGACGCGGCCCGTGACCACGGTGCCGCGGCCCGAGATCGAGAACACGTCTTCCACCGGCATCAGGAACGGCAGATCGACCGGACGCTCCGGCTGCGGGATGTAGCTGTCGACGGTTTCCATCAGCTTCAGCACCTGCTGCTCGCCGATTTCCGGGTTCACGCCGTCGGTGGCGGCCTTGGCCGAACCGGCGGTGATCGGAATGTCGTCGCCCGGGAACTGGTACGAGCTCAGCAGCTCGCGGATTTCCATTTCCACCAGCTCCAGCAGCTCGGCGT